>OIWT01000922.1_pt1 | contig 38353 bp, 54 predicted proteins | sample 1587701 | NCBI WGS metagenome assembly OIWT01 (sample SAMEA3888904, study PRJEB22519) | human gut metagenome | biome: human gut; feature: human-associated habitat; material: faeces | place: Denmark | collected 2009 | reverse complement strand
AAAACAAGCCGATTTCCATGAAGGGAGTCGCATCTGCTCATGAGCCCAATGCAGGAGGACAACCGTCGATCGTGAGAAACTCCAACGCGTTGAAGGAGTAGCCCTTGAAACTGTTCACAATGAATGGATAAAGCTGCCCCAAGACCGTATCTACGCATCAATCGCGCTGAACAGCGGTGCATCGCAGATGCAGCTTCTTCACCACGCTAAAGTCGCGCTTCGCAAAGGCGGACTCGATCGATCCACTGCCAGCCGGAAGGACGAGAGAATGCAGATTCGCTTCGGCAGGAAGAGGCAATGCACACTACCAGTGAAATGTGGAATGATACATTACAGGAATCGCAAATACTTGGGCGCAGGCGAGAATACTCTCCACATCACGAAGAAGAGAGGATGAGAAGAAAAGGTAGGTTGTGGCGGCGTTGAAGCCAAAGGCAGTCTACTCTCAAGCGCAACTTACAGTATTTACGTTGCAAAAGGCCTCCAACTGAGGAAGCGTCGAGATGCCCTCCTTCTCCACATCGCACTCCTTTTCGCTGAAACAGGCAACGACGTGAAGAGAGGCGGATTTGATCGTTTCCTCGGGAACGACGACAACACTGACAACACTTCCATAGGACAGTCCCGATTCCAAAATGATCTTGGACTTCTCCACTTCTACGTCCTGAAAATAGAGGTGGAGAGAGGATTCCGGAGCATCCCCCAGCGCATCCTTGTTGTCCTGTGCCTAACACCCAACAGAACGCACCTACGTTGTATACCACGGAAATGAGGTCCTGAATCGTCTTGTTACAGTCGATCAAAACAGGCTCTTCCTTTTCCAGAACCTTCACAACGATTTCGATATTTGGATTGTTATAGCACAGCGTGATGTGAGAGTGATAGGACAAGCCGTAGCTCAAGAGTGTCTTGTCCTCTTCCATCAACGCGTCGTTCACATACAGGGATACATAGGCCGCGTCAATCGAAAAGTAGGCCTAGTCATTATAAGCGAAGGCGCTTCACGAACCGCAATGGCTTCAATGTTTTCCTTCACCGTCTTGTCAGGATAGATGTAACACGGATACTCTTCACCGTAGTAGTCAATAATCACTTCCATTCTTTCTTTGAACCAAGATTGAAGAACAGAAACGGTTTCCAAAAACAGTCTTGTTTTCAACAAACTCCAAGGGCGTTTGTGGCTGGAATGGCTGGAGCACGGGTAAGGTATGGGCAACAGTTGGAAGAGCGGTGGAGGAGAATGCACTTCATGATGTGATCGTGTGAAAGAACCAGGAGCCATTGTGCTTCCGGACATGTCTGCACCTTACTCAGCTGAAAGGAGCCCTCCTTTACCGCACCCTGTTGGATTGGACACTCCTTCCGTAGAACGCGTTCTAATCCTGTCGTAGTTGGTTTGGCGCAGCGAGAAGAGAGGTGGCACCGTTAAGAGGATGTGCGACATGTCTTTCCCTTTTACTCCCTTTGTTTGTTGGGACCACGTGCCAACCGGATGTGCGGATTATCATTGTTTCTACGTGTGCTTTCAACGACTTAGCAAAATCGGGACTCCTTTTGGAGTGTTGAAGAAGAACGTCAAGAGAGTGTCTCGCATGAACAGCACTATCTTTGACTATTGGGATAAACCGGAAAACATCAGCTATCCACTGTACGTGTGGATAGTGCTTGTTGCGTGCTATTGTGCTCTTCACGTTGTTTGCTACTTTTTGTATCGAATTGCGGCGTACTATTTTAAATGGAAGCGGGACGAAAAGAGCGTTCAGCAAATATTCGTGGAGCTCGTGAAGTACGTGGCCCTGCTGTTTCTCGTCTATCTCTCGACGGATCACCAACGGATGTTCAGTTGCACGATAGACCACACGGTTCTGGAGTACTGCATCCCCTTCCTCATCTCCCTCTTCACCTCCGGGTTCCTGTGCGAAGTCTCCTATCTCCGCGTCCGCCTGATTGACATGCGCCACTGGGGGGTCCTAACCTGGTTGATCCTCGGCTTTATCGTCGCTTTTCTGCTGTTCCTGGTTATCTTTTGTTTCACGAAGAGCAAGGAAATGAAGATGTACTTTGTTCCCGTCATTCCAATGCTTGTCTACTTCCTCGCGGGATTTGTCGTCTCGCTCTTCGCTCACCATCCCTCCCTCAAGTTCCACCCTCGCTCCTACCAGCTCGCTTATCTGCTCTGCCTGCTTCGCAAAGACAACGATTTCTACTGCCGTCTCTTGGCGGGAGTTACCGAGGGCTTCTTTCTTCGCTGCGTCGCCGCGAATCCCATGCTCTCTCTCCTGGAACCGGAGGAGCAGGGAGAGTCCATTGAAGCGGACGGGCCGGAGATGGCGTCTGAGCCGCCGACCGCGAATGAAGCGGTCATCAGCATTCCGAGCGAGGATGCGGGAATGAGCGAGAATTCTCTCCAGCGCCCGCTGATCGTTGCGGGGGAGGCGCTGTCGCAGCATAGGAGCAGGGAGAATGGGATCATCGCAGAGAAGAACGAAACAATTCTGGAGGAAGACGAGAAGGAGGGCAGTTTCCGATCGTTTTTGGATACGAGTCGTGCCAGCGACTACGGAGATTGGAATGATCAGCAGAAGGAGGATCTGCTGGGAGACCATGACTAATTACACTGTACCCTATCTGTGTTGCGTTTGTTGAACAAAGAATAGAACTCGCCGCTGAGTCTCCGTACATTGCCTTCTTCGCGGAGAGGATGTACTCCTCCATGCGCTCGAGCTGGGCGTAGCTGACAAACGGGGACACGATCACGACAGCGTAGTACAACAGATCGTTGGTGTATCTACACTTAAAGGACGAAATGGAGGCAAACTTCACGAGTCGTGGGGCCACGTGCACATCGAACTGTTGAAAGAGAGGGTCCAGAATAACCCGATTCAGGAAAAGAGAGTGCTACTCCTAAGGCAAGGGAAATGACCACACGTAGTAGAGAGACAGCACAGAGACAATCAACAGGATCACACACTTGGCTTCGTAGTAAAAGGGAAGCCTATTCCTCAGGTATCCGTGTTACTCCCACCAGAATAGGAAGGGCTCAATGGTGGATTCGATAATGGTAAACAACCCGAAGAAAATGCTACGGATCACGGAAGAGGACAACGGACACAAAAGGGAAAGAATGGACTTGCGGACCTCGACAGAATCCTCTACGGACTTGTTGGCAACGGACTTGTACGCCAAATAGGCGGTGATGAGACCAATAACGGATCTACACAAACTGACTCCACTTGGGCACGACCCCACTTTTCGACGCAATAGATGAGGTACCCGGACATGAAAAGGACTCCTCACAAAACGATTAGTGATTGTTGCAATTACTACGTTTCGGAGAGTGGACGTAGTGGATAGCACGATTCTGTAAACGATATGAGGGATTGGAAGAGGATTTGCACCCTCGTTCTATTCCTAATCATTTCGCAGAGTTTCCAGCTCATCTTTATTTGTTTAAGATGGGCGAGTCGTATGGAAGGGTGTGTATCGCCTAATGGCTGGTATCCCTTCCTCGACTACTCCCTGTCTTTCCTGTTTTCCTATCGTTCGATTTTGTTTCATTGTTGACGCTTTAGACTATCCACTTCAGTCCATCCGCAGTTCTATATTGCTTTCACTGGAGAGCAGTGCGATGCTACAGATTCCGGTTGTGTGGGAGTACGGACCGCATTCGTTTGTGAATGCGCTGAAGACAACATACTTTTCCTCTTCCAATCGTTCTGCCCATCGAATTGTGTATTCAAAGCGCGGAACCACTGGAATTGCAGGGCAAATGAAGGGTGTCTGCGACACATTCCTTCTCGCGCTGTTGCACAACTACTCCTTCTATTGTTTCCTTTATGTGAGCGATTCATTTCTAGTTGTTCCCAACCAACTCTCCGAGGACTACCTCCAGTTTCCCTTTCCTGGAATGGCGATTCACTCTCTGAACGACTCTGCTCTCCAGCTCATCGACCAGGGCTCGAAGCCATATGCTGGAATTGATTACGAGGGTTCTCTTCCTTCAAATCAGTCCTTCCTTCTCCTGTCCAATCATGTCTTTGCCCACAAGCTGCTTCGATTCAAATCCAATCAGGAACCGTTACGACGACTGGGCATTTCACCTGAAATGGCCTTTACGCATCCTTCGAATCATCAGCATGTGTGGTACAATCTCTGCATTCCAAACATGTTCCGTCCCTCTCCGCTGCTGAACGATCTGCTGAAGCCGTACCTGCAGCTGTTCGCTTCCCACTTCATGATCGGCATCCACATTCGTGTGGGTGGAGAGCAGGTGAAGTGGCATGACCGGACCTCCTTCATGACAGAAAGAGGCGTAGCGCGGGCGATTGCTCTGTTGTCCAATCGCATCCGACAGAAGAAGGAGAGGGTTCGAGCGTTTGTGGCAAGCGACTCTGAAGCCATCCTGAACCGATTCAAGTCACTGTTTCCCGGGAGGGTGATTTCCGTTTCCTCGTTCCCGCTGCGTCACGTGGGCATGAATGCGTCACGCGAAGGCATCGCGCGCTGTCTGTTGGACCTCTTCTTGCTGTCGCGATGCGACGAGTTGGTGTTGACGAAGGACAGTCACTTTAGTATGACAGCAGCACATCTTGCTTCTCGGAGGATTCCTGTTAGCATTTTGCATTAGTGCTGTTTCTTGCAAATTAGTTCTGTCCTAAAAGACCAAATGGTCGTTTCCTTCCTATACATCTGCCTTCTCCCAATTCACATCTCTTTTGTCATTCTACATCTAAGGCATGAGTGAGAAGGGTTCCATGCACAATCCGCTGCTTACTCATAGATCCATACAAGCAGCTTGAAAAACGGATCGATTTGATTCTCACCCTCTCCCAGGAGGATTTCCTGGCTCTTCTTCCCTCCAAACAACGGTATCTACATCGTTCAAGTCATAATCGCACAGGAACGCCGAATCAGCGGTGGAGCTGTATGAAGGGGTCCAGACCGAGCTAGAACGGAGGAAGAGCGTTGCAAAAGGGTTTGTGAAGCAAATGAGACTGACAAAGAAGCAGAATAGAGTGATGACTGAAGGAGTGGATTAGGAGTAGGTGGACAGCAAGAGGAGTATTCAAGAGCGGATCAAGATGATGAAATTCATGCAAAAGGCGGCGACGGACGCCACTGAGCGGATGAAGGTGGAGTTGAAGCGTCGGAAGGAATCGAGGAAGGAGTACTTGCGGTTAACAACAATAATGAGCAGATTTGCGCGTTCTCTGAAGAATGACGATTGGATTGACGAGGAGCAGGCGAACGACGTGAAACGCCTGTTCAACAAAGTCGCGAAGAAGCTGCAACTGTAACGGCGCTGTGGGCTTCATTGTACCTTAGCCTTCTTTTTCCCTCTGTTTGTTGACCGCCACTCACCCTGCACTCGCGGACGGAGGAAGCACGAAAACGGAATTGTGTTCCGAGAAGCAGAATCCTATTACCCCCTCATGAAGTGTTCTCTGGCACTTGCTCTATTACTGGTAGTCTCCTGCATGGGAGAGAGAACCAGTTCGTTCACTGTCCGACCCCTCATTCGTAGCCTATGCCTCTGTTCGTCTGGTGTCCGGAAGATGGGTGTTCAGCGACGACGTGGACAAGACGGCGGTGGCCTTTGGCTCGCTGACGATCGCTATGAACCAAACGGGTAGCTTCTCCTTCCCGTGGGTTATCCATAGGCTGGAACATTCTGCGCGTGGAGTCCAACGAGAGAAACAGCAACGAGGAGCAGTCGATGGCCGCTGGCCTGATTGAGGGCTATCTCACGGAAGACCTGATCTACACCCACTCGAAGAACATTTACGGTGAGAAGCAGCCTTCGAAGCATGTACGTCGCTTTTCTCCCTATCAACTGCAGATTCAGCGCATTCTTGACGAGAACGTGGCGTGGGAGAAGGAGGAGTCTGCTGTCGGCGACAAGGAGTACTGGAACCACCGCAGATACCTCGATCTCCAGGTGGACGGTGTGTATGAGGGATACCTAATTGCCAACCGCGGCAAGCCAGAGCGCGTAACCCCAACACTATGTCGTCATGTCGTAGTACTTGACGAAGTGGCAGATCCAGTACGCGAACTACGACGGCGATGTTGGCGATTGGAACGGTCTTCCGCACAACGACACGGAACCCTCGCATGACAAGTACGAGATTGACCGTCTGGACCACTGCTCTGCGTTGATCCGCATGACGGGTGCTGATGCATCGCATCGCTGATTCGCAGAGGACAAGTCGGACATCCTCATCGGCCAGTCCACCTGGAGCGCCCTGCACACCATGTTCAAGGTGTACAAGATCTACAACATGCCCCTTCACAACGCCACTGGCATTGTCCCCGGTCGCCTGCAGGCGTTCAGCTCCTACCCCGCGCGCATCAGCTCGGGCGATGACTACTACACGGTCGGCGACCATGTGGTGGTGCAGGAGACCACCATCGGTAACTTCAACAAAGAGCGGGAAAAGTTCATGAACGGGAAGGCCGTCATGCAGTGGGCTCGCAACCTGATCGCCAACCGTCTCGCCACGTGGGAACACGTCGCCGCCGTGATGTGTAGATCCCCGCAGGAATGGTGCCGGCTGTACGAGGCGTACAACAACGGCTGCTACTCGAACCAGTGGATGGTGCTGGACTATGACTACTTCACCGCGGGAATCGGACTCAAGGCGGGGGGCTTCTATATGCTGGAGCAACTGCCTGGATACGTGCGTTACGAGGATATGTCCGAGTTGGCGGGAAGGAGGGAGTTTCATCTAGATACCTGAATTCCCACGGTTATTACGGCTCCTACAATATCGCCTTCTTCAACGACGTGTACAAGATGGGCGGCACGGCGGAACTCTACAAGAAGTACGGCAAGGACTATTCCTACACGGAGTGCCCGCGCGCGAAGATCTTCGCGCGCGATGTGGGCCGTGTGCAGTCGGAGCGCAGCTTCCGCGCGCTGCTGCGGTACAACGACTTCAAGCACGACCCGCTGAGTCGATGCCCGGGTGTACCGGGGTACACGGGATCGTACGCGATCGGATGTCGAAATGACCTGAACGATCCCAACGGAAGCTATCCGCGTCCTGGACTCGGGCAGAGGAACCACGCGGCGACGGACGGCAAGATCACGAGTTTGAGAGTGCGATTGCGATTAGCGGCTGAAGTGTAGTTGATGAAGAACGGCGCCAGCAGCCAGATCATCGCGGGCCCGCCGTACAAGCACGTGGGCGTGTTCGACTGGGAGACCACGGCATTCAAGGATGCGCCGCATTGGAAGCTGCCTCAGCGTTACGAGTTCCCCTGGATCCGCGTCGACGAGGACGGAAAGATCGAGTGGGTCAGCTTCGAGTACGACGACTCTCTTTAGTCGTGTTTGGATGCAAACAGAACGAAACTAAATAACTCAATTGTTGCTATCCGCGGCCAGCCGCTTCAGCTTCTTGTCGTCTCCGCCTACGCATCACGCCCTCTCGCGGCAATCACCCGTCAGCATCAGATTCTCCGACTTCCAAACGCCGCAGAAGATCTTTCCACTGTGCACATGCTCTGTCACGTGCAGGGGGTACGAAGAGCGAATGTCGAAAATCGTCACGTTTCCGGCAAAGTCCGTCGCACTCACCAGCCAGTCGTTCTTCGGGTGCCAGTCCACCGCGGAGCAGAACTCCTGCTTCCCCACCAGCGACATCACATTCGCCTTCTCCTCTACGATGAAACGCCCGCCGCACGCCTACGACGCTGGTCCCAGAGACGCGTGATACCGTCCGGATGCGCGGAGGCGACGAGTTGATTGACTTCGTTGACGCGAAGGTAATTGACAACCTTGTTGCCTTTCTACTTCTCACGCCCTCCACACGCGTCCACCATGTCCTGCAGCATGCCCTCCGTCTCCAGGTCCCAGATGCGGATCACGTGGTCCCACCCGCCGCTCACCACGTTATTCTTCCACCAGTCGATTCCCGTGATTCCCTCTTCCGACTCCAGCAAGCTGTGCACCGGCTCCGCCTCTTTCGCCTCCGTCTGCGCGTTCCACACGTAGATGCTGCCGTTCCAGGCACCGCTGGCGACGAGCCCGGAGGGATTCAATCGGCAGCACATCACGTGGCTCTTGTGCGCCTTGCAGGTGGCCACATCCACGAGCTCGTCGTTCTCCACCTTCTGCAGACGGAGGGTGTTGTCCAGGGAGACGGAGGCGATCATGGGCAGCGCGTTCACGATCTGGCAGTCGATTCCCTTGATCGGGCGTTTGTGCACCATTTTCTTTGTGAGAAGCGTATCGTCCGCGTTGTACACGTGGACCGATCCGTCATAGCACCCCACGGCGTAGCAGCGCTCGCAGTTTGCGATTCCACTCACCCAATCGGGCAGATCCTCGGAGGACTTCTCCTCCGGCTTTCCGATAATGGGGAGATACTCAATCGAGAGGGTATTTTCGGTGGAAATTCCATTGGTACTCATATACTCGCTCAGCGAGGTGCGCAGAAGCGATCCGTTTATGATAAAATCGAAGGGGATGTGTTTTTCGAGCTCCAGTGTTTCATTCACCAACTTGGACAAATCAATTCTCGAAAACCGGGCGGGGAGACTGATGGTGTCTGTTCCGATCTGATAGCGCTCCACCTTGGTAAACAGCTTAACGCTCACCTATATCCATGACCCTCTTTGGCAAACGCACGTACAAATATCTCGTTTTCAACGTCCATATCCCGTCTAATCCCTCGATGGTTCAATGTGGAGAAAACGGCAAAAGGAAGGGTGGCGAAAATCGGGTCCTTTTGCCAGGAAGGAATCAGCTCGACTTGTGGACTGTGGATGAATTGTTCATTATCAGTCGAACCCATCTGAATATGAGTATATACAGTTCTGTACTTGTTGAAAACCTCAGTCCGGAGATTGATCAGGTACGCTTTCATTCTTCTTCCCCACAATAAGAATGCTCTGTTTGACACGTTCAGTGCGTTTGGAAAAGTGGTATCGATCCAGGTGTTCAGTCCTGCCGAAGTAGGATCGTTTGGTGAGGATTAGTGTGCTAGGGTATGGTTGTGGGATACATTCAGTTCGAAAGCACAGAGTCGGGTATGCGTCGTTTCGTGTCGTAACCAAATAGCCGTCATTGCACAAAGGGAGATGAATGGGAAACTAATCGGAGATAAACCATGTAAAGTCTCCTTAGAACCGCATGTCATTGTGATTGACAACCTTCCCGAGGGAATGCAGGTGGATGATCTTGTCAAGTTGTATTCCTCCTACGGAGACATTCAGGACGCAAACATCGAAATGGTCTCGGAGGGAAGCATTCGCTTTCTCCGCGGTTACATCGGGTTTTTGGGCATACAGGCTGCCAACAACGCCACTCGCCACACCAACGGCCGCAGCATTCACGGGCACTCGCTGACGATTTCCATGGCACCGGAGGGCTTCGTCATTCCCCATTCGCAATCTCCCCGTAATCGCCTCCCGAATCGCTCTCAGGAGCGCAACGTGCCCTCCTCGTCTTCCAAGCCAGAGCAAACCTTCCTCCAGAAGGCGGTTCCGCCCCCGGCGCCGACCGCGCAAATCACGGTCCTCCCCGCGGGGATCATTAGCACGCCGGAACGCGTGCCCGAGACGTGCACGTCGGTGCTGGTACAGGGGCAGGAGGGTCTGAACGCACGCACGCTGGGCCAGCTGCTGCGGCCGTGTGGGCGCGTGAGGCAAATCGATCAGCTGCCCGAGGGCTTCGCGGTGAAGACGGACGGGCGCGACACGGTGCTGAACGTGCTGGACTACTGCTGCGCGCCGATCACCGACGGGCGCGGGCAACAGTGGCGCCTGGTGGTGCAGCCGATCGTGGGCGAGGAGATAAGAAATGACATGCGAAATGACATGCAAAATGACATGAGAAATGACATGAGAAATGACATGAGAAATGACATGAGAAATGACATGCGAAATGACAAGAGAAGTGAAATGAGAAGTGAGGGACGGGGAAGGGGAAGAGGAAGAGGGAGGAGAGAGGACGTGTTCGCAACAAAGAGAGGGAAGAACAACCGCGGGAATGGGAACGAGGCGTACCCGCCTCGCAACTATGAGAACCGCGGGAATACGGGTCGTGGGCGAGGCCGTGGCGAAGGCTTCCGCGGGAAGAAGGGTCGCAACGACGGCGAGAGCACGGTGCTGCGCATGCCCGGCGTGACCTCCTGGGAGGACGCGGGCGCGCCCAGACCGCGTCGCAACGTCGAGCCGCGCGCCAGCTGGAAGAACAGCCGGAAGAGCGATCGCCCCGCTCAGCCCGTCATGCCCGGTCAGTCCGCCGTGCCGAACCCGCCCAGCAATGCCAAGCAGGTCATGCCGGGCGAGGGCAAGCCAGCGATGTCCGGCAGTGCCAAGCAGGTCATGCCGGGCGAGAGCAAGCCAGTGCTGTCTGGGAGGGCCAAGCAGGTCATGCCGGGCGAGGGCCAACGGCTGAGCAGCAGCGGGCAGGAGTACCACCCGCGCGAGGAAGCCTTCGCGACCTTCCCGCCCTACCAGCCGCTGTACCCCTCGTTCCCCGCCTACCAGCCCATGTACCAGCCCATGTACCAGCCCATGTACCAGGGCTACCTGCCCTACCAGCCCGTGTACCCGCCCGTGTACCAGCCGCTGCTGCAGGAGAGCGAGGCGGGCCTGCTGGTGGAGGAGCTGGACCCCGCGCTGGACGAGGCGGCGGTGCGCGGCATCTTCCGCCCCTTCGGACCCATCCAGCGCGTGCAGTTCGTCGACGCGGGCGTGGCGTGGGTTTTCTCAAGGCGCGTGAGGCGTAGTGCGGTGTACTTCGTGCGCGCGAGCGACGCGGTGACGGCGAAGAAGGCGATGAATGGCCGCGACATCGAGGGCGCGCGCATCCGTATCACGCGGCTGGTGAAGGACGGCGGCGAGGCGCCGGCAAAGCCCGTGGCGCCGACCACGCTGTGGGGGTGTGGAGAGGGCGTGAGGCGTAGCGACGGCGTGGCGACGCAGGCCGTGAAGGAGTACCACAAGAAGTACGTCAACACGCTGATCGGTGTGGAGCCCGCCCTCTCAGCGCCACAGGCACCGCAGATGTCCCAGCAGATGCCACAGCAGATGCCACAGCAGATGCCACAGCAGATGTCGCAGGCACAGCAGGGAGTGAGCACGGGTGGCTGTGGATGTGGAAGAGGGACGTGAGGCGTAGACCTGCGGCCGGCGGCGTCGATGCCCGTGACGGAGGAGCAGAGCACCGTGTTCGAGGTGCGCCGCGGCGCCATCAAGAAGACCGCGCAGCCCGCTGCCGAGGAGGTGCTCCAACCCTCTGGTGAGGAGCAACCCTCTCATGAAGAACAAGAACAACCCTCTCATGAAGAACAAGAGCCGCAACCAACACAAGAAACACCTCATGAGGAGCAAGAACAACCCTCTCATGAGGAGCAGGAACAAGAGCAGCAAGGAGACGAGGGAGCGGTGGAGGTGTATGTGGAGAAGCTGCAGGAGGCGGTAAGAACGAAGCGGCGTGTTGAGAGTAGATGGATGCGCTGGGACCTGTGGAGGAGGAGTCGCTGCAGGGGCTGAGTGAGGAGGCGAAGAACGAGTACCTGAAGGAGTTCCTGCTGCCGATTATCGCTTCTGTGGATGAGGAGAACGCGGCGGCCATCACAGAAGAATTGCTGAAGGTGGATGAGGCCAGCATTGTGTCCGCGATCAACAATGCCGATATCATGTTCGATGCGATTGCCTCAACGAGAGAACGATTAGGATTGTACGCGTGTTTGTTGCACATCTTTTCCCGCCAAGTGGGCGTTTTGCTAGGAATTATGGAAGGTCGATATGTCTCTCTATCAGCGTCTCTTTGCTGAAATCGGAAGGGCGTGGGACCTGGGATACGAGGATGAACCCGCTGTTCTCGGTATTGTGAGCGAAGTCAAAGGAGATTTGCAGAGAGTGGAAGAGAACAATCAGGACAAGGATAGACGGGACGTTCTTGACGAGTTGTGTGATGTGACAGTGCAACTCCTTCAGCAGCATCGCGGTTCTGTTCTTCCAGCACAGTCCAGTATCGAATCCTTTTCCATCTCAAAGAGGGTTCCTTCAAAACAGAGTTCGCGATTCTCCAATTGAATAACGGTGTAGATTCGATTTCAAAGCGGATACGGATGGAGAGCAGTGAATGCAGCACTCCTTGCTCGTCTATGCCTTGCAATGATCCCTACCGTGTCAGCTGGCAAGATATCATCGGCCAGGATGATGCGAAGCGGGCGCTCTATGAGAGTTGCATTCTTCCAACGCTTCTCCCATCCTCGGTGTTCGTCGGCACTCGACAGCTGTGCACAACAGTGTTGCTCTATGGTCCTCCGGGCACAGGAAAGACAACCCTTGTGCGAGCAGTTGCAAATGAGAGCCGTAGGAGGAAGGAATTCACATTCACCGTAGACAACTACCTGTTGGAGCTTTCACCCTCGGCATGTTTGTCAAAGTGGGCGGGCGAGGCAGAGCGGCGGATTCAGAGCTTCTTCGCGGAAGCAAGACGAAGATCGCCCTCGATCCTCTTCTTGGATGAATTCGACGCTCTGGCGATGAAGCGAGAAGCCGCAGAGGACGTGGGCGCCAGACGCGTGCTAAGCGAGCTGCTCATTCAGCTGACATCCGTACAGCCAGGGGATCGCATTACCATCGTCGCCTCTACAAACCGACTGCAGGATCTGGATCCAGCGGTTGTGCGAAGATTCCAGAAGATTGTGGAATTGCCGCTTCCATCGCAAGAGGAGCGCGAGCGCATCATCCAAAAGGGTTTAAATGGCATATCCAATCAGCTGACAGAAGAGGACTATCATTATCTGAGTGCGGCGACGAATGGCTGGTCGGGCTCACTTCTTCATGTTTTAGTTGCAGCATGGAATAACGAGATAGAATTTGACACGAGAGGCGGTGATGGTTCCCTTGTTGGAGGCATCCCAGCTGATCTTGTCGACGATGCCCTGCTGTGCGGTGGATCTTATCAGCGCTTCGAGCCGAGTCACGCCGTCATCGAGCGAGGCAATGGAGAGCACCGATAGTTCGCTGGAGAAGCAGACGAAGGAGAGTGCCATGAACATCCGCCCCGTAACCATGAATGATTTTGAGGAAGCGTTGGCGATGCTGCAGGGAAGGCGTTCTTTAGAGGGAGGGAATACGACCCAGTTTGCTGTTTCTTATCAAATCTGAAAACAATTCACCGTCTCCCATCAAATCCACTTGGTATGGTTCGTACATGTCCCATCGAATTCATTCAACCTCGAACGCCGAGTAGATGCCATGGTGGTTGGCATTCTGAGGATGCTTCGAGGGAAAGGAATTGCGACTGGCTTTTCATGATCCCCTGTGATTATCATTAGTTTGTCTGATGTTCCTTGGAGCAAATGATTCAAGCGCAGTGTTCTTGTTATCAGTGCTCTGATGTACTGAGATATCCATCGAAGAGCGAGCGAATACTAACATTCTGTAGATGTTGAAAGAAACAGAGCAACAGCACGCGTTTCAAGGAGAAGAGTTCAACTTACACAGAAAGTAGCCAATCGCAATCATGCAGATGGACCAAGCAACCCCGAGCGAAAGGAGGGCAAGCTGCTTACACGGAGCCTTCTTGCTCACAATCATCTACCATATAAGGAATAGAAGCATTCGAATCACAGGAGCAGGGTTCTCTACTTGTGTTTCCTCCGTTACAGGAGCGGCAGCATCCATTCTCTCATCGACCATTTCCGCACCAGGTAGAAGTGAAGGGCATCACCGCACACATTAAAGGATATATTTGTATATGACAGAAATGCGGTACTTCGTAATCTCCTCCATCTCCGCATTCCCCTCCATGGTCTCTTCACCAGGGTTGTCGATGGATTTGAAGCCCTGCAACTTCTCGCTGGCCTTGAACTACGCGTCATTCCAAGCACACGCACTCACTCTGTTGCGAATCAAATCGCTCAGATCCTTAGGCGCGTTCGTGGCCACATCCGAAAACACGCCGGAAACACGCATGGCGAGAATCTCAATCTTGTCCCTAATTCTGACGAATCATCCATCTTCCTCACTTTGTGGGGATTTCCTGTTTCAGAAGCTCGTCGATGTACGCCTTCTTGAGGGAAACTATGTCTCACAAAACAGCACAGAAGCCACAGCGAACAACGGTCGTATTTCCAGGCTTCAGGAAGAACTTCGTGGGCTTCACGGTGAATTTCGTTTTTGAGTTCGTTCGGATGGAGAAGATCAACTACAGATCGCGCCACTCCCGATGAATCACATTGTAATTGCATGTATTGCAAATGGTCAGCGAGTCCTCACTATCTCCACCTGCCGTCACTACATGTTCAAAACAGAGAGCAGCAGGAGTACAGTCGAAAAGAACGCAATCCTTGTTTTGGATAGAGAATGTCGCCATACCGCCTGCCGCCGAACAGTAGAAATACTGATGAACTCTTTCCTTAGCGTTCATCCCAAGAAATCCAATCATCGTGACCCAATTGCCAGAATTTCAGTCGAATGGCGTTCCGGTGATTGTTCTGTTTTTTGGATTGAAGGGAAACGAGCCAATCTGTGCTTCTTGATGCTGTTCCGAAGAATGCTTTCACTGTAGCTGCGATTGGGGTCATTGATCGAGTAGGAAGAGAGTGAAAAGTGTCCTGTTTCAGGCCTTTGTCTGTAGCATCGTTCTGTACTCGTTTCCTAACACAAAATGAAACGTAGAGTTACGATGAGCTGTTTCTATGTGAGCAAGGCCTATGATCAGGAGCCGGACAATACAGTCGTCCTATTCGTTGGAACTGATGCGTAGAATTGGTTCATTGGTTTCCGCTACAGAGAGGGGAAGAAGCTGTTCATTCCCGGAGACGTGCCTGAAAGCCCGCTGCGGCAGAAACGAACTGCAGAGTACAAGGTGCAGAATCTTGTGATGGGTGTGGAAACGGGCGATCGTCCCTACAACTCTGCGACTCTCTCCGTGTCGATTCCGCGTGGAGAGAAGAATAAGGAGAGGGGCATTCCGTTGCAGCAAGTGCAAACCCGCAATATGGGGATGGTTCAAAGCGATGAGGTCGTTCACACCAACAGCGGAAATGAGCCCCTCGAATACGTGTTCATCACCAGCTACAGCGCGCGTGAATCCCACATCTACAACATGAACACGAAGGCGAAGACGCCTGTGGAATTGTCCGCCGAGACCACCACGAAGTACTTTGGCGTGCTGCACGCGCATTCCTCCGATGTGACCATTACGCTGCAGGGAACGTACCGATGCTATGTGCCTAATGAGGGATTAGCCTTGTTCGCTTCAGTTACTACGCCATGTTCTTGAGGAGATGGGCGGGGTGCCAGCTGGATGAGTGAATGATGAATAGCCCCATCTCCGCGGTGATCATCATCAAAGAGAGCGAATTGGCATCGACACTGAACCGGATCGAAGCGGCGCAGTTCCCTCGCCGACTCATCCTCAACCTCGTTCTGGACGACGAGGAGGACTATCCCATCAATTATCTCCGTAATCTCGGTTCTTCCGTTTCTCCCCGAATTCACATATAGCCATTGCTCCCGTTGCAACCAGTCACTTCTTCCTCGCCGATATGGACATTTGGCCCACACGTGATCATGTGCATCGCATGTGATCGAATAGCTTCGTTATACAACACCATCATCTCGATTCTGAACATGCCTTCCTCCGACACAGATTCGGGACGCGGAAACTTCAACCCTGCCCTAATTCACGATGTTGCGAATCGGGACACATCTGCCCTTATTGTCCCAGTTTACGAGTACACCAAAGCCTGCTCCAGTTTCGACACCTGCGTCAAAGAGTACTCTTTTCCCTCCCTTTTCACCTAGACGCGAAACCCGCCTTCCCGTGGGAAAGACCCACCTTTCGCAGTGTGTGCGTCGGAAAGTGTGTCGTCAGTTCCGCGAGGGCCAGAACCTCCACAACTACTACTTCGACGCGTGGCTCCAATCCAACTTCACGCAGCCGCTAGTGAAGGTTCGATGCTTCGTGAAGGACAAACAGGAGCCGTAGGCGTGTTGCCGGGCGTTCAGCGTAGATACCTAATCCTGCGGAAGAGCGCGAAGCTGCCCGCGTTCGACGAGCGGTTCGTGAACTACGGGTACAACAAGGTGCAGTGGGTGGCACACCTGCGGTATGCGGGCTACAGGTTCTATGTGCTGGGCACGGACTTCGCGATGGACGTGGCGCATCCGCGGTGAGGGCGAGACGGGCATGTGAGGCATAGGTCGAAGCTGCAGACCTCCTTCTTGAAGACGATGCGCGAGCAGCATCTGACGATGAACCAGGACCTGTATGCGAGCTTTCTGTCGGAGCTGGTGCGGCGGAATCGGCGGAGCGTCACACGCACCTGTGGCAAGGGCGGCGTGGAGGTCGATCTGGAAGCGTCCATCGATTATTGTTGTGTTTGTGACAAACAGAGTAGCAATGGGTTTTGTAGCTCCTTTTCGACGATTGGCTGTGATTGGTGTTTCGAGATGAGTTTCTCTGACTGTTGAAAGCACTTCTCTGACTGCTGCTTACGCCCTGACTCATGGGATGGCTTGGCTGGCTTGGCTGGCTCTGCTGACGACTCACCGACTGGCTTGTTTGACGACTCACCGCATGACGCAGCCGCTCGCAGTTGTCGCATGGCACGTTGCCCGCCTCCTCGCACACCCGCTCGCTCGCCGGCCGCTCGCCGAAGTGCTCCACCAGCAGGTTGCGTCGACAGCGCGTCGTCTCCTCGCAGTACTCCCGCATGCGGTCCAACGCCTCCAGCTGCCGCTGGAACGCCTGCTTCGACGTGTGCAGCTCGCGCTTCGACATCGCCAGCAGCTGTTTCACGCGCGAGTAGTCGCCCCGCCGGTAGTACAGCCGGCACAGCGCGGGCTTCCCGTCCCGTCCCGCCTACGCCTTACCACCCCGCGCCGCGCCCACGCGCCCCGCCTCCTGGTAATAGCCCTCCATGGATTTGGAGAGACAGGCGTGGATCACGAAGCGCACGTCCTCCTTGTCGATGCCCATGCCATAGGCAATGGTGGCGCACACCACACTCACCACGCCCTCGCTCCACTGCTTCTGCACCAGAATGCGCTATGCCTCAGCCCGCTGTCGTGACTGCACCTGCGCGCTCGTCAGACCCGCGTGATAGTAGGCGCACGGAATTCCCGCCGATTTCAGGTCGTCGCACAAATCCTCTACTCTCAACTCTCCTCCTGGCTCCCACCCGCGTCTTGCCGCGACAACACGTACACAATCCCGCACTCACCCGGGTGCTGGTGCAAAAACGCCACGATTTCCTCCACATAACTCCGCCTCCTGTTCTTCGAGTCCTTCGCATCCTTCGCATTCTTTGAGTCCTTCAACTCCTTCTTCTTCAGCTTCTCAATGTCCTTCTCCGTCAGCTTCTCGCACACCTCGTAGCGCAGGTTCGGCCGGTTGAACGTCTTCTTCTCATCCTTCTCTCCTACCCATACACGTTGGAACTTCTTCACATCCCGCAGCTGCAGGAGTTTCACGCAGTCCGCGTACACCTCCTCCGTCGCCGTCGCCGTCAGCGCCATGATCGGAACACTATTCCTCACTCCCGCCAAAAAAGCGCACCCCGGGAATTGCTGCCGGATTTGGGAGAGATTTCGGTAGGCGGGTCGGAAGTCGTGGCCCCATGTGCTAATGCAATGCGCCTCGTCGATGACGAAACGGGCCAGATTGCCCTATGCCATAAATCGGGGGGATTTCGGTCACGTTGGCGTGAAGCGAGTGGAGGAGGTTTTGGAGTCTGGAATTGAGAATGAACAGCTCGGGCGTGAGATACAGGAGTTTGAAGCAGGGTTGCGAGTTGACGGAATTCGCCTCTAATTCTTGGTACACCTTCGTTTTCACGGCGGTTGGCTGCGAATGAGATCTTTGCACCATCCGTACGCAATCGCCGCTCAGGTACGCGCACGGAATGCCGCCACAGGGGCGTTTCATCAGAGACTGAATCTGATCCTGGAGGAGGGAGAGAAGGGGGCAGAACACGATCGTAACGCCCTTGGAGAGGATGGCGGGAACTTGGAAACACAAACTCTTCCCTCCACCCGTGCACTTCAGCACAAAAACGTCTCGACCCGCCATGGCAGCCGCGATAATGTCCCGTTGGTCGTCTCGGTAGGCGGGGTACTGGAACGCGTAGCGGAGAGCAAAGTCTGGGAGTGAGAAGGAGGAAACGAAGGTACCGATGGGATGCATCGATCTGAAATCCGTGGTCACCGGGGGAAGGGCGGGAGTAGTTGTACTTGAAGAGGAGGGATCTGTGATGCTTTGGTTAAGAGAGCTCCGCCAGTCCAGCGATGAGCTCGATAGTGTCGATTCAGGAGAGGGTTGGTGCCGTGGAACAGCCAGTTGCATATAGCGCTTGAAGCCCTCTTCTGTGAGGGGTTGGGGAAGCGTTTGGACGCAGAGAGGAGTCGAAACGATGTTGGGGCAGTTCTGGATGATTTCGAATTTGGTAATCGAGATGATTCCCTTGGTGCTACGATGGACCGCGAACATGAGAATGCGAATCACATCGCCAGCCGAGAGCACGAGATTTGCCTTCTGAACGGAGTGTACCGTCATCACGAAATTGTTGGCATAGCATTCGCCGTCCCATAGAAAGAGTCTGTCCATAACGCTCCCAACGCTGCCCTTACCTATATAATTTATTCAGAATGATGTTCGTTGGAATGTTGATTTCCATAATCTAGTCATAAGCGGAAAGCGCCGCACATCACTTGAACCACGTAGTTGCAGCTTTCAATCTGCCCCAATGGATTGTGCTGCATCTGCTCGATGCATCGACGACTCAGCTCCATCGCTCGTATTACAAGCGGGAAGAGTGTGTTCCGTTTTCCTTGCAATCTTTTGATTGGATTCGCTTGGCAGGGCTGTTGGTGACGAATAGAGTGTTGTGTGGAACGGAGATGGATGGTGTTGAAGAAGTCAACACGGGTTGTTGAAATTGCCTTTCTATTGCATATCCACCACCTTCCCACATTGTGACATCAAAGGACCACGAGAACGGAGCCAACTGGGAATTGCGCTTTCAGTGGATTGGATTAGCATATTGACAGGTTCGCTTCATTGTAGTTCGATTACAGCAGCAACAACGACTTCCTACAAGTCCAGATGGAAATGAGGAGGGGAGCAGAATAGTGGGCAAAACAAACTCACACTATTCCACAGAGTGCAACCAATCAGGATTCATGGAGACAGAAGCACGTGCGCGATTCTCTCTGCTTCTCGTTCACGCGCGTCCCAACACGCCATTCCATCTCTCACAACCACGTCATCCTTCCCAACGAATCCATTTGGATTTGAATCCACAGGACGCTCATTCCTCTACACACTGGAAACAAATGCTATTCTATCATTACTGTATCCATGCTGTCCACATTTCAAGAAGCTGAACGGAATAGGCAAATACTCAAACCAAGTGCCGATAGTATAAATTGCAAGAGAAAAGCAGGAGAGGATACTGGAACCGGGACAGAATCGCCCCGATTATCCTTCTTATCGAGTTCGTTTTATTGCATTTCATAAAGAAAGAGTCGGAACGCTATCTAACAATGGAAGGAGTGAAATGTGTTACTGTGGGGTAAGATCTGCTGTTTGCTGCCACGGATAGTGATGGTACTGTCGGTAAGACTTGCATGCTCATTTCATACGCTACTGATACATTTCCGAGCGACTACGTGCCGACTGGTATTTTGCATCGTCCGGCGGGTGAGGAATAGTGTTCGACAATTACCAGGCGTCGGTGATGGTCGATAAGAAGCCCATCAGTCTGGGCCTGTGGGATACTGCCGGTGGGGGCACGGGGCGCGTGTTATCTGTAGGACAGGAGGATTACGATCGTCTGCGTCCTCTGAGCTATCCCAGAACAGACGTCTTCTTGTTGTGCTTTGCCATCGATAAGTAGGGGTGCGGCAATCGCGTTATGGATAGTCCCGTGTCATTTGAGAACATCGAAAAGAAGGTGGCTCTGCTGGCGTTGCTTGACGCGTAGTGGCACCCCGAAATCAGCCACCATTGGCAGAACACAAAGATCCCCGTGCCCTGTATTTTAGTCGGTTTGAAGGCCGATCTCCGCAACGACGCAGAGGCCATAAAGGAGCTGGCGAAGAAGAATCTGGAGCCGATCACTGTCGCGCAGGGCGAGAAGCTTGCTGCGCGCATCCAGGCGGATTGCTACATGGAGTGCTCTGCGAAGACGCAGGTCGGCCTGAAGGAGGTGTTCGACAGGGCTATCAAGATCGCGCTGAACAACAAGTCTGCCAGTGCTTCTGCCGATAGAAAGGGCTGTGGTTGCTGTATAATGTAGTTTGTGTGTGTGCTCGCGTGTTTGCCCCAAACAAAACAGTGCCTCAGTTGCTCAAACGCAGCCTTCTTCTGCAGCAGAGGGTAGAGTACACGCTCACAAAATGCATCCCATTCCTTCCCAGCTCCCTTCCCGCACTTCTCTATCGACTCCGCGATTTGCATGAAAGCGCCCAAATACCCCACATCCTCTTTCTTTTCCACCGCGGAGGCAATCACTGCATCAAGCTTCATCGTCTCGAAGAAATGAGACAGGACCTCGGAATCGCTGTTCTCGATTCCAGCAATGAAAAACAACGCACATTTCGTGTGCAGCACAGAGTTCCAAGGAAAGCCCATCATCAGCTCCTACTTGTGACCCCCTCTATTTGACGGCACGAGAACCCGCTCAGGCACGCCGCACGCAACCATCGCTGTCCGCGCCTCGGCACTCCCACACGCCATGAACGTAGCACACAACGACACCAGCTGGATGCGCACAAAGCCACAAGGATTTGAATGCACGGGGTTGGCTGGCGCGTGGTCGAGACACAGGGACTACCCTCAATGCTGCCCACCAGACCTACGAAAGGGGCATTTAGAACTGTGATGATCCCGAACATGTTGTGGATGAAGAGTTGTTGTAGAGAAGAAATGTCCGCATCGCATTGCATGAGGAACTCTTCCACTTTACCGATCGAAGATGCCAAAAGAGAGGGGTAGCACAACAACTCCTTGACCACATCGTCATCCTCTTCCGAAATGGGCAATGCATCGAAGATGGGCTCCGTTGCTTCTCTATTTCTCACACACACTTTTCCCACTTCCTACGTTGCGCGAGCATACAGTTCGCCCACGGCTTGGAGCGCTAGACACAAATCGTGACTCTTTTCGTCACACTCTTTTCGGTCGGAATTGGCTCTATTCCGTCATTGCCTCCTTGCACACTGACAGAGCATCTGTCGTGAGGATGATGGAACACTGACTCAACTCGGCTAAGCGGCGGAATGGCTTCGATTGTCGTGTCGTCATCTCCACTCCTGACAAGTCGATCTCCTTGATATTTGGAGCGTTTTCTACACTGTCAGAGGAAGGAAGCACGACGACCGAGATAATCGGAGAGAATGGGGTAGGACTCTGCAGTCATCTCGTTGTTTGCAATGCGCAGGGAGGAGAGACGAGAACACTTTTGCAGGAAGAAGGAAAGATGGCGGAAGCCCTCATCATCCAGGCAGTTGTCGCAGAGGCTAAGAGAAGATAGAGTGCGCGACTTTGCAATGACCCCAAACTTCGTAACAGCATCATTTCCAAATCTGATCGTTATTCAGCGGGATCACTCCTTCGATGTGTTATCCAGCACCAGCGTGGTGACCTTCGACGTTGCAACCGTCTTTGCAATCAGCGAAAAGCAGCGGGTGCTAAACGAGTTCTCTCTACCCCAATGAGCCCCCACTCCCAGCAAATACGATAGATCGACTGTCTTAAACTGCTTCGTTGATTTCAGCAAACTGCAAATCTTCTCTAGACCCTTTAGCGACAACTACACTCGATCCGACCCTAATTCCGCACCTGTGTATTTCGCAATGCTAAATGAAAGTAAAAAGCACCATTGCTCAGATAATTGCAGAGTTCCTCCACATCGTCATCGGATAGGGGTGTATCTAGAAACTTATAGGAACATGGGAATGTGTACCCGACAGGGAAAATGAATCCTCCTTCAAAACCGCTATGGATAGGATTCCGTCCGTCGCCTCTTCTGCGGCCTAACACATGAGTCCACCCTGTTTCTAATCTATCCTACATCCATGAGTGGTAATTCCCCTCGAAGGCTCCCTCTCAAAACAGAGTATGGGGCAATCAATCATTTCCCTCGCCGGCTTCTGTTTTGAAGTGGCGTTGAATTGTATCTGAGAAGGAAAAAAGAGGTTCTGGTACTGGCCTTTGCCGTTAGCTTGCCCATCTAAGTTGAGCCTCATTCTTTCGCGGATAGGATGTGTAATCACCTTGTGCATGTGTACTGTGTGGTCTTGGTGGTGTGCTGTGCTTTTCTCTTCCACTTCTTGTTTCAGAAGGGAAAGGGTAGTTGTGTGCGACGAAAGTGATGGATAGAGCTGGAGAGAGACATGCTAGTTGATACATCGATCTGTGATCCCATTCCGTTAATGTGATGAGTAGTGTGCGATGGGTTGGATTTGCAGATCGAGCAGCATGATGGAATCATTTCCGGGAAAACAGGAAATGACTCGCTTGTCATTGTTGCTCTCCTGTCCAATTCGCCACAGATGGTTCAGATGAAGGACATTTTGAAGGACGGAGATATTGTCGGCCGGTTTGGATGCGGGGAGAAGTGGGTCTACCGAACGGACGCCTTTTCGCGAAACGATGGCGTGCTCTACATTCTGGGAGTGTCCCTACTGCGGTCCTGTGTGTCCAACATCCACTACTTTCTTCGGTCCGAATGTGGCTCCCATTTCCCTCTGTCATTCCTAGCATCGTCCCTCGAAACCTGCCCAACCAAACTCGACGCAGCTGTGTTGGAGGGTTTATTTGTTACACTTCTTTCACAACTAGATCGCATTGTGCTGCGATTCCCGTGCGACCATGACGTTGAGTACTCCATCTTGCAATCTTCTTCCAAGTGTTCCAGTTCTGTTTATTCCAACGCAGAACCGATTCTGTGTGTGGAGCCTTCGATTCCATAATCCCTAGCATGAATGGTTTCTCTCTGTTGACCCTGCCCATCTCTCCCTCCAACTTTACTACCGGTGGTTTGTGCGCGAGGGCGACGTGTGGCAGGTGCATCAGCGAATCTCTCTTCATCACCCCATCCATGATTCCAAACCACCGTATTCCATTTCTGCGTATATCAGCAATAGAAATGCAGCTTTCCTCCTTTGATCACAAACTGCACATGTCGACATTTCTTCCCACCAAGCACTACAACATGTCTGCACGCATCCACCATTCCCGCTATTACGGAATGAATATAGAGGGTGCTAAGAAGTGTTCGCTTTCTATGCTTTTTCTGATTCGAAGCGGTCTACAGCTGTCGCTCCTCGCAGGATGTCCTCATTGAGCTCCTGTCCATAAAGAGCATTTCGCGTGTTCTGTTCATGAAGGTGAAGATGTTGGACAATGCGGTTCTCCACTATCTCATCCTCCCGGACGGTTACAACACAAAGCAGGTGCGGGACGTCGATGTGGCCAAGTACGGAAAGCTGGTGGGTAAGTGTGAAAACGAAGTTGTCACCATTGCGACAACGGACTATTTCGAGTACTCCTGGAATGTTGTGTTTTTCGCTATCTCTTCGAACGGTTGTGTGATGAAGATGATAAAGCGACGTTTTCTTCCTTGCGGCTGTTTGTTGGCAATTCGCGTTCATGGAATCGAAGTTTAATTCCTATGTTGAGGCGTTCTACGTATCCCTGTCCGACGAGGAGTTCGACAAAGCCAGGAGCCAACTCGACGCGATGAAGAAGTGGTACACGGCCTATCTTCGCTGCATCGACGGACTGGAAGGGTCGCCGTCCGTCACCAAAATGAAGAAGAATCAACCCTTGCTGCAGCAGGTTGGAATGAACTGGGGTTTTGATGCCTAGATGATTGACCACTGCGACAAGCGTCTCACGGAAGCCACTTTCAAGAAATATCACGAGTATATCAAGAACATGAAGTGTTTTCCTCCAGACTTTTGGGGTTTGCCTCGTGTCCATCATTCTCTTGTAGAGATCTGCGAGAAGAACCAATTGGAGAATACAGTTGTCGCCTTCTTCAATCACGATGCGGTTCTGCAGATGCGCGCGCTGATTGAGGAGTGCTCCCACCGGGAAATAGAAGCCGCTGACTCACTGCAGCGGATCGACGGGATGAAAACGGACATTTCCGGGTTTATTGTGGAGGACTTGTCGGGCTTCTGCACCTGCTCCAACTATGTGCGCTTTCCCGCTTTCAATCACTCATAGATCGTGCACGTTCTCTCTGTCTGCCAACAATCCCCCTATCGCTCCTCCCTGGATGCCATGATTACCGTCATCTTCTTCTTGCTTCTTCACCCCTAGCAGGTGCGTACTCTGTTGATTTCGGGCTATAACACCTTCCAGCAGTGCATTTCCTCGTTAGACTCATTCAAGCACTGCAAACTCCTTATCGAGCGTTGGAAGGCGTTCCTACCCACAGCGTATCCTTTTCGTTATTGATTCACCAAAAAGCGAGAGGAATTGCGAGAATGCCGCATTCTCCGAGGAACCCTTTCTGGGAGGGGAGGAACTGCAGCAAATGGCTGCCCTTCTCTCCATGCTCACCACTTTCCTTCACAGCCTGCACGCTGTCGAATCCGCCGATCATCCCGACTTCGCCTCCTCTGCAGCTGCATTCACCGAGCTCGACACCGCCTACACCCAAATCTGCATGTATTCCCTCCTCCAATCGAATCATCAAGTTCGCATCACATCTCGCTCTCACTCGCAGACCTCCTTCCCCATCAGTCCCGCACTCGCCGAGGACGCGTTTTTCCTCCTGCGCGAATCGGCACGACGTCAGGTCCTCGTCGCCCAACCCCTGACTCTCTCCTTCACTCTTCTTCTCTCCTTTCTTGCCGCCGCTTCCCGCGCCGTCCCCACCGCCGCTCCCTCTGCCGCGCCCGCCGGCTGGTTGCAGGTGGACGACCGCACGCTGGTGGGCTTCGACGGGTAAGGACAGAAGCAGGCATCAAGGGCAGGCTCGCGCTGGCTTCGCAGTATCTGCGCGAGATGAACAGCTCCTTCCCCGACGCCGTTCCCGCCAACGTGTCGACGTCTCTTCAGGTGGGCTCCTTCTCCGCCATCAATGGCAGGACCTTCTCGCTTCCCTCCAACACCGTCTTCTCGCCGCTGCCCAGCCCGCCGTCGCCGCCGCCGCCACCTCAGATTGGGCCTGGCGCTCCTTTGCCCTTTCGCCGAAGGACTACGACGCCGCGGTGTGCGAGCCCATCGCCTTTCCCGCCATCGCGCGGCTGGCCTGCGGGGAACTCACCACGGACGACGCGCGGGCGGCGGTGCACGTGGAGGTGTGCGCGGCGTACTGCCAACGCGTGGAGGCGGTGCTGCGCGGCGGGCGGTTCACGGAGTGCGGAGGCTTGTGGCTGAAGAAGGCGGTGCGCGCGATGGCGGAGGAGCTGGTGCGCGTGCTGGGCGACGAGGTGTTCGGGCGGCTGGAGCTGCGGCGGCTGCAGGTGTTCGCGGTGCTGGTGAGCCTGCCGGCGGACGTGCTGGACGTGTCGAGCGTGGCGGGCGTGTGCCAGTCGGCGCAGGTGGAGTTGTCGGAGGAGGAGGTGCAGTCCATTCTATCGCTGCGCGTCGCCGATGTACAATGGCGTGTTTGTTGCAACAAGCACGGGAAAAGTACATTGAACTCATAGAATGGCGTGTTTGTTGCAACAAGCACGGGAAAAGTACATTAAACAGAGCCATCAGCGCGCTTCTTCACGACCGTCAAGCCCATCGACTTGGTGGAGTTGATAATTTGAGAGACGATGCTCTTCAGAGGAATATTCTTCAGGTTGGGGTCCTGCTGCTTCACCTTGGCAATCTCGTAGATCTGCTTCAACGTCACCTCGCCCACGTTCACGTGTCCGGGTTCTGAGCTACGAGGAATCCACCACCGTCACAGCAAACCTGCACTTCTCCACTCCAGCACAGCGCTTCAAAAACCAGGAGGTCTGCGGTGATTTTGTATCAAAGTGGTAGGAGTGGTCGGAATACGCGGTCAGCGTCAACTGAACGGGCACTCCGCTGACATACTGCGAGGTCGCGGCGTTCACTTCCTTGCAAAAGTCCCTCATGTTGATGCCGAGCGGTCCGAGAGCCTAGAGCGTGAGTTAGTGCGGGGCACGCGAACTTGACCAATTGCAGCCGAAGGCTTTGCCTGCTGCGCAGCAATACGCAGTCTGATGCAAGCAGTCACTATCGGTTTGGACATGATTGATCAATTCGCAGAATGGCTTCAATTGCGGGAGAAAGGAAATGCCAAAACCGGGGCCGTTTTCAGTTTCGCTTTCGTTTCCTTGCGATGGATGACTATCAGAAGGTGGTAAAGACCAAACTCAAGTTCAAGGGCAGTGTCCTCCCGACAAAGGAGAAATCCTCAAAGTGCGTCCTTGTTGCTCGGATCACGGCGTAGGAAGAAGAAGTCGCATAAAGACAAACTGGAGAAGTTCATTGTGAAGCCCGGAGAGGAGAAGGACTATCATCCGGTGGCGGAGGCCGAAGACACTCGCACCTATGCAGAAAAGCGATTTGACGAGCGTCTGAAGAAGAAGGTGGGAGAAACAATTAGTGTTCATCTGTAGGAGAAGGACTTCATCGAAAAGCGGTCCAAAATGTCGTATCAGGAAGTGATTGATGTAGATAAGGGTTGCATGGATGAAGAATAGGAAATGAACTCAAAGCTCGAGAAGCTCACCGATCACAATGATATGCCGCGTATCGCTGCTGCTGGCTTAGGATAGTTGGATAGGATGCTTGTTTGTTTCACTCAAGTGGATCGGCTCGTATCTTCCTTGCTTATGAATATGCATAATGTCTGGTGCTATAGAGTATGATAGGGAAGGGAAAGCACGCTATCACACTGTTTCATCCATGGAGAAGAAAGAGGCAAGTGATCCCTCCAAAAACGATACAGAGAGTACGTGCATATGGAATTTCTAATGATTAGTCTCCCAACTGTGGTCATTCCATACTGGTATCATATGTAGTGGAGACGTTGTCAACGCATTACAGAAAAGCATCGGAGCCGTTTCCAGTAATCTCCTCCTTGCCTACAAGAAGATGGCGGAGAACATGCAAAGCAGCATGAAAATGATGTCGAACATGAACACCATGATGGAATGCTTTGTGCTACAGCACCTAGATGTTGGTAAACGTCCTTGTGCTCATTGAGAGAGTAGTTCCTTCCGTTCATCCTGAAGGCGAGCACAAGTACTCCCTCTCGATTCAAATCCGTAATGTGTGCGCCTTTCCGTTGAAGGGAGTGTTCATCACCGTGTCTTCGACTGTATGGGCTATTGACCGTTGACATCCTAGGATAAGGAGAACTCTTCTTGTTCCTTCTCTTCTGAAGAAGAGGAGCCGTTATTGTCATTGCTGCTTCTGACAACTAGATCCTCTCAGTTTCAATCCAGTACATTCGATTTGGATGGGAATGGCTCCCACGCAGTGCAAACCCAAATCGCATTCCATTCTTCCGTGTTCTCTCCATACAGCAGTTATCCCTAGTGTAACTTGAATGTCCGCATCGCACTCCCCTCTCCTGGCACCGGGGAGGAGATCTCCATGGTTCATCATCACTCGATCATCGCCTGTTAACGCATTTCGATATGGTTTCTCTTACTGTACTGCATCGTTTGTTGAAACAGACAGACAACATAACGGAACTAACCAGCTCCTTTTCTAAACCAATAAAGACTGTGCACTTCGGACAGAAGTGTCGGCTACGCGATGAAACCAATACAGCACTCCCACGTTTTGCCATTCAGAATGTGCGACATAACGTAAAAAATGCCAATGACGGTAATCCCCGCAATACAAAACGCAATTTCAAAAGTAGTATTCACATGCAGAAGCAGAAATACGAATGCCATGACGGCATACACACCAATCGTAAAGGGAAGTCTACGTATCATCAGTTATCATAGTGACCACATCCAGTGCGTTACGCTTTCCCGAACCTCTGTGCTGATCGCTTCCTTACAGTTTGGGCATACGATCCGCTTGGGTCTGTTGGTGACAGTACAAACGCATGCTCACTTGGTTCCCAAAACGGCCACTTTCCGCAATGTGGATTGCGCGTGCTTTCCTATCAACAGCACGGGTTCTGTGATGCGCAAGGTGGGCAGGTTCGAAAGGAGCTCCGAGCTAGCTGTCCTTCCCAGTCGTCCATTGTCTGTAAGTCATTTCGCGTTTTCGAGCCCACCCTCGTTTTCGAGGACTTTTATCATGTGGTTCTCGGTTGGTGAAGGGGCGGGAGGACCGTCATTAACGCACGCAACCAGTAGGGGGTTGTGGATGACCTAGGCATGACTCATGATTATTCAACACATACATTATCCGAGCCGCTCATTGCCAGCGAAACAATGAGAACAATCGAGCGACTGAAACGCCCGAAGGCGTTTCATTGTTTCGCACTGACTAGCGTCAAGCATCCCCTAAAGGGTACCCCGCATTTGCCTCAACATGAGTGCTGCGTGAAGGAACAAACAAGCATATTTAAAACCAGCCCTTTCTCGCCTTCTTCGCAAAGTACGCATTGCGTCTTCTCAGCAGCTCCTCGAAGGCCTTCTTCGGATCGCTCTCTCCCAGAGCCTCCTTCACCGTTGGCTCATTCACCTAACTGACAATCGCTCTCCACTCCTACTCGGAAGAAGGGATTCACCAGCTTCTCGTCGTGCAGGCATGTCGGCGTGGCGGGCTTGCTGCGCGACTTCAGCAACGTGTGTTTGATTCCCCAGCGAAGGTTCTTTGCATCCGCATTCGTCGGCTCGATGCTCATCGCGAAACGAAGCATTTCCTCGCCATTCTCGTGTCCGTGGAAGATGCAGGTCTCCTCCGGGTAGTTCATCAGCTTGTCGTAGATCAGGGAATACAGCATGGAGGCGTTCTCCTGCGGAATGTACCCAACGCCTCCCAGACAAATCGTGTCGCCCGTCATGAGGAAGGGGAAGCCGCTCTCTTCCGTGAACTCGTAGATGAGCGAATCGGGGGTGTGACAAGGAGCGCTGATCACCTTGAACGCGATGTCATCCAGCTCCACACTATCGCCGTCCTTTAATACCTTTTCAACTTCGTGGTTGGACTACGAATGAAGCGAAACCGCCAATCGCACGTCCTCGTACTCTCCTCCGTACACGGGCACTTCCGAATACGACTTCAGCAGCTCACCCAGACCCAAAATGTGCTTCCTAGGCGTTAGGGCGGAATCACGGAGAATACCGGTGGTGGTGGGTGATTGTGATGGCCTTCAGGTTGAACTTGCACGACTTCACCGCGTCGTCGCAGAACTTCGGGTTCGTGGGATCCACGATCAAGGCGTTGTTGCTCTTCATGTTTGAGATGATGTATGCTATTTCGTGAGCATGTTCCGCCTAGTGGCAACTGAAATTGTCTCTCAGCGCGGGAATGGTCAGCACGTTGTATTTCGTCGGAATGGAAGCGGCCTTCGCGAAGCAGCGCACCCCTCCAGCAGCAGGAACGGAACGACGAGCAAGAAGAGACAGCATTCGAATTGTGTGAGTGAGTCATTCCCGTGCATTCGTGCTTGGCACAATCAAGCTCGTTTCCGTACCTTGCATTCTTGTGTTCCTAAGGGAGAATAGAGTGATGTTGGATTATGTACTCAAGTCGCTCCTCATTCTCTCCTCGATCAGTGTCCACTCGTTTCAGGGGATTTTTACATCGGTAACCCGTCGCCTCTTCGTTGTTGACCTCCTTAGCTTTCTCGAGGGAACAATTCCGGATATGAGTTTTCAATCTTCATGTCCTCCCTCATGACTGAAGTAGGAGGTGTTCCCCTGTCGTGTTGTGTAGTTTTTCAAAATGACTGTTTCCTTCGTTCTATTCCACGTGCAGCTCTTCAGAGGGACCACGAAGCGATACAGCTACAGTCTCAGGGACATCTTCCTGTGGAGCATCCCCGCCCTCTTGTATATGATTGCGAACAACCTGTATTTCGTGGTCATCAGTATTTCCGATTCTCCCATCACCCAGCAAGTCTTCGGCTCCCTGGAGATCGTGGTTGTGGGATTGGCCAATGTCTTCGTGCTGAAGAAGCAGTAGTCCTCACCGCTTCCTCTCACCACAGACTCTCCCCCGTGCAATGGGCCTCCCTCCTCCTCCTCACCAGCAGCGTCGCCTCGATTCAGATCGCCAAGTCCGGCACACAGCAGCTCTCCATTCCCTTCCTTCCTGCCTTCCTCACCATTCTGTCCTCCAGTCTCGCAGGCCTCGCGGGCGTCGTGATCGAGAAGCTTATGAAGGGCGTCAAGTCCGTTTCCATTTTCCAGCAGAACCTCTGGCTGAACTTGTCAATCTTCGCGTTTCGCCTGACCCGTAGCTGGGGCGCCCTGCTCAACTTCGTCTGCCTGCTGTTCGAGAACGGCGCGCGCTTCCCGCAGTTCATGTCCCTGCAAGCCTTCAACCCGTACGCCCTGCTGACTGTGGCGAAGTGGTCCCGTGGAGAAGGAGTCATCAGTAGCACGGTGCTGATGGGTCTGATCACGGTGGGCATTCTCAAGTACTTGTCCTCCGTCGTGAAGTCCTTCACTTCGTCTGCTTCGCTGGTGATGACTTCGATTCTGTCTTCGCTTCTCCTCGGCGTGGAGTTGAAATATCCTTCGGGGATCCATTCGGCGCCTTGACCCCACTGCCGCGTTCTACCTCGCCGTCATCAATCTCTCCATCTCCATGTACCTCTACAAGACCTACCCTCCTCCTCCCCCCAAGAAGGAGGCGATCATTCAAGAAACAAGTCCTGTAGCAGATGCCATTGAGCTTTCTGAGCTCTCTGAGACAGAGGAACCTTCAAATCCGAAAGAGCTTGAAGCGCACAAGGAAGACGTCCTTTATGTGAAATGGCATGTTTGTAAACAAAACACCGATTGACCTAAACCAGGGCAACATAGTCCGAAAACTCTTCAGAGGAGGCAACCCCCGACACAAGAAAAGGATGATGCAGCAGTTCATTCGCTGTCATCCTGTCACATGGCTGCTCCTCAGACCCCCACTCCACGCCTACTTTGATCTGAAGACAAGCATCACAGAAATCGAGCAGGTCCGAACTCCAACGCTCTGGCTCCAAAACTGGATAATGCTCTTCTTCTTCGGCAATTACAAAAAACGCCTGCACTTCAGCCTCTCCCTCCAATCCCACATTCTGAGGTGACATTGATACATAGGGAGCATCTCCATTCACGAGTTCGAGCAACACAATTCCCACACTCCAAATATCCGCAGCAAATCCGTACAACTCGCCGCGCACGACTTCGGGAGCCATCCAGTAAAGCGTTCCAGACCAGGAGTCTCGCCACGGGATCTACACGTGAACGCCAAAAATGGGGGGCCACTAACTGGGTGAGACAGGAGGCGCTTCCGAAGCCAGCCAGTTTGACCACGCCATCCGAAACCAGCATATTCTCGCATTTGATGTCACCGTGCAGGCAGCCGTGAGAGTGAATGTACGCAAGAGCAGCAACGCAGGAACGAATAATGTACTTTATTATTGGTTCAGGAAGAAAGGAAGATTTCGAGATGATTGACACTACACTCGTCTTCATTTCCTCTGTGACAAGCTACGGTGAAGAGGAGGCAGGGAGGCTACGTAAATAGCATTCTTACACCAAAAACAGTCAACTACAGGAAGGATGTTATCGTGATGCAACGAAGAGTGGATGATGCACTCGTTCGACACACGAAAATCCTCAGAAACACCGTTGACTGCAGAAAACGACTTGAGTACGACCCTCTTTCCTTCACAATTGAAAGCATGATACATGAGATGGTGAGAAGCACATCGAAAAACGTGAAGGTGCTGGTAATACTCTGAGATGTGCTTCACGTGCCTAATTACAACTACTCCTCAGCACTGTCAGTCTACCGCTACAGTTGTCCTCGGCAGTCTTCCATTCGTTATCGTCTACCAGATACGAATAGTAGCAGTCCGAATATAGCATGAAACACGATAAATCACAGGCTGTTCTGTCCGTAGTCTTCGACACGTCCGACGATGCTACAGAGTCCATATCCTCGAAGGACATCAGAGAATCCCTTTCCCTTCTACACATGAGTCCGGTTTGAGGCCATTCACCTCTTTGGCAACTTTGGCGCTTCTGGGTCCAGCGCCAGCAAGGGGCAAATAAGGCAATTACCTACCGCGTTCGATGTACCTAAACAGTCTTCGTTGACTGGAAAGTCCGGTTCACTGCTATCAGACAACGACATTTGGGTCATTGGCATGCAGCAGTCGTGCAAAGCGCAATAGCAAGGGCTACAAAGAGGTTTTTGTTGTGTGATTTGATAACCGTTTCACCCAGTGGTCAAAATAGCCCCGAGTTCTGGAGTCCTTCCGTTTTTCGGCACTCTTTGCATCATGAGCATCCGGGAAGATGTAGTTTGCGTTGCACTCAAATCAGGGCTAGATTGACTGCTTCTGCCACATCGAACGAAGCGTGGAGGATCGCTCGAGTGCGTACGTCCGTATTCTCAGTCATGTCCGGGATGGCGATGCGTATGACAAGTAGTTAGTGAACGGCTCCATTCGAATGCTCGATTTCGTCGATGAGTGCACGGGACTCAACGCGGAGGATGATTCGGTCCGCCGCCGCTCCGTTCTTCTGTTCCGGAAACTCTTTGGGGAAGAATCCCTCCAGTATGACGATCCCACGATGCAAGTGTTCTTTGACTTCTTCGTCAAGCGACTGAGCGACTTCAATGTCACGGAAGAAGTTCTGAGAACGCTCCTTGCTATTTCCAGTCATCATCCCGCCGTTGGAGAGGTCTGCCTCTGCTCTGTTCGTTTATCTGTAGCAGGCAGCACAGGGACTCCTTACATTCCTCTCGACAAATATCAAAGTGGGCACATTCAAGTATTCCTGCCGCAAGCTTGTGTATGCCTTGATTCTTCCCCTCCTCCACTCGCCGTCGCTTTACGAGAACCAGGACGATACGGTGAAGGCGGTCGTGAACGTAATCTCGACTCTTCCCTTCGATTGTAGATTGTGGAGAACGAAAAGGATCCTCGTGGAGTGGTTCAGGTTTGCAAGATCCTGGAGACGGCCTTGCAGCGCTTCACCGCCATTTCTGGCAATTCGCTCAATGATCTCGTCATGCTCGGTATTTCCTACTTCCCCGTCACCTACATCACACCGCCTCTCATTTCCGGCAACATGCCGCCCTTTGCCTCCATCCTAGGACGAGGTCAAAACCGCGGTTATTTCCGTCCTCACCGCCTCTCGCTCCTGCATCCCTCTCGTCCTCCCCTTCCTCGAGACCTCTCTTCGCGACTCCAGCCCCAACAGCAAATCCCAAGCCTCCTTCGCCCTGCTCAAAATCGCCCAGATTTTCGGCTGGTCGCGTCACATGACGCCCACGGCGTGTATGACCAACGGAGAGGAGAGTCGCTGGTGCATGCTGCTGTTTGTGGGCGCGGCGCGGGCGGGTTAGGCGTAGGAGGAGTTTCTTCAGAGTGCCGCTGGGTCCGAGGAGGAGAAGAACCTGCTGGCGGCACTAGCGGCCATGGCTGGCGGAGACAGCGGCGCGTGGGGGGCGCACTGGGCGCGGCTGGCGGTGCAGGCCGTGCTGAAGGCGCCCGTGTCGCCCGAGAGTCCCCACCTTTGTCAGGTGCTGCGGCTGTGTTGTCTGAGTGGTGATGGGAGTGGTGATGGGAATGGTGATGGGAGTGGTGATGGGAGTGGTGATGGGAATGGGGGAAGAAACAACAGAGCGGAGGTGGTGGGGGCGCTGCGCGAGGCGCTGACGACATCCACCGACCGGGACATCCAGTAGACTCACCGAAGGAGTTTCATCCTAGAGAGGGCTTGCTGAGCGCTTTGTGCGCCGTGCTGCTGCCTTGGTCTCTGCCCGAAATCCGGACTTTCTTCTCGCGGGACGTGCTCGAGCGATTCCGTGACATGACGAAACCGCTGCTGCCCAGTGAAACGGCCTCCATCCCGCAGGACAAAATCCTGCTGTTTTTGGTCATCTCTTTTCCCTCCTTTCATCTCTAGGGATCCCTTCTCTTCTCTATTCTTCTCGACGAAACGCCCTCGGAACACAATTTCATTTCCCTCCTTTCCCTTCCTCTTGCCGCCAACCCGGATTTGCCCCATCTCTTTTCCCTCCTTCTCGAATCGCGGGGAAAGCCGCTTCTTCTCCAGGCCATGTTCACCCTGCTGGAAAAGGAAGATCCCCGCGAAACCGAAGCCGCCGCCGAACTGCTCACCTCCATTCTGAAACTCCCCTATGACGCATCCGTCGCCTCCTGCTTCCAACAAGCCCTCCTTTCCCAGCTCGACCCGAATTCCCGCCTTCTTCTGTCGAAGCGCCTCCTCCACACACTCTCCCTCCAACCGTCCCACGCCCTCCTCTTCTCCCCTCTGCCCCAGCTGGCCCTCGCGCAGCTGCAGCCCAGTCCCACGCTGCTTCTCCAGGCCGTGTTCGCGCTGCTGGGGCTGGCCAGGGGACAGGAGCGGGAACTCCTCGCCTTCTTGGCGGGAACCAAAATACAGGCGATTTCCGACCTGCAGGCGTTACTGGCGTGCTCGGACCTGTCGGCGCTCGTGAGCAAAATCGAGGCGATTTGCGCCGATTCCACAAATCGGGCGTATTCTGCGATCCTGATACGGTTTGTGCTTCACTACTCCGCCATCCCCGCGGAAACGCTGATCGCCGCCGTTTTCCCCGATTTCGCCACGCTTCTGTCCATGGATGAAACGCTCCTTCGCGAGTGGATCCAAAATCACCCCTTTTTCGGGAGCGTTTCTTCTTCCTCCTTCCTCCTCTTCCAAGAGTGCCTCTATGACCCGATTCTGACCCATAGAGTGATGGCGGACCCCATTCTGTACCCTCTCCCCAAGCGGCAGCAGCTGCTCGCCTGGCCGCTTCTGTCCCTCACCGCTTCCTCCACGCCCGACCAGCTCGCCGCCGTCGAAGGCCTTCTCGCCGCCTCCGCCATTCCCGTATCCCTGCCGCCCGCCGACGCGGAGCGCATACTTGCAGTGCTGCAACAGGACTCGGGCGAGGCGGGCCTGCTGCTGGCGCTGCGCCTGCTGGGGGCCATCGACGCGTCGGAGCCGGCCTTCGCGCAGCAGCAGATGCGTGTGGTGGTGGTGGTGGTGGTGAGGTGGGGGTGTGATGCATAGGCGCTGACACAGAAGAAGGCGGTGGTGGAGGCGTTGCGAATGACGGAGCGACTGCTGCGACGCAACGCGGGGGTTGTCACGGAGTATCTGGAGTCCGTCATTCCCGCGGTTCTGGACATTGTTAGCGATGGGAAGGAGAAATCAGAGAAATCGGAGAAACTGGATTTGGAGAAACCGGTGCGGCAATTGCTAGGGCTGAAGGTGCTGAAGACCATGACGGACCTGCCGCTGGCCTCCGTGTTCAAGTACACGGGCGGTGTGGCGAGGGGCCTGCTTCCGCTCCTGGACGATGATCAGAGGGTGATTCGCGAGTATGCGGCGCGCGTGCGGAATCTGTGGCTGATGATCCACTACCGCTGTTTGTTAACAAACAGACCCATTTGGGTTGCAAAAGGGAGTTGATGTCAAACATGTTCATCATGGATGCCATCTCGCTCTGTTTCAGCGTCAGTGCAGGCCCCTCCTTCTCGAACGCATCCTCATCGCTATCGCGGTTGATTTCCAGGTCTTGTGTCGGTAATGGAGGGAGTTCCAGCAGCGGAGTCTTCTTGCTGGCTCGAGGCTTCTTTGTCGTCTTTGTCGTCTTCTCTGCTTTACTGCCCCGCTTTGCCGACTTCTTGGAAGAAAAGGACCCATAGGGCCTTCCCGGGCCACGAATCACCCGGATTTCGGGAGTGAGCACGGTCTGGTCCTGCAGCTGCGCTTCGGAGGGAAGATTGCGTGAGAGGAAGGGCTGAGCGGGCGCCTTTCCCCGCACTCTCCCGTGATTGCCACTCTCGTGCAGATTTGAAAACACCTGCGTGAGAAACGACTGACTGTTCGTTGCCGCGGTCTTCTTGCACTGGTGTGGCCGGAGAATGATCAATCCCCCCGTACTCCGCTTGTGAATGAGAGACAGGTTTATATGCTTGCGGAACACCTCGCCGGGGAACGAGCGGCATGCGTTGTAGAGATAGTAGCTCTTCTCTTCATCCGTGAGCACTGCCGCTCTTCGCTTTCTCGCCGGGGCAGGCGTCTCTGTCGTGACTTTTATCGGCTCTGTTTCCTTCGGCTTGGCAGGAATGGGCGCAGGCTTAGGCTGCACGATTTCCATCGCAATCACCGGCTTGGGTGCCTCGATCTCTCCCCGCAATAGCTGGTATCTAGCCGTGAAAATGGAGACTAACACATACAACGCATCCACGCGTTTGTCCAACTCCAAATCCTCCTTACGGTTCAACAGGACTTGCATGCTGAAAGGGAGCGAAAAACAAACCGTGCGTGTGGAATACTGCGCCGCCTGTTCTGCCGCCCCGTTTCATGCTAGCAATGCACGAACGTGTTCCAGCAACAAACACGGAGCATAAAAGAAACAACCCCCTTACTCCTTCACCTCCACACTGTCTCCGTGATTCCTGATTCGGAGCTTTCCACTGCGCTTCAGCTTCTTCAGCTCGCTCTTCTCCTCGGTCGTAATGCGAGTAATCGACAGCCTGTTGTTCACGATTTCCATGTTGAAGTCCTTCATATCCGAGATGTTACCGGCGTCATCGTCACGCTCGAAGCTGTCAAGCGTGATCTTGTAGCCCTTCGGACGTCTCCTCTCCATCTCCTCCGCGGTCGGCTCTCCCTTCACAGGGTGGTGCGGCTGAACCGAGGCGTCGATTCCGAGTTTCTGTCTGTTCATGGGGATGTCATAGATGGCCTTCTTTCCAGGGTACTACTCGATTACTTCCGATCTGCAAAAGCACCAGGCAATTTCGCATGTATCCAGGACGCACGGTGACGATTTCGCCCTTCTTTCCCAAGTTCCAGACGTCCTCCATGAGGATAATGGGAACCGACTTGCTAGCTGTGATCCCTCCCGAGTGCGGCAAACGTGACGGTCCGAACAAAGGCGAATTGGGGTCGAAGACTAGCAACCGATCTACTCCACTCACGTCCGCTCCCTGTCCATACCGAAGAACCTGCATTCGACGTTCCAGAAAGCTTTATTGCCGCATAATCGATTGAGGCACAAAAACGTGACGTTTTCTGGAATCGGCCAGTTGAAATGGATTCTACTGTTTCTGTGCTGCAACAAACAAGAGTGAGAATCACTTAATGGGGGATGTATTTACTCAGAGCGCCCACATCTACACATCAGCCAGAGGAGCAAGAAACACCATCACTGTAGTCCCAGTTCACATGCCTGGCAACATACGACGGCATGAAGACCTTCTTGAGCTTCGGCATTCCTATCCCTCACATCATCGCACCATCTCCACTCGTTAAAACCACTTCGTAGCAGTATTCAAACGTGCCATTGCCATCCTCCTCAGTCCCAAACTCCAGCGTCGTCAGCTTCGGCATGTCTATTCTTCACTATTCCCTCCATCTCACACCTGCAATGTACACCTCGTTGTTTTCGTACCAGCGGCGTTCACCCTCGAACGCGTTCGCCCCCACGAACAGCGACTCCAGCACCGGCAAATCTACGCCTCACCCACGCCCGCCTCGCCGCACCACTGATGACGTGATTGCCTCCCAATTGGAAGCAGCCAGCGCCGATCACCACACTTCGCAGCGCCGGAAACCCTGCTCGTCACAATGCCCGTACGCCACTACCCTCCAAATGCAGCTCCGCGTGGAAGAAGGATCCGCAGAAGTGCGCGGACTCGCGCGAGCCGATCGTGAGCGTCTCCAGCGCCGGCAGCTTCTCGAGAGAGAAGCCAGTGTAGTTGGTGCAGCAGCACCCGCCGATCGTCACACGCTTCAGCGCGGAACACGCCGCCACGCGCAGCGTGCCGTTGGGCATCTCCTCGCTCACCTCATCGGCGTACGAGAAGCAGCCCTCGCCAAACTTCAGCTCCACCAGCAGCGGCAGACCCTCCACAGTCACCTCCTTCACTCTCTTGAACGACTGGTTCCCGATCACGATGCGCGTCACCTTCTTGTACGCTGAAAAGTTCAGCTTCTTTGTCTTCGTGTACGCCTCACAACCAGCGTCAAACACCAACTCCGTCAGCGTTTTGCCCAGCGATCGCAGCTCGCTCAAACTGCGGATATTCGATTGATTGGTGGAAGTGGATTGAGCGGAAAGGTTTTGTTTAACAAAGACATCACAACCGTTGACTTCCAACTTATCGACCAATCTCCGTGCGGATTGACCGTACGTACACGGAAACTGTAATGCCATGGGATTTCGCACAGTAATTGTAAGCTCTCGTTGCAAGTTGGAAACAAGGCTCAACTA
>OIWT01000921.1_pt1 | contig 38380 bp, 32 predicted proteins | sample 1587701 | NCBI WGS metagenome assembly OIWT01 (sample SAMEA3888904, study PRJEB22519) | human gut metagenome | biome: human gut; feature: human-associated habitat; material: faeces | place: Denmark | collected 2009 | reverse complement strand
ATTTAAACAAATTATTAATCAGAATTCTGTTGCATTTGCAAGTTGAATTCAGCATTTTTAATACCGGCCGCGGAGTGTTTGCGGTTCGCAAATAATATAAGTAGGTATGGAACTGAAGAAAATTCTGGTAACAGGGGCAAACGGACAGCTGGGAAACGAGTTGCGCGTATTGGCAACAGAAGGTTGCCCGGGATGTGAATTCCTTTTCACTGATATAGCCGAACTTGATATATGCAATGCCCCGGCTGTGGAGAGCTATGTGAAGCAGAACGGCGCGGATGTGATAATAAACTGCGCTGCCTTTACGGCTGTAGACAAGGCGGAAAGTGAAGAGGCACTGGCCCGTAAAATAAACGCTGACGCACCGGGAATTCTTGCACGTGCAATAGAAAAACGCGGCGGCACAATGGTGCAAATATCTACCGATTACGTTTTTGACGGCGAGGCATGCAAGCCTTACACTGAAGAAAGCGAGGTGAATCCTGTGTCGGCATACGGCAGGACAAAGTTGGCCGGAGAAAAAGCCGCCCTGGACGCTTGCCGCAATACGGTAATAATACGCACGGCGTGGCTGTATTCCTCGTTCGGGCATAATTTCGTGAAAACAATGCTTAAACTCGGGCGCGAGCGCGAGAAACTGGGAGTAGTGTTCGACCAGGTGGGAACGCCAACGTATGCCCGCGACCTGGCCCGGGCCATAGTGCAGATAGTGTCAAAGCCGGTAGTGCCCGGAACGTATCATTTTACCGACGAAGGCGTAACTTCGTGGTACGACTTCACGATAGCAATCCATAAACTGGCGGGAATAAGCACTTGCAAGGTTAGTCCGCTTCATACGTCAGACTATCCCACGCCCGCAAGGCGTCCGCATTACAGCGTATTGGACAAAACAAAAATAAAGCAAACTTTCTCACTCGAAATTCCGCATTGGGCAGACAGCCTGAAGGAATGTTTAAGAATAATCGAAAAGCAAGACTAAGAACATGGACGAAATACAACGTCGACGTACCTTTGCCATAATTTCGCACCCCGACGCGGGTAAAACAACACTGACCGAGAAATTCCTTTTGTTCGGCGGGCAAATACAAGTTGCCGGAGCCGTAAAAAGCAATAAAATCCGGAAAACCGCCACGAGCGACTGGATGGAAATAGAAAAGCAGCGCGGAATATCGGTTACGACTTCAGTTATGGAGTTCGATTATAACGGCTATAAGGTAAATATCCTTGATACTCCCGGTCACCAGGATTTTGCGGAAGATACTTACAGGACGCTGACTGCCGTAGACAGTGCAATAATTGTTGTTGACTCGGCTAAAGGCGTCGAAGCGCAGACGAGGAAATTGATGAACGTGTGCCGTATGAGACGCACGCCCGTGATTATATTCATTAACAAGATGGACCGGGAGGGTAAAGACCCGTTCAGTCTGCTGGACGAATTGGAAGAAGAACTGCAAATATCGGTCCGTCCGTTGTCTTGGCCCATTGAGCAAGGCGCACGCTTTAAAGGAGTTTATAATATATATGAACATAATTTGAACCTCTTTGCCCCGGATAAGCAGAAAGTAACCGAGAAGGTGGAGGTAGATGTAAACAGCACAGACCTTGAAGCGCACGTAGGCGAGAAGAATGCCGCAAAATTGCGTTCCGACATAGAATTGATTGACGGAGTTTATCCGGCATTCGACCGCGACACATACTTGGCAGGCGATGTGGCTCCCGTGTTCTTTGGTTCGGCGTTGAATAACTTCGGTGTTAAGGAACTTTTGGACTGTTTCGTGGAAATAGCTCCTTCGCCGCGTCCGACACAAGCAATAGAAAGAAATGTAGAGCCGAAAGAACCGAAATTTACAGGGTTTATTTTCAAGATAACGGCAAATATCGACCCGAACCACCGTTCCTGCATAGCATTTTGCAAAGTATGCAGTGGCAAATTCGTAAGGAATACTCCGTATCAGCATGTGCGTCTCGGAAAGACAGTGAGATTCTCTTCTCCCGTTCAATTCATGGCGCAGCGGAAAAGCACGATAGACGAAGCATACGCCGGCGACATTGTAGGTCTTCCCGATAACGGTATATTTAAAATAGGAGATACTCTCACCGAAGGAGAAAATCTTCATTTCAAAGGTTTGCCGAGTTTTTCGCCAGAGATGTTCAAATATATCGAAAACGCCGACCCGATGAAAACGAAACAGTTGAATAAAGGAATAGAACAACTGATGGATGAAGGCGTGGCGCAGATGTTTATAAGCGATTTTAACGGAAGAAAAATCATAGGTACGGTAGGACAGCTACAGTTCGAGGTAATACAATACCGCTTGCAGAACGAGTATGGCGCAAAATGCCGCTGGGAGCCGCTTACATTATATAAGGCTTGCTGGATTGAAAGTGATGACGCGTCTGAACTGGAATCTTTCCGTAAGCGCAAATATCAGTATATGGCTCACGACCATGAAGGACGTGAAGTCTTTTTAGCCGACAGTTCCTACGTATTGCAAATGGCGCAGGAGGATTTCAAACATATTAAATTCCATTTTACCAGTGAATTTTGACGAATATAAAGAGGACATACGCGCGGCTGTCGAGGTCATGAACCGCGGTGGTGTGATTTTGTATCCCACCGACACAATATGGGGAATAGGCTGCGACGCTACGAATGCGGAAGCCGTAAAGCGTGTGTACGAGATAAAAAAACGCGACGACAGCAAAGCACTTATAACGCTTGTCGATTCAGAAGCAAAGATAGAGTTCTACGTGCGGGAAGTGCCAGACGTAGCGTGGGACATGATAGAAATAGCCGATAAGCCGTTGACTTTGATATACGACGGGGCGCGCAATTTGGCGTCGAACCTGCTGGCAGAGGACGGAAGTATTGCCATACGCCTTACAAAAGAGCCGTTCAGCAGTATGCTCTGCCGTACTTTTCGCCGTGCGATAGTGTCAACGTCGGCCAACGTAAGCGGTGAGCCGTCGCCGGCTACTTTTTCCGAGATTTCCCCGGAGATACTGTCTGCTGTAGATTATGTTTGCACGAGCCGTCGCGAAGAATCTGCCCCTCACAAGGCATCGTCTATAATAAAGATAGGTACAGGAGGCGAAGTTAAAATAATCCGCAAGTAGAGATGATTGTTGCAGCAGACAATAGAGCCACGGTTATCGACAGCCTGATAAATTGGCGGGAGAAATATCTTTCGCAACGGCAATTTGTGTTGTTGCTCAGTTTCTTTGTCGGGATTTTCACTTCCATTCTGGCTTACCTGCTCAAGCAGTTTATATCTTGGATAGCATCCTTGCTCACGGCCGGCTTTGACGCCACCGGGTCGAACTGGCTTTTCCTCGTATATCCGGTAGTAGGTATTTTCCTTACGGCTTTGTTCATAAAGTATGTGGTCAATGACGACATAGGGCATGGTGTAACTAAGATTCTATACGCCATATCCCGGCGGCAGGGGCACATACGTCGCCACAACTGCTGGTCGAGCGTAATAGCCAGCGGCATAACCATAGGATTTGGCGGGTCGGTGGGAGCGGAATCGCCCATCGTCCTTACCGGCTCGGCAATAGGCTCCAATTTGGGGCAGCTCTTCAAGGTCGACCATAAGACGCTCATGCTTCTGATTGGCTGCGGGGCTTCGGGCGCGATAGCCGGAATTTTCAAAGCCCCTATTGCAGGAGTGGTGTTTACGCTCGAAGTCTTGATGATAGACCTTACCATGGCGTCGCTGCTTCCTTTGCTCGTGTCGAGCATTACGGCTCTTGTAATGATGTATATATTTACCGGCACAAGCGCGGAGTTCAGCTTTACGCTCGATAATGCTTTTGCCGTTGAGCGCATACCCACTTCTATCCTGCTCGGAATATTCTGCGGGCTGGTTTCGTTGTATTTTACAAGGGCAATGAACTTTTGCGAAGATGTGTTCCGCAAGTTCTCGAACATGTACGTCAAACTGTTGCTGGGCGGGTCGGTGCTAAGCGTGCTTATATACGTTTTCCCGCCGCTTTACGGTGAAGGTTACGGAATGATTTCCCTTCTTCTTGAAGGAACGTCAATGCAAGATTGGCAGGCTGTAATGAACAACTCCATGTTTTACGGCGATCAGAACATGTTGCTCATATATCTCGGGCTGATAGTATTGTTCAAGGTCTTTGCCTCGTCGGCAACGAACGGCGGCGGTGGTTGCGGCGGTATCTTTGCTCCCTGTCTTTTCCTCGGATGTATAAGCGGGTTTATCTTTTCGCGCGTGTGGAACATCAACCAGCTGGGAGTGTATGTACCCGAAAAGAACTATGCCCTTTTGGGCATGGCCGGCGTAATGAGCGGAGTAATGCACGCACCGCTTACAAGCATTTTCCTTATAGCCGAACTAACGGGCGGATACAACCTGTTCGTTCCGCTGATGATAGTGTCGCTTGTTTCTTACCTTACCATAATTTCCTTCGAGCCGAACAGCGTATATACCACGCGACTGGCCAAAAAGGGACAACTGCTCACGCACCATAAGGACAAGGCCGCGTTAACGTTGATGAGCCTCAATTCGGTAGTAGAGCGGCACGACACGAAAATTTCGCCCGACATGAAACTCGGCGAGATGGTCCTGCTCATCTCGCGCGAGAAGGTAAACGTATTCCCGGTTACCGACGGCACGGGGCATTTGCTTGGCATAATAGAGCTTCAGAAAATAAGGAAAGTGCTGTTCCGGCAGGAATTGTACAATGTTTTTACGGCCGGACAACTTATGGAAAAGCCAGTGGCATGCCTTACCATAGACGACCCCATGCAGGTAGTAATGGATACGATTGAAAAAACAGGGGCGGACACGTTGCCTGTGGTCGACCGCGACGCGCTGTTCATAGGCTTTGTGTCGAAAGCAAAACTGTATGCCATGTACCGGCAGGTAATGGTGGATTATTCCGAGGAATGACAACCGGCAACGGAAATCCCGAAACCGGCGTCCTTAAAAGTCTGCTTTTTATACCCCGGAAATGAAAACTCTTTTTCAGACGGTTATATCCCCTTTGGAGCAAATAAAAAATATGTCTGACATATTTTGAAATAGGTCAGACATATTTTAAAATACAAGGCACATATTTTTGCGGGGGTGAAAACCCGACGAAAACCCGTCGCAAAAAGAGGATAAAAAAAGTGCCGCATAATTGAAAATATAAATTGAAATAATCGCACAGAAAAACTGCTATGGATAAAAAGGACTTACGCATAGTGTTTATGGGAACTCCCGATTTTGCCGTTGCTTCATTGCAGCGCCTTGTTGAAGGAGGATATAACGTGGTGGGAGTAGTTACGGCTACCGACAAACCGGTGGGCCGCCACCGCAACACACTCGTGTTTCCTGCCGTCAAGAAGTACGCCCTCGAGGCGGGAATACCGATATTGCAGCCCGAGAAACTTAAAGACGAGGCTTTTCTTGCAGCCTTGAAAGCATGGCATGCAGATATACAGGTGGTAGTGGCTTTCCGCATGTTGCCGGAGCAGGTTTGGGCCATGCCCCGCTACGGCACATTGAACGTACATGCGTCACTCCTTCCGCAATATCGCGGAGCGGCGCCGATTAACTGGGCCGTAATCAACGGCGACACCGAAAGCGGCGTAACCACTTTTTTCCTGCGCCACGACATAGACACCGGCGATGTGGCAATGCAGAAAAGCGTGCCCGTTTCCGAAACTGACACGGCCGGCGATTTGCACGACAAACTTATGGTTGAAGGCGCGCAGTTGCTCATCGAAACAATCGACGGCGTAATATCCGGCGACTTGAAAGCCGTTCCGCAGTCGCAGCTGCCTTGCAGCGGTCCGTTGCGCCCCGCACCGAAAATATTTACCGAAACATGTAAAATCGATTTCACACGCGGCCTTGCGGATGTTTATAACTTCATACGCGGGCTTGCGCCAAGCCCTTCCGCGTGGACTGAAGTAACTGACGGGGAGCACGATTATACGCTTAAGATATACCGTGCGGCCAAGCGTGTAGCAACACACGACCTTGCTGCCGGAACTATCGTTACCGATACGAAGGAAAATCTGTCGGTAGCCGTAAACGGCGGGTATATAGATATTCTCGAACTGCAACTTTCGGGCAAAAAACGAATGGACACCGGAGATTTCCTGCGAGGCTTCCGCAATGCCTGCAATCTCAAGATAACGGCATTGAAATAACAGGCAGCTTTGTCCTTTTTTGCCTGCCGTTTGGTGACGCGCTTTTTAGCTACGAAAAAACATGTCTGACATATTTTGAAATATGTCAGACATATTTTAAAATACCTCAGAGATAATTTTTCCCGCAAGGCATGTATCCTTAACCGCTATGAACACGTTTTTCAAAAACACGCAGAACAAGGTTGCGAAAATTTGCTGAAAGGCGCACTTGCTCCTCGTGTAGGCCTATTCAGAACCCGTGGAGCGCAAAAAAGGTAAAAAAACTTTGCAGTTTAATTATAAATGTGTACGTTTGTAACGTCGAACTAAAAAATATATGCCTATAGCACACCAATACTCCTCGAAAAAATAAAATAAGAAGTAATGGAAAAACTGTGCAAACTGGCCGACGAACAGTTGGTCGAAATGTATGCCAAAGGTGATAATTCGGCGTTCGACGTTTTATTGTCACGTTACCAGCAGAAACTTTACTCGTACATATTATTTCTTGTACACAACGAAGATACGGCAAACGACCTTTTTCAGGAAACCTTTGTCAAGGCAATCGTAACCATCCAGCAAGGCCGTTATGTGGAAAGCGGTAAATTTTCGGCATGGCTTACCCGCATTGCCCACAACCTTATCATCGACAAATACCGTCAGGACAAAAATGCCAACCTTATATCCAACGACAACGACGAGTGCGATATTTTCAACAACGCGGCTTTGTCAGACATAACCGTGGAGATGAAAATAATAAAGGAACAGTCGCTGGCCGATGTAGAACGCCTGGTGAAAGAACTGCCGGCCGTACAGCAGGAAGTTGTGTACATGCGCTTTTATCAAAACCTTAGTTTCAAGGAAATAGCCGAAGCTACCGGCGTAAGCATAAACACCGCTCTGGGGCGAATGCGTTACGGACTGATAAATCTGAGGCGCATGGTTGAAGAGCGTGGGATAGTCCTAACTTTGTATTAAAAAAGTATTTTCGCATTATAATAAAACCACAGTTTGGTACGTTGTAAAAGTAACAGTTTACACAAACCAAATTCTTGTGGCCTATGATGCAATTTTTACAAAAGGAACTTTTCCCCCGGGAAAGTACATTGGAATTTATTAAGTTTTTTGCTCATTCCTACCGTTCCGTGAAACTTGCCGACGGAACGCAGTTGGATTTGATGTTGAACTAACATGTACCAAAAAGCGGCGGCCGCGGCTATATATGTCGGCGGCCGCCGTTAGTGTATTATCATGAAACGTAATAATAAACATTGATATGAAGAAAATATTGTTGCTCGGTTCAGGCGAACTGGGCAAAGAATTTGTTATTGCCGCACAACGTTTGGGGCAACATGTGATAGCCTGCGACTCTTATGCCGATGCTCCGGCCATGCAGGTGGCCGACGAGTGCGAGGTGTTCAGCATGCTCGACGGCAACGCGCTGACACGAGTGGTTGAGAAATACAATCCCGACATAATAGTGCCCGAAATAGAAGCAATACGCACCGAACGCCTTTATGACTTTGAACGCGAAGGAATACAGGTGGTGCCGAGCGCAAAGGCTGTTAACTATACAATGAACCGCAAGGCCATACGCGATTTGGCAGCCAAGGAACTCGGTCTTAAGACGGCCCGCTACAGGTATGCCTCGTCTTTGCAGGAACTGAAGGACGCAGCGCAGGAAATAGGTTTCCCCTGTGTGGTGAAACCGCTTATGTCTTCGTCGGGGCACGGACAGTCGCTCGTGCGCGTACCCGAAGAATTAAAAGGCGCTTGGGAATACAGCTGCAGCGGAAGCCGTGGCGACATACACGAAGTAATTGTAGAGGAATTCATACGCTTTGATTCGGAAATAACGCTGCTTACCGTAACGCAAAGAAACGGTGAAACGCTTTTCTGTGCTCCGATAGGACATGTGCAGAAGCATGGAGACTATCGCGAGAGCTATCAGCCTGCCCACATCTCGCCCGACCACTTGAAAGAAGCGCAGCGCATGGCTGCGGCAGTAACCAAGGCGCTAACGGGATACGGAATATGGGGCGTGGAGTTCTTCCTGAGTCATAAAGATGGCGTTTATTTCTCCGAACTGTCGCCTCGTCCGCACGACACAGGCATGGTAACGCTCGCGCAAACGCAGAACCTCAACGAGTTTGAGCTGCATTTGCGTGCAGTATTGGGATTGCCGATACCCATGATAGAACAGTTGCGTGCCGGGGCCAGTGCCGCAATACTGTCGCCTATAGAGACGGACGGTCAGCCGCGTTTCAAAGGGCAGGAAGAGGCACTTGCGGAACCGCGGACCGATTTGCGCATTTTCCGCAAACCGAAGGCTTGGCCGCACCGACGTCTTGGTGTGGCGCTTGCCTACGATAACGTGGATTGCGATATAGACACGTTGCGCGACAAGGCAAAAGCCGCAGCAGCCAAGATACAGGTTTATTAATAAAAGTCAGCAGAGATGAATACTATAATATCTCCTTCACTCCTTTCAGCCGATTTTGCCAATCTCGAGCGTGATGTTGAAATGCTTAACGCAAGCCAGGCTGACTGGCTGCACCTCGATGTCATGGACGGCGTTTTTGTTCCTAATATTTCGTTCGGTTTTCCCGTTATAAAAGCAATTGCGAAATATGCAAGGAAACCTCTTGACGTGCACCTCATGATTGTTCATCCCGAAAAGTATATCGACGAGGTAAAAGCTTCAGGCGCATATATAATGAACGTACATGTGGAGGCTTGTCCTCATTTGCACAGAGTAATACAGCAGATTCATGCTGCCGGAATGCTGGCCGGCGCGACTTTGAACCCGTCAACGCCTGTCTCAATGCTTGAAGATGTAATTTGCGACCTCGATTTGGCACTCATTATGTCAGTTAATCCGGGCTTTGGCGGGCAGCGGTTTATTGAGCAATCGCTTAAAAAAGTCGAGAAACTGCGTACTTTGGTGGATGAGTCCGGTTCAAGCGCACTTATCGAGGTAGATGGCGGGGTTAATCTGGAGACAGGAAAAATGCTTGTCGACGCTGGTGCGGATGTGCTCGTTGCCGGTTCGGCGATATTCAACTCTCCTAATCCTGAAGCAGAGATAGAGGCTCTGAAATCCTTGGAATAAGCAGCATAACCATTTCCAATATGGCGTATAACGGCAAAAAAAATGCGGATGCTTCACGCCGCAGGCCGGAAAGCCTCGGTAATGCGTTTGAAAACTATCCAGTACTGCGCTATGTGCTTCCATTGGCTATAGGAATAGCCGTTGGAAACGCAGGGCGCAGTGTCTTTTCGGAGTACAGCAGTGTGTTTTTTGCCGCAACGCTTGTTTCTGCCGCACTTCTCATAGCAATGCTGTTCGTGAAGCATTACAGCGTTGAAAAAGTCTGGTTTGGAGTAGTTGTCAACTTATTCTTTGTTTCGTGGGGCACGTATACTTTTCTTCGTTCGGACGATGCTTTGCGCTGTTCCTGGTCGGATTCTCCTGCTGTGTATGAAGGAGTAGTTTATGATTGCCCTAAAAAGTATGACAAAGTGTCAAGAATGCGTGTGCGTCTGACATCGTGTTATGAAAAAGGCACTTATAAGACATTGTCGCGCACAATAGAGCTCACGGCTATGCGTTCGCCTGAAACGGATACGCTTGACACGGGCGACGGGGTCATGTTTTTTTCTACAGTAAGCACTCCACGCAACACAGGTAATCCATACGAGCCCGACTATGCTTCTTCGCTAATCCGTTCCGGTGTATCGGGAACAGCTTTTGCCTATAATGGCAAGCTCAAACCGTTGAGCCAGGAGAGGGCGCTAAGTATCATAAATCAAAACCTCGGTTTCTTCGAGTGCGCTGCCTTGCGTGCGAGACAGTTCCGTGACTACCTGCAAAACAAATACGAACTTTCGGGAATAGGTGGCGAAAGTCTTGCTGTGTTGTCTGCCCTTACGCTCGGTGACAAACACTTGTTGGAACGCTCAACGCGCGAATTGTTTTCCATTACGGGTGTAAGCCATGTTTTAGCCTTGTCTGGCCTGCATTTAGGAATAATCTACGGCATTCTGCAGTTTTTGTTTACGGCAGGTGGCTTTGCTCGGCGCATGAGAGTACCGGCTCAAGCGGTTATAATAGTTTTTATCTGGATATACGCGTTGATGGCCGGTATGCCGGCTTCACTAATCAGGGCGGCAATAATGTATTCACTTGTGTCGTTGGCTGTTATCATGGGGCGAAAGGCTGTAACGCTGAACAATCTTTTTGTTGCGGCTTTTTTGATTCTGTTGTTCAACCCCATGTCGCTTTTCGACATAGGGTTTCAACTGTCTTTTGCTTCGGTGTTCTTCATCCTGGCATTCGTGCGAGCCATTACGCCGGTATATGTGCTCAAACGCCCGGTTTTGGGTAAGTTGTGGGGCATGGTTGCCGTTTCTCTGTGTGCGCAGATGGGTGTGGCACCGCTTGTGGCGTATTATTTCAACCAGTTCCCGGTATATTTTATTTTCAGCAATCTTGTTGTAGTTCCTGTTTCGTTCGTTCTTGTTGCCATAGGGTTGGCTTTCCTTGTTCTGTCCTGGTTTCAGCCGTTAGCGGCTGCTTTGGCTTGGGCTTTGAAACTTGTTTTGTCATCAATGCTTGGGGTGTTGGATGTGATAAGCGGCTTACCGCACGCTTCGGTATGGATTTATCCTTCATTGCTTACGGTTATGCTGGTTTATGCAGCTTTCTTTTTTGCGGTAATTTACCTGCGCAGGAAAAGTATGCTGTATTTTGTGCCGTTTGCATGTTGCGGGCTTGCCGCAGTGATAGTGGAGACCGTCAGCAATGCAAAGGAAAGGGACGTGGCAGGAATTTATTTTTATAAAGGGCTTTCATGTCCGGTGGTACAGTTTGTAGTTTCGCGCGGTGAGTCTTACGTTTATGCCCCGTCGCGCTATGCCGACTCGGTGGTAGTTAAATCATTGTCCGGCATATCGCGTAATTTTTGGCGACGTTGCGGAATGAATGCCCCCAAACGTATCCCGGACACGTTTGTCTCACCTGTTGTTTTACGCAAAGGATGTATGGTGCAGTTTGGCAGGCAAAGGGTGTGCGTGCTCGATACTGCTGTCTGGCAGTACCGTATTCCTGAGGGAATGTCGGCGGATATAGTTTATGTGGCCCGTGGTTTCAGAGGAAATCTCCCTGATTTACGGCTGCATTTGCGGACTGAGATGGTAGTGTTGGGCGAGAGGCTTACGGATTACCGACGCAGGGATATAACGGGCAAATGTATTGCTGCAGGTGTCAAATATTATGACATGGAATCAAAAGGTGCTTTAAAATTGTCGGCGCAATAGGGGCGTGACTTCCTTTTTTACTAATTTTGCCTTTCAAACTTTATTAAAACCTATACGAATGCTTTCACCTATACTTGACGAACGCGGATTGCAGTGCTGGCATAATTTTATTGACCGGGCAGAGAATGTTGTTATAACGGCACATTCAGGCCCTGACGGGGACGCTGTGGGCTCTTCGCTCGGATTTGCCGAATACATGCGTTCGCAAGGAAAAAAAGTTACGGTGGTAATGCCGAACAAGTTTCCCGATTTCCTGCGGTGGATGTGCGGAGCGGGCGATATAATGATATATGAGGATAATGCTTCGCACGCCGATGAGGTGATTAAGGAGTGCAACATAATTTTCTGCCTTGACTACAACGATTTGGGGCGTGCCGACAAGCTTGGCGAATCCATAGCGGCCAGCAATGCGCATAAAATCATGATTGACCACCACCTTAACCCGTCGGGCTTTGCGGACTTTGAAGTGTCACACCCCGAGATGTCATCGACAAGTGAACTGGTTTTCCGGCTTCTTTGGCAACTGGACGGATTCGGGCAACTTAGCCTCGACGGAGCCGCGGCAATTTACTGCGGCATGATGACCGACACGGGGGCGTTCACATATAATTCATCGAGTCCGGATATTTATTATATCATAGCCAGGCTTTTGGAAAAAGGAATAGACAAGGACAGGATATACCGCAACGTATATAACAATTATTCACGCAACCGCGTGCGGCTCATGGGGTATGTGTTGTATCGCAAGCTGCATTTTTACGGCAAGTTGCGCGCGTGCATATATACGCTCACACAGGATGAGATGTCGAATTTCAATTTCCAGAAAGGCGATACCGAAGGTTTTGTGAATTTGCCTCTAATGGTTCACGACATGCAGCTCTCGATAGCTTTGCGCGAAGATACCGACCGGCAGAAGATACGTGTTTCGTTGCGCTCGGTGGATGATTTCCCCTGCAACGAAATGGCAGCGCGCTTTTTCAACGGCGGAGGACACCTGAATGCCGCAGGCGGGGAACTGCGTTGCACTATGGCGGAGGCGGAAAAGATTGCGGCAAAGGCCGTCGAAGCATATAAAGACCGGCTTTAAAAATTGAAAAACCGGACGGGGAAAATGGCATTTTTCGATGTAAAAAATTGAAAACTGATTTTCACTCCGTTAAACCCACATAGGAGCAAAGAAAAAATACAAGGCACATATTTTAAAATATGTGCCTTGTATTTTAAAATATCTCAGACCTATTTTTTGCCCCTTGAAAACCGGGATTAAAACTGTGCGAAAAACGTGGACAAATACTGACAACGCATTTTGCCTTCAGTATTCCGCCCGGTTCACTTACGCAAAGCGGGGGCAGGGGAGTGCCCTTATGGGCAGGACACTTATGCGCCGATACAAAAAATTGCGGGTGTGTGGCTAAGGTCGGGAATCTCTGTGCTGCGCCAGCGGGCAACGGTTTGCGTGCGTATGTACTCGTTCTCGCAAGTAAGTCCGGCTGCAATGCAAAGGCGTGTGGAAGGACTGAGAGTTTTGAGCAGCGATTCGATAAAGCGTTTGTTGCGGAATGGCGTTTCGATGAAAATCTGCGTTTGGCGTTCTTTCACAGCACGTGTTTCGAGGCGGCGCAGCGTATGTTGCATTTCGTTTTCGTTGATGGGCATGTAACCGTTGAAAGCAAAGCTTTGGCCGTTCATGCCCGAGGCCATTAAGGCCAGAAGTATTGACGACGGTCCAACGAGCGGAACCACTTTAATGCTCTCTTTTTGTGCTATTGCCACAATTGTCGAGCCGGGGTCGGCTACGGCAGGGCAGCCGGCTTCGCTCAACATTCCCACAGCCTGCCCCTGGCGTATGGGTTGAAGATATTGCGCGTATGTGTCCGAGTCGGAGTGCTTGCCCATTGGGTAGAACGTTATGGAATTTATGTCAATGCTTTTGTCGATGAATTTAAGAAAGCGCCTTGCTGTGCGAACTTCCTCGACAATGAAATGTTTTATTTCGATTATAATGTCGTGGTTCACGGGTGGGAACACTTGTGCTGACGGCGTGTCGCCAAGGGTTGTTGGTATGAGGTAAAGGGCAGGAGTTATCATTTTAGTGAAGAATAGGTGTGTTTGAATCCGAGGTAATATTTGTATAATATGCTGCTTTTCAGAACTTCGGGTATGCGGGTCGTGACAGCCAGTTTCATGTTTTCGGCGCGTGCCTTGTCGTAGCCGGAGCGCATGGCCTTGAAATCCCTGCGTGCCTTGCGCACGGCCTTGAAAGCAGCATAGTCGCCCGAGGCGAGGAACTTGAGCGCAGCGACGTTGTCGAAAACCTTGCGGAAAAGCATTATCTTTTTCAGTTGGCAGTCGGGGGCGTTCTTGTAAATCATCAGAAGGTTGTTGCGGAAGTTGAGGTACGTTTTCTGCGGGTTCTCCTTTTTCAGCGTTGCACCTCCAACGTGGTACACGTGGCTTTGCGGGACGCAGGCAATCCTGTACCCCCTGCTGCGGAGCCTCCAGCACAAATCGATTTCTTCCATGTGTGCAAAAAAACGCCCGTCGAGGCCGCCGTTGTTTTTGTACACCTCGTTCCTTATCATGAGGGCAGCCCCGGTGGCCCAGAACACATCGGTTGTGTCGTCGTACTGCCCGCTGTCTCTTTCAACTGTATTGAAAATCCGTCCCCTGCAAAAGGTATATCCCCATTTGTCGATGAATCCTCCTGCGGCTCCTGCGTATTCAAAAAAGTCTTTCTGTTTGAATGAAAGCAGCTTGGGCTGGCAGGCTGCAACTTCGGGATTGGAATCGAGGAACTGCGTCATGGGGGAAAGCCAGCCGCGTGTTACTTCTACGTCGGAGTTTAGGAGTACGGCGTATTCTTCGTCAACTTGTGCGAGTGCCCGGTTGTATCCCTCGGCAAAACCGTAATTATGGTCGAGAACCATGAGTTTTACTGCGGGAAACTCATTACGTACAACGTCGCAGGACTCGTCGCTCGAACCGTTGTCGGCAACGTATATGCTTGCTTCGGGAGAATATTCAATGACAGACGGCAGGAAACGCCTTAGCATTCCGGCACCGTTATAGTTTAGGATTACTACTGCGGTTTGTTTCATTTTAGGTCGGTTATTTTGCCTACGAGGGCTGTTTTGTCATCATTGAATCCTTCGAGTAGAACTTCTACAATGGTGTTGTCGAACGCTTCAGCCGATTTTGCCGGCAATTCGACGCGGATATAGTTGTCGGTGAACCCGTGCAGCGTTTCACCGTGCAACGCATGCTCGACGAGCACTTTCCTTTTTGTTCCAATATATTTATTGTAAAAAGTCTTACGCTTTTGTTCTGACAGTTCAATTAACCTTTGTGAGCGCTCGTGCTTTACTTCGGGCGACACCACGTAGGGAATTTTCAATGCCTGCGTTCCCGGACGCTCGGAGTAGGAGAAAACGTGCAGTTGCGCAAAGTCGAGTTCTGAAAGAAACCTGAATGTCTCTTCGAAAAGCTCGTCGGTCTCTCCTCGCGTTCCTACAATTACGTCTATTCCTATGAATGCGTCAGGTATTACAGAATGTATGGTGGAAATTTTTCTTGCAAAAAGTTCTGTGTCGTATTTGCGTTTCATCAATTTCAGCACAGCGTTGCTTCCGCTTTGCAGCGGAATGTGAAAGTGCGGCATAAAACTGCGAGAGGAAGAGCAGAATGATATTATCTCGTCGGTAAGCAGGTTCGGCTCTATTGAAGAAATCCTGTATCGTTCGATGTTGGCAACTTTGTCGAGTGATTTCAACAGATTCTCGAATGTCTCGCCTGTAGTTCGTCCGAAGTCGCCTATGTTGACGCCTGTAATAACAATTTCTTTGCCTCCAGTCGCGGCTACTTCCTGAGCCTGCTCTATTAGTGAAGCAATGGAGGGATTGCGGCTGCGTCCGCGTGCGTAAGGGATGGTACAGTAAGTGCAAAAGTAATTGCAACCGTCTTGTACTTTAAGGAAGTAGCGCGTCCGGTCGCCTTTGGAACATGATGGGAAAAAAGTTTTTATTCCGGATGTAGGACAACCGAGAACGCATGGCATGTTTCCTTCCTGTGAAATGCTCTTGTTGTGGAGGTATTCGGATATATACTCTATAATATGTCCTTTCTTTTCTGTTCCAACAACGAGGTCGACACCCTCGATTCCTGAAATCTCTTCCGGTTTCAGTTGTGCGTAGCAACCGGTTACAACAATGGTTGCGCCAGGGTTGTCTTTTATTAGTTTGTGTATCGTTTGCCGGCATTTGTGGTCGGCCATGCCCGTGACGGAACATGTGTTGATGATACATATGTCGGCGTTTGATTTACTTTCGGATATTGTAACTCCTTCGGCCCTCAGCTTGTCTTCGATAGTTGCCGTTTCGGCAAAATTCAGCTTGCAGCCGAGTGTTTGCAATGCGGCTTTCAAACCGGCAAGGTTGTTGATTTTCGACATAAAAGTCTGTTTTGAAAACTCAATTTAGCATTGCAAAGGTAACAATATTAGGCGTTGCAGAAAAATAAAAAAGAATTTACAGTAATAATACCTTGTAAATTAGTTGGATATGCGATTTCTCTTAAAAAAAATCTAAAAAAAACATACTCCGATGTACACCGTATTAGAAAAAGTACTTACCTTTGCACTGTTTTTAATAGAAGCAATTGATTGTTTTACTTTAAAAGAAAAGGAAAAATGAAAAAGTTAGTATTCATGTTCGTAGCTCTCGCTGCTATGTCTTTCGCATCTTGCGGCGGCAACAAAACTCAGGAAGCTCCTGTTGCTACAGATTCTGATTCTGTAGTTGTTGATTCTGCTGCTACTGACAGCGCAGCAACTGATACTGCTGCTGTTGACAGCGCTGCAGCTGCTACGGAAGAAGCTCCCGCTCAGGAGTAATTTCGAGAGGAGAAGAGAGAATTGAAACCTGTAAGGACAAAGTCCTCGCAGGTTTTTTTTGTTTTCTAATTTTTCAAATGTCGTATATTTGTTAGGAACGGGTATAGGCATATTGTAGTGAAAAACGTCTGCCGGTTATGTGCAGAATGAGTATGGCTGTATTTGTCCGCATTTTAAGCACTATTTTCACTCTGGTTTTCATGGAGCAAAAAATATGTCTGAGATATTTTAAAATACAAGGCACATATTTTAAAATATGTGCCTTGTATTTTTTCTTTTCTCCTATGTGGGTGTAATGTGGTGAAAATCAGTTTTCACTTTTTTTGTTCCAAAACAGTTGTTTTTTTGTGTTCGGTTTACATTGGTTTTTTGTCCGAATTCGTGATTCCCGCAGTTGCCGCATCAGTTCGCGGATTATTGTAAAAGTAGCTTGAATGCGTTATAATGCCCCGGCGCTAATAAAATATGTGTGATTCGTAATTGCTTGTTTTCATCTTAAAGCAGATGTTAGGCCGGAATACAGCCTAACATATTGGAATCACATGTGAAAGTATGGTGAACATGGTTGCGTAGTAAAAGGAATCTTGATGTTATTATGCAACAAGGCCGCAGCAGTTTAACTGTTGCGGCCTTGTAGGTTGAGTTATGATTTGCCGGTTTTTTATTCCGGATTCTTTCTTTTGTTAAGCCTGTGCTTCTTCTACTTCAGCAGCGGGTTCGGCAGCTTCTTTGGTTTCGGCTTTTGCGTTTTCGTCAACAACATTGAACGGAACGCTTACCGAAACTTCCTTGTGCAGATGTACTACTGCGTGATAGCTTCCAATTTCCTTTACATCCTTGACGTCGATTTTCTTGCGGTCGATGTCGAAGCCTTTTTCTTTAAGAAGATCGGATATTTGCAGTGAGTTCACAGAACCGTAAATTACACCGGTGGGGCTTACTTTTGTAGCAACCACCAATGCTTCGAGTTTAGAAAGCTGCTCAGCAAGTGCGAGTGCGTCGTTTTTGATTTTTTCGAGTTTGTGAGCACGCTGTTTCAGTTTTTCTTCCAAAACTTTCTTAGCCGACTTGCTGGCTATTACGGCTTTCTTGTAGGGTATGAGGTAATTGCGGCCGTAGCCGTTTTTTACTTTTACAATATCGTCCTTGTATCCTAATCCTTGTACGTCTTCTAACAGTATAATTTCCATTGTGTGTCCTCCTTCTTTTTATTTCATCAAATCAGTTACGAATGGAAGAAGAGCGAGATGACGTGCACGCTTAACTGCCTGGGCAATACGACGCTGGTATTTCAGTGAAGTTCCGGTTATGCGGCGGGGAAGTATTTTTCCTTGCTCGTTCAGGAATTTCTTCAAGAATTCAGGGTCTTTGTAGTCAATGTATTTGATTCCGCTCTTTTTGAAACGGCAGTATTTCTTTTTCTTAAGCTCTATTGTGGGCGGAGTTAAATATCTTATTTCTGATTGTTCCTGTGCCATTGTTTATTCCTCCTCTTTCTTTTCTTTTTTGTTGCGGCGTTTTTCAGCGTATTGCGCTGCGTATTTCTCCATCTTGACTGTAATGAAGCGGATTACTCTTTCGTCACGGCGGTATTCGGTTTCCAGCTGTTGGATAAGAGTAGGCTCTGCCTTGAATTCAAACAGGATGTAGAAGCCTGTTGATTTTTTCTCAATGGGGTAAGCCAATTTTTTCAGTCCCCAATTCTCCTCGTTCAAGAGTTCTGCGTTGTTTTTAGTCAGAATCCCTTTGAATTTTTCAACCGTTTCCTTCATCTGCTCTGCAGACAAAACGGGAGTAAGTATGAAAACGGTTTCGTACTGGTTCATCATTTACTATAAAGTTTTTGTTTGTGAAATCGGGTGCAAATTTACGGTTTTATTTTTTATTGGCAAAACGTTGTAAGTTCTATTTTAAGACGTTGCCGGTATTACTTATTAAAATATTACTTTTGTATAAAAGCTTATTGTGCGAATGGAACCTCTTGTTGATATTGACGTGCGATTGATATTTGCCATTTTGAACGGCAAGGTGTCGGCGGCCATAAGCCGCAAGTTGTTGCATAATTTTCATGCGGCGGGGCTTGACCTTACGCCGGAGCAGTGGAATGTGCTGCAGCATTTGAAGCAGCGCGACGGTGTGTCGCAGCAGGAGTTGTGCGACGCAATGTACAAGGACAAGCCCGGAATGGTAAGGCTGATAAACTCGATGGTGTTCCTCAACCTCGTTACGCGTACACCCAACCGTTTTGACCGGCGCAAAAACATAATCCGTCTTACGCAAAAGGGTATTGACATGCAGGAGTCGGCCATACGCGTGGCGTTGCTTACATTGAAGGAAGCGTTGCGGGGATTGAGCTTGAACGAGATTCGCACGTCGCAGGATGTGTTGCGCAGGGTTTTTGAGAATACGGCGGGCGAACATAGGCAATAGGTCACTTTGCAGCAGGCCTAAGGGATATGGATACTTTCAGGGATTTTTGAAACCCTGCAATAAGATACGATTCTCCTCTCTCTGGAGGTAGAAAAAATATGTCTGACATATTTTAAATTATGTCAGACATATTTTGAATTATCTCAGAGATATTTTTTCCCTTGCCTAATGGCGTTGATTTTTTAGTTGGGTATAATCAGCTTGTAGCCCTTTCCGTGTATGTTTATAATCTCTACGTTTGAATCCGGGCGCAGGTGCTTACGCAACTTTGTAATGTAAACGTCCATGCTGCGGGCGTTGAAGTAGTTGTCGTCAACCCAGATTGTTTTCAGTGCGAAGTCGCGTTGCAGTATTTCGTTTGCGTGTTCGCAAAGAAGTTTGAGCAAGTCGCATTCCTTGGTTGTGAGTTTCGTAACGTCCTCGCCGCGAGTAAGCGTTTGTTTCTGCGTGTCGAATACGAAACTTCCTATCTGGTATGTGGTGGCTTCGTTGTTCTTCTTTCCGTTCACGCGGCGCAGTATTGCCTCAATGCGGAATACGAGTTCTTCCATCGAGAAAGGTTTCGTGATATAGTCGTCTGCTCCGATTTTGAAGCCGTTCAGTATGTCTCCCTTCAGTGTTTTTGCCGTTAGGAAGATGATAGGTATCTCGGCGTTCAGCTGTCGGATTTCACGAGCCAGTGTAAAGCCGTCCTTTTTAGGCATCATAACGTCAAGCACGCAGATGTCGTATTTGTTTTTCATGAAAGCGCGGAAGCCTAACTCACCGTCTTGGCACAGCTCGGTGTCGAAGCCTTTGGCTTGAAGGTATTCGCGTAACAGGGTGCCTAAGTTTTCGTCGTCCTCGCAGAGGAGAATTCTCATTTGTTCTTCCATATTAGTTTTGTTTTTTGATTATTGGTAATGATATTATGAATTTTGTTCCTTGACCGAATTCGCTTTCGGCGTGTATGTTTCCTTCGTGCACGTCGACAATGGATTTTACGTATGCCAGTCCGAGGCCGAATCCTTTCACGTCGTGCCTGTCGCCGGTGTGTACGCGGTAGAAGCGCCCGAATATTTTGTGCAGGTCCTCGCGCCGTATTCCTATGCCGTTGTCGGCAATGCACATTATTATATGCGAGCCCTCGTTGCGGGTTGAAATGTTCAGCTGCAGCTCCACATTTTCGCGCCGGTATTTAAGCGCGTTGTCCAGCAGGTTGAACACTACGTTTGTCATGTGCATTTCGTCGGCAAACACGGTGGCGTTCTTTGCGGACAGGTCTGTGGTTAGCGTTCCTCCCACGTTTTTTACTTTTATGGTATATGTGTGTGCAACGTCGGCTATGAGGTTGTTCAAATTAATCTCACGTTTGTTGTATCTTGCTTTGTTGCGTTCGAACAATGATATTTGCAATACTTTTTCAACCTGGAAGCGCAGCCGCTTGGTCTCGTCGTTGATTACTCCCGAAAGTTGCTCGAACATCTTTCCGCTCTTTGCCACCGCTGGGTCTGCCAGCATTTGTGCAGCAAGCGATATTGTGGATATTGGTGTTTTGAACTCGTGTGTCATGTTGTTGATGAAATCGTTTTTCATCTCGGTGTATTTTCTTTGGCGGAACACGAGTATCATTGTGAATATGTATGTTGCCAGCAATATTATCGACAATATGAGTGCCGGAATGATGAACCGCACGCTGCTGAATATGTATTTTCCCATGTCGGGGAAGTGCAGCTTGATGACAGTCATGTTTTCGGGCGGGTCGTTGGGGAAGAGTATCCTTGTAAAGGAGTGTTCGGACCCTTTGGCGTCGTAATCTGAGCAACGGTAGAGCTCGCGGCCTTCGCGCGTGAGGATTTGGAAGTGGTATGGCAGTTTTACGCCGTTGCTTTCGAGTTCGTATTTAAGTCTGCCGTCGAGAACGCGGAAGTCCACGCGCTCGTTTATTGGTTTTTTGCCCGATTCGGAAAGCAGGAAGAATATCACGTCATCGAGTTTCCTTTGCTGGTATACATAACGCTTCTTTATTATGTCCTGCATTTCCTTGGTCGTACCTATCGTGGTTATGGGGCCTTGATGGGTTATGTCCTTTGAAAATTTGGGTATCTTCATGCCGGGCATCATGCGCAGTTGCGGCCCTGACAATGTGCTGTCGTTTATGATTGGAGGATACAGGTGCGACTTGAACTGTTTGTCCGAGGCCTTTTTCGATACAGCAGTATCTTCGGGTGTGGTTTTTTCCTCGGTTTTCAGGTATTTTTTTGCGTCGTTCAGCAGTCCGCGCTGTGTTTCGTCCAATTCTATTGTATAGATTACCCTGTTGATACTGCGGTTCACGGATTCGGTGAACTGCTCCCTGCGCATCTCAAGTATTTCTTCAAGGTAACTCAGTTGCAAATACAATAATATGGTGAAGCAAATGCCCACCACTATTACAATTATACGCATTGTTGATTTCTTCATACGGCAAATATAAAAAACGTAGTTAATGTCTGTTCCGGTTTAGATATTTTAAAAATACGGATTTTAACATTATTAACCTTATTCGTTCACTGAAATTGCTTTATCGTTAATTATAAATATCGATTCAAGTGTGATATGTCTGATTTTTTTACATAATTATTGCTGGTTCTTGTTACGCCATATTAATAAAGTGCCTTTTCGCGTATGCAAGGTGCTCTTTATTGTAAAGGCTTTTTTAGCGGATACCGGCTGATGTTGGTGCAGCATGTTCCCGGAAGCGGGCAAAACAGACAAAGCATGCGCCTAAAATGGGGATAAAAAACAGCAGATTTTTTGGCTGGAGAATGAAAACTGTTTTTCAATTCTTTATACCCTGTTGGGAGCAAAGAAAAAATATGTCCGACATATTTTGAATTATGTCAGACATATTTTAAAATATCTCAGAGATAATTTCAGGCTGGTCGTAAACTTGCTTTTTGGAAACGGACAAAAGCATCACTATATTCCGGGTGTTTTTCCGGGTGCGGTATTTTGGTTATGTTGAAAGGCATGTGGAATGCGCAAAAAACTGCCTGCTTTTTTTACAGCTAAGGCATGGTGTGCAGAAAAACAACTGCGGCGGATAATCAAAACATCCGCCGCAGTATAGTCGTATGTTCTTTAAGGATTGTTATTCTTCCGCATTCTCCTGTTCGAATGCCTTGATAAGTTTTTCCTGAACATCGCCCGGAACAAGCTCGTAGTTCGAGAATTTCATCGAGAATGAGCCGCGCCCTCCTGTTATGGAACTCAACGACGTTGAATAGTCGGACATTTCGGCAAGCGGTACGCGGGCCGAGAGTTTCTGGTATCCGTTCTCCGAGTCCATGCCAAGGATTATGGCACGGCGGCTTTGCAGGTCGCTCATTATGTCGCCCATGTAGTCGGACGGGATATATACTTCAACGGTATATATGGGTTCAAGGATTTTGGGGCCTGCTTCTTTGAACGCTGCGCTGAATGCGTTGCGTCCTGCGAGGGTGAAGGAGATTTCGTTTGAGTCGACGGGGTGCATTTTGCCGTCGTATACGATAACCCTCACATCGCGTGCGTATGAGCCGGTGAGCGGTCCGCGTTCCATGCGGCTCATTACGCCTTTCAGTATGGCCGGCATAAAGCGTGTGTCGATTGCGCCGCCAACTACCGAATTGATGAATTCGAGTTTGCCGCCCCATTCCAGTTCTATTGTTTCCTGGCTTCTCGGGGTAATGCGGTATTCCTGCCCGCCGAACTTGTAGACTGAAGGTGCGGGCGTGTTTTCGCCAAGCGGTTCTATTATTAAGTGGACTTCGCCGAATTGCCCCGCGCCGCCGCTTTGTTTCTTGTGGCGGTAGTCGGCGCGTGCGGCTTTTGTTATGGTCTCGCGGTATGGTATGCGCGGCTCTCCGAACTCAACCTGGATTTTTTCATTGTTCTCAAGACGCCATTTCAGCGTGCGCAGGTGGAATTCTCCCTGACCGTGCACTAATGTCTGCCGCAACTCCTTGCTTTGTTCTACAACCCATGTCGGGTCTTCTTCGTGCATGCGGTTTAGTATCGACATCATCTTTTCTGTTTCCGATTCGTTCGCCGCCTTGATGGCACGGGTATATTTATTGTCGGGGTACTTTATGAAATTGAACCTGTATTCGCAGTCTTTTCCGTTTAGCGTGTTGCCGCGTTTTACGTCTTTCAACTTTACGGTGCAGCCTATGTCGCCGGCCTGCAGCTCTGAAACTTTTTCGCGTATTGAGCCTGACGGGCAGAACAGTTGTGCAATGCGTTCCTTTGACCCTTTGTCGGCATTTGTAAGGTCGTCGCCTTCACGTACCGTGCCGCTCATGACTTTGAAATACTGCACCTCGCCGATATGCGGCTCAATGCCCGTCTTGAAGAAGTAAATGGATGTCGGGCCTTCGGAGTCGGGTTTCACTTCGTTGCCGGCAATGTCGGTTACTTTAGGCATTTCGTCAACGAAAGGAACTACGTTGCCGAGGAACTCCATCATGCGGCGTACACCCATGTCTTTGCTTGCGCATACGCAGAACACCGGGAAGATGTTTCTTTCAATTAGTCCTTTGCGTATGCCTTCGCGCATTTCGTCTTCGGTAAGGTTTTCTGTGTCGAAGAACTTTTCCATTAGTGTCTCGTCGTTTTCCGCTGCTGCTTCAACGAGTTTAGCGTGCCATTCGGCTGCTTTTTCCGCCTGGTCGGCAGGAATTGCTTCTATAGTGGGAGCTCCGCCTTCGGGTTTCCAGGAATATTTCTTCATTAGCAGCACGTCTATCATCGTGTTGAAGTCAGGGCCTGTCTTTACGGGGTATTGTACGGGAACAACCTTGCTTCCGTAAATAGAACGGAGCTGCTCGATGATATTGTCGTAGTCACATTTCTCGTCATCAAGCCGGTTGATGAGGAATATAACTGGTTTGTTAAGTTTTTCGGTATAGCGAAAATGATTATGTGTGGCAACTTCGGGGCCGTTTTGCCCGTTTATCATTATTACGGCGGTGTCGGTAACGCTAAGGGCCGTAATTGTAGCGCCGATAAAGTCGTCAGAACCCGGGCAGTCGATGAAATTCAACTTTTTCCCGTTCCATTCCGTGTGGAAAGGTGTTGCAAATACGGAATAGCCGTATTCCTGTTCTACTGGAAAATAGTCGCTGACGGTATTTTTTGCGGTAATGCGTCCGCGTCGTTGAATCTGACCACTTTCATAAAGCAAAGCTTCGGTGAGAGTGGTCTTTCCCGCCCCGTCGCTGCCGAGAAGAGAGATGTTCTTAATCTCTTTTGTCTTATAGACTTTCATGTGAATTAAATTTATAAGGTTTGTATTTTCTATTCTGTCGTGATTTTCACGAAACCGGTTTGCAAGTTGCGATTTTTTCATGAATTAAGCAATAGATAGCTTGTTTTTTTTCTGAAAAAGCACGATTCGTTAATTTTGCAATGCGGCGTTTGGCCGTTTTGTACATAAATAACGACATCATGGCCGGAATATATGTTCATGTTCCTTTCTGCAAGACGAGGTGCAGCTATTGTGATTTCTATTCCACTACATTCGGGGCGGAGGTAATGGAGAAATACACCGCACGAGTGTGCGTTGAACTTTCAGCACGCAAGAAATACCCCGGTTCAGGGAAGATTTCGAGCTTATATTTTGGAGGAGGAACTCCTTCACGCCTGGAAATCCGGCAGCTGAAGCGTTTGTTTGATTGCATTTGCGATAATTTCGAAATTGCTGACGGGGCGGAAATAACCGTAGAGGCCAATCCCGATGATTTGTGCGACGAATATGTGCAGGCACTCCGTACCTTGCCTTTCAATCGTGTGAGTATGGGCGTGCAGAGCTTCAATGATAATTTGCTTGCGGTCATAAACCGGCGTCATACGGCGCAACAGGCTGTGGACGCATTCAACAGGCTGCGCGGAGCCGGTTTCGGGAACATCAGCATTGACTTGATTTACGGGCTTCCGGGCGAAACATTGGCTATGTGGGAAAATGATGTTGTTAAAGCGGTAACAATGAAGCCGGAGCATGTCTCTGCGTATGCGTTGACTTACGAGCCGGGAACACTGCTCTACCGTCGCAGGCGGGCAGGTGAGATAGCTGAAGCCGACGAGGATTTATATGTCTCCATGTACGGATTGCTTATGGACAGGTTGAATGAGGCCGGATACGAACACTATGAGATTTCAAACTTTGCACTTCCCGGCCGTCGTGCCGTGCACAATTCGTCATATTGGACGGGTGAGCCTTACTTGGGCGTAGGACCGGGAGCGCATTCGTATGACGGTGTGAGCCGTCGGTGCAATACGCCTGATGTTATGTCATACATATCGAGCGACGGCGATGTTCCGCACGAGTCCGAACTGCTTGATATGGATACAAGGTATGATGAAATGGTGATGACCCGCCTGCGTACTCGTGAGGGGATAGACTTGGGCTTGGTGCGGGATGAGTTCGGTGGCCAAAGGCTTGATTATTTGATGGAAAATGCCGCGCGGTCCATAGCTGCCGGGCAGCTTGAAGAGTATGAATGCAAAGGAAGGCGAATGCTGCGCCTTACACGCAAGGGCATATTTGTTTCGGACGAGATAATGTCAGACATGATGGCAGGATGATAGTCCACAATGTGGCCGCGTGCCGAAGCAAAAGGCGGTAAGACGCTGAAGGGTGGGGCGGCCGGCTTATTGTTGCGGAAAGGGGAGGATATTCGTTATGTATGGCAGGAGATGTAAAAAACAAGTCTGACATAACTTTATATGTCAGACTTGTATGTCATTATAGCGGCAACGTACAGCCGCGGGCGGTTTACGCCTGTTTAATCGTTTTATCTGTAGCCGCGCTGAAATGTTATTTCGTAGAAACATGCGTACACGTTTCCGCTTGCGTCTTGCTGGCCTTCGGTGCTCGGTACGATGAGACGTACCTTTGCTATTTCTTCATCGGGCGATGACTGGCGGCCTATGTTTACATAGCTGAAAGGTATAAGCCATCCCGAGGGCACGGAGCCGCCGTAGTACGAGTACATCGAACCCGATACGAACGAGGCCGTAAATGTGCCAAGCGTATTTGTAACGGTCATTACGTCGGGTATGGCAACGCTGTACAGGTTGTCGTTCGACGTTTGTATCGAGTCGCCCCGCAGGTTCACCTCGGTGTATCTTGCCAGTACCGTGGCGGTTTCGCCGTTCTTCAGTTTTTCGCCGGCTCCCTTGCGAACTATCTGCATGTACACGCCCGATGATTTGAAAAGCACGTATTCGTTTTCTTGCAGGTTGGTAGTAGAATCCTGGGCTTCGAACTGTGCTTCGGATATGGTTTTGATAGGTGCGACGTATATAAGAGTGTCGTCCGAGTCGAGAGCCTTGATTAAAGTTCCTTTATTGATGAAGGAACGTATTACTTTGCGCTCGCGTTCCCGGCGTTCGCCGTAGCTGTCTTCATCTTCGCACGACTGTAAGGTGAACCCTGCCATTACAAGCGCGATTGCCGCAAGAATGAATAGTTTGCTTTTATGCATCGTTTAAGGTTTTGCATTGTTATTTGGTGGCAAAAGTAAGAAGAAAATATCACATTTTGCCGTTATGTAAGGTTTTTTAGCTTGCGGCTGGCAGCGGGTGCGACCTGCCGCATTCACACGGTGCTGCAAAAGGGCGTTTATATATTGCTTTTCAAGGTTCGGAAATGGGGTAAAAAAGATAACGTAAAACGCTCCGGAAATGGTAGCTCTTTTGTGCGGAAAAGTGAAAACTGATTTTCAGCGCCTTTACCCCACGTGGGAGAAAAGAAAAAATTCAAGGCACATATTTCAAAATAGGTCGGACATATTTTAAAATATCTCAGACATATTTTTTGCCCCTTGAAAACCCGCCCGGCTGGTGCCGGAGACCAATGGCCCTTCGGGCGCATATCCGTTTGCCTGCGCGTCCCGAAAATGCGGACAAAACGCAGATACGCACCGGGACAACCGGCACACAAGTCAAACAAACACGTGAATCGGCCGGATTCGTGCCGTTGTCGTAGAGACGCAATTTTATCGCGTCTACCCCGGTAGCGCAGGCAAAACGAAGAATCCCGCACCGAGGTGAAGCGGTGCGGGATTCGAAAGTGCTATGCGGGAAAAGAGGTTACTTGACGAGTACTTTCTTCTTTCCTACGATGTAAATGCCCTTCGTGAGGTTCCTCGTTGCTTCGGCAGCCTTGATGTTGCGTTTGATGAGCACGCCGTCGATTGTGTAGACATCAACAATTTCGTTTTCAGTCTCAACGATTTCAACGTTCTTGATGTCGTTGATTATGCCGTTGATTGTGATGGTCTTGTCAATCGGGCCTCCGAGGTCCTTAACCTTCGTTACGTCGATGTATCCGCTGCGGCCGGGTATCGTGTAACCGGCATCGGTAGCGACGTTGAGCATCGAGTTCTCGAAGTACAGGCTTGCCTGGCCATTGATTGTCAATCCTTGGAGAGTACCTACGAGGCCGTTGTAGTCAACTGCCGAAGTATCGGTTATAGCCTCGGGTGCTTCTTCGGGCAGCCAGAAGTAGAGAGGTGAGTTACCGTTGGCGTCAGCATTCTCGGCATCGTTGGTTATCATTATGAACGGTTCTCCCGCTGCGAATTCCTGCTTTGCCGTAAGAGTGAGTGTGTACGACGGTTCGTCGCCTTCGGCTCCCTCGTTTGTTATAATGCTGTTCACGCTGTAGGTCTCGATGTCGGGACGATACGACTGCAAGTCGCCGTCAGCAATTGCCCATGGGAATGTTACGATTGCAATCGACGTTGCAGGATACCAGTTGATGTGCGTTGTGCCGTCGCCCGACAGGTTGACTTCGTCGAACTTCCACGACTGCTGGTCGCCGCTGTTTGCCGGGTAGTTGCATATCATAAGGTCTGTGCCGTCGGCCTTGATACGGTCGAACGGGTCTTTAACGCCTTCCTGCTGCAATGCGAAGCAGCCGTTGCCATAGAAGTAGATGTGGTAAGAAGTGGGCTCGCTTTCCATTTGAGGACCGTTGGCAGTTCCCTGTCCGCGATATTTGCCCCAGTACTGTCCGGTTCCGAGGCTCTGGATAGCAAACGTCTGCTCCCAAGGCTTGATTTCTTCGCCTTCAGCAACAGGTTCGTTGCTTTCAACGGGCACGAGGCGCCAGATGTCGTAAACATCCTGATATTCGTTGCCTATTTCATATCCGCCGATTCGGAGTGAACCGCCGACTGATACGTTATCGAGGAATATAGGCTGGTTGACAGCATACGGATAGCTTTCGCTCGTTACGCCGCTTCGGATTACGTACCATACGTATGGTTGCGGCAGTATAACGTGGCTCATGAACTCTTCGTAGCCGGTGTTAATCATTTCCATTGCTGAGTTAACCTGTGCCTTCAGCGGGCTTACCGGGTCGATTAGGGCGCGTGCCTCATCGAGCTGTGTGTTGAAAGTTTCTATTGCGCTTTCGTCGTCAACGTCGCCGGGCAGGTCGCCTTCATAGATTTCGCGCGCGGTGATTTCCTTGTAAGCGTTGTACAGGCTGCATACTGCTGTGGTATCTACGTATGCGTCCTGGAGTTTTACGAGTGCGGCCGTGAGTTCTTCAACCGGAGTACCTGAATTGATGTCGCTCTCGGTATAACCGGAATACTGTTCATAGAGTACTTCGAAAGCGTCTGCAGCCTCCTTCACTTCAGGAATATAATTGTACTGAATGCTCTCGGGCGCAAGGCCTGAATACATCTGGAATTCGGAGCAGTTCCACGTGATACCCGTGATGTCTGGCACAGCAAAGTTACGCGTGTCGCCAATCGTAGTGTTGCCGTCCGGATTGTTTGCGAGGCATGTGTTCTTGATGACGAAGCGTATGTACTTGTATTCGCCTTTGAGGTCTATGTTTGGCGACATGTAGGGTACTTCCAAAGCAAGTCCGGTGGGGAATCCTTCGGTAAGTTCGGTTATCTTCGTCCACTCGCTTGTAGTGCTTGCGCGCACATCGGCAAAAAGTTCCGGGTCGTTCGTAGCGTAGATTTCGATGTCATTGGGGTTGTCGTGCCAGTTGGCTTCGTTGCGGCTGTAGTACTCGAAATTGAATGACGAAACAGGCGACATAAGTTCAACGCTCAAGTTGTGATAGCCGGAACCTGTAGACATCGGGAACAATTCGTATATGCTGTCGAGCCACATTTCTTCGGTAAGCGACGGATCGGCCATTCCGGTGTTCCAAATCGAGTGGAAGTAAGTGTCGGTGTTGCCGTCGATAAGGTTGGGCAGCTGGCTCGTAGCGTCTTGGTCACTGTTGGTATTGAGTTGGCTCACGTTACTGATAAGGGCAACACGCGAACCTTTTGCCACGTCGACAAGATTCTTTCCCGTTTCGAGTAGCGACTTGAGCTGGCCGAACAATGCGGGACGGTCAACGTATAACGTGTCTACAAGGCGGTAAGCCTTCTGCAGAGCTTCGATGTCAGCCTCTGTCACTGTGCCGACGGCAAGTTTCTCCTGAGCTGTTGTCATAGCTTGCTCGAGAGCGTCGCACGCTTCCTTCATGCCGGGCACGGTGTAGTATTGCGACTTTTCGGTGGGCGTAGAGTCGTAAATCTGGAACTCGCTAAGGTTGAAAGTTATGCCGGTAGCCTGCGGCGATACGAACCCGCCGGCACGGTTGTTACCCGGGTCGGTGTTCGTTACGCCGGTGATGGTTGCGAGCGCGGCGAGCCATTTTTTCTACGGTTTCATCGGCCAACTTCATGTCGGTGTGCCATACGGAATGGAAAACCGTGCTTGCGTCGTTATCGATGAGGTAAGAGAGTGAAGAACTTTCGGCGCTGCCTGCGTCGCTATTCGAACTGAGTTGCGAGGGCTCGAGAATCTGTGGAACCCAGATGACGTAGGCGTCCCGCGTCTACTTTTTCTGTGGCCCGGTGTCGGCATGCAGCGGACACAGCCACGCTCCGAGCGTCATTGCGCACAGGAGCAACATTAGTTTCTTGTTTTTCATAAGATGTTTTTTATGGTTGTTGTTTACGGTTAGTAAAGTAAATAAAGGAATGTTTTCAATTATCAAGTTCGCAGGCTTTAGACTTACACATAAGAAAGTAATTTTTTTACATCTTTGTAATGTCGTGATAAAAAAGTATTCGTTGATTAATAATTTTTAATCGTAAAGGGTGAAATAATAACTTTTTTAACTTAAAGCGTGCTTGTTTGTGTGTGTAAACAACTACTGTGTCGTTACAGCCGGACTAAAGAGGGGTACAAGCGAGACAATTCCAAGTAAAAGATACCGGTTGGGCATTCTTGCAGCCAACTCAGGAAGTGTGAAAATTCGGGGCGCAAAAAACGCCGTTTTTTGCTATCGAAAATTGAAAACTAAAATTCAGAAAGTTATCACCCTCTCCGAGCAAAGAAAAAATAGGTCAGACATATTTTGAAATAGGTCGGACATATTTTAAAATATCTCAGACATATTTTTTGCCCCCTGAAAACCCGTTCGAAAAACCTGCTTTTGGAAGCGGACATATTCGGACGGGAGTTTTTCGTTGTATGAAACAGCAAGGGGTTTCTATTGATGTTGTGTTGTTTTTATCGGGTAAAAAAATGAATGCCGGGCACATAATGCCCGGCATTCGTTATATGATGTTGCCTTTTTGGCTTTTTGTTATTCGGCCGAGGTGAGCGGCTTTATCACGAACGTGAAATCGCGGTCGCCATAAGGCATTTGATATTCCGGTTCGGGCCATGCTCCCCACGAGTTGACGCAGCCAAGGCCGAACTGCCTCTGTGATATGTGAACTACCGTGAACGGGCGTTGCACAAGGTCGCCCGAGTGGCTCTGGTGTTTGTTCTTGTCTGGGCCGTCGTCAAGGTCGGAAGTCAGATAATTGAGCGACGAGCATTCCATGGGGGCGTTGGAGTAGAATTCCAGCCCCATGCCTTTGGGCGAGAGCACGCGCCACCAGCGTACATCAGTGTGGTTGCCGCTTTCTTGCGGGCGAACGTATCCCCAGTACTGGTTCTCGACGAGTTGCCTGAATATTCCGATGTGCTCGCTGTTGTTGCGGTCGATGTAGTTCTCTCCCGGGCCACGGCCGTAGTATTCAAGATTTACGAAATCGCGCGGCATCACGAGCTGCATTCCGTAACGGAACATCTGCGGCTTGTCCTTGGCGTTGGGGTCGGTAATGAGTTTCTGGTTCACAATGAGCTGGCCGTCGGGGCGCAGTGTGTATGTCATCTCGAGTTTTGCGGATACTCCCGGCATGTCGTATTTTGCGATTACCTGCTTTGCTTCGCCGAGTTCCTTGCATTCGAATGATTTGAGGTCCATTTGCGGGTTTTTCCATGCAGCGAAGTGGTTTTGCAGGCCGGCTCCGTAGTCGTTGTCGGTTGGTGCGCGCCAGAAGTCGGGCACGAGCGAGTAGCCTTTCTTGAATGCCGGCGCGTTGTCGATGTCGAGGTAGTCAATCCAACCGGTGCTCTTGTTGAATGTAACGGTTGTGTGGCCTGCTGCAAGCGACAGGCATGCGAGTTGTTCTTGTTTTACAACCTTCTCGGCCGGTGCCGCGGTTTCGTCTTTCTTCTTCGACTTCTTTACGGTTCTTATTTCCGGCTGTTCGGCAGTAGCTTTTGGCATGAGGCTCTCTACTGTCGGGAACTTATACTGGCTTACCGGCAGTTGCTGGTGTGCTATCACGTAGTTTACATCAAGGAGCGGTTCTACAGTCTTGATTCTGAAATTGATGTTCAGCAGCAGTTCTTTGTCTTTCGCGTCGTCGGGAACGGAGAAGCCTTTGAGGGATATTTGCCGGCGTTCCTGCGGTTTTACATTCAATGCGTCTTCGTTGCCTTTTGCAATGCTTTCGCCGTTTGCGAGCAATTCCCATTCAAGGCGGACGTTCGAAAGGTCGCGGAAGAAGTATTCATTGTAAATTTCCAATTCTCCTTTGCTTATATTTATAGGCGTAACCCAAATGTCCTGGTATATGTGGCGTATTTCGCTTGCCTCTGGCTCGGGTTCGCGGTCGGGGCGTATGAAACCGTTGTTGTTGAAGTTGTGGTCGGTAGCCGGGTAACGTCCAAAGTCACCTCCGTAAGCGAAAATAATGGAGCCGTTTTCGTTCTTGGTGCGTAAGCCCTGGTCTACGAAGTCCCATATATATCCTCCCTGATATTTGGGATATTTGCGTACCAAGTCCCAGTATTTTTTGAATCCGCCGGTGCTGTTGCCCATGGCATGCGCATATTCGCACTGAATAAGGGGGCGCGGGTCATCGCCCTGGCAGTATTTTTCGCAATCGGCGTAAGTATAATACATCGGGCAGTAGATGTCGGTCTTGCCTCCCTTTGTCCAAATGGCCTGCTCGTAATGTATCGGGCGCGAGTTGTCGTAAGCCTTGACAAGCTCGTATGCCTTTTCGAAGTTAGGCCCGTAGCCGGCTTCGTTGCCGAGGCTCCATACAATAATAGACGGGTGGTTCTTGTATATCTTTATATTGTAGTCGTTGCGCTCAAGGTGCGTTTGTTCATAAAGCGGATTCTTTGCGAGAGTTTTATCGCCGTATCCCATTCCGTGCGATTCTATGTTCGCCTCAGCCGTTACGTAAAGGCCGTACTTGTCGCACAGTTCATACCAGCGCGGGTCGTCGGGGTAATGGCAGGTTCGCACGGCGTTCAGGTTGTGCTCTTTCATTATCTTGATGTCCTGAATCATTCTCTCTACAGAAATTACGTATCCGCCGTCGGGATCCATTTCGTGACGGTTTGCGCCTTTTATCAAGATAGGTTTGCCGTTCACGCAAAGCTGTGAGTTTTTTATTTCAACTTTGCGGAATCCTACTTTCTGCGGTATTACCTCGATAATATCTTTGGCCTCTTTGCCGTCTGAAAGTGTTATGTACAGGTCATAAAGGTTAGGTGTTTCGGCAGTCCATTTTTTAGGATTCTCAACGTTAATCGTTTCGACAAAGTTTCCTTTTGAATCTACCTTGCCTTCTACTGCTTTTATTTCCTGTCCTGTCGGGTCGCAGAGGCTAAGTTTTACTTCGCAGCCTTTTGCGCGCGGTGCGGTTACGTTTACTTTCAGCGTTCCGTCGGTGTAGTTGTTTGTCAGGTCGGGAGTAATAAATACGTCGTCGATGTGTTTTTTGGGGCGTGCGTAGAAATATACTTCGCGTGCGATACCTGTGAGGCGCCAGAAGTCCTGGTCTTCAACGTATGAGCCGTCGCACCAGCGCATAACCTGCATTGCCACGAGGTTTTTCTTGCCCGGTACGAGGTATTTGGTAACGTTGAACTCCGCAGCTACTTTGCTGTCTTCGCTGTAGCCTACGAATTTGCCGTTAATCCAGACTTCGAGGTTTGAAGTGGCGCTTCCCACGTGGAAATAGATGTCTTCGCCTTTCCATGTTTCTGGAATTTCGAACTCGCGGCGGTATGAGCCGGTGTAGTTGTTTTTCTCTTCAACGAAGGGCGGGTTCGATTCGAATTGTGTAGCCCATGCGTAACCCACGTTCTTGTATGTGGCGTCGCCATATCCGTTTACTTCGAATATTGCAGGCACATTGAATTCTACCCATTTCGAATCGTCGTATCCTACTTTGTAGAAATCAACGGGGCGTTTGTCGTGGTCTTTCACGAAATTGAATTTCCATTTGCCTTCTGCCGACATGTACAGCTTCGAGGCTGTCTTGTCCCAAGCCTTAGCCAGTTGCTGCGATTCGTAGGCAAAGAAATTTGCGCGTGACGGTTCGACGTTCACACGGTTTACGTTCGGGTCGAGCCAACGTTCTTTCTTCTCTTGCGCTGTGGCCACTATGGCTGTGAGGCATAGGCAGGCCAGGAGCGTGTTTCGGAATTTGTTCATTCTTGTTTGGTTTTAGATTTTAAGAAAATAATTGTGATGTATCTGAGCAGTCAGGGCACAAGTGCTGCGCCCTTGTTTTTATTTGTAAGGCAGGTTAGTATTGTTCATTCGTCCTTGCAGGCAATGCACTCGGCTTCCACGAGCCATTGCGGCCTGCACACTTTGGCAAGGGTTATTACCGTTGGAACGTCGCCCAGCTTTTCTTTCAGCACACGCTCTACGGTATGCCTGTCCGAATAGTCGCGTATGTAGGCTATTACGGCTTTTATGTCACTAAGCCGGGTGTTTGCGTCAGCCAGCAAGGCTCCGATGTTTTCAATCAGTCTTTCGGTTTGTTTTTCGGGGTCGTTAAGGTAAATGCAGTTGCCGTGTTTGTCTATGCTTGCCGTTCCCGATATGTACGAGGTCGTGTTTATGCCAGTGTTCAGTGCCGTGCCGCGTTCGAAAGCCACCCCGTATTCTGCCGTAGGGTTGAGGTGGTCTAAGGCATGCAGGTATTTTATTTCGCCGGCCTTTATGTTTTCTTTCGACAGGAAGTCTACGGCCACCACGGCGTCGGGGCAATCACTATATCCGCATATCCCGGTAGAGGCTATGAAGTGTGTGTCGACGGCAAGGCCGTTTTGCGAGAAAAACTCGTTCCTGCCTTTTACAACGCCGGAGTAGTTCCTGTCGATGTCGCGCACAAAGAGCCATGTGCGTACCGTGTTGTCGGCTATGGTCATGCCATATTGCGCGAGCAGTGCCTTGTGGCGTTCGAAAGCCAGCATGGTCTGCTGCCTTCCGTCGGCATTTTTAATTTCGTCGCTTTTAAAGCGGACGGTGTGGTATATATATATGCCTTGCGGCGTGATGATTCGTTTTATGTTGTCGGCGATAGATTCGACGGTTGCGTTTTTTGCGAATTGCGCCATGATTGTAATACGGCTTCCGTCGACGGGCGGCTGCTCTATGTACGATACGGCGCATTTGTCGAGTGTTTCTTTCAGTTCGCTGTTCTCTACGGCAGGTAGCTGGTTTATTATGTCGCTGAAAAACACCCTTGCCCAAACGAGCGCCTCGTTGTTCTTTTTGTGCAGTTCTTTCTCGGTTTGCAGTTTTTTGCTCAACGAATAAGCCAACTGTTCCGGACTGGTCGCGTTGTCCGGTTTTAATATTATGAAATTACAGCTATCAGTCATTTATTTCCTCCTTGTGGCACAAAGATAGGTATTTTATTTTCTATGAACATATATTAAAATAGTCAAATTGCGCGTTTGGGCGCATTATACCCTTATGTGGTGATATTTTTGACGGTAGGTAGGCTTATGGTAGTTCTTGGATGAATATATATTCTACAAGTGCGGATATTCTTTCACTTTTTCCGGCCTCTTTCAAAAGCCTGTGTTCATCGGCTTTTCGGGATAGGAAAAATATGTGCCTTGTATTTTGAAATAGGTCGGACATATTTTGAATTATGTGCCTTGTATTTTTTCTTTGCTCAGAGAGGGGTGTAAAATTGTGCCTTCAAGGCCATGTCTTGTTATGAATATTTATCATAAAATTCTCGAGTCGCCGGAACTTCTCTTACGGTAGGACGGCAAAAATCGGCAAGGTGCAAAAAATGAGTGCACTCGTTTTGTATTGCGCTCTCCTTTTGCTACTTTTGCAGAAAATGCGTGCTGCCCGTTGCTCGCGTCCCTCCGCAGCCGGCGGGATGTGTAAGGCGGTGGCAGTGCTGCACGGCAAAGTAAAATAAAACAATTATAAAGATGAAGAAATTAGCAATAACAATGCTGGCTTTCGTTGTCGGAGCGATGTTTTCGCCCCTCAGTGCCGCAATTACGTTGAAGGACATACTTGACGGCAAGTATCGTGTAAATACAATGCGGGCATTCCAGTCGTCGGACGACGGCGAAAGCTACCTGCAATTGAGCAAGGACAATAAACAGATAGTGGCATATTCGTTCAAGACGGGCGAACAGACCGGTGTCTTGGCCGACATAAGCACGGCCCGCGGCGCCAAGGCCGACAGGATAGACGGATATATCATCTCGCCCGACAAAAGGAGAATCCTAATCCAGACCAAGACGCAGCAGATATACCGCCATTCGTTTACGGCCGAATATCTGATATACGACGTGAACAACAAGACGCTCACGCCGCTTTCCGAAGGCGGCCCACAGCAGCAGCCGCAGTTCTCGCCCGACGGCACGATGATTTCGTTCGTTCGTGGCGGTAACCTCTATCTCGTTAAACTGCTTTTCGACAATGCCGAAAGCCAGATAACCAAGGACGGCGCGCCGGGCAAGGTTATCAACGCGCTGCCCGACTGGGTGAACGAGGAAGAGTTTGCCACAGCTTGCTCTTATGTGTTTACGGCCGACAGTAAAATGCTCGTTTGGATTCGTTACGATGAGAGCGCCGTGCCGCAATTCTCTTTCCCTCTTTATAAAGGGATGTATCCCGAATATTCCGCTTACGCCGAATATCCCGGTACGTACAGCTACAAGTATCCAGTAGCCGGCGCGGTGAATTCCAAGGTAAGCGTTCATTCGTTCGACATAAAGAGTCACGTGATACGCACGCTCGACGTGCCGCTCGATACCGACGGCTACATACCCCGCATATTCCAGACGTCCGACCCCGAGAAAATCGCGGTAGTAACGCTTAACCGCCACCAGGACCGCATGGACGTTTACGCCGCCAACCCGCGCTCTACGGTATGCAAACTGCTCGTGCGCGAAACGGCCGACAAATATGTGAGGGAAATATCTTATACCGGAATGAAATTTTATGATAACCACTTTGCCATGATTAGCGATCGCAGCGGGTATAACCACATTTACTGGTATAATCTCAACGGTCAGCTGATAAAGCAGGTTACAAGCGGCAATTATGAAGTTACCGACTTTTACGGTTATGACGCCGACGGCGGTAAGTTCTATTATGCCGCACGCGAGGAAGGCCCACAGTACAAGGCGGTGTATTCGGTTGACGCCAAAGGAAAGGTAAAGAAGCTCTCTACGCAGAAAGGCGAAAACTCGGCTTCGTTCAGTTCTGGAATGAAATATTTTGTGAACGTATATTCCAGTTTTGATACTCCGCCCGTTACAACTCTGTGCTCTGCGTCGGGAAAAGTTCTGAAAACACTTATAGACAACTCAGAAGTAAAGAATGTAATCGACGCCGATGCGCCCGTTACGAAAGAGATGTTCGAGTTTACAACCTCGGAAGGCGTAAAATTGTATGGCTGGATGGTGAAACCTGCGGACTTCAGCACATCAAAGAAGTATCCCGTAATAATGTACCAGTACTCCGGCCCCGGCTCGCAGGAAGTGACCGACGCATGGAACGCCGGATTCTTCGGCGGAATGGCCTTTGAACGCTACCTGGCGCAGCAGGGTTACATCGTGGCTTGCGTCGACGGTCGCGGAACGGGAGGACGCGGTGCCGAGTTCGAGAAGCAGACTTATCTTCAGCTTGGGCAGAAGGAGGCGCGCGACCAGGTGGAAGCTGCGCTTTACCTCGGCGGCCAACCGTATGTCGACAAGGACCGCATAGCTATCTGGGGGTGGAGCTTCGGCGGCTTCAATACGCTAATGGCTATGAGTGAGGGACGCAACGTGTTCCGCGCCGGCGTGGCAGTTGCTCCCGTGACTAACTGGAAGTATTATGATTCGGTATATACCGAACGCTATATGCGCACGCCGTCGGAAAATGCCGACGGGTACGGCGACAATCCCATGGCACGCGCGTCAAAACTCAGCGGTTCGCTGCTTATTGTGCACGGCACGGCCGACGACAATGTGCATTACCGTAATACGGCAGAATATACCGAAGCTCTCGTGCAGGCTGACAAGCAATTCCAAATGCAGGTGTACACCAACCGCAACCATTCCATTTACGGCGGTAATACGTACAACCACCTGTTTACGCGCATGGTCGATTTCTTGAACACACAGCTCAAGAATTAGAATTTTGCGCTATGTCTGAAATATTTACAAGCAACGAAAACCTCCTTCTCGGCAGCAGCAATGACGGGAAGGAGGCTTTTGCATTCTGTTCTTACGACTCTCCGGTAGGTGAGTTGCTTTTTTGTTCCGACAGCAAAGGCGTAGCTGCCCTTTGGTTTGCCGGGCGGGATAAGAGTTATGATGACTTTGCACGGAATGGCCGTTTCGCGGCCGGCGGCCACAACGCTGCCGCAAAAACGTGGCTCGACGAGTATTTCAGCGGGCACAATCCGGGTTTTATTCCGCCGCTTTCGCTGCACGGTTCCGGCTTTTCCATTAAAATATGGGAAATGCTGCTCGACATACAGTTCGGGAAATTGACAACGTATGGCGAACTGGCAAGGATGTACGCCGCAAAAGAAGGATTGGTGCACATGTCGGCGCAGGCAATAGGCGGTGCGGTAGGCAGGAATCCCGTGTGTATAATAATACCTTGCCACAGGGTAGTGGGAGCGGGTAATTGCCTAACCGGCTACCGCGAAGGTTTGGACAGGAAGGCTGCGTTGCTGAGTTTCGAAGGAATAGACGTGTCGCGTTTCAGCATGTGAGCGGCAATTTCGTATGCAAATGCAACGGCCTAACGGTTCGGTTTGCTCCGAGGCGTATTCATTCTTTTTTCATGCCGCCCGGATATGCGGACATAAAGGGACGCGAAAACGAGGTGGTAAAACGGCGGATTTTAAAGCGAAAAATTGAAAACTGATTTTCAGCTCGTAAACCCTATATAGGAGCAAATAAAAAATACAAGGCACATAATTCAAAATATGTCTGACATATTT
>OIWT01000920.1_pt1 | contig 38394 bp, 50 predicted proteins | sample 1587701 | NCBI WGS metagenome assembly OIWT01 (sample SAMEA3888904, study PRJEB22519) | human gut metagenome | biome: human gut; feature: human-associated habitat; material: faeces | place: Denmark | collected 2009 | reverse complement strand
TGAAGCCTCCGACGACCCTGTGCCTTCGCACGACTCCTCTGAAGCCTCCGACGACCCTGTGCCTTCGCACGACTCCTCTGAAGCCTCCGACGACCCTGTGCCTTCGCACGACTCCTCTGAAGCCTCCGACGACGCGACGCAGAGCAGCGACCCCGAGAAGACGGACAGTTCGGGCGTGGACGACGCGTCGGATTCGCTGTGGGAGCCGTGCGCTGTGGGAGAGAAGGAGGTTCCGAATTGCATCACCGTCGCGAAGTATCGACAGATGAAGAAGTGGCTGCGTGAGCGTCAGGGCGGGAAGAAGGACGCACAGGCTGCGAAGGTGATTCATGTGGTGATGAAGCGGTCGCGCGGGCGTCAGCGTGAGGTTGTGAGTGGGGCGCCAAAAGCCGCGGGGAAGAAGAGAATGGAGAAGGAGAAGATGCGTCCAAAGTGTGGTGTGAGTGAAGGAACAAGAAAGAAAAGAGAATGTCACGCGCATCATCATGATGCGAATGTGAGAGTGGCAACCAAAGCAGCACAGCCGAATCCAGTCGAAAAGGGTACAGACTTTCAACCCAATCCGTTTTCTTTCCACGAAACCAGTGGCAATTCGTCTCGCACGAGTTCACCTCCCCGCGAGATGCAAACACTTCCAATGAGTAACTGTGCTGCAATGCCGTTTTTTGAGCGCTTCCCTACGCAGCCGCAAGGCGGCGTGGGAACCCAAACCAGTGCGTCCAACCAAACTGTTTCAATTGGATGCGCACCCATTCCAAACCGGCGCAATGGCGGTGCGGCGGAAATGGAGCCTTTTCCCGTTTATGGTCGTAATCCTATGTCCTTACCAGTCGAATCGCGTTCGACGCAAGCGCTGGAAGAAAGGGTGCATAATGGGGCGGTCTGCGAGGACGCTCCGAATCAGGTGATTCAAGGGCACTCTATTCTTCCCACTTGCTTTTCTCAGAACGCTCAGTACAGCACTGGTTTTACTCTTATCCAACCCGCCGTATCTCCCGTTCATTATGTATCTCCTGTCTATTTATATTATCCGAAAGTGAATACTGGCATGCAGTGTGCCGACGGATCCTATTCCTCCCTGATTCCGGCCTGCATGCTCTCTCCTGACAATTCCAGCCGCACATGCAATGTTTTACAGTCTTTTCCCCTTTTGTAAGGGAATGGCATGTGCCGTATGTTTGTTCAACAAGCCAGAATCGCATTTGCCGATGGAAGCCCAGCTTTTGGAAGCCACACCAACGACCAACACGTACTGGTGGGACGCATTTGAGGATTTCTACTTCGGAGGGAGGTACTTTCCCTTCGGCCTCTCCCTTCTGTGCTTGGTCTACGGCCTTTGGATTCTGCTCATCCTCTACTTGATATCCTTTTATTGAGTTTGCCAATGACGTGCGGCGTCCTTGACTTTACCTTCCGGGCATTTTGACGTGGATCTTCGTGAAGCTGGTGAATCTCTTCCTCCGGGACGCAGAGTTGAATATAAAGTACATCTATTTCTATCCCCTCAATGGAGTCATTCGCCTATGTCAAGTGAAGCAGGTGCATTCTTCCCTTTATTATACGTAGATATTGCACAAAGGATTACTTGTTCGAGGTCCACGAACTGAGCGTTTTCTTCCATATCTGGGGCGGCCTGGATAAGTGCCTGTCCATTCAAGCGAAGGGACTGGAAGTGTTCGTTTACGGGAACGAGGAGAAGTACAAGCAAGTCGTACGCCTTCCTGTTCGCATCGATGTGTAGGACGAGATGATGAAGAGCTACATTGCCAAGAAGAAGGCAGCGGAGGTGGATTTTAATAGTCTATGTCACGTTCAGAAGAAGAAGAATGCGAGTACGGATCATACCGGAAACGGGGAGAGACGCGGCTTCGCGGATGTGGATCGCGACGACAAGGTGAATGTGAGCATGAAGGACCAGAGAGCGCCTCCTCCCATGAATGTCGCTTCCGCTGCCTCCAACTCATGCCTAGATGAAGACGACACCCTACCCCTTCATCTACCGTCTGTTCCACTCCTTCCAGGTGGTGGTGCACAGTTTCAATCTGTATGCCGGCGCGCCGTCGGAACCCTTCCTCCTCGTCGTGCACTCGAAGCGCGTGATGCTGAGCAATCTGTGCACGAGCTGCACCAAGGTCCTTTTGTCGCCATTGCGTAATCATCAGCAAAACCGCGGTTTTGATCTCTATCGAATTGTGGCGAGTGCAGAATGCCAGGGAATGAAGATGCGATGCCTGCGCCACCCCAGCTACCAACTCCACAGAGAAACCGGCGGAATGGCTTCGCCTCCACACGTGCTGAATTCCGTCGTGCACAACGTGGTGGGAATCAAGCAGGTGTACAAGCAGATGAAGACGTCGATCGAGGAGTTGAAGAACGTGATCGATTTGGATGTGCGTGGGAACAAGGACAACCACCGGTTCGACATACAGGGAGCGTTCAGTGGTAGGCTGTACGGTCACGCCGAAGAAGGGATTGAAATGACGGCTGTGCCGAAGGAGAAGAACAGTCACAAGAACGAGGAGAAGCCGAGCACGTCGGAATCGGATATCGTGGACGCGGAGTGGGTGGAGGAGGCGCGTGTGAAGAATAGACGTGTGGTGATTACGGTGATGATAGATATGCCTGGTATGATCACAACGCACAACAACCAAACGCACCCGCAGTTTGACGTGCACATCGCCGTCGAAGGCAACAACACCTACGTACCTTCCTTCCTTCTCCATCACCCATAGTACTCCAACTACAGCGCCGTGTTGTGTTACGGTCCGTTTATCAACAACACACTTCTCAACCTGTTTCACTACTTCATGCCCGTCTACTACGGCGCATACCCTCTCTACACGCCCGTCGTCGGCGCCCCGCGGGAATACCTCGAAACGCGCTGCACCATCTCCATCAATTCCAACGTGCTGATTCGCGTCCCATTCCAAGCCACCACCAGTAGGCAAAGGCAATGGTGTTGAGGGTAGGTGAGGTGATCACGCCGGAGAATCTTCTGTTCGATCCGGTGCGCGCGAAGGAGGAAGTGCCCGACGTGGTTGGGGCGGTGAGCGAATCGCATTCCAAGGGATACGAGAACAAGTGAAACTGCATGAGAGGGATAAGAAACAGATCTCTGTTGTTGGAGGTGGGCAAGGGAGCCACCATTGTCGTCACCATTCCGAACATTCTGTTGAAGGAAGCCGACAATGTCACTGCCTTTCGCGTTCGCGCCGCCAATGTGAATGTCCGAAATCGGGGCGTTTTTGACGGGTAGGTGTTGGACCCGAGTTACATTCACCCGATTGCGAAGGTGGAGAAGTTGAACGTGGATTATCTGATGGGCTATCCTCTGGAATTCACCGGCATTTACAAAACGCAGATGAACGTGGAACTGGGGGGCGTTTCGCTGATTCTCTACTATAACCTGGTTAACATGGTGGTGGATTTACTGGGGAATTTTGGCTTTTACGGAAGCACGTCGTACGAGTACTTCTGCAAAAGCGAGAACATGTATTGTTTTTCGCTGTCCGATGTGTCCGTCATCCTTCCCAACACGCCGAACAATGTGGTGAACGACGTGTCCCTGACCGACCAGTACGACCAACTCCACCTGGATGTGTCTTCCGCGTACGTGGAGGTGAACGCGCCCGTGTCGCACTACAAGGGGAACGGGTGCTATTCCTTCAACATCGTGCTGGGACAGCATCTCTCCACCGATGGTACTATTCCCTCTCTTTCTGACATTGCAGAAAACTACCCGATTTTGCTGTCCTTCAAACCACACCAGCTCGATCCGGTCGGTCAAATCCGCAACGGTCAGAACACCACACACTCCACCCCCTTTTGCGGGTGTGAGTCCATCACGCTGAACGGTGAATACTGGTACAACGGAGTGATTTCCGACGACTGTCAAGACTCCCTCTATCTCACACTGAACGCGCTGTTCCCGCGAATGGTGCTGTATCCGGAAGTGATTCCCACTGTGATCGTTCTGTGCGACAACATTCTGGGCGTGAATCTGTACACCGTGACGGAGAAGCAATTCCAGGAAATGCAGAATTCCAACCGATTTGTGTTCTATCACAAGTACTTTGATGATTTCCGAGAAACCAAACGCAACATCGTGAATGCCCGTTTTCGCCCTGATTTGTAGCTCACCACCTTTACCACCATTTCGTGCACCAACATTCTGATCGATTTCCCCAACTCTCTCTTCGTTCCCGTCTCGATGACGTTTGTTCCCGTATCTCTCTCCAAGCGGCAATCGGATGTGTCCGTCTCTCAGAACAAGAGTACGATTTCGCTCGCTGTGAACAGTGTGGACATGGACTTCTCCACTTCCCCCTCCATCTTTGACATGGATTTGTCCACCTCGGACATCACCCTCTCCATTCCCTCCTTCAACGAGTAGTTGTTCATTCTCCTTTTCATTCTAGATCTTCTGTTCTCTGCGAAAACTCCATTCACATCGACCCTTGTCACATTCACATGAAACAGCTCTACAACACCTACGCCTTTTTCCCCACCATCACCTATTATCGCAAGTGCATCGTCGACGTCGGCACTGTCATAGGACACGTCTCCTCCAAAGCCCTTCTCCGACTCGCCGGCGACGTGGACAACTGGGTATTCAATTTCGGCGTGTTAGGACAGAAGAAGGATGATTGTTCTTCCGTTCGCTCTCTCCCTTCTCCTTATCGTTAGCTCGGTCAGTTAATTCTCTCGGTATCTTCGTTAGCGGTGTTCACGCCCGTTTTAACGGAGGACGCGGTGAAGGCCGTTTCGCTGGTGATTTGCTACGAGGAGCAGTACTTCAAATTCGGGCCGTTTTCCGACAACATCACCATTCCCAAAAAGGGCTCGAAAATGATCGTCGACATGGAAGCCAACCACTCCTTCTCCATCTCGTCCGCCTCCTCCTCCGTGTTTCTCTATCTCCTTCTCACCACCTCCTCCGGCTTACAACGCTGTGCCGGTGTGGCGAAGATCGACCACCCCGCGTTCAAGGTGATGACAAAGGAGAAGGAGAACGCAGACGACGCCGAGTCCTACTCCGTTCTCTTCTTCCCCTCCAACCTGAACGACGCGTGCGCCAACAACCCCGTCGCCTCCGCCACTGTTCACTGTTCCCACGTGGTTCCTATGGTTCCTGTTGTGGAGGGGTTGTGCACTCACGAGTAGGCAGAGCCGTCGGGAGCGGCGCGCTATGCCCAACGAACGGGCAGCTGTGTGTTCAACGAGGGTGAGGTGGAAGATTCGCCGGACGTGCCGGACGCGACGACAGCGACGACAGCGGCGGACACGAGCGTGCAGCGATACGATCAGCTGTTCACGAAGGCAGTCGACATGTTCGCGGTGCTGGGCAACAAGAGCAAGAACTTCGGGTACATCGGGAGTCGCGACAGTCTGTGCTCGCTGGAACGAATGAACGAGAACTACAACTACGGCATTCATTTCAGCTATCGCTTCCTGGTGGCAGACATTCGCGTCGCCATACCCTCCATTACACTCCTCGTTTCCTTCCCCTCTTCGCTCGTGCCGAAGGTACGGGCGCGGTCACCCGCGCTCGCCACGCCCATCAACAACTGTTTGTTCGTGTCGATCCCCAAGCAAACCCTCATCACCTACAACACCATCATCACACCCTCTTCTCGCTGCCGCACGGTGGTGAACGTCCCCACGGTGCTCGTGCGCGTGCTGAAGGGCGTGAACTACGATCTCCACTCGCAACGCACCAAGGCAGAGATGGATCGTGAGCGCGGGTTTGTTCGCCTGGACGGCCTGCAGGGCATTGAGAGCGCGATCGGGCGACTGAGCGTACAACGCTTTCTCTGCGTGGGCGAGCTGTTGTGCACGGTGCGCATTGCGATGTAGGAACGAACAGGCGTGGTGTTGGGTAGATTCGATTCCACCTCCTCCATCCACGAATCAGGCTTGCAAAACGCCTTCATCACCAGCGTTGTAGTCGTTCTCTCTCTCGTCTTCACTTACAGGATCGCAGTCGAATTGTGTTCCAGAAGAACCGCGGGAAGCCGCTCGATTACCACTACACGGAGTACTCAATGCACTACAACCTGTGCTCGCAGCTCGCGTCGCGCATTCGCAACTTCAACGGCGGTGTGAACACGCCGGGCTACAACCAACTCCGTCAACAGTTCAACGCGCAGTTCAAGCAGAGGGACAAGGACGCCTCGGTCATGCTGCAATCGTCCCCGGCGGAGATTGCGCGCGATTTGGAGCGGAAATCGAGTCTGATTTCGCACCTGTTGGAGAGTCAGGAGCCGCTGAAGCTGGAGGAGACGGAAGAGATGCGATCGGTGAGCGGAGACAGTTTGGAGAGCTTTAGCACGGTGAGTGGAAGTGAGGAGGAGTTTGAGAGCGTGGGTACGAGTTGTGAGAGCGAGGAGGAGGAGGAGAAGGAAGAGAAGGAGGAAGAAGGTGTGATGAGTTTGATGTGCGGAGAATGGCGAGTGGGAATGAAAGAACCATCAGATGGGTTGTGGGAGTGAATGGAGAGGGTTAGGAATAGTGTAACGCCCAAGGCAGAGATTGCGTGCACGTGTGTGCATCCGGTTCTGTCGGGTGGGTATGTGAGTGTGGAGTGACGCGAAGACATTTGGAGCACGCCGGAGAAGGAGAAGGCGGTGGACAACCGAACGAACGCCACGCTATTCGAGCAACTGTACTGCCTGACGCACACGCTCTTCTCCGAGCAGGGATCCACGCAGCGCGTGTCCTTCGCGTCGTCTCAAAAGAAGCCGTCGAACGTGAAGAATCTGACCCTCTTTCCGACGCACGTGGCTTTGCGTGGAGGGCGTGAAATCTAGACGGTGTTGGTCAATTTAGACGATGATGTTTCCATCACTCTGTCCTCGGACATGCTTCAAATGGTCGACGAGATGGTGGAGGAGTTGTTCTCTCCCGAAACGACGCTGTCGCTTCTGGAGCGGTGGTCCAAACAATATCTACGCGGACAGATCGAGGAACCGCGGGACAAGGAACAGTCGTATGCCTTCAACGTTCTCTGTTTGTTTTGGGGGCGTGTGTCAGGCGTAGCCGGCTTGCATCCGCTCAGCGTCGCGCACAAGACGAACTTCATTTTCACGGGCAGTTCCATTCATCTCTTCTATCTCACACCCCTCGACTGCGAACCCATGTGCGCATCGGAAGGTCCAGCCCTCCAGCATCACCTTCTCTTGTTCGGCCTGGACATCAATGCCCTGATGTTCCTGAATCGGTCGATCGACGAGGACTTCATGAACTTCGTGGCAAAGAACAAGCAGGTCAATCAATCTTCGCTCTTCTCGTTCAACCAATCCGCGTCCTCGCACGCGCCTTCTGAGGACGGCTCTTCCGACAGTTTCAACTCCAGCGTTGTCAAGATGAACGGCGTTTCCTTCTCCGTACGGTACCGTTTCGTGCACTCGCCCAACACCGACGAAACGCCCATGAAACTCCTTCCGCTGGACAGTCGAGTGGGCATGCTTCGCGTGTGCTCGAAGTCCTCCGTGGTGAATTCGACGGTTCCGTTTGTGGGTGTGGAAGAGGAGAAGCCGACGCAGCTGCTGAAGTTTAACATGAACGTGGAGAAGGTGAATTGCGTGACGAACGACGAGATGATGATGCACATTGTGAAGGTATTGTTGCGAGACTCCGAGATCGTGGAGGAGGTGGTGTTGAAACTGAAGATGCGAAGTGCGTGCGAGAAGTACCAGTTTTCCATGTTGTTCTTCATGCTTCTTCAGCGAGTTGGGACATTAGGGCCCATTTATCCGTAGATGCCCCAATTGAAGGAACAGGACGACCACCCCTCTTCTCTCGACGTCATCTTGTCCTACGCAAATCATTCCTAGAACGACTATGACATTTTCCCGTCTCTCATCACTCTTCCCAGTGCCTTCTCCTCCTCCTCCTCACACGATAGAGTACGGCTGGCCCGTCATCATTTCCCTCTACTCTCTCTTCATCCTCCAGACGCCCACCTCTGCCCGAGAAGCCGTCTGTGCCACGCAAGAAGTGATGACGCGAATCCTGGCGTGCGTGCAGCAGAAGAACTACTGTATCGACTACGTCCGTGTGGTACGCTTCCTTCTCTCTCTTCATCGAAGCTCTCTTCTATTCTTCCTCTTCCAGCGGACCTCCAACACCTCTTCGATTCCTTCACCTCCTCTGATTCCATCTCGCTTCGATCTCTCGTGCTTCTTTCCGAACTCTCCGAGAACAAAATGAACTCCCAGAATCGTCCCGATTCTCACCATCTCTCACCACTAGGAGAGAAGAAGACGAACGTGGATTTGTCCTGTCACGTGTCCAACATCCTTCTGGAGGTGAACGCCAAGGGCTCTGTGATCCTGTCCATCATGAACCAATTCTTCAGCGTGGATTTCTCCAACAACACTCTGTACTCCGCTGTACTTCCCGTTCTCTTTGCTGACGTCTAGACCAAGGAAAACAACGTTCTGATCACCAATCGTGGTTTCAACCGTAACGCTATCTTTCATTGCTAACACACAGTGGTGGTCCGTCCCGCGGTAATTCCGTTCGTTCACGATCTCGTCATGCTGGGCATGGAGGTCCAGAAACAGGAGCTATTTCAGAATCTCACCTGCTCGAACGAGACGGAACGCCCCTCCTTCTTGAGTTGGTGTGAGCTGCGAAAGTGGAAACTGATTCAGCTCTATGGTCTGTCCTACACACGGCATCACAACGGCGTGTTCCGTCGTGCTGTTTGCGCTGTGTAACCCGTAGTCACCTTCGATTCCTCGCTGATTCGCAAGTTCTACCCTGTCTTCTCCAAATCGATGCGAAGCCTGTCACGTCGCAAGCGAAACATCCACCAACAATTGGAGGAACGCCCTGACGACTACTCTGACTCGAGTGATGGTGGAAGCGAGTGTATGTCGTCACGCATAGATTCGGACCAGTCCGTGGTGTACAAGTCCGATACGCTGGGTTTCTCCGTGCCCTCCCTGACGACAGAGTTGAAGGAAGAGGGAAAGAGAGAGAAGAAGGCGAAGGTCAAGGCAAACACGTTGTTCCAAATCTCGCTGCGTGATTCGCTTCTGTCGTTTGCATCCTCCGATGCGAAGTGCGACTACATGTTCCAACTGTGCAACAAATCCTCCGATTTCTGCTTTCACATGAGTCCCGGCCCGTACCTCCAGTTGCGTCATCAATATGACACCTCCAAGGATTTCTCCACAATTGTGATTGATGTGAGGGAGAAGAGAGAGAATGAGACATAGATGCGATCGAGTACTGTAGGACTGGTTACCACAACGCCTACGAAGGAAACGCGGTTTGAAGAGGCGGAGAACAAACTGAGTGTTTCGCTGGGATCGCTGTCTGGGTACATTTCCGTGAGTGAAACGGCCATCATTCCTTCTCTATCTGTCGCCAACGCCTGTATGACCCTTCCCTTGTTCTTGTCGAAATTCGTCAGCATTCAGGACCTCTTCATGGAGTATTCCAACGTGGTCATTCATCTCCTTTCCTGTCGTGCCGCCAAACCCTCTTCTCACACCGCCCATCACCACTCTTCTTCTTCTTTATCCTTCACCAACACCATCATGGGTTCTTCCCTCTTCTCACAAGATCACTCCTCCAAACAATCTCTTCTTCAAAAGGGCGCTTCCAAAGTCCGTCAAATCGCCAATTCCGTGAAGAACTCAACTCCCTCCAAACCGGTGGTTTCGTCAACAGAACCACCCAAAAGAGCCCTTCTCTTTTCCCTGAATCTGGCCTCCACCACACTGCGCATTCAAATCACTTCCTCTTCCTTCGTCTCCTACATCATTCACTCCCTGCAAATGGAATTCTCCCAGAAGGCTCTGTTTCTCACCATTCAAAAGCATGAGTTGGAAGTGTCCAAATCCACTCTCTCCTTCACCGATCGCATTCTCACTTCTCCCGCCCTTCCCGAAGTTTCCCTCCTTCTCCGTTTCCCCGATTCCACCTCGCCCTCCTCCGAAATCCGACCCGATTTGGGCTCTCTTCCGTCTGATCCGTCGACCGTTTCGTTGGCGGGAAAAGCGTCCAATCAGGAAGCGAGTCCAACTCCGATCCTGTCAAAGAAAGCCGTGTTGGGCAGTGCCGGTGTACCCGTGTCGGAGAAACCGTCGCAAATGGTTATCGAGGTGGGATTCTTGAAGCTGGACTTCACGACCAAACAGGTGAATTCCTTCATTGAGATTGCGGTGCGAGTTTGGGGGGCCACTCATTTTTAGGTCGAGGCGCTCCAGTCGCTCACGTCCATTCAGACCACGGAGCACTACAAGCGTTGGCTTGCCATTCTGAGCCAGCTTCGCAACAACGGAACTGTCTCGAACGCCAAACCCGGGAATCCCAAAACTGCCTCTTTTTACGCCTCGTACCCCTACAGCGTCAAAGAGCAGGCGGGAACACAATTGTTCACAATTCCCTCCAACTCCGACGCGCTGGTATTGCAGAACCCGGCGGAGGATGCGAAGAAGGAGGCGAAAAACGGCTGGATTTCGTTGTTGGTGAGGATGGGTGGCGTGGAAGTGAACGTTCGCAATGTGATGATGAGTGAAACCACCGTGTTGACAGCGGGAGTGGAGGGCGTTTCGCTGGTGAGTGAGTTGCGCGAGGAAGCGAAGGTGGGGGAGGAACAGGGGAATCACCCACAGATGGCGGTGGAATTGAAGAATGTGCGGTTTACCGTGGTTGTTCGCCAGGCACAATACATGGAGAAAAAGGAGAGTAGTTCTGGAATCATGAATTCAACCCTAGCGACGTTCCTGTCTCTCCTGATCCCCTCCACAGGCGTTCAGTTCCGCGGGAATGCGTCGTCGAACCGCATGGAGCTGACGGTGCAGAAACCGCGGGTAAATCTGACGGAGTCCTTCCAGTTCCCGCTTCTGCAGATGGTGAACCAGCTGAGCCTGCCTCGCACGGAGGAGAAGAAGAAGGTGACGACAGAAGGACTGTGAGATTGTGAAGAGAAGTTGAAAGTAGGTTCGTGCTTCGCGTGAACGTGACGGAAATGGAGGCGATTTTCACCACGGTGGAATCGGAAGCAGTTTCGCTGCTGATCCGCCAACTGCTGTTTTCCCAGAAGTCGCAGACGCGCACTCAAATCGGGGTGGTCCCCCAACAGCCGTTCGCTCTGCCCAGCGCCGACTCTGCAGTTCAGACCTCGTCCACCATGGTTTTATTATTTTCCGGTTGTTATCTAGCTGTTGTCTCTCTTCCAGACGAGTGTGAGCGTGCTGCCCTTCGTGGAGAAGGAACAGAGCGATGCGGCGCGGGCGCTGACGAAGTTGGAGTGAGTGTGTTGGCGTGAAATGATGCGCAGAATCCAGGAAATCGTGGCGAAGGCGAAGTTGCAGGTGAACACAGAGGGCGAGTTGTCGTCGCTGACGTCCATCAATCATCGTTTGCACGGCGGGGGCGTTTCATTCTAGTCACTCTGTCCGCTCCCTCGCTGGTGGTCACAGACTCCGTTGCCATTCTCATCAATGTCATTCTTCGGCAATTGCACGCGCCTCTGCCCACACCGCCGCAACCCAGCACCACGTCGGAACACACAGAATCACCTTCTTCCTACGCGCTGGCAGAGTTCGAGCTGACGGCGGAGACGCGCGAGCCGAAGACCATCGTGCTCTGCTCGAACGCTTCCGGTGGGCGTGGCAACCAATCATCACAGTCAGGTGCGTACAACAAGGTGTTCGAGTGGTGGTTCCCGTTGCTGAGTCTATCACTTCACTACCAGCAGGAGGTGGAACAGGACCCTTGGTACGTGGCGTCTCTCTCTGCCTTCTTTGACGCGGGGTCCTTCAACTTCGGGATTATCAACTTCGTGGGTACGGTTCTCGACGCCATTCACTTCCCTGCGGAACTGCCAACAGAAGTGCAACGACACAGCAGTCTCGACAACTCACTTCCCTATTTGTCACAGTCCACCGTGCTCTCTGAGAACGGAGCGGGAAAGGAGCCGTCTTGTTCTCCTCATAAAACTCCATCATTCCTAGTGATCTTTCACATCGTTTGCCAAATCCACTTCAAATCCTTCCTGCTTCTGACTGACTCCGCTTCGAAGGATTCACCCAACGCCATCCAACTCCGAATTGATCGTATGCTCCTTCTCCCAACCTAACGATTATACCCTCTTCTCGTCTCTGTCGGCAGCTACGTGGTCGTGAACGACGATTTCTCCTATACCTTCACATCGCTTCACGCTTCTTGTGAGTGACAGAAATCGGCCTGATTTTGTAGTGGACGAAATCGTGGTGGAATTGAACCCACTCTCTCCCTTCTTGAAAACAACCATTTCATCCGTTGTTGGCAGCTTGTACTTTGTAATTGTATGAAAGAGAAATGACGCTCAGATTCCATTCGACACGCCTCCAAACCAGTGGGATTTTTCGTCGGGGTACCTGAATGTATCAAAGAAGAGAGGAAATGAGGAATAGGTGAATTCCGTCGAAACCACCATTGTGCTGAGTCGTTTGGCCTCGAGTTACGAAGTGTTCGACGAGTTGATGCATCACATCAACACGCTCAAACTGACGCGGCCGCCGAACCCCGACAAGAAGCAGACCGAGAAGAAATCACTGGAAGAGTACGGCGTGCACCAATTCCACGTCTTCGCTACGTGCAATCAGACGGTGGTGCGAGTGGATCTCACAGTAACCGTCAAATCGATTTCTGTCATGGTTAGAAGGCGCTTCCGTCGATCATCACGCTGTCGATGTCCCAATTCCTGTTCAGAAATGCGTTCGACAGTCCCAATTCGGAACAGGCGTGATTCATAGCTGCCTTCTGCTGCTATCTCACAAATCAGCCCTATTCCGGTCACACCCAAAACCACCTCCTTCTGGAATTCCAGAAATTCGTCCTTTCGATGAAGGACTCCACCCAGTTGGAGTTACGGAAACGCCACGACAAGCGCGTGAATTGGGACATTTTCGTAATCGGGACAAGCTTCGCGATTCACACATCATACAAGGTGTTGTACTCCGCATCCAACTCCGAAACGCTTCTGCCGTGTCCCAATTGCAGTTTGTCGGTAGGGGGCATTTGGGGGCATTGAGGGAAGATTGAGGGAGTTTCGACGGGAAGACAGATCGACAAATCTCCGGCGTTTTTGATCGAGAACAAGGGAATTGAGATGACCGTGTTTTACGTGGTCCTTATGGAATTGGGTCATGTTTAGGAGCAACTGGACCCGGTTTATGTTCTCCAGCACCTGACCCTCCACCACTGTCACCACATCAACATTCTTTTGAAGGACACACGATTAGTGATGAACCAGAGTATGATTGACACGGTGGTTCAAGTGATCAGCGATATTCGGCACGATTTTGGACATTCTCTTAATTCCTAGGAATTACGTCTCACAAGAATTGTACCGAATTCAGTGCTCTTGTGGTCCCAACCCTTTGAATTCACGTATAGCCGTCAACTCGTCGCAGAGTCTCTCCTATCAGTATTCTCTCAATCCAGATACCGCTCCGGCGTTCAACGAAGCCGAGGAAGGCATTCGAGCTGCCATTGCCGATGCTGTGATGATGATTCAGATCCAATCGCTCGATGCCTCCATGTTCGGTTATGTCATGAGAATGATGGGTAGTTATCGGGACGTGGTGGACTCAATCTGGTCCCAATTCCTGATCGACGGCATCTCTTTCAGTTACACGCAATCGCCGTCGAACAGCCTTTCTTCGCTTCGCCGCGAGTTCCTTCTGGAGATCGCCGAGGCGCAGCTGAACCAGATCGAGCGAACGCGACAACGCGATCTGGGCAAGAATGTGCTGAGCATTCCGGGAACGCGTTTGAAGATGATGGAGGTGGTGACGAACGGAAGAAAACGGGTCATCAACATCAAGGTGGCGGAAATCGGGGGGATTTATGGAGTAGCAGTATTTGACGGAATTCGACGACGTGATTCGCATTTCCACGAATTATCTGGATTATGTGAACCTGTTGGATACCTTCAACAAGTGATGGAGGTCAAGGGAAATAACGGTTAGGATTGTGAAGGAAATGAAGGAGAGTGATGAGAGCAATCGTGCCTTTGCCGCGCTGTTGTCGTCACTGGCGTTGCACGAGGCGCAGGGGACAAAGCAGAAACCCAAGCCGGACGTGGCGGTGGTGTTCACCTACCGTGAGAATGCGAGGCGAGTATGAGGCGTAGCGGACAGCGATCACTTCACCTTCATGCCGAAGATCGACTTCTTGGGAGACATGACCCCGACGCTAAGTCAGAAGACATTCCCGCCGCTGGTGAGAGAGGATGGGTGGAGTGATGGATAGTTGATGCGGTCGACGAATGACTACGTGGTGGAGGTGATGGGCGCGATGGTGACGGCGATCGATAAGGTGCTTTCGATTCTCGAACAGCGAAATGTGTGGTGTGTTTGTTTTACCTAGTCTTTTTTCTGTTTCTGGATTCTGATCGTATTCAGTGTATAACAAGATGTGTCAAGTATGTAACAGTGTATGTCATCTGTGAATCACCACATCCAGTACAGAAACACAGAAGAACGACAGTGACCAACAAACACACCACTTATTCTGTAACCCCGACACGATGTCATCAATACGCAGCAGCATGCACGCCGACTCGATCGCCGTCTTCATCGTCTGCGTCTTCACCTGGAACGTGTCCCATACGCCCAGCTCGCGCATGTCCGCGATCGTGCCCTTGATGCCATCCACACCCAAAAACACATTCCCCTTGTTGTGCTCCGCCTACACCTGACTTTGCAGCTTCTCACCCACGCGCAGTTTCGTGATCACGCGAATCGTGTCCGCGCCGCAGTTCTGGCACAGCGTGCGCGGAATCACCTCCAACGCCTCGCCCACCGCCGCGAACGGCAACGCGTCCAAACCGCCCTGCTTTTTCGCCTCCGCCTGCAGTCGGCACGCCACCTCCATCTCCGTCGCGCCGCCACCTGCACGTCACACACCCCGCCAACACCCACCCGGCAACAGCCGCGGGTCGAACACCACATTGCGAGCCACCTGCATGGCGTCTTGCAGATTGCGCTCGATCTCGTTCAGCGCGTCCTTGCTTCCGCCGCGCAGCAACACCGAACATGCCTTCGGGTCCTCGCACTCCTCGATGAACGCATAGTACTCGTCCCCGATCTGGCGCACGTCGAACACGCCGCAACGCGTACCCACGTCGCTCTCCAGAATCTCGTCCACGCGGTGCACGATCGTCGCGCCCGTCGCCTTCGCCAGCCGGTTGTTGTCGCTCTTGCGCACGCGCCGCAAGGCCGTGATACCCGCGGTGACGAGATAGTGCTGCGCCAAATCACTCACGCCCTTCTCCGTAATCACCAGGTCGGGCTTCAGCGCAATCAGCGCGTCGCACATCTTCTTCACGGCAGCCTCCTCGTTCTTCAGCGCCTTGTCCCAATCCTCCGCCTCCGTGATTTCCAAATTCGCCACGGATTCTGCCTTCACATACTCAAGCGAACAGTCCAACAGAATGATGCGAGGGTGGTCGATGTGACGGCGCATCGAAGAGTGCGTCACGTCCTTGTTCAGCATCACACCCTTCAGCACGCGGCTCTCCGACAGCTCGCCGCCCGGAATCTGAACGACACTTCCCGCCAACTCGCCTACCTTTTCCACACGCACGTAACGCTTCAGATCGATCTCCGGGTTGCCGTGCGCGGGGTTCTTGTCCATGATCGTCATCACGCTGTCGAGCGCCAGACCGCACTACGCATCACATGGCATGGCCATCACTACGATCAGATCGCCGAAGCGCGCGCTGAACTTGGTGCCGATAGTGCTGCGCAGCAGGCTCATCATCACCGTGCGGTCGTAGATGTCGATCGGGACGGCGATCTCCTCGCAGATGTGCATCGCCGACTCCAGCGCCTTGTAGCACGCGCGCACGATGACGGTGGGGTGTATGTTGCGGAGAATGAAGGGCTGGGCAGCCACCAGCATTTCGCCAGCTATTCCATCAGATAAGTAGAAAATTGCTACCCAATATAATTACGGAGGTCGTTCCGTCGCCCACTTCCTCGTCCTGCGTGCGACTGAGCTCGATCATGCTCTTCGCGGCCGGATGCGATACATCCACCTCGCGCAGAATGCTGTTTCCATCGTTTGTCAAAAGAATGCCGCCCATGGGGTCCAGGAGCATTTTCAGCATGGAGCGGGGACCCAGGGTAGTTCGAATAATATCGGCGACAGCCTATGTCGTAAAGCGCGATCCGCACAAAAGGGATACCTTTGCGGCTTCGATGTTGCCCAATTGCACTCTGCGGCCACTTTCACGCTTTGTGTTTTGATCTACGTGTAATACTTCTCTCAATTGTCATTTCCTACTTAATACCAAGACAGGCACTTGCATCGCTGTGGACTATTTGCCGTTCAAAAGGCAACGAAACGGCTGCCAAAAATCGGGGGTGTTATGACAACGCATTCCTGTTTTGTCCTCTCTTGCAGCCTTCCGTTGTTTGGAGTCGCATCATCACTTCCCATACTTCATTTCCAAAGGAGGAAGATCACTTGTGTCTGATAGCCACAATCTCTTTTATTGATTTATCATTCGATTTGAAGAATGTATCATCACACAGAACGATGAAAGTAGTGACAAACAGTCATCACACTTCCCATTCTTCCAAACACCTTCTATTTTCATTATCCACCATTTTGTAAATGCAGACAGGTGAAAAGAAAACAGAGAGAATCACAATCCCATTCCAGAACGATGAAAGAAGGAAAGGAAAAGGATATAAAGAAGGAGAAGACGACGAAGATGGGGAAGAAGGGCTCCAACTGGAAGAGCATGAAGGGAATGATTCTCCGCAATCCAGTCGAATCTAGAAAGAAGTAGTGCAATGAGTGGGGAATAAGCGGTAGATCGGCGAGGGAGAAGAACCCGGAAAAGTCCGTTTCGGCGAAAACAAAGTCGTCGCTGGAAGACTTGCTGAATCCGGACGGAACGGGGACGAGGTCGCTTACGCCGGTGATTGCAATGGATTGCGAGATGGTTGGCGTGGGCAACAAGGGGGATTCCGCTCTTGCCCGCGTTTCGGTTGTAAACTCCTACGGTGCGGTTGCTGTTTCTCATCTGAGGTAACGGGTAGCTGCTCTACGACTCCTTTGTGAAACCTCCCAGCAAGGTGACAGATTACCGAACGGAGTTCTCTGGCGTTCGCAAGGAGGATTTGGAGGGAGACCACGCGGTGAGTCTGCGTGAGGTTGTGCTGGACGTGATTTCTCATCGTAGGCGCAGGATAAGGTGGTGAAGCTGATGAAGAACCGGATCATTGTGGGACACTCCATTTCGAACGATCTCGAGGTTTGCATCCCTTGTATTGTATGATGTAGGCGCTGATGCTGAAGCACCCGCGTCACCTCATCCGCGACACGGCTTTGTACGAGCCGCTGATGTACACAAACAGTGTCGTAGGGGTTCGGGAGGGCTTTGAGGGTAGGGGAAGAAGAAGTCCCAGAAGCTGTCCATTCTGTTTGAAAACGAGTTCCACATCCCGATCCAGGATGGAGAACACGATTCCGTGGATGATGCTCGCGCGTGCCTGCTCATTTACAAGAAGTATCGCAAGCAGTGGGAAGATTTCCTTTCCAACCACAAGAAGAGTGCGTAGTTTGTCTTTTTCTCGTGTTTCTTGCACAGTGACGCACATCCGCCACCCCAAAACCATGGGGTGGATTTGGCGGGAATCCGCTTCCCTCATCTATTCTTCCAATTCCGATCAAACCATGGAAAACCAATTCACTGCACCTATTCTTCCCGTCCTGCTTGTTTTTAGCCCAGTAATCTCATAGGAAACCCCAATTGCCCGTGTCAACGGCGCCCTGGTGAACCGCTTCGTCGGAGCGATGGTGTCCATCGTAGGAACGGTGGAGGGAGTCTACGGAGACCGAACGACGATCCGTTCTTCTGTTTGCTGTGGAGGGAGCAATCCTGATCGCTAGGACAACATGAGCATTGCCATCAACACGCCCTCTGGATTCCAGTACCCTCAGGGGTAAAGGTCATTTGCGGCCAATGACGCCTAGAAAGGTGGTGGAGGTAATTGGAACGGTGGAGAACAACGGAAGCATCACGCTGCAGTACGCCACCGGCTTTGATGGCGATTACAGTTGGCTCTCCTTCTTTCCTTAACGATAGATGCTGCCGGATACAACAAGCTGGTGGAGTACATGAACGGCAAGTTCCACGGAGAGGTGTTCTGAGAGTGTATAGTTATGTTCCTATCGCTTGTTTGTTTTGCTCAGTGGTCCAAAACAAGTACACTCGTTGCATTTCACTTTGCAATTGGAGATGTCTGACAATACGGACTCTTTTCATCCGGGTGCGTTGTACAAGGCAGATAAATCGATTCCAATCTCGCTGGGCTCCTCTGCGCCCTCCCTGCTCCAATCCGTTTCTTCCTCCTGCTTTTGTGATCCATAGAAAGACATCACGGAGTATATTCAAAAGGAACTGCCAAATCACTCAATCGACAGAGAAGCAATCAGACTTCTCAAGGCGCTTGCTTTTTCTCCAATTCATTGTATAGATGTATGTGAACACATGCGCTGAGTATTGCGTCCTAAAGACCGTATCGGAGGAGAATGATCCCTATGATGACTGCTGCTACGTGAACGGAGCGGCGATCCATCGAAATTCCAAGGAGTTGCTGAAAACCATCGATATGGACAAGGAAGCGGGTATTCCTTGCTTGTATGCTCAATGCATAGAGAGGGAAGAGCCAAAGCAGCCGGTGCATCCACTGCTTCAAAAGCGCGATTCTCCCCATGTGAACCCGTTATTGCGGCTGTAGCTTTTCCCTACCTTTCTATACCCTTTTCCCTCCTCAAACCGCTTCTCTGTCCTGTTTGTTGATAGATACTATTGGGTCCATTTGGACGAAATGTCGCCGTAGTGTAGATTCCTCGTGGTCCATGATGCAGGCAGCGTGAAAGACTACGTACATCTTCTTTCGCAAGACAGATCACTTTCATTTTCTTCTTTCATTCCGATTTTAAGCCATGCCTAGACTGTCCTTCTTTGACGATATTTCCAAGGGCGCGAAGGGTTGTTTTGACGTGGGTGCGTGATGTGCAGATGTCCTGAACGACAACTACTTCGAGGGAAGCAAGCTGACGATGAAGATGAAGCACGTGGACGGCGTGGTGGGCTCTTTGGGCAGATCGGTGATGTGTAGAACGTCACTGCGGAGGCTCGTCTTTCCAACGGCAAGCCTGTGGTGAACAAGATCTCCAGCGACTTCTGCCTTTGCGATTGCTGCAACGTGAAGAAGCTCTCTATCGACACAAACGGCATGATCGTCGGCGATCTGGACGTGAAGGACGTGGTGAAGGACACCACCTTCACGGTGAGGTGAGAGTGGGTAAGTGTGGTAAGAATCAGAACGCTCAAGGATTACAACGAGGCGGGAGTGAAGAAGGCCGCTGTTGGAGCCAAGGTGATGACGGACTCGGTTGCCGTGGATACCGCCTTCGATATTCCTTCCCAGAGATACTACGCCAGTCTGGTGTACGGAGTGAGCATGCGTGTAGTGAGTAACGACTAGTACAAGGATCTGATGGTGGGCTCCAAGGTGTACGGCGATCTGAGCAATTCTCCTAGCGCTGACGTGGCCGTGTCCTACGCCTACAAGAACATGGTGTACTCCTGCACTGGCTACGACCTGTTCAAGAAGGCGGATCTGGCGGTGATGTACGATTACGACAAGAACACGCGCTTCTCTGCCATTTGCCGGGTTTCTTCGCTGAACGACATGCCCGAGTTCGACCTGGGCGTGGTGACGAAGATGGCGAAGGACGCGGAGGCGCGCTGCAAGGTGTCCAGCGCGGGAGAAGTGTCCGCGTGCTTCAAGGTGACCGTGGAGAAGAAGGTCGCCTTCACGGGATCGCTGACGGTGGACGCGGCGAACCTGAGCAACGGAAACCACCGCACGGGTGCTGGGATTGAGTTCATCTTTTTGAGTGTTTGATGGTCACTCTACTGTTTACGCGAAGCTTTGAATGGGCAAGCTACCGAATATTCTCGTTACGGGCACTCCCGGCACTGGAAAGACGACGTTCGCGAACATGATTGCCGTAATTGGGCAGCCCCTCCTCCTTACGACTAGGAAAAGACGGGCATGAAGCGCATCACAGTCGGCGACATAGTATGCCTATACTGGGGCGGTATGAAGCGTGTAGGTGAAACAAGAGCAATTCAGCTCGGGCTGGGATGAGGAGTTCCAGTGCTTGATCGTTGACGAGAACGCAGAAGACAGAGTCACTCCATTTTGTGGTTGTGAGCCGTAGCTGCTCGATTACCTGGAGCCCATCATGAGCGAGGGAGGCGTTGTGCTGGAGCACCACACCGTCGATTTCTTCCCGGAGCGCTGGTTCGACCTCGTCCTCGTTCTCCGCTGCGACAACACCATTCTTTTCGACCGACTTGTGAATCGGTATGACGTACATTCCGTGTCTCACCGGATCAGAGGATACTCGACGCACAAGATTGAGGAGAACGTGGAGTGCGAGATTATGCAGTCCATTTTGGACGAGGCGCGCGAGAGCTATGACGTGAACATCGTGCACGAGCTCCGGAGCGAGACGTTCGAGGACTTGGAGGAGAATGTGAATCGGGTGGCTCAGTGGTTTGAGAACTGGAAGGCAGAACATCCTGATGTGTAACTGTATGTCGTTTTATCTGTTTTGTTTGTTGCGACAGAAATTGCTTTCCTTCGGATGAACAGTGCCGAGAAGGGGGCTGACTGCAAGAACAGCCACTCTCCAGTCTACTATGGCTTCCTCCGCCTCCTTTCGCGGAAGCGATCCTTCCTGCTGCTGTACGGCTTTCCTGTGCATTTGTTTAATTGACTAGATTTGCTGCTGTCGTTTTCATGTGCTCCGTGTCGGTTATAAGCGGAATGTATCTATTTCGCTCAACTCGCGGTTTGAGAAGAAGCGACATCGCGTTTGGGTCTGCAACCAACAACTGGGACAACATCGGATACTCGGCGGATTCGAATGCAGCGAACTATCCCCAGATTGACGCGGTGTACACGTGGGTCAACGGAAGCGACCCTGTGTGGCTGCAGGAAATGCTGTACTATAAGGATTTGTACAACAAGGAGCATAACATCACCGTGGAGGATAATGACGATTCCGCGACCTCCTCCAACCGTTTCCGTGACAACGATGAGTTGAAGTGGGTGCACTGTGGATTTGTTACCAGTAGGTACAGTTTGCGCTCGCTGGAAGTGAATGCGCCGTGGATTCGCAATGTCTATCTGGTGACCAACGGACAGGTTCCCGACTGGCTGGACACGTCCAATCCGCGCCTGAAGATCGTGACGCACAAGGACATCTTCCGCGATGCTTCCGCCCTGCCGACCTTCTCCTCCCCCGCCATCGAGTTCAACCTGCACCACATCGAAGGCCTCTCCGACTACTTCATCTACTTCAACGACGACGTCTTCTTGGGGCGGGAAGTGTTTCCCTCCGACTTTCTCACGGCGCAAATCGGCCAGATTCTGCACGCCTCCTGGAGCGTGCCCGAGTGCTCTCCCCACTGTGCCCGCACGCCCGCACCATCACCCGTAGGTCAGTACGCCTCGCTAGGCGACGGCTACTGCGATGAGAGCTGCAACACGCCGCAGTGTCACTTCGACCTTGGCGACTGTGCCGCCTTGAATGAAGCCATTGCTCAGCGTGATGCTGCGGAGACGGCCGCGGCGGAATCGGTTGCCAGTAGCACGGCGGAATCAGTCACGAATGGCACGTCGGAATCCATGACAAAGGCCAAGTTGGAGGCATTATGGGAGGTGACTTCTGGCATACCGGAGAAACTCCCTCGCATGGAGTACTGCGGGAATGGGTGCGGCCTGCACTGGCTGGGCGATGGAGTGTGTGATGTGAGCGTGGGTGACCCCAAGGATTGCGACGCACGCTGCAACGATCCTCTCTGCGGCTTTGACGGATATGACTGTCCCATGAATGAAACGCTCGTGCCGCCACTACGAATTCGCGGCGAGTGCGTGGGCGTGGGTGGCGACGCGTGGGCGGCAGTAGATCCCGCGGGAGCCGGGGAGTTTCTGCAGACCGCCTTCCTCACGTCGGAACAGCCGTTCTGTGTGACGCGCGTGCGAAGTCCGCTGGTGGAGGGAGTTTCATTCGTGGACCTGGATTTGGCGGAAGTGTTCGCGATGGGCGTTACGTCCATTCAGCGCATCGGCGTGATGGAGCGTGGTACGGCTGCACTTTTCCCTCCATTGTAGACTGGGTGGTTCGCACGGTGTTCCAGCCACAACGCCAGCGCCTCCTGCTCCTACTTCACGAACAAGTGGCCGACCGCGACCTTTCCCTCCATCTGCACTTCTTCTGCAGGGTTCTCGCCAACTCTCCTTCTCAAAGCTAGTGCTCTCTCCACTCCTTCTCCTTCTTCGTCGAGATTCTTCGCATGGCCACAACTCCCGCCAACTTGCGCATCGCCCGCCTGCTCTTCCGCGGGGATGCCGACTCCTCTGTCAACGACCTTTCCCGCCAACTCGCCTCCGCATCCGACTTTTCCCTCCACATCACAAACACCGGCTTTTCCCTCCATGTCGCGAATCACTCCCTCCCCACCACCGAGGCGTTTCCCCGCGGTTCTCCGGACTTTTCCCTCCAACCGCACTCTTCCCTCCAATCGCTCCCTTCCTCCCTCGTCCATTTCTCCAGAGACTTCGTCACGCCAAACCCCGTCTGGATCGGCACTTCCAGCCGCGTGAACCAGACAATTGCGAATTCGACCCGATTTCAGGACTGTGCAGAGAGATTGCAAGGGATGCGAGATCGAGGAGAAAAGGTGACGCAGAATCGCACCTACTTCTTCTACGACACCAAATACGTCCCGTTTCCGGCCATTCCGGAAGACAATCCTCTTTCTTCCCTCTTCTCGGAGACTCCCTTCTCCTGGTACCCCTCCTATTCCGACGTGCGACGCCGCGTGGACGAGGAGAACCCCGTGGTGGTGGCTTTGCCTTTGCACACGGTTCTGTCGTGCCGAAACGCCTCAGCCAGTGACAATACAGAAGGAGGCATCGTCGAAGAAAGCATGGAGCACAACATCGTCTTTGATTTGGTCATCCCATTCAACCGATCAGCTTTGCTTCCCTCGCCTTCGCGACGACTGACCGATTCCGACTCGATTTCGACCATTCTCAAAGAAGTCTCTTCTTTTGTGTTGTTTGAGAAGTAGCACCCGCTCTCCTCCTCCTTCGCACGATTCCTCCGTCAGTACGGATCTCGTGCGCACGAGTTCCTTCCCTCGATGGGTCGTCGCCTCAGTGACACGTACGGAAACTCCCTCGTGTTCACGAACCTCCAACTCATCCGGTATTTCGGGTATGTGGACCGGGGCGTGCCTGCACATATGCCCCATTTGATCAACCGTCGGGTCATGGACATCATCGAACAGAACATGGCCCAATTCTTTAACCAGACCATTCATCATCGATTCCGAGAAGACACCGATCTGCAGTACGCCTTCCTCTACTTCCACTACCTGTATCATCTGGAGAGGCAGAAGCAGGACAACTGGGGAAGGGAGGTGTGGAAGCGGATTGATGCGAATGGCGATGGGGTGCTGAACGGGCAGGAGATCCAAACGCTGAATCTCATCATGAACGAAGAAAAGGCGTCGGAAGCGTAATGGAGGAAATGGAGGGTAATTCGGTAGATCGTTTAAGGAGCTGCTGACATGCCTGAATCCCAATGCAACCATCCAACAGCGCGTGGTTCCGTCCGATTCTGATCCCGACCACTTATTGCTGCGGACATTCGCGAATGTCGAGATTACCTACGATTCGTTCGTGAGCTGTGTTCCAGCATACAAGGCGGCTCTGGCAGCGTTTCCATTCAAGCCGAACTACCAGAAGGAGGATGATCACGATGTCGCCTTCCAGATGCTGAGCGACGACTTCATGAGTACGCTAAGGCAAGTAAGAATGAAACAATAAATGTGACGGTAGCTGGACAGCGTGCGGGCGAGGAAGTCGAAATTCGTGTGCATCAACGATGACTTGAAGGAGAAATCGGAGGAGATGAGCAACGCCATCCACTCATTCTACGAGTCCTTCTTCCCCAAGCCCTCGCAGTTTGAGAAGCCGCAGACATCGCACCATCTGGACTGGAGACCGATCCTTTCATCGGTTCTCAGCAACTACTACTTACAACTTGTGGCGAAGGTGCTTGCCATGTTTTGCGGAACGTTCCTGTTCCTGTTTTTGATGAAGTGGGAATGGAGAAAGGAATTGAGGAGTAGCGATCTTGAGAGACCCGTGAGAAGGACGAAGGAAGTGCAGGCGTGAGTGTATCATGATTCCGCGTTGTTTGTTGTCACACATTCATTTCCCTTTCGTTATGGTAGCTTGATCTCGTATCACTCACATCGCAGAGTACACTTGCCGATGCTTTCTTGGCCGATCTCGATGATCTCGAGGAAGAAGAGAATCAGGAGACCCAGCAAGTAACAGCGAATGAGCAGGTGCCAACAAATGAAGTGAAGGAGGAAGAGCTTGGAGAGAACGAGAGCGAGGACATGGAGAGCGAGAATGAAGAGGAAGTGCGCTTTCGTTCATTCCGTTATGGAATAGGGAGAGACGCCCATTGATGCGTACATTCCCGGAAAGGTTACGCATTTGGAGAAGGACCCGCAGTATCACACGTACATGGAAGTCGTTGTCCTTCTTTCCATTCAGAATAGAACATCAAGAAGCTGCTGGAGACGCCAGTGACGGACGAGACGACAAAACTGAAGATGAACATCGAGGACGACCCAGAGTGCGCATTCTGCTTCCCGTTCACTGTAGATACAACATCGTTTTAAAAACAAATACCATCCTCACCCAAATCAGCGACGAAATCATGGCGATTCACCACGCCGTCGTGGAGATCTACAAAACGCGTTTCTCGGAACTGGAGAGCGCCGTGCCCAATCCGCTGGACTATCTGCGCGTGGTCGCCCGTCTGAAGAACGAGATGGTGATTCTGCTGTTTCGCCCTCACGTTCAGGATATCACCACCGTCAAACTGGACGACATCCTTCCCCCGAACCAGGTGATGAATGTCACCATGGTGGGCAGCATCGCCGATGGCGAGCCGCTTTCTCCCTCCAAACTGAGCGAGGTGCTGTCTCTGTGTGACGAGGCGCTGCAGTTGGACCAGGACCGCGGACTGCTCCTGCGATTCATCCAATCTCGCATGGAGCGAATGGCGCCCAATATTTCGGCGCTGGTGGGAACCCACATTGCCGCCAGAATCATCGGGCAGGTGGGCGGGCTGCGCGCGCTGAGTGTGATGCCATCATGCAACATCATGTTGGTGGGTCAACAGAAGCAGGTGATGGAGGGCATGGGAATGTCGAACCTGCGTCACACCGGAATTGTGTTCCAGAGCGACATCATCCAGAACTGTCCCAACGACCTGAAGAAGAAGGCGTGTCGGTAAGTTGGCGGGAATTCCAGAACGAAACTGACGTGTGTGTAGTGTGCTCGCCAACAAGCTGGCGCTTGCCGCGCGCATCGACGCGTCGGGTGTGCGGAGCAACACGCAGGGCGCGGCATATCGTCACGACATCCAGGAGAAGATCGCGAAATGGCAAGAACCTTCTCAGGGTATGCGACAGCGACCCCTGCCCGTGCCCGGCGATGCGCCGAAGAAGAAGCGAGGCGGTCGGAGGTGGGTGTGGGTGAGGGTGTTGAGTGTAGGATGCGAAAACTGAAGGAACAAAGAGAGATGAGTGATATGCGGAAATTGATGAATCGGAGACAGTTCGGCGTGGCGGCGCAGAACTACGCGGATGATGCTATTGGTTTGGAGTACGGAATGCTGGAGGCGAGAAAGGGCGATATTCGTCGTGTGGTGGCGAAGAAGATGAAGATGCGTTCTGCTTGGATGAGAGGGTGAGTCGTAGCGCAGAAGGTGCTGAAGCGACTGGGCCAGGCATCCTCCAAGGGAGCCGTTTCCGGAATGGCCTCCAGCTTCAATCTCGAAGATGCGAACGGCATCGAGCTGATCAACAAGGCAAAGAGGACGGAAGCGGTGGACTCGAAGTACTTCAGCGCCGCGAGCGGCTTTTCTAGCGTGGCTCCGAAGTAATGCGCATTGTTTGTTATGTCCACACAGCCCCCATCGAAGCCATCGTGCAAACGATCCAGTTCCACAGTGTCGAGCGAGCCGGACGATCATAGAGCGGAACAGAGCATTGTGGGGTATGTGCGGAAGAAGGAGCGAATGGCACTGGAAAGGGAAGAAAAAGTGGCGTACAAGCCGGACATTACACAGAGGAGTCTATTCTTGAGGCGCTAATGATCCATAGTTCCGCCAAAGGAGATTGAAGTGGATGAGGATTTGGTACGCTATTCGAAACAGTTTGGGGTTGCTGGCGGTGTGAATGCTAGGTCCTTTTCTGTCATGGGCAAGATCCCATCGTCAGCGGAAGCGGTGCTGAAGGGGCACACGACTGTGGTGAATAACCTTCGGTGGCACCCGATTTACGGTCATCTACTTGCCTCTTCCTCTCTGGACCATTCTGCACGCATTTGGTCAGTGTATCCAAACAAGGGAGAAGTGTGCTCGATTCTGCACAAGGAGGGGGTGAAGGATGTTCGATGGACGTGCGATGGAGCCACTCTCCTCACGGGTGGACTGGACATGTACGTGAATGTTACGGACGTCGAAACAGGGACTTGCACTCACTCCTACAAGCATACGGCGTAATTCCCGTACTGCTTCCTAAACCGCAGGTACATTTCGAGTTTGTGTCCGCACCCTTCCAATCCCTCCATTTTCCTGTCCGGAGGCGCGAAGCGCGGCATTGTATGTTGGGACATGCGCGTGAACAAAGTGGTGCGGGAGTACGTCGGCGTGTTCGGCGAGATTCAGGACATGTGCTTTTTGGATGTGCTCCTTGCTTCCCTCGATGACGAGTAGAATGGAGGGCATTCCTTCGTCTCCAGCGCAAACATCGTTAAGCGCAACTCCACAGACCAGGGGCTGATTGCCTGGGACTGCCGATCCGTCTGCCTATGTACTCGTCGTAATCCGTAGGGAGCGCGTCTTTCCAACCAAATCTATATGGAGGGCTACAACTGCACGTGCGTTAAGATGCACCCCACGGAGAAGGTCTTCGTGGCCCAGTCCTCCGCCGATTACATCGCCATCTTCGATTCCACACGACCCTTTCGACTGAACCGCCGAAAGGTACTTCCAATGTTCACTCATCACGTGTAGCGTTACCAGGGCCATTCGGTCGGCGGATACCGCATCGGCCTCTCCTTCTCCAAGGACGGACGCTACATCACGTCGGGTTCGTCCACGGGCGATTTGGTGTTCTACGACTACGCGTCCTCGTCGACGGTGGCTTCCCTGCCCGTGTTCCAGGAATCGCCCTGTTTATGCGCGGAGTATCATCCGCTGCTGGTAAGCACCGTGGCCATCAGCAACTGGGAGGGGCGCATCGCCATCTTGAAGTGCGAGTGTTTGTTGGAACAAAAGGAAACCCGACTATTTTACATGGTGAAATGAACGGAGCTCTCTCGCTCTTTGATCGACGGAATGAGCTGCTTCTTAATCTGCGCATCAGCCCCACAATGCTCGCCCACCGTTCGCATCTTGTCATTCGAGATCTCCTTCATCGCGATCATCGTCGATTCCGTGTTCACGATCAGATCATCCTCCTTCCACACCGTATAGTACGGCGGCCCGTCGCGCTGCAGGAACGACGGCTTCTCCTTCTTCGGCGCATTCCGGTTCTCGTACACGCGAACTCGCAAATCTCCCGCGGCAACTGTGTGAATGAAATAATCGCCCTCTTTTCTGGAGTGCAGCACCTGCTTCGGAAGCGTGACCGAGAGACGGCTGCGACCCGCCTCGTAAAAGGCTGTGCGTTACGATTTCCATCCGTTTCGTACATGTGATCAAATTCTTGCCCTTTTCCGCCGTCTGCTGAGTTCGGTCCGGCGAGCGGAGAAGGATCGCGCGGTGGCGCCCCATCTGCTGCTTCAGTCGGTACTGTAACCGCATGGGCGTTACACTCATCATCGGCGGATCATCGATGGAGGGCGGGTGGCGAAGAGGCGTGCAGGGCAGACTGGAGGAGGTGTTGGCCGCCTCGAGCGGCATTCCGAAGGTGCCGAAGTACTGCAGGTTCTTCTTGATGGCCTTGGCACTCCGGGTCAATCGCGTGTGTCCATCGGATTCGCTGGAGAAGATGCCGTTGAAGCGCGCTGCAGATAGACGCATGCTAGAGTGCTGCTTCACCTTGGGGATGCGGGACTGAGGAGCGGAGGGGGAGGAAGGAGTTGATGGACTGCCATACAGAAAGCGGCTGGAAGTCATGTTCAGCGTCGGCGAACTGGCGTTCATGAAGGGGGAGAAATAGGAATAGTCTTGAAGCGAGGGAATGGCGATGTTGGAAGACGAGAGGAAGTGTGTGGAGAAGGAGGGCGACAGGCCGACATACATATCGGGAATCACTTGACGCGGCGTGGTCGGTTCAGGAGTTGCTATTACGGTTGACGAAATCGATGCCATCTATAGATAACAGCGTGTGAAGCGTTCCCCACATAGAAAAAAGCAGTGAAAACAGAAAGGTGTTATGGATATCGAGGAAGACGCTCCCTTTCCAGCCAGAGAATGTGCGAGGTCTTTTCGGCAAATCGAGCTAGCGGGTGGAAAGGCACGGTTGTGGACTCTTTGGAGTTTGAATCAAGGAACCCCCGGTGCCCTGGCTGACAAGAAAATGACTTCCGACTGGATTAGGCAAGGGCGCACCAATTTGGTTCTTGCGCTGATTGCGTGGTGAGTGCAAAAAACAGTAGCAACAGGAATTACATATCAAACACTTCGGAATGCAGGACATAGCGACGGTTCTGGGCCTTCAGCGCCTTGTCCAGAGACGCCTCCAGAGACTTCGGACCGCAGAAGAAGGCGGTGATGTCCTTGTCGCTGAAGTCGCGGATGATGGCGTTCAGGTCCGGACGGTCCACCGTGAAGAAAATCAGTTTCTGCTCCTCCAGACTCTTCTCGAAATCCGGCGACGAGGGAGAGAAGGAAGCAGCATCGATTCCCTTGGGGGACGTAGCCTTCAGCTCGGGGTGCTTCGAGTAGGTGGCGTAGAGACGGAGATGGCAGAAGGGGTGATTGAGACACTTCATCAAGATGGTCTTCATGCAATCCAGATGCTTGTGGTGCCGCACCGTCACCACCACGTCGATTCTCTTCTGCTTCTGCTCCTCCTCCGGCAGCTTCGCCACCATGTCCACCGCATCATTCACGTACGACGAGATGCCGGCGAAACCGGACCCTCCGGCCACCAGCAGCACGTTATCGCTGTACGTGCTCTGAATCGCCTTGCGGGCGAGCGTTACCGCCTTCTCCGCCTCAATCACATTCGCATCGGCAGGACGCTTCACCATCGTGTAGGGACCCTCCACGTATGCTCTCAGGTTCTTCGCACCGTCCAGCGCCGCCAGGCGGTGCGACCACGAGTGGTTGTTGCCCTGCGTTTTGATGTAGAAAACGAGGGTATTTCCGGAGTTGTAGGCGATGCTCATGGGATGATACTGGAAGAAGTCGATCTTGGGAATGTTCAAATAGGCCACCGATCCGACCAGTCTCGGGAACTCCGTGTTCTTGCAGAAAATGGAGCGGACGTCGATCTCGAGGTAGACGAGGTCGTTGAAGGCGTGAATCTGGGTGATGGTTCCCGGGTTGCAGTAGATGGTGTACCAACGTCGCAGCTTGTCGAGGAGGTAGAGAACGAAGGGAATCTCGGCGTAGTAGAGGAGGAGCGAGGAGTGGAAGACGAAGCAGTAGAGAAGGATGATGATCATGATCTGATGCGCGTAGTAGAACAACTCCCACGCCTTGCGGCGCACCACGGGCAGCACCGTCAGGAAGAAGAGCAGCTCCACGGGGAGGAGTTTCATCAGGATGGAGGTGCACACCATGAAGTTCGGCTTGAACAGGTTGTGCTAGAAATCAGGCCGATTTCGGTCATCTGCCTTGCCGTTGTAGTAGTGCCAGATCTTGTGCCAGACGTACGCCCAGTAGTCGGTCTTGTGCTTGGGGTACCACTTCAGCACCGAGAGGATGATGTGAATGAAGGTCACCCAGAAGGCGAGCGAGCCAATCGCGCGATGCGTCGACATGAGAGTGGCCTATGGGTAAAGAGGGTGGAAAGAGGGAACGTAGGGAGCGTGGTAAACCTGCTGGAAGAGCGTGTTTCTCGTGCAGAACAAGACCTACGGGGAATGGGGAGGGAAAGGCGGTACAGCAAGCGTCCAGAGGAGGTTGAGCCAGTAGGAGGAGAGCTTCTGGAACCAGTAGATCGTGTTTTTCTTAATGTCCACAGAAGACATATCGAACAGGATGATGAACAGGACCCAGACAATGTTGAGCAGCCAGATGGCGATCGCCAACATAGACGATCTGTGCCTACGGAGAACGGATAACATTAGTTGTTACGAAGTACAGCAGGGAAGAATCGATTTTCTATCCAAGCAGTGGTTTACACCAGGAATGCAGCTAAGCAGGCCAATGATGCCGCAAAAGATGTAGAAAGTGTAGATGAACACAATTCTCCACATGACACCCTTCGCTCGCAGGTTCTTCTTCTCGTGGAGGAAGGAAAACATGAATTTGGGAATGTTTTCGATATCTATTCATCAATTAACCGAAGGAAACAAAACCATAGTCGTGCGCCACCTTCTGCAGCGAATCGTGGCAGCAGTACACCGAAGCGATGATGAACAGGACTAGGGCATCAATCCACGACACCGAGGAAAACCGATAAGCCACGGAAACCAGTTGAATGCACAGCTCTTCTTCGTGGCAGGTTCAGGACTGGTTTCTTTCTTATTCTCAGGTGTTTGCAAAAGTGATTCTTCCATCACCACAGGAAACTAAAAAATGGGATGCGAGGGTTTGTCACCGCTCCATTTGGGACTAGATTGAGCAATTGCCCTCATACCCTAGATAATGTGCGCAGTTGACCGGAAGCAACGGTTTTCAGAGTGGTTGAGGATGGCATGAGTAGGGAAAAGGGGAAAGCGTGAATGCGGATCCAAACAGGATTGGATGGTAGTTGCATCGTGTGAGAGGCTAATTGACAGTGGAAATGATAGAATGAGTGCTGCTAGTGATAGGGATGCAATATAACAGAATTAAGGGGTCCATCCATTTCAATGCATGGAGTTTACGATTTAGAAGGAAGGGAATGAAAGTGTTTGATTTGTATTCAATCCTGTCTTATTGATTCCATCTCGATAGGGAATCCATCGATAGAAGGCTTGATGCTCTTGTTTGCATCTGGAAAAGTGCGTTCTATGCACTACAAGAATGAATCAACACACAAATAGAAAGCGCTCTTCAATGGCGTCGTTTTGCATTATTGGCTCCAAAGCACTCCAACAAACATAGCAATAGTACATTCTACATTACCCCAAATCCCTTCTCACATCGTTCGCTGCACTTCTTGCAGAACCACTTCCCCTACGCCTCACTCCCTCCTTCCTCTCAAACCTCCGGCGCCTCTCGCAACCCCACACACCTCAGATGGTACGCCTCATCGCAATTGTCGCACAACAGCAGATTCTTCTCGTTGTTCCTCTTCCTGCAAATCTGCGCATCATTCCACCTTCTTTCGCCCACCTGGCAGTCGTGGTTCGGTTTGGTGAAGTACCCGCGGGGAACAACTCCCTCCATGTCCTCCTCTTCCTCCTCCGCGGACTGCATCAACAGGGAGTAATACCGCACCAGCGAGAAGTGATCCGCGTACTTCGACGTGTGCTACGATGAAACTCCCCTCCTGTTCCCACGTGCACGAAACCCTCGGGAAGAAGATAGAAGTGGTAATAGTCCGAAATGCTCAAAATCGCCACTTTTCCCGCCCCGTCCAGCAAAAGGTGTCTCTTCCGCTTCCTGTCGAAGCCCACCACCTCGAACACTCTCCACTCCTTCTACGACTCACCCTCCACACACACCGTTACGTCGAACAGCTGCACGAACAGTCCCAGCACACTCTCGCCGTGGTGCTCCAGACAGTAGTTGCACACGAACGGAATGGAGGGAAGCGACTTGATGGCGGGAGAGTGCACACAATACCCGCACGCCACACACACCACCTTCTCCTTTACCGCGTCCGTCTCCTTCCATTGGGACACCAAGCCCTGTGAGTGACCCCACCTTTTCGACCCCACGACACGCACGCGAATCCGCAGAGCCTCCGGCGCCTCGAACACGCAGCTATTCCTCATGCCTCAAATCCGCAATCACTTCTTCTCCGCTTCCTTGCCCATCGCCGTCACCTTCTCCTCCACCCCCCACTCCTTGCACGCCTCCGCCATTGCCTCCACGCTGTTCACTTCACCCGCCTCCACCTTCGCCTGCATTGCCTGTACCATCTTCTCGTCCACTTCCTCTACGCCTCACACACCGCACCCGCTCCCACCTCGCATCATCTCCAGCACGTCCCGCACCAGGCACGCCTCTTCCACCTCCTTCTTCGCCTCGCTCGTTCGCAGCAGCGCCGTCCGGCCCGTCAGCATCCGCTGCATCAGCCAGCGCCGGCAGCGATCGAACGACGCTTCTGTCTTGTGCACCAGACTGTTCGTCACCTTCTCCTACGCGTCAAAAAACGGGACGATTCTCACGAAGACGCATTTGCGCGGAGCCTTGCTCTGAGAGATGCGAATCATCTCGCTCCACTCGGATTTGGACGAAAGGAACCGGTAATCAGGAGTGGCGAAAATCGCCTCCATTTCGTCCTTGGAGAGAGGCGTTCGGCTCTTGTCAAGATTCTGGCACTGCAGGAAGGAAATGACGGACGGCGAAACGCCCTTGGAGATGGAGGGAAAAGGAGTAGTGGCGGCTCGCTTGGAGGGAGGCGAAGGGAGAGAGTGGGTTCTCTTGAGGGCATTGGAGGCTTGCTTCCTTCTGTCTGCCTCCTTCTTCTTTCTCGCTTCTTCTTCTCTCTTCTCCTCTTCCCTTCTCTTTCTCTCTTCCTCTCTTTTCTTTCTTGCCTCTTCCCTTCTCTTCCTCTCTTCCTCCTCTTTCTTCAGTCTCTCTTCCTTCTCTCTCATCCTCTTCTCTTCCTTCTCTCTCTTCTTCCTTTCTTCCTCCTCCCTCTTCTTCCTTCTCTCTTCTCTTTTCTTTCTGTTCCTTTCCTCTCTCTTCAGTCTCTTCTTCTCCTCTTTCTCTTCCTCCTCCTTCTTCAATCTCTCTTCCTCCTCCTTCCTCTTCTCTTCTTCCATTCTCTTTCTCTCTTCCTCTTTCTTCCGTCTCTCTTCTTCTTTTCTCTTTCTCTCCTCCTCTTCTCTCTTCTTCCTTTCTTCTTCCTCCTTTCTCAATCTCTCCTCCTCTTCCTTTCTCTTCCTTTCCTCCTCTTCTCTCCTCTTCCTCTCTTCTTCCTCTCTTCTCAACCTCTCCTCCTCTTCTCTTCTCAACCTCTCCTCCTCCTCTCTCTCCCTCTTCTCTTCCTCCTCTCTCCTTCTCATTCTCTCCCCTCTCCTCTTCCTCCTTCTCTCCTCCGCTCTCTTCTCCTCCATCATTCTCTTCCTCTCCTTTCTCCTTCTCATCTCCTCCTCCTCCGAGTCCTCGCTCACATACGTCGTACTCTCCGTCTCCTCCTCCGATTCACTCTCCTTTACCTTCACGCGCTCCGGTCGCACCGACACCACCACACTCGCATTCCACGCCAGCACCTTCTCCACAGCCACACGCAGCAGCGGACGCACCGCCTCCATTTCCTCCACGCCACACCTCACCAGCAGCGCACTCTTCTCCACGCACAGCACGTGCTCGTTCTGCACGAACGAGTGGCACAGCTTCCGCTCATGCGTGTTTCTCACCACCTCCACGCAATTCTCCACCGCCCTCCTCTGGTCGCGGTAACGTGCCACCATCCGCGTCGCCATTCTCTGCCACTCCCCGCGGATCGCCTGCAGCTGGCTCGCCACGCCCTGCACGAAGGTGGCCGTCGTCACCTCCGCCTCCTCCACCACCGCTTTCAGCGTCGCATCGAACACGTACCCTGCGGGCAGGTGGTTCACACAGCGCAACATCAGCCCCTTCTCCGTCGGCACGCACAAGCACAGCTGCTGCTGGATGCACGACGGGTGGAAGAAGTGGGAGCACCCGCTGAAGGAGCACTTCACCAGTAGCCCCTGTCTCGAGCGGCACACGCAGCACGGCAGCTGCGGGGACTTCGGCAGAACCGCGGGAAGCAGGAACTCCACGTGCGTGCGGAAGGATTCCGCCGTGCGCGGTGCGGCGCCCCAGAGGCTGTTCGTGCGGTTGTACTGGCAGCCCGCCACGGCCAGCGCGCAGCGCTTGTGCACCCAGCGGTCGCCGTCCGCCAGGGTGAGATACCCCGTGGCGAGCGAGCAGACGCAGCAGGCCCCGCCGTCGAGAGCAGCGCGGCGGTGGTTGCGGTCGCGCGAGGTGTCGAAGGAGGAGACGAAGAAGGGCGAGGCGGCGAAGTTGGTGAAGGGGTCCGCCAGAATGCAATGGAGGCACACGAAATCTGAGCGTGACAGCAATGCATGATTCTTACACTTGGTGCCGTTCGCCTCGTACCAGAACCAGTGACCCTCGAAGTCCAGGCAGCACGCGTGCACCGTTGTGCCGCAGCACAGGCAGCGCCAGAAGCCTCCGCGCGTCCCGCGCCGGAAGCACGACGGCGTCCGCGTCTTCTTCGCCAGCAGCTCGCCGACCGCGCTCTCCCAGCTGCCGACGACGTTCTCGGGCGAGCGCTTGGCGCGTTCGCTGCGTAGAACCATCTGTGTGCCCTCCAGCTCCGCGTCCTCCTCTCCCACCCACGTGCCCTCGTGGCGGATGGGCGGACACACCGCTCCGTACCCGCAGACGTCGCACACCATGAGACTGTCGTCGGTGGGTGTGGTGGATGTGGGAGTGGGTGTGGTGGGTGTGGTGGTGGGAGTGGGAGTGGGTGTGGTGGTGGGTATGGGAGTGACAGTGGCAGTGGTGGGTGTAGGAGTGGATGTGGGAGTGGGTGTGACAATGGCAGCATCCACAGGCGTGGCCACAGCACCGCCAATACCCTCAGCAGGAGCCAACGCCCCCTCCGGCACCGTCTTCACGATGTGAGCGATGCGGTACTTGTTGCGCTCCACCAGCCGCACCTGCAACACCGCTGGCGACACCTGCTACGCCTCACATCACTCCGCCGTCCGCACGATCTGGTGCGCCACGCACCGCGCCTCCACGTACGGATTCACGCCGTTGCTGCAGTAGTACTTGCCCTTCTCCTTGATGGCCACCTCGCCGCCCACGCTCCACAGACAGCTCAGGTGGAAGCAGGTCGTGCAGCCCGGCTCGCAGCAGCGCAGCGTCGACCCCACCGCAAGGCGACATATGGAGCAGATGCCCCCAGTCGCGCGAGCTATGTGTGAATGCCAGTGCCAGCGCCCACGCGTCTCCAGCGGCACCCGCTCGCCGCGCAGGAGAGGGAAGATGCGTCGGTAGTTCCGCGAGGTCTGCTGCGCGGCGATCAGCTGGTTCTCCAGCTCCACCAGCCGCGCGTCGCGGAAGCTGGAGAAGAGACACTCCTTGTACTGCGCCGTCACCACCACGCGGCAGCCGTGGAAGTCCAGCACGGCGTACGCGTCGCTGAACAGCCGCGGCGCATTCGATCGGCCCTCCAACTCCACGGTCTCCACCTCCTCGCCTCGCGCAGCGCGCTCGCTCGCGTTGGCGCGCGTGGGAATCGACCGCGTGCCGCCCGACTTGCTTGTCGCTGCCGGCTTGGCGACGGGCACGGCGAAGTGCGCCTCCCAGTCCGCGAACACGGGCTGCGCGCCCTCGTACAGCACCTCCACGCCGGGCGGGCTGAGCGCCATGGGGCAGAAGGTCTTCACCGCCGTGCCGCTGTGGAACAGGTAGCAGGGCAGGTGGGCGAAGGTGACGGTGATCCCGCTCGCCGCCGCACCGCGCTGGCAGCAGAAGAGGTAGCCATAGCGGCTGGGGCAGAAGGCACAGTGGAGGTTGTCGGGGTCGCCGCCTAGGTAACAGAGTCATCGCAGCGCTCACCCTTCTTCAGGTACTTGCACTTGTCGCAGGTGAAGGTGGTGGGAATGGAGACCAGCCCCACGCACTTCAGGTGTACCCCAATATGGCACATTGAGCAGTATATGATCGGGTTGGTCCCGATGATGTAACTCTCGTCGTCGCGGTCCTCCGAGTAGTTCCCGCACACCAGACAGAAGTCCGGTTCCATCGGCAGGTACGCTGCCTTCGCTCGCTGCTGCCGCTTCGTCTGCTCCAACGACACCTGCGCGTGACACTTCCCGCCAACTCCCACCGCCAAGTGCTCCTGCACCTCCCGGAAGGGCTGGTTGAACACCGCCAGGAGGTTCCGGCGCAGTGCCCACCAGTATTCCACGTTCGTGTAGTTCTCCACCAGCGTGCCCACGCTCTCCAAGAACTTCGCCTCGCCCGCCTTCGCCTCCTTCGGGTACACCGTCTCCAGCTCGCGCGTCAAGAAGGACAGCAGCCGCGTGTCGAACGTCTGCGCGTCACCTCCGCCTCTCACGCCCACGATGAACCGCGCGATCTCCTGTGTGACGGGCATCAGCTCCGGGGGCAGGCGCACCGCCTCGCGCGTCACCACGCGGATGCGCGAGGGCACGATGCCGTATTCCTGCACCGCGCGCATGTGGTACGTCGTGCGCTCCGTCCGGCTCGGCGTGCTCCGCGTGGCGGCCGCTGCCTTCACCGACTCTGTCCATGACGCGCCATTCCCACATTCACGAATCCACGCGGGCGACGGCGTGTCCTCGGGCCTGCCGCGCTCCTCCACGGCGAACTGCACCTCCGCCACCTGCTCCGCGTGCAGCAACACACTACTCTTCACCCCAACCCCCACAACTACTCCAACCGACGCCGCTTCCCACTCGCCTCATCAGCACCGCGCCACACAAACAGCTCCTTCGCCGGCGTCTCCTCCTTCTCCTCCACACTCATCGCGTTCGGGACGCGTGGGAGCACCACCTCCGATAACCGCGGGAGTCGCTTGAAGTACATGCTGTCCACCAGCTTCCAGAACCGCTCGCACGTCAGCACCTGGATGCTCGCTTGTCCGCCCGGCTCCCGTCCGCTGTCGGCATTCCGCGGCAGAGCGCTGCCCCGCGCAGAAACGCGATTCTGCCGCTTCCTGGGTTCCCGCGGTTCCTTCGGCTCTCTAGGTTCCTTCGGTTCCTTCGATTCCTTCGGTTCCTTCGATTCCTTCGATTCCTTCGATTCCTTCGATTCCTTCGGCTCGCCGGCGCGGCGCATGATGCTCGTGTCGACCACCTTCTTGTAGAAGTTGACGGGCTGCTGGATGCGCCGGATGCTGTCCTGGCGCCGCCGCTCCAACTCCTCCTGCCGGTGCAGGCGCGCCACCTCCTGCTCGGACCGCTTGTGCAGCAGCAGCAGCACAAAGGCGGCGTAGCTCACATCGCGCTGGCCGCAGAAGCGGTACGCTTGCTCCTCCAGATACTGCGTCTCCTGTGCCGACAGCGACAAGTAGCTCAAAAACGCCTTCACCGAGTACTCCAACAGGTTGTCTTCCTTCAGCGGCGGGTCGCTCGGCAGCAGCGTCTGCGTCCCGACGAACTGCGCCAGTGCCTCGCCCTTCAGCCCCTGCTGCTGCCCCTGCTGCGTGCGACTGGCCGTGAGGAGGTCCATGTCCTGGAGGAGGTGACAGCCCAACACGCGGCGGTCTGACGGTGAGGGGAGAGAAGGGTGTGTACGAGCCACCACCAGCCGCAGCTGCGAGATGCGACAGAGGAGCGGGGAGAAGACGAGAGAGCGCACGGATGGAGACGACGAGTGCGCGACGCACGAGACGAGGAAGGCGAATCCCCGCGACTACGAGTGAAGCCGATGAAACGCCCTCACAGTGAGATGAGGAGCCAGGACGAGGCTGCCGGGGTGGTTCCACACGCACACGATGTGAGCGAAGTGAGTGCATGATGGAACGCTACGCTCGACACAACCAAATGCCATTACTGACACCGCACATAGCCCGTGCGGATCTCCGTCTTGCAGATGCAACACAGCTGTCCCGTGCCGTTGTGTACGTGGCCCACCACGCCCCTGCCCGACGGTGTTTTGGTGTACAAGGCAGCCTTCTTCCCGAAGTAGCTGCGAAGAAGCTGCTCGTACAGGGGCTGCGTCATTTGGTCTGCGAGTTGGGTCGGTGAGGTGGGCCTACCGCGCCGGATGGGAGGGAGCGAAGCGAAGTCGGGACGGCTGCGATTGTAGCCCTCCTCGATGAATGGCGGGAGACCGTTGGACCCCTCGAATTCGGGGTCGACAACGAAGCCACAGTCCTGGGAGAGGATGAGGCACTGGATGTGCGCCCAGCGGTTGTTCGTGGTCATCACGAATGGGCCCCTTGTGTCC
>OIWT01000912.1_pt1 | contig 38606 bp, 63 predicted proteins | sample 1587701 | NCBI WGS metagenome assembly OIWT01 (sample SAMEA3888904, study PRJEB22519) | human gut metagenome | biome: human gut; feature: human-associated habitat; material: faeces | place: Denmark | collected 2009 | reverse complement strand
AGTACAAGAAGTACTTCAAGCTGAAGAAGATGGGCATGAACGTGGATCAACTCAAAATGAAGATGACGAACGAGGGCATGGATGCTTCGGTCATTGACCAACCCGAGCCTGACTGGGACGCTGTGAGTGCTGAAGCCTCCGAGCCTGTCCCTTCGACCGTCGTTCTGAGCAGCCCATCCAAGCCAGCCGGACCAGCGTTCGACGAGAAGTACAAGAAGTACTTCAAGCTGAAGAAGATGGGCATGAACGTGGATCAACTCAAGATGAAGATGACGAACGAGGGCATGGATGCTTCGGTCATTGATCAACCCGAACCCGACTGGGACGCTGTGAGTGCTGAAACTCCCGCCGAAACTCCCTCCGAGGAAACTCCCTCCCTCCCCAACCCAGACTGCAAACCCTCCACCAAGCCCGAGCCAGAGCCCGAGCCAGAACCAGAACCAGACCCCTACACGCCGCCCACGCGCGCGAAGTACACGCCGTCGGTGCCCCTGCGACAGGTGTACTGGTCCACGGTGAACGGCCGCGACCTGAAGGACACCATCTGGGAGACGCTGCCGACGGAGCGCGTGAACGGCAAGGAGCTGGAGGAGCTGTTCGAGGTGAAGAAACAGGCGACGGGCGGGACCCCCGCGCCTGCGGCGAACAGCCAGCCGGCGGAGGAACAGGTGTCGTTCGTGGACCCGAAGAAGGAGACGAACATCGGCATTGGGCTGCGAAAGCTGCGCTACTCGAGCAAGGAGATCCGGCAGTTCCTGCTCAACATCGACAGCTTCTCGCTGTCGGTAGAGGCGTTGTCGGTGATGGGCGAGATCGTGCCGAAGCAGGAGGAGTGCAAGACAATCCGCGCGTACCAGGGCCCTGCGGACAAGCTGAACACGGTGAACGCCTTCTTGTTTGCCATCGCGTCCATCCCAAACTGCCAGGAGCGCGTTCAGTGTCTGTTGCTGCGAGCCACGTTCCACGAGGAGTGCGCGCGCATCCGTCAGACGCTGTGTGACTTCCAGAGCGACTGCGAGCAGGTGGAACACAACGGGCACTTCCTCCTGCTGTTGGCATATGTGCTGGAGATCGGCAACTACCTGAACGGGTCCTCCGCACGAGGTGGTGCGTGCGGATTCCACCTGGAGATCCTGCCGCAGCTGGAGCGCACGAAGACCAGCAACAACGATCTGTCGTTCATCGAGTGAGTGTGATGGAGGGGCGTGAGGCGTAGCTATCTCGTGAAGAAACTGATTCAGGAGAAGCCGGAGGTGTTGCAGGTGGTGACGGAGTTCGAGCCATTGGCGCGCCGCACGGAGCTGTCGCTGGAGGACATCAACTCTTCCGTGTGCGCGCTGGGGTCGAGTCTGTTCAAGATGAAGAAGGAGTTGGAGAAGCCGGCGGTGTGCGAGGAGGACCACTTCAACGAGCAGATGGCCTCCTTCTGCGCCAAGGCGAACGAGGAGGTGGCGGCGCTGCGCGAGGAGTTCGCGAAGACGCAGCAGGGCTACGCGGCGCTGTGCGCGCGGTTCGGCGAGAACGCGAAGACGGTGAAGTCGACGGAGTTCTTCGGGTACATCGTGACGTTCCTGTCGGTGGTGAAGCAGAGCCACAAGCACCTGCTGGACCTCCAGGCCGAGGAGAAGCTGAAGAAGGTGGCGCTCGACTGGAAGAACCTCGCCGCTGCGCAGTCCCACAAGTCGACCGAGCAGGCGGGAAAAGATGAAGTGGCGGGAAAAGATGAAGTGGCGGGAAGGGAGGTTCCGCGGTTCAAGCTGCCGGAGCTGAAGGGCGTGACGAAGCCGTCGGAGGTGGGGGAGAAGAAGGCGCCGCTGCCGTCCACGCTGCCGCCACGTCGTCAGGAGATTCCTGCGCAGATGCAGCATGTGGAGAAGAAGGTGTCGTTATGGAAGCGACTCACTGGGTTTGGACGCAAGAGTTGGGGTGTTTGTGAAACAAACAGGGAGAGGCCTAGAAATGGCGAATGGCGAGGATGAGCGACACGATGGCAAAGACGACAGCAAGGAAGGCCGCAACCTTTCTGTTGTTCGGCGTGTAGGAATTCGTCATATCCGCAGTCATTCCGGGGAGAGGCATTCCGCACTCCTTGAAATCCTTGCACTCCATCAGAGACTGCAGGGTCTGGTCCCACTTCGCGCGAACGAACTCAAACCACTCCTCCTTCGACTTGCACTCCGAGGGATCGAACACCTCAGACACGGCCGTGTAGATGGGGACACCATAGTTGAACGAAAGCTCCTTCTCGTTGAGGATGCTCTCTTTGTTCATCGTGAGGACGCACTGGCAAGGCACCTTCAGATTGTAGGCCACTTCGAGCACGCCCGTCTTGAGAGGAAGACTCCCCTTTCCGGTGTAGCGGTGACCTTCCGGGTACACAATCACACCGTCGCGGTTCCTATCCCTCACGACTCCGATCCACGCCCACCTCTTCTCCCAGTTCTCCCTAAAGAACTCGGTGAACCAGGCGCGGCTGATTCCCTTCTTCCTTCTGAAAAGCCAGATGTAATCGTTGATCCAGGCGGTGAAGGCCATTCCAGGGACGCCGAGACACACCATGAGACGGGAAATGTAGCTCGCACCGCCGCAGAGAGAACTAGCGATGAGGATCTTGTTTAGGCAAAAACCCATCCACGAAGAAATCGGCCCACGATCTGTGGTTGGCCAGGTACATTACCTTGCCTGTCTTCAGAGGGTGGGAGTCCTTCGTGATATGAGGCTTCACGCGCAGAAAATCGCACCACTACGGGTAATCGCTTCGAACAAGCGGCACATATTTGGTCTTTTCCCAGCAATTCATCTTCTGGTCCCAAATGTCCTTGATGCCGAAGCTAGAGTTAAAGACGATTGGGCGTGCGGTACAAAAAGGATCTCACATTGATGTAAAGAATAAGGAGGATGGACTCCACAACCTTCACAACGGACGAAACCGTGAGCTTCATGAAGAAAGAATGGGATTCTCCGCATCAACAAACAGAAGAATACTATAACGCAGCTACTCACTGAAAATCCATATCCCACCGAATGAGCAAGTGTCTGTTGCAGCTTAGCATCATCTCCTCGTTGACCTTCGCCGCCGTCGTCTCCGTATCCTTCTTGCTGCGAAGGCGGTAGTGGACGCAGCACTTCATGGTGTTATACACGTCGACGCTCTCCTCGCAATTCGGGAATGCGATGATCGCCAGCACCACCTTCGACAGCTCCGGGTAGCAGATCCGTCCATCCCCCAGCCACCACGAGTACGGCAGCGTCATGCCGCCCAGCTTCTCCCGCTTCTTCATGTACTCGTTCAGTTCCGCCGTGCAGGCCTCCCAGTTGTCGCCCGTGTACAGCCGCTGCAACACGCTCTCCAGCGTGCTGCGCGGGAACAGCTGGTCGTTGCACTCGGTGGCCACGTCGCCCTGGTCATTGCCCCTGGCGAAATAGTGGTACAGACAGAGCAGTTCGGTGTTGAAGTACTTCTGCACGCACTGGTCGATGTGCGAGTCGATGTGCATGATCGCGTCGCTGCTCAGCGAAGCGCCCTTGGCCATGTTGATGCACTGGATCAGCGACAAGTACACCACGTAGGGGTTCAGGTGGCTGGTGTTCTTGGGGTCGGTGCAGGCCACGATGGGGCTGAACAGCACGAGCAGCTGCTGAATCTCCTGCTTCCACGCCTCCGAGATGTCCACAGGGAAGGCGCTCTGCCCGGAGACCACGCCGTTCTGCAGGGCCTGCTGCGTCGCCGCCAGCGCCGGGTAGTACGCGAGGAGGAGGCGCGCCGCCTCGAACAGCGAGACCCAGTTGGCGTCGTCCAGGAGGAAGAGGTGGAGATGGCTAGGTGGCAGCAAAGGACGACAACCCACTCACGCTCCTCGGGGGGCAGGTTTTGCCGGAAGAGATCGGAGACGGGGGACTTCTTCTGGATGGCGGCGTACACGGAGAGGATCTACGCTCGAGAGAGGCGATAGCAGCAACGCTCTGCTTGGCGCCCATGAAGTCGGGGTAGGTGAAGATGGAAGTGAGCAGCTCGGCGCACCAGGCCAGCGTGTTGCCCGTGATGGGCAGCGCCGGACCGTTGGAGGCGAAGGTGGATTTGAGCGTGTCGAAGAAGACGGCGTCGTCGAAGTAGAGCATGCCGACGCGGATCTGACGGCTCTGGAGCAGCTGCAGCATTTCGAGGCACTGCTGCGCGATGAAGGCCACCGACCAGCCCTCCTGCTTGCACTGCATGTAGCTGAGGAAGCACAGCGTGCCCGAGGGACTGCAGGCCGCGAAGGACAGGCTGCAGCGCTTGCTGATGTCCGTCCACAGGTACGCCACCAGCGTCACCGACACCTGCTGCGCCAGGTACTGGAAGCACGCGTCGGAGATGCGCTTGCTGGCGTCTGTGATGCGCTTCTGCACCGTGTACAGAGAGGGCGGCTGCCAATGCAGCGTGTAACAGAGGTTCTGCAAGAAGTCGTTCTCGAAGATGTTCTTGGAGATGCCGGCGGAGCAGATGAAGCCTGCGGCGATCACGTTGAGGTACTCCTCGCGATCGAATGTGATGAGGTTCTCCTGCACGCGCGGTCTCTGCGGATGAGTTGCAGTACGCTGCAATACCTTGATGTCGGGAAGAGGGACCGGGGTAGGGGGAACCATTCGCTTTGCTTTGCGCTGGATAATGTCCATTTCAGTGTTCTCGGGATGTGCCAAAAAGTACTACGGTGAAGACAAGGCGAAGCGCTCACTTCCTGGGCGCGTTTGCATTTATCGAGATGGCGGCAGAACTTGTCCTTCCACCCACTCAAAACGGCGTTGCAGAAGCTTTCTGTCAAAATGATTCACGATTCAAACCAGCATTTCATCCGGCGGTGCTTTTTGGTTGGCGTCTCGGAATCAACTGTGAAGAGGCCTGCACTGCACAGCTCGTTCGAAGTGCGATACTGGTGATAGAACATTTTGTCGGGAGAAGCAAAGGGAGGTGGCATCACTACAAGGGTCACTATCCACCACGAAAACAAAATACCAAACTGATCAAGCGAATAGGTCGCCTCGGGCTCGTCCTTCTTCGTAGACATCGCTCTCCTTTCTAGTTATTCTGTGAAATGGGGCACCACGAATTCAAATGTCCACGACTCCAACCCAGCGAGTCGACTCTATTTCCGTTTGAGACTCGTTTTCATGTGACTCTCGCTCCAGCGGCAGCGTAGGAGCGCATTTGGTGTGAATTGCAATGGAGTGTGATTCACAAACAGACAGTCAATACGATCAATTATCAGGTTGACGGTACTGAGAAGGAGGACGGGAGGGCAGTAATCACATGGATCCCATAATTCGCTTCTGCACCTCGAAGGCAGTGGTCATGATAGCGAACATGGGCGCCAGTACGGCCATTCGCATGGTTGCGCCCTTATAGAGGGCTCGGACGCCCTCATTCTTGACCGTTGATACGAGCATTTTCAAAACAGAAGACTCCATGGACGAGCCCTTCGCTGACTGCACGCGGGTCTTCATGACATCCATGGGAGTCACTATTGCTCAGATTGCTCAGAGAATGCTGTACGAACAAAAGCGGAGGTCATGCCAGCGAGATAGCCCGCCGCGAAGAGGCCTCCGATGCTGCAAGAGCCATGCTGGGGAGTGAACGCCTGGACCAGCGAGGCTTGGAGCGGGAAGAACATCATAAGGAAAGGGACATCACGCAGAAGGGTGATGGAGCTGCCCTTGTACACACCACGAAGCCCGAGCTCGCGAAGGACTATGGGTCAGGAGAGGAGACGGGACGCACCTCCAGCCACGTTCTTTCTCTCAGCGAGTGGGAGAGTATTCTGAACTTGGAGGCGGATCTTCGTGATTTCCATAGGGTTAGAAGCAATCACTTGCATGCAGCCAGCCCCAGCCCCGGCCAGCATGCCACGAACAGTTGAAACACGGCCGTCCGCGTCTGCCAGGAGATCGCGGAGCAGGTCGTTGCCTGCCAATCGCAGAGCCTGTACAGGGAACATGCCAACCAAGTTGACACCAATGCCTTTGTACAGTCCGGAAACACCATTGAATGAAACAATTCCCTTAGCAGCCTGGATGGGATTCTTATAGAGTACACTCTTGCCAACCACCTGCCTCTAGGAGTCACGTCCTCCACGCATCCGCACTTGCATCGTGGTCTTCACGACGTCCAAGGGGTAGACAAGAGAGGTTGCTAGCACACCGGATGAACCTCCGACAATCAACTTTTGCCAGAAAGTCACCTAGAAGTGAGAAAGAACACAAATGCCATCACCTCATTCTTCGTCTCGGCTCGCACAGTCTGCAGCTCTGCATAGGAGTCACTGTAGTTTTTTCGGAACATTGCTACTTCATGAAAGTTATAATGATGTTCCTCTCTTTCTTTCTCGGATCCCCGCGGGAATTCACAGCACAGAATAGGGGCTCATTCGCCGAATTCCCGCGAATCGAGTAATACGTTCTTACTCATCCTGTCTTTTCCTTGGAACCGAATACCAGTGACCAACCCTTGTAGAAGTCGAAATAGGAGAGATTGGATCTCTTTTGCACGATATCTCTTTCCATTCAGCAAAAACACCTATGATCATGCTCCACTGAACAGGAAAAGCGGTTGCAAACAGGATCCAGGAGTGACTTGCAAAAGAAGGAATCCATTCTTCCAATGGTCTTTGAAAGCAATTCCATCACCAACGGAATTATTGAAAGCGCATAAGTTGAATGCCTAACGAAAACGACAATCAACTGCAGAGAACAAATCCATGCTTTGGTTGTTGCTTCTGAACACCTATTTCCGACAGAACCAAGTTCAGTACGGAATAGCTGAAAGAGCAAGATCCAGTCAAACTGTTCAGTGAACTGAGTAGCGATTATCAAGGAACCACTGAAGAAAAGGAACAACCCATTATTTCGTTCATGTTCAGCCTTTTCGGAAAGAAGCCTGATCCCACGGATCAGGTTATGGATATCCTTTCATTTGCCGCATGAAGACTCCTTCACCGTGCACATACCATCGTCAACATGAGAGTCCAGGCAAAAATGCTCCAAAACCAAGCCAAAAAGCTGGAAATGGAGAACAAGCAACTGATGAAGAAAATTACCTATGTCCGTTATTCTGATGGGTCTTGATGAATAGGAGATTTCGAGAGGCAATGAGGACGGTGCCAGACTGTTCTGTGATGTAGAAAATAGGGAAGAACGTTGATTCTAGATGGCCGTTCAGAAAAGGGCTCAGATTCGCAACCTCGTGTTCATGAGCTGCCAGATGGACATCGCCTCCAACGAAATGAAGATGATGGTCATGTCGAAGGATGTTGGCTTGGTATTGCAGAATCATCACTAGACTCTCAAATCGATCGCGAAGGCTTCTGAGTGCATGAGAAATGTCCAGTCGCTGCAGGATCCCCAGGCTGTAGCCGTTCCGTGGTGCCTTCATTCTAGGTGTTCAAAACGTTTGAGGAATTCAACAAGGCGATGGAGGGACATTTCGTGGAGTAGTCTGTGGCTGGTGCGTGTGATAGTGTAGCGTGGGAGTTATGAATACCATGATGAATCCCATGCCTCGTGAGGAGGAAGACGTGGGGGAACAAGTTGAAAGTAACGGTTAGGGGCTTGCCAAGGAGTTGTTTGATAAGGCGCAGCACGAATACGCCGTTGCTAATCCTGGAATTGATGCGCCCCTTGCAGCTCCGCAGGCTGTTCCCGAAACGGAGTCTCAGAAGCTGATGCAAAGATTGGACGAGTTGCTTCCTCCTCTGTTTTCTGTTTGTTGGGAGAAAAAAGGAGCAGATGTGAGAATCGAACTCACGTCAACCTAAGATTCTGAGCATAGAAAAGGGCGGTTGCTCTTCCATTGAGCTATTCTGCTCCGACTCTACTATCTATACTCAGCAGATAAGGAGCGTGCATTTCTCTCCTAATCCTCAATCTCTTCTCTTAAAGTGCTTTTCATCACTTCAAGAAGCAGTTGAATGAGGTAGTAGAAAAGATTGCGCTGTTTGATTAGTGTGTTTCTCCATGATCAACGCAGTTGTGTAGAAGAAGGTAAAACCCAAAGGAACCGGTGATTGAGCGCGATGTGGACTCCATCACGCAGTGACATCCTTCTTCTATCATCTCCCCAACCATCCTCGCTTTTTCGCTTTTCCTGAAACAAACATCCCACTCTTCACGACTCAGGCGATAGATGGGCAACACCAGCGGGTTTCCCGTCATGATGCTACTGGGAATCACACCACTTTCCCGTACGATTTGATGTAGTAGTATAGGTAGTTGCCCATGAGGATGATCTGGAGGAACTGGGAGAGGAGAATGGACCGGCCCGCCAAGTAGCTTCCCACCCTCGTTGTGTTGTAGTTGAGCTCCTTCCAGCACGTGACCCAGAAGAGCAGCGTGAGTCCTCGGGAGATGGCGAGCGAGAAGACGAAGTGCGAAGTCAGGGACTCCACCTCCCCCTTCTACGGAGAACGTCGCTTCCCTCCCTCACTCGCGACTTGCTGAACAGAACGAGTTGCGGATAGACTGCCATGGCTTCCACGTAGTGGCTGAACGCCCACAGCACATCCACCACGTGGTGCTGCGCCAGCCCAGGGTGAACGAGCTTCAGTTGACAACTCCGCAAGCACTCACTTCCGCGTAGAGGAAGAGGAGAAGGAGGAAGAGATAGGAGTAGCCAAACGAATCCTAGGTGACACGGGAAGGGAAGAGCAACGATGTGGGAGTAGTAGGTGTGTCTGAACCGCCGAGCACACAGCAGCAGCAAGCCCATCGTGATCACGCCCGCGCCCTCCGTGCAGCGGTACACCCAGTCGCCCGAGCGGTCCAGAGGGAGGTAGGCGTCCGACGCGATGATGGAGAGGAAGCGGGCGAGATACACGACGGAGTAGAGAAGGAGCGTCTTCACGGACAGACCTAGAGTGGATAGGAGTCTTGTTACAAACCCTCAACGGAGCGTGATCGAACTACCTTGTAGAGGAGAAGAAGGAATCCGAAGGAGCCGGTGATCGAACTCAGTGTCTGCTCCATCACACCATCACCCCACGCAAACCAGCAAAAAGGAAAAATCACCATCGGAACAGAAGTGGAACACGACCACAATAAAGAGAGAGAAGAGCACCCAAGTCTTGACACTTCCCGATTCTCGAAAGAGTGTCTTCTTCATGTAACGGAACTGGTGGACTGTATTGGGTATGTAGTTTTGAAACATGGTGTCAAGAATTCGATTGCGGAGATGGAGAGAGTGAAGCGGGGATATAGACAATCCCCGAGGATTCAGTTAGCATGCACAACAAACAACGCAAAATGGAAATGCTACACAAAAACAAAGCAACTGTGTTCAATTCGCACCACCCATCGTCACTTGCTTTGCAGGAATATAGGACTCCTCCGCCTCTTCATCGTCGTATTCGGAATCATAGGAATAATCGTAGTCGTAGTAGGAGTCCTCGTCGTAGTAGTCGTACTCAGAATACTCTTCCTCCCTATCCACGCCCACGATATTCGAGTGCACGAAGCGAGATTTGACACGCTGCGAATACTCCGCATTCTCCTCCGCAATTCTATCCAATCTCTGCAATTGGGTGTCTACACATCATGTTTATACTCATTCCGCCCACCCTTCTTCTTCGCCACCTCTTCCTTGCGAATGAGATCCTTCCAAACCCTTTGAAAACCACTGTTGGCAAATACTGCGTCTCTATTCGACACATACACTTCCTGTGTTGATTTCCCCACGCTGATGCACTCTCTACACAATAACCATGGAAAAGAATTACTACTCTGCAATCGGCTGAACTCTGTGTGCGTCCAGATCGTGGTGGATCACTCTGTCATCCGACTCGCTCAAACTTCCGTACGCCACACTCAGCACTCTCCTCGCCACTGCCTGGGGGTGTTGTGCGTCCATCGATTCCGTGCGGTGAGAGGAAGACTGATGGAGTCGGATGGGTCTCTGTCCCCCTTTCTGATAGTATCCCATTTCGAGCATGATGTGAATGCCTTAATAGCTCAGTCGGTAGAGCACTCGCTTAGTAAGCGAAAGGTCGGGAGTTCGATCCTCCCTTAAGGCTTTTTCTCCTTTTCCTTCTCTCTCTTTTTCTCCCGCCTCTCCATCCCCTTCCCAATCGTTTCCACAGCAGAGAGTGCAAAACGAGAGTGTATGTCGACGAAGCCATGTGCGGCGGCACTTCTATCTCGTTTCTTTCCGCAGTGATTCTTCATCGTTTGCCATGGTTGATACCAAGTCATTCCCTAAGTGGGTGGGCAGCGATTGGCTGTGTTGAATTGTAGTCTAATTTCGTTTTGGGTGGTACTGCTGGTATTCTTGCTACCACTTGTGTGCAGCCCCTCGATTTGATCAAGACGCGCATGCAGCTGAGGTAGAGCAATTGAATGGGGTGATAAGGCGCAGCGGAGAGGGTTCTGCCACCAAGCAGTACAAGAACAGTTTCGATGCGATCGTGAAGATCACCAAGGCGGAGGGCTTCTTCAAGCTGTACAAGGGGTGCGAGTGGTGGAGTGGCGCTCATGTGCAGCTATACCGCCGCTGTTCTTCGTCAGATCACGTACACCACCACGCGTCTGGGTGTGTATAACAGCTGCCTGAACTGGTGCCGCAAGAGAAAGAATGGCGAGAGCGTGAGCTTCCTCGAGAAGATGTGCTGCGGCATGATCGGAGGCGCCTGCGGTGCCGTGGTGGGCAATCCCGCCGAGATCACGCTGATCCGCACTTCCGCCGATAACCGCCTGCCCCCCGAGCAGCGCCGCGGCTACACGAACTGTATCCAGGCCATCTACCGCATCTGCAAGGAGGAGGGCGTGAAGACGCTGTGGAAGGGCACCTCCGCCACGGTGGTGCGCGCGATGGTGCTGAACGCGGCGCAGCTGGGCGGCTACTCGCAGGCGAAGGAGTTGTACTACGACAAGTGGCATCTGTTCAAGACGGACGGTCTGGGCCTGCACATCGCGTCCTCGCTCACGTCCGGCTTCTTCTGCACGGTGGTGTCGCTGCCCGTGGATATCGTGAAGACCCGCCTGCAGATGATGAAGTGAATGCTGGCATGCGGCGTGAGAGGTAGGAACAACGAGTACTCTGGCGCGTTCGACTGCGTGAGGAAGATCGTGAAGTCGGAGGGAGTGACCGCGCTGTGGAAGGGCTTCACGCCGTACTTCTTCCGTCTGGGTCCCCACACCATTCTGACGTTCGTGTTCCTGGAGCAGCTGAACAAGTACTTCGCTAAGTACTACATGAAGATGTAAGAACAAACTGTTTATTCCACACGTTATTCACTGTTGTTTGCCTCTGTTTCCTTCTTCTCTTCCGTTTCCTTCTCCTTCTCTTCCGTCTCCTGTGCTTGCTGCGCCGCCAACTTCGCCTTGCGGGCCTCTTCCCTCTTCTATGCATCATCCCTCTCCTTCTCCTCCACCTTCAAATGATACAGCTTCTGTCGCTCCTTCTTGCTCAGCGGCACCTTTGGCTCCTCCTCCTTCACCTCCTCCTCCTTCTCTTCCCCCTCCTTCTCCTCCTTCTTCTTCTCCTCTTCCTCCTCATCATCACTGTTCCACCCATCGTCCATCTCCACATTCAGCATCTACGCCTCACACGCCTCCCCCACGCCCACGTCAATCAGGCCCTTCTTCTTGTCCAGGTCCAAATCCTTCTGGTTGATCTCCACCTTCGGCTTCTCGCTCTCCGGTCGCACCTTCATCACCACTGGCACCGTGAAGTCCAGTCCCACGTAGCACGGGCACATAAAGTGCAGGTGGTAACACGCCTTCTCCGCCTTCACCGGGCGCAGCCCGAAGATGCGCGCCTCCGTCAGCAGGTCCAGCGGGCGCAGCAGCGCGCAGTCCAGCACGTACTTGTCGTCCGCGTCCGACAGCAGCACGAACCAGTGCTCGTGGATCTTGAACGGGAATCTAACTCTCATCACTCCCTCTCATCCCCCACCTTTTCGAGTACACGACGCCGCGCTCGAACTGCGCGCGCTCCGGCTTCTCCGCCTCGCTCGCCAGCTTCTCGAACTCCTCCGCCGTTAGCATCGTCTTCTCTTCCTTCTCTTCCTCCTCTTCTTCCTCCTCCTCTTCTTCTTCGGGCATCTCGCCAGCGAGCACCTGCTTCGCCGTCACGCCCTCCTTCAGCTCGTTCTCGCGCACCACGCGCACCACGCACGTCACCATATCACCCACGAAGATGTCCTCCTCGTCCTCCACCTCCAGCCGCGCCTATTCCTCACCGCCTCTGCCCACGCCCACCTCCACCGCCAGCCGCGGCAGATGGCGCACCGCTGCCTCGATGTCCTCCACCTGCTCCTCCAGCAGGTGGTTCAGGCCCTTCCACTTCGCGCGGCCCGCCGCCACGAACTCCTTCAGGTCGTTGCTGCGGTTGCGCGAGCGGTTCGCGTTCGCCTCCTACGCCTAACCCGCCCGCCACGCGCTCACGCGGTCCGTCACGTGGGGCAGCTGCTTCAGCTGCGAGTCCTCCACCCACAGCCCCTGGTACACGTACTGCACGAAGTGCATCACCGTGCGCGCCAGCGCCAGGCTGCCCGGCTTGCCCTTCAGCCGCGGGTACATCGACAGCTCGAACAGCACGCGCAGCAGCTCGGGCGCCTTGCCCAGCAGCCGGTGCTGCGCCGCCTGGTGCGCGGGCGTCACCGGCAGGTTGTTCAGGTACGCGTGCAGCAGAATGTTCGTCTTTAGCCACGCCGCCGCGCGCTTGTCCTCGCGCGCCTTCTCCAGCGGCACCTACGCCTAACCTTGTGACCTCACCCCCACGCGCGGCTTGCGCATCTTCGCGCTGGAGAAGCTGTTCTTTGGGCACAGCGCGTTCAGGTACACCAACAGCTCGGCATCGTCCGGCTCGGGCGGCACCAGCGTCGTCAGCTCCTCCGCGTACGCGAAGATCTCCGGCACGCTCCTACGCTTCACGCCGCACGCGCGCGCGCACTGCACGGGGGTGCTCTCGTTGAGCTGGTGGAAATAGACGCTGCACGTTTCCTCGCTGATTTTGGGCTTCGTCTCCTTGCGCGTGCAGTTCTTGCTAGCAGTGAGGGAGGCGCGCGGGCGCTACAGGGAGTACACGAGGAGGGGAATGCCGACGATCATCAGAAGCAGGTAGCCGATCATCATGATCTTGCTGCCCGTCTTCTCCTTCATCCACGCCGGCAGGGCAATGCCCACCTCCATCGAGGCGGGGCCGTCGGGGTTGCCGTAGCGCTCGTAGTTCGCGCGGGCAATCTCGTCCGTCAGAATGCGGTACGCCTTCTCAATGTCGCGGAACTTCTCCACGCTACCGGTAGGTTTATCAGGGTGGTATCTATGCATTGATAGGGAGAAATAGGGAGTGCATCTTCGCCATCTTTCTGTAGGCAGACTTGATCATCCTGTCCGTGGCGCCGACCGGGATTCCGAGCGTGGTGTAGGGATCGAACAGCTCGGGCTCCTCCTTCTGAGCGAGAACGGTCAAACGGGAGACGACGATGATGCCAATGATGACCAGCACGAGGTTAATCCAGAACGCGGCGGTGAGCGGGTTTTCGACTTGTTCCTCATCCACTTCCACCAGCTCCTGCTTTCTCGCGGATTTCTAAAACATAAATCAAGAAGAGCAGGAAGCGTACGACAGGTTCCTTGTTTCGGTAGCGTTTGAACCGTCTGTACAGGAAGATCGAGGCAAAGAAGATGTATATGCTGATGAGCGCGATCACGAAGATCACAAAAGCGTCCGTATCGTACTCCTCCTCCATAGTTCACTCAATTGGGTGCGTTTTGGCGAAATGACGACGATTGTGAAAATGGGCTCGTTTTCCGGCAAGTGATGGGGAGTGAGAACAAACAGGTTAGAGGAAATAGTCTGGAGGAGAATCGTTCGAGGGCACCTTTCTCTCGCTCTGTGGGGCAGGGTCGTAGGTGACGAAGTTGCTCTGCAAATACTCGTCCACCTCCATAATAGAAGCGATGTTACCGCAGCGATAGCAGTAGTTCGGGGCGGACCACACGGCGATGAGTTGGTTGTTGAACATCCACTTGTAGCCCTCCATCACCAGCTGATGCGATCTGCACACCACATTGAGGTTGTTGTCCGCGTTAAACTACTTGTTACAGTCACTACACACAAGCACCTTGCTCACCACGTCGCCTCCGAAGAGGTAGCCACATCCTCTGGAGCTCACTCTCCAACCCGTGGTGTCCTCCTCCGGATCGGACCACAGCAGGTCACAGAACCCGCCCTCCAGCGGAACCTCCTGAATACGGTCAATCGCACGGATCTAGTGATGATCGACACATTTCAAGAGTACTTCATCCAAAGTCGTGATGGACGGCGAGAGACCGCCGTGCACACAGAAGATGCGACCGTCCACAAGGGCGCCGATGGGAAGAAGATCGAACACGTTGACACACTCCTTCCAGATGTTGGGAGTGCCGTACTTCCGCATGCACTCGTCATAAAAACCGTACACCTGGGTGATTTGCCGGCTCTCGTGGTTTCCACGAAGAAGCGTAACGCGGTCGGGGTAGAAGACCTTCAGCGAAAGCAGGAGCAGAAACGTTTCGATGCTGTAGTAGCCTCGGTCGACATAATCGCCCATGAAGAGGTAGTTCGTATCAGGACTTTCGCCTCCGATAAAGAACAGCTCCTTCAAATCGTAGAACTGACCGTGGATGTCTCCACAGATCTAGAGGGTTAGGCGAAGGATAGAACGCCGACAGTGACAGGAGTGCGCACCTCGCGAATATTCTCTTCCTTCATCAATATCTCCTTTGCCTTTGCGCACAAGTCGACAACTTCTTGCTCTGTGATCAGTTCGCAGCGACGAAGCTGTGTGTTAGTCATTCCGTTCACACAAAATGCATACCTTTTCGATGTGTCCTTGAATCACACTGTCCTCTGGCATGGTTCCTTCGTTTCTTCTGTTATGTGACAAACAATAGGATATTCTATCCGCTACACAATGAGTCGCGATGAACCAATGTGAAATGGCGTTGTGGTTTGGAGTTGACATTCCCGCGGGAATGATGGATTTCCCATTCCAGAAGGGCTTGTGCTCTGGGAATGCGCTGAAGTGTGGGGCTTTGTGGATTCACAAGTCTAATTGGTTCGTGGAACTGTGTGAAGGGAAACAGGGGATGATCAATTCAACTATTACACAGCGGCTTGCTGGATATCATCATTCACCACAGAACAATCGAAGAGCGTATTGCGCTTTTCAGCACGATGTTTGTTCGCGTAGATGTACAATGCAATCATCAGAATGAAGTCAATCGGAGATAAAAACACACCCATCCCCATCATACAAACCACTTCCCCCTTTCCATATCCACACTCTCATAGTAATCCCGAATGTCCAGTGATATTGATTTGGATGATCTTCTTGACGAAGTGCTGAACGATTCCGCTCCAAAGCAGAGCGATGACATGCTTGATTCCATAATGGACGAACTGCTCCCCGTTGCTCCCACAAGTAAGCTTCCTGAGAATTTCAAGTACCCAGAGCTGTCATCTCTGGACCCAGAAACGCGAAATGAGTGGACGAAGACGATTGAAGTAGATGAAGCCGTTATGAAGTTAAAGTCTACAAAGCCATTGAGTAATGCATACCAGGGGAAAGACACCAATATCAAATCGGAGTCACTCCAAGAAGTGTTGTCATTTCTTTTGAAGGAGGAATCGTTAGACCCTTCCTGTATTGCTACCATCTGCAGTGACAAGAACGTGATGGATCTATTTGCGAAGGAGCTGGGGAAGAGAATCAAGGGCATCATTCGTCTTAGCGATAGGGATTTGGCAGATTCGCGTTTTTGTGCGCTTCGAGGATTGCTGAGCTGTTAGTTTCTTTTCATTTTGGATCTTGTTTCTTGCGAATGCCTCGAATTGCCAATGGGAGGGTTGTAGATGATGCTCCTTCGGAGAATCGGGAACGGAAGAACCGGGTGCTGACATGGGATGAATTCACCAGAGCACCCGGCCAGTCTTCGCGAAATCAGCATGCTGCACCAAATCGAGAAAGCAAGGAAGAGGTGAAAAAGGAGCCGGTGAAGGAGCTAACCATGCAGGCCCCAGCTACTGTTGCACAGTATTTGGCTCGCCTTCTGCATTTAGAAGAATACAATCTACCTATTCCCAGAGAGAACCCTGTCATTCGCCTTAATGCGGTATTCCTCGTCTTCTTCGCGTTTTTCACATTCCTCTTTGGATACAAGATGGCTGTACTCCTTGGTGTGCTGTATTTCCTGTAGATCGTTCTGACTCTGGCTCTCTTCCTGCTAGAACCCAAGTCATCATAGAATTAAAACTCCGTTTGTTGAACAAACATCGCAAGCTATCATTCGTTCATAAGATGCCGCTTCTCAACGGGGATGACATTCATCCGTTGGACGTCCGACAAATAAAACGCAACCTCCCCAAACCCGCTGGTCTGCGTAACGAGCAGCGCTTGGGACTGCGCCAAGAGGTACAAATCCAGCAAGGCCCGTCGAATCGTATCATCACTCGCTTTGTGCTTCGTCGTGTGCCCTCGCTTGAACGACTTGACCGTCACCACATGGAAGCTCTGCAGCGACGCCTTCAGCTTCTCCTCCGCCACCTTCGAGTCCGTCGACAGGAGCACCACCATCTTCTTATTCCGCAGCGGATACGAAGCCAGCCGCACCATCTTCGGCACCATCTTCAGATCCTCCTTGTCCAGCTTCACCGCGTACTCCGCGTTGTCCGACAGCAAGCCTGCACACCGCACCTGCACGCCCAGCACGCTCTGCTCGTGGAACAGCGAGTGCTTCGCCACAACAATCGTCTTCACCATATCCGGGAAGGGATTCAGCAGCAGGCGAAACAGCTTCCGCTGGTACGAGCGCCAGCCCTCCGTCTTCTCCAGGATGCCGAGGTTGCGCAGCATCCACAGGTTGCGCCGCGTGTGGAAGAAGAAGCTGCCCAGGCGGTTGTCTCGGTGGATGGTGTTGGTGTGCGGCAGGTTCAGCACGTCCAGCGGGCGAGTGTGCGATTTCATGCAGGTGTTCAAGCCGGAGCACACACGGTAGTTTGGGAGAGCTAGATTGGATGAAACGCCAGGGAGTTACGTTGGTCGTCGCGAAGCGGGGCGAAGCAGGAGTTGAGATGCTTCCAGTAAATGGGATCCATGTGGACTAGGAGTGAAGACGAGTAGGGAGTTTCACTTCGCAGGTTCCTGCCGAGTAGTAAGGCGTACGTGATGGTGTAGTACAGGGAGATGGCCTTGTGGCCGATACCGCCATGCACGGTGTCCACGATCATTGTGTAGCTCTTGTTGGTGGTCATTCGAGTGAGGAGCAGATTGCAAAAGGCATTGTAGTCTATTCATCATGCCGTTGGTGACTTGATAACCCGTAGAATCGCTCCAAGGGTAATACTGGATTGGTTTCTACGGATGAAATGCAGACAATAGCAGGACAAATGACGTAGAGGGAACGATTCTCCTCTTCCTCCTCTTCGGATTGGAGTGTGCCAATTGACTTGTTGGCGCAGATGGACTATAGATCACACTTTGGAAGGGCAAGAAACGTTGTCTGATTCTGTGAAGACTGCGTAGAAGACGATGCAGAGAACGTAGGATCCGTTCCATCCTCGGATTGAGTCTGTCCGGTTGGAGAAGGATAGGCGGGGGTAGAAAATCCATCCTCTCGTGTTGTTTCTTCACTGCCTTCAATGGCCACCGCTTTAGGAGGCGGATTCAAAGAGGATGTACTTGCTACATAGAATCACACGTCAATGAATGGAGTACCTCGCTTCCTCACTGTAGAACGGTTATGGCAAGCCACTGCATGGATGAGAGCAAAACGATCCTCAGCGATGAAATAATCCGGGATATACGTCATCCACAAGTAGCAGAGCGCAGGGAATAAAAAGAAAAGCACGCGATTGCATCGCATTCCACGAGAACAAGAAGGAAATGAAAAAAGGAATCGCCCACCGGGGGGCTCGAACCCCCGACCACCAGGTTAAGAGCCTGGCGCTCTACCGACTGAGCTAGACGGGCTTGCTTGGTTGCTTCGGGGTGCACCTATGAGAGTGAGGGTTCAATTATGGAGTGATGAAAGAAGGGAAGGAGAGGAGAGGGATGCAGTTTCACTACTATCTGATAATCAGGCCTTCACACATCAACTCCCCATCACAATCAAACCCCAGCAGATCAACTCCTCATCACAATCAACGCATCTGCAAATCCACACAAACGCATCACGAATGCACAACAAACACACCAATGCAGCAACGAAATGATCGTCTGCACGACGCCCTCGCTCTCGCTTCTCACGCCAATCCGCAGCACGCACCCGTACTTCTCGCTCAGCACGATCTGGCAGCGCGCCATCACCAGCACCTTTCCCATCACCTTGCCGGCCATCAGCACCGTGTGGTTCGTGCTCTACGCCTCACGCCCTCTCGCCTCGCCCACGCCCATCGCCACGCGGTCACTGCCCTCGTATGCGTACAGCCCCAGCACCTCCAGCACGCCCTTCACCGCGCTCGCCACGTCCTCGAACGACAGCGCCACCTGGTCCTCCGCCTCGCTCGCCACCTTCAGCGCCTCCCACTGCCCGCGGAAGTCGCTGATCAGCGGCCGCGCCACGAAGTCCGCGAACTCCACGCGGAAGCTCTCGATCTCGTACTCCTCGTCGAAGCCCTCGATCGCGTCCAGCGCGTCCAGCTCCTCCTCCTCCACGTCCTTCACCACGAACTTCATCACCGCCGAGAAGCTCGCCTCCGGCACCTCCACCTCATCCGCTTCAGCCGGTTCGGCAGGCTCGGAAGGCTGGAACGCGAGGCTGACGAAGGTGCTTCCCTCCTGGTTCATGCCGATCGTCTTGCACGTCAGAACCGACTCCACGCTCCACTGCGCCTCGTCGCCCTCCTCCAGCTGCAGCTCCATGCGCACGTCGCACATCACCTGGCCGTCGACCGTGTTCGACACGTCGAACTGCAGCACCACGTGGCTCGCGAACACGTGCTTCACCACGCTCACGCGGTACTCCGTCTCCGCCTCCGTCAGCAGCACCGGCGCCGAGCTGCGCACCACCGGGCCGTACGCCGCGAACGCCGGCACGCTGAACACCGCGCTGGCCGCGGGCTTCTCCTCCTTCTTCACCTCCACCTTCTCCTCCTTCTTCGCCACGGGCGCCGCCACCACCGGCAGGTGCTCCCAGTCCAGCGCCTCCGCCGGCCGCTGCTGGAACGCCTGCAGCGACGCGTGCAGCTGCGCGGGCGACAGCGGCAGGCGCGCGAACAGCAGCGCGCGGTCCGGCTCCTCCGCGGCGAGCCCCTGCAGCGCCAGCACCACGCGCTCGCGCACCTCGTCGTTCTCGTCCTTCAGACAGCCGCGCAGCAGCTCCGTCACGCTCTTGCGCACGCTCGGCACGCGCCCCGCGAACTGCCCCAGCGCCTCGACGGCGGCGGCGCGCACACAGGCGTCCTCGAGGATGATGCGGTTGTAGATGAAGCGGATAAAGCGCGCGGGCGCCACGGCGTCGGGCCCGTGCTGCGCGAGCACGTGGAGGACGCGGACGATGATCTGCGGGTACTCGCAGTCCTCGATGCACTCGCAGAGATGGAGCAGACAGGCCTCCAGCGACTCGGGGATGTGCTGGAGGATGGAGATGATCGTGCTGACGATAGTCGCCTTCAGCGTCTCCGAGCACTCCTACGCGTGAGGGAGAGAGGCCACTTCAACGCCGCGCAGGATAGAGCTGAGGAAGGACAGGATCGCGGCGTGCTGCTCGGGGTACTTGGTGGTCAGCGCCAGCAGCGACTGCACCAGCAGCACCTTGAACTCGTCGTCGATCTCCGCCAGGTACGACGCGATCTGCTTCAGCAGCGAGTCGATCCTACGCTCCACCGCCGCGCCCGCGCCTACTTTCCCGGCTCCACCGTCTTCAGCAGCGTGCTCACCGCCAGCGTCGCCACCGAGCGATTCGCGTCGTTCACCAGCGCCTCGAGGTCGCCGTTGCAGCCCTCGATCGCCATCGGGTGCGACACCGACAGCTCGTTCAGGATGCGCATCGCCGCGAACTTGGCGCACGTGCGCGAGGAGCCCAGCTGCACGCGCAGCATCGACAGCACGGGCGCCAAGTCCTCGTCGCGCACGCCGGGCAGCCGCACGATGGCGCGCGCCGCCTCAAAGCACACCATCTACGCTTCAGGAGCGAGGCGGACGCCCACGTCGGAACTGTGGCGCAGGCATTTGACCATCATGTCGTAGATCTCGCGGCTGGCGTCGCTGTCGTCGCCGTCGTCGCGCAGCAGCTGCGCGCTGTAGCGGATCAGCATGCACAGCGATAGCGGGCTGGTCGGCAGGCGCTGGCGCAGCTGCGATAACAGCTAGGCGTGATGTGGGTCATGCGCCGGTGCCTTGTTCAGCGCGAGGCGGTCGTGCTGTTTCATGGCGTACAGCAGCAGCAGCCCGTGGTATTGCACCATCTCGTCCTCGTAGCTGAGAGATTGGTTGATCTCGCTGACCCAACGGCGGATCGGCTCGGGGCTCACTGAGTACAGGTACAGCCCGCACAGCAGCGCGGAGGACGCCACGCGCGGGTTCTTGTGCACGATGGCCTGCTTGATGTAGCGCTCCACCTGCGCCAGCATGGAGGCCTAGGGATGATCATGCGTCGATGCGGCCACGTCGAGGATGCGGCTCAACACACGCAGACTGTTCGCGCGGAACAGCTCGTTCTCGGAGTTCAGGTCCTTCAGGAGCGTGCTCACCACGATAATCACCTCCTCCGCAGAGGTCTTCTCCGCAACCTCCTTAATGAACAGGTACGTCATGCGGCGAAGAGCGGGCTATGGAATGACAACGGTGGAAATGCACAACGTCCTGGTTCTGGAAGAGCTTCGTCGCGCCGAAAAACACGTCGGTCACTTCGTTGTTCGTCAGCGTTTCGCCCTCCACCACCAACAGGTACAGCACCTTCGACATCAGCAGGCGGCACATCTCCGGCTTGTTCATCACCACGTTCGGGTCGTTGAACATGCGGCACTCCTGGAGAACGGCGGATTTCGTCAGGCCGTAGAAGGGAGAAGCTACGTGTGACTGGGGCATGATCAAGGGCCACCACGCAGGTCATCGTCCTTGTCGTGTCCTCCAATGTCAAAGAACTCCTTCCGAATAATGTTCAGGACCGATTCGGGCTGCTCGTTCTCCCTACTCTTGGGATCGTTCGCGTTTTGCGCTTGCATTGCAGGGACGGTATGGGGGTTCCTTCAAAAGCAATAATTGGGAAGTGAAAGATTGCGGGAAATCGGGCCGGTTTGTGGAATGAATGAAGCGTTTTCAACCAGTATCCAATTGGAATGAATGGTATTGGTGCTGGTTGTGCCGCCATGGCCTCCATGTGGTATTTGTGGGTGGGTTCGTAATGGAGGTGCTGTTTTGGAGTGAATGCTGTCCAGCAGCAGATGAAGGCGATTTCTTCCTTCGAGGAATCAGAGTATTGATTCTAAAACTGGAAGGTGCAGCGTAATGGGAGGAATCGTAAGGGGGCGCTGCGATTGCGTGATCCAGCGATCCTCCCATTTCTTTAGCATAGGAAGGAAGTTGGGTGGCAGTATCTTCTTATGAAGATGGATATTCCCTCTCAACGAGGGTTGTGTTGAATCCCCTATTGCTGAAGCGTAAATTGCTTATTTTTCAAGATTGGTTTCGTGCAGTCCAATGTTCAGAAGCGGGACCTTCATCTTCCAAGCCCCGATGGCATTCTCGATGATTCTTCTTGTTGACCTGTAAAACAGGTTGAAGAGTTGCTTCTCAGGAGACTTTTATCCCTCCGTTGATACCCATGATTCGTCCATGTTACGCATATCCCTCATTACCAACAATGAAACCACCAGGACGAAGAATCAAATCGTTCTGAAGTGCACGGTAGAGTGGGGAGTTTAACAGCATGTCATTATCGTGGGTTAACTACTATCCAATCGCACATGACTTGAACGTTGAGCTGTGCCTGTCCTTTTCTACGATAGCATTCACTACTTCTTTACTTTGAGTTTGTGGATGTTATCATCAATTGTAAACAGAATTCTTCATATCTTGAAGAGACGCTTGAAGCTCACTGGATTGCATTCACCATTGAACTGGAATCGGAGTGATTCCATAGTGCTATATCAGACACTTTTATGATGTGTTTCTTTCAAACACTAGTCTTATCCTATCCAGTTCATTCACTTAAAACGTTGCAAGCAACACCCCATCCATTCATGTGACAAACACAATCACACAATCACAACACCACACTCTACTTGTTCTCCTCTCCATCCACTTGCTTCCCCTTCTTCAGCTCCTCCACCTCATCCTCCAGCTTGGAGATCTTCGACTCATACGCCTGCACCTGTTTTGCAAACGAGTCCCGCTCTCTCTCCAAGTCCAGCTCCGTGGGGGCCTTCGATTTATCGATGATCATGTTTCGCAGAATGTCCTTCACTTGGCGCAGCTGCTCCTCGATCTCCCTCCTTTCCTCACTCATCTGCTGGATTGTCTCCTGTGACTACACGGTACACTCTCCACCCCAATGCTACCTTCAGATACTCCTGGTAGTAGTAGTTCGTGGGTCCATACAGTTTGGACTCCAACTCATCAATCAAACTCCGCTCGCTTTGAAGCTCACGACGCATCGACGCGTTCTCCTCGTTCGATTCGTAGAGAATGTTGTTCAAATCCACAATCTGCTCCTGGAGCCGGTTGAACATCTCCGCATTCTCCGCAGCCTCTTGCTTCAGCTTTTCAATTGTCCTTTCCTTCTCGCGCACGGTGCTGTTTATGTTGTCTAACACCACGTCCTTCTGAGCACAACGCTGCGATATGCCCATCATCTTGTCTTCCCAGGAACGTTTTTCATTCTCATACTGTTGCTTGCTTACACAGTTCGCGTGAATGTCCGCAAGCTCCTCCATTTTTGCTCCCTCTCCATCCGCAGGGACACCTTCAGGCTCAAAATCGCTGGAGAGACTGAAGTCGTCGAAATCCCAACCGTTCGGCGCCTCCTGCGATTCTGCAACATCATTGCCTTTCTCACTCTGATTCATCCACGAAACTCGGTTAGAACGGATTTGTGGAAGAAAGGATTGATGTCCACATTTTCCTTTGCTAGTCTCACGCTTTTATCCTTCTGAGTTTACTGCGCTCGTTTCTATGCGGACTTTTCAATCTTCGGTGATTCGCCTTCAACGGATACAGAGATGACAGTTTTAGATTAATCCATGTCTACGATTCCTGCAGAACAGGGTGGAGATGTCTTATGCCAAAAACAGCTTCTCCATGATTCGCATGAAACGATCATCCAAGTTGGCACTGCAGCCACAACGGACTCGTGTGACTGCGTTGAACAGCGATGGAAGGAGTGGTTTCAAAGGGCTCCGAAGATGAAGGACCCTATCGGTGGAAAGAGTGATGCCACAATGGCCTTCATGCGTACTATTATCCCGTTCGAGTGGCAAAACACGGAGAAGGAGCGTCTTCTGCTCATCGCGTTCAATCCGACGAAAAACGAGCTGCTGAACATTGCGCAAGTCCATATGCTTTCAGCCTTTGCCGATTTCCTCGAAACGGACAATGATGCCGTCGCTCTTCAAATGCTGCTTCACAACCGCCTTGTCTGCTGCCTTTCGGACGACCGAGATATGTGCATTCAGCACCCAGAGTATGCCGGCGACTTCTTCCGTCTCCTCCTGATGTACTTCAATCCCACCTTCGCCTTCCTCCTGGACCAGCACTACCCCAGCTGGGAGGACGAGATGGGCTCTCTGCTCCTCGACCCCACCTCCTGCTTCACCCCCACACAACTCCTGAGTATTCTGGAGTCACTGCAAGGCGTGGAGATCCAATCGACCCTGTGGCTGATGCTTTGGTTCGTGGACGTAATCTCGCTGCACCACGACAGTCGCCACGCGACCTCCTTCCAAGTGCCTCCACACTCCTCTTCTCACCCACAGCAGTTCCTCCGAGATGCCACCACCAGCAGCGCTGCCGTGTCGCTGCTTTCCGTCGCGCAGCTGCTTCAGCGCCTGCCCGCCGCCTCTCAGGACTTCATTGTTTGTTCGGCGTGCTGCTTGGAGGGTAGAGCGATTGCTTCGCACGCCTCGCACAACCCGCTCAGGCACCGCAGCCATCCCAAACATCCCAAATCACCTCCTTCTCTCTCTTCACTCGCTTCTCCGACGTTCGCTTCCTCCTCCCTCTTCAGCGTAGATCGTAGGCCCGGTGCTCACGACGGAGGGTCGCCACAAGGGCATGATCCGTACCGACACGGCGCAGTTCAGGGACTACCTTGTGCTGGACGTCCGCAAGGAGGTGGCGGCGCGCAACGAGTTCGTGAACGTGGAGAGCGGGTGTGTGGAGGCGGTGTTGTACTCGTCCCTGTCGGCGAGCCAGAACACGCGGCTGCTGTACAGGCACGTGGCATACAGCTCGGTGCACGCCGAGGAGTCTCGGTTTAAGATGGTTGTTGGGTCCTGTTCGTATGTGAGTGTTTGTTCGCCGCCTGAGGCGTAGCCCGTTGTGATCCTGGCGGACTGCGACGAGGAGGGTATGGCTTGGGTGGCAGTCTGAACCACAGCATCACTCGTCGCCCTTCTGCTGCAGAAGGCGGGGCGCTGCTTTGTCTCCGTGGCGCTGGTGGACGCGTCGCACCCAAGTGACTTCCCACGCCTCCTCGACATCCTCCTGGCCAACGACTACACGCTCTCGAAGCCGGTCCAGACGGCACAGCGCGCGCTCTTCGGCGGGTGGAGCTGGTGGCGGAAGTGGCGCAAGGGCAGCGACAACGAGACCTCCAGCAGCGAGTTCTACCACAGCGGGAGCGAGGAGCCGTCGATGGAGGCGAAGGCGAGCGCTCCGCCGAGAGAGAGCGAGGGCCACTCGAAGGCGTACTTCGACGCGATCCACAGCTGTCTGGACGGTCTGATGATGGAGATCAACTCTGCGACGGCGAACACGGTGATCGCGTCGCATTTGCTGACCATCGTTCACCCCCTTCTCTACACGCACATCGTGAGTGTGGTGGCAGAGGGGTTTCTGGGCCACGCCGTGTCCGCCATCCAAACCTACCACAACTCGCAGGACTTCGTGGCGTCCACCTCGTCGGCGCGCGGGCTGGAGGGCGATTATCTGCTGGTTCTGACGCAGACGAAGCTGCTTCTGCTGTCCCCGCTGCCTGCTGAAATGCCACGGGAGAGGGAGTGTGGGGAATCAGTGCAGTCTGTTGAGGGAGGGAAGGAAGAAGTGATTGAGAGAGGGAAGGAAGAAGTGATTGAGAGAGGGAAGGAAGAAGTGATTGAGGGAGTGAAGGAAGAAGTGATTGAGAGAGTGAAGGAAGAGGGAATGGAAGGAGTGAAGACAGAAACAAAGGAACACTCCAAAGAAGAAGTGAAGGAAGAGAGAAGTGAAGAATTGGAGGAAGAAACACACTCAGATACCAACGAGGCAAAGGAAATGGTGCTGGTAAGCACGATTGCAGATGCGCTGGGGGTGTTCACGTCCTGCTCGGAGGAGGACATCAAGGAACTGGATTGGGTGAATTGCGATTCCTTCCGTGTGGACTTTGAGCTGACGCTGAGCGACGTGCAGATGCTGAACATTCTAGTGAACGAGGAGAAGGGAAATGAGCAACTCATCCACATCAAGGTGAATGAGGAGACGAGTCTCTTCCTCCAAGTGGACTATCCCATATTTGTCGTGAACGAGCTCATGAATCGTATCGGTCATTTGCAGTGTTGTGTTTGTTGGGAGAGCCTTTTCCACTTTTTGTGCCCATTTTGCACGCCCAATTTATGTTTGATTGGAGCCGCCTCTGTCGCTTCGTTCCCAAACATATGTACAGGAGATTACATAAATAGTAATCGCATAGAGTTTCCTTTGCTGTTAAACGCCGTTTCTCCTCAATCGTTCCTTTTCCAAGAATGCGTGGGAATTACATCAAGAGTATTCACGGAGTAGCGATGAAAGACTTTTCGAAGGGGTACAAGTTCGTTACAGAAGGCAGTGTGACTATTCCTTACCCAGAAAGCAACGAAGTGTTTTACAACAAAGTATGTGCAGGTTATTATATCTACCCTAGGTTCAAGTGAAGAACCGCGACCTGTCGATTCTCATGATCACCCTGTTCGGTGAGCTTCAAAAGAGAGAGTTGGAGGAGCTGAAGGAAAAGAAGCCGAAGCGCTACGAAGGAATGATGGCGGAGCGCAAGCGAGTTGCCGAAGAAGAGGGTTTGCGTCTGTTCTCTTATCAATCGCAGGCAAGCCGTACCTCGCCGAGGACGGACTCTACATCTTCGAGGCACTGGCCGCGTCGGGATTGCGCAGCATTCGCTACTGGAAGGAGATCCCCAACATCCGCCGCCTGATCATCAACGACATCGCTGACGCCGCCGTGGAGAGCATGAAGGACAACCTGCAGTACAACGGCGTGACATCCGACCGCGTCGTGCCGAACCAAGCGTACTCTCGTGCTGTGCCTTCAACGTAGGGATGCCACGATGGTGATGTACCAGAATCGCAACCCCGCCTACAATCGCTTCGATGTGATCGATCTTGATCCCTACGGCTCCTGTAGCATCTTCCTCGACGGCGCCGTTCAGAGCATCCACGACGGCGGCTTGCTCTGCGTCACGAGCACGGATCTCACCGTTCTCTGCGGTAATCATCCCGAGGTGGTCTTCTCGAAGTACGGCAGCAACTGCCCAAAGACGCCCTTCTGCCACGAGCTCGCCGTGCGCATCGTGCTGTACACGATTATGATGGCTGCCGCGAAGTACGGAAGAAGCATGGAGGTGCTGGCGGCGTTCCAGATCGACTTCTACGTGCGGGTATTCGTGCGGATGTGGTGCGCGTGCGGATGGACTGAAGCGTAGTCACGACTCCAAAACCGCGATTAAGCAGTGTTCTTCGCAGTCGTCGCTTCTGTACTACTGTAACGATTGCCACAACTACCAACTCCAGAAATTGGGCCGAACGCACAGTGCGTCATCCGAGGGCGTTTCACCCGCAGAGGACAAGCCCGCCAAATTCCACCCGCCCAACTGCGAGGTCGATTCTCACTGTCCCATCTGCGGCTGCCAGTACCGCGTAGTTCCCCGCGGTTCTGTTCACGCGTAGCTGGGCGGTCCGCTGTACAACGGGTCGCTGCACGACGAGGCGTTCGTGGGCGCGGCGATCGAGCGTCTGCGCAAGCTGTACGTGGAGAAGGACGCGGCGCTGGTGGCGACGAGCACCTTCAAGTGCACGACGCACGAGATCTTGTTGGGCATGCTGACCGCTGTGGGTGTGGTGAGGTGATGTCACAGGCAGATGCAGGAGGAGTTGCCCCAACCGCTGTACTTCAGTTTCCACGGGATGACCTCGTTCCTGAAGATGACAGCACCCAAGTATGTGGAGGTGAGTTTTGGCGGGAAGGTTTACCGGCAGATTGTCTCCGCGCTGCGCAGGGCGGGCTACCACACCTCCCAATGCCACTGCGACCCGCTGGCGCTGAAGACCGACGCGCCCGGCGATGTGGTGTTTGACGTTTTCCGGGCCTATTTCCGCGAGAAGCAACTGCCGCAGGACGAGAAGTGGGAGGCGCGCCAGCCGGAGGGCTTCGTGAAGCGCTTCCTGCTGGAGCCCGCGACGGGGAAGTATGACTTCACGGTGCTGGAGGAGCTGAAGGACAAGGAGTACGAGTTCGCGCGGTTCCCCGGAAACCCCGAGGCGAACTGGGGACCGAAGGCGCGCGGCAGTCTGAAGCGATCGAATGTGGAGTCGAATTGAGTGAAGTGTTTGTTACAATCATCCATCTGAGTGCACTACTTGCTACACAACCGTCCAACTCAATGCACCCTTTACTGCACACTCCTCCAACTCACTGCAATAATGCACATTCTCTTTGCACAATGGAAGTGGAGCAGCACGGCGGTGCTCCGCTGTCGAGAGAGGAGTGGAGACGGGAAATGCGGAAGAACTTTTGCAAAAAGGACATGATTGATGACGACGGGAATTTGGTGAAGGAGTAGTCCCTGCGATTTCCATTTTGAAATGTAGGTACTTCCACCTCAAGAAGCTGAAAACCTGGACCCTGGAGGAGGAACGACTGCTCATCCAGGGCATTCAGAAGTATGGAGTTGGGGAGTGGGAGCGCATCCGAAGAGATTTCCTTCCCGATTGGGTAGGCTTTGTTTGGACGAGGGAGCGGCTAATCAGTAGATGACGGAAGACATCCGGTTGAAGGCGTGCCGACTGCTCGGCATCCAGCGCATCGAGGAGTATAACGGTTTCAAGGGAGGGTATGAGGAGATTAACGCCGTTGAAACGCCCAAACGGTTTGACGCGTAGGTGTGGCAGAAGAACAAGGAGAAGGGGGAGCAGCAGCACCTGTGGTTTAGCAATGTCCTGATGGATAAGCGTTTTGGTCTGATTGGCAAGGCCGAGTGTCCTGTTTGTTCGCAACGCGTTTGAAACAAAGAAAGGCACTTAGAAAGTGGGATAGACGGAGCTGTAGGTAATAGCGCAGCGACCCATGCCACCAACGTCCTTCTCAATGCGCACGTAACCCTTCTCACCCCAGTTCTCGCCCCAGGAGTTCTTCACGATCCAGTACTTCATGCCGGACTCGTCCTCGTCGTAACCCACAGCCAGCACGGCGTGGTTGATTCTCTCCGTGCACTGGGTGATGATACCGCCCTTGTAGAACTGGAAGGCGCTGGCATCGAGCACGATGGACACGGGGGTCAGAGCCACAGCGTTGGCGAGAGAGACCTCATCCTCCTGAGGAAGCTGCACCTTGCTCACGGACTTCACGGCAACCTTGCAGGCATCATCGTGGCACTCCTGATCCATGCCCTTGTAGGGGTAGTCCTCCTCCTTGCACAGGCCGTGAGAGGACACGTAGTCCAGCACGCTCCAGGGCCAGCCACCGCCGCAACCAGCAGCCTCGTACTTGGGGCGCTTGGCGCAGTCCACCAGCTGCTGCTCAGAGAGAGACACCAGCTCGCCAGAGTGGATGAAGTAGGCACCCTCGGTAGTACCGGTGGTGGAGAAGGCCCAGCAGGAACCGCAGGAAGCCTGGTCCTTGATGGGGGTCACGGCTCCCTTCTCTCTCCAGTCCACTCTCTTGGGGGCATCGCCCAGCATGGGGGTCATCACGTCGCTGCGCTGCTTGGGGTCCTTGGCGCAACCGCAGAACTTGTAGGCAAACTCTTCCTCAGTGATATCGGCGAACTTGTTCACGCCAAGGGTCCAGGGCAGATGCTTGGCGTTGTGGGCCTCAATCTTGTTGAGGTTCACGTTGAAGACGGCCAGACGGTACTTCTGCTCCTCGGGGGAAGAGTAGTGCTTTCCGTACTGGCTCTTGAAAGCGAAGAACTGGGAGTCGCGCAGGCTCGTGCTGAGCGCAACGGCGAACAGGACAAAGAAGATAGCCTTCATAATCACTCACGAAAGATAATTTGAAGCACCAGATCTCAAGCACTCTGCGTCATCAAGGCCATTGGCTGAACCAGTTTGTGCCGTGGGGTCCATTTGGCCGAGCAGGCAACCAACACAGGAGAACGGAATTGTGTTCGATTCAACAAACAAGTGTAGAGAAGCGTATTACTCCCACTGCAGATCCTCGAAATAGCAGGCACCCGCGCTCGGCTTCGAAGCGAAGAGACCCAGCTTAATGTCCTCATCACCGAAGCCGTGCTTGCGGTAGTCCAGCGCCTTCATGAAGGCGGGCAGCGCCTCCTCGCGGACCAGGTGCACCGCACAACCGCCCCAGCCCGCTCCGGTCAAACGCGAGCCCAGCGCACCGTGCTTCCTACGCGTAAGGCAGGGACACAACACACACATGGCAATATCCACCAGCTCGTTCAGCTGGTCGCACGAGCACTCGTAATCCTCGTTGCAGGAGCGGTGCGAGGCGCACATCAGTGCGCCGAGCTTCACCAGCTTGTGCTCCTCCTTCTCGTCCTCGCAGACCGCTCGGAACTCCAACACGCGGCCCGCCTCGGAATACACGTGCAGCGCGCGCTGCAGGCACTTGAACTCCTCATTCACCTCCAGCACCTTCGCCGCGGCCGGGCGGTCCGCGAACAGCGTCTCCTGCTTCAGCGGCACGCCCAGCAGATTCTCCACCTCCTCCGTGGTGTACGGCTCCGCGTGCAGCGTTTCGCGCAGAATCCCCTCCATCTCCTTCAGCGACTTGCCGCCGAGATCGCGCGCCAAGTCCTGCAGCGACGTGTACTCCAAAAAGCGCGGCAGCCCGAAGTGCTTCGCCACGAGCTTGGCGGCCAGGCGGCCCTCCACCACGCGCAGGTTGTACCCCTTGGCCGCCGTGACGGCCTTGGGCGCTTGGTAGAAGGAGTTGGAGATGACGAACACGCCGCCGGCGGGAAGCTGCACCGCGGTCACGCGCAGCGGGTTGAACTGGATGTGGCTGGCGTAGCCGCGGATGCCGTGCACGGAGATGGCCTGGTCCATACCGCCGCCCATCGTGCCGATGTAGAATCTAGTCGTGATGGCGGGAGGGAAGGGGGACTCGGCCACGCGGCTCGTTTCGGCGAGCGCGTTCTTGTCGAAGGGCATGCCGTTCGCGAGGGCGGTGGCCATGCAGGCCGCGACGACGAACGCCGAGGAGGAAGAGACACCCGCAGCGGGGGGAACCGTTCCGCTGACGCACACCTTGAGCAGGCGGGGCGCGTGCTGCTAGAGCTAAGCCACGGGAGAATCGCGCACCTCCTTGTTCAGGTTGTCGAAAGCACCCTTGTAGCCGCACTGGAAATACAGGGACCAGTTGTGCTCCTTGCCCATATCCGCCTTGGGGTCCACGGGGATCGTTTTGCTCTCAAACTTGGAATCCTACCCCCATCACACGCCCATTTCACTTAGTCTACAGTGTTGTGAATAGAAAACTCGGTTTCGCCCTTCTCGTTGGCCTCAGAGCCGATCGCCATGATCATGTCGTTCGCGATGGCCATCGGCAGCACGGAGTAGCTAGTCCGTTATGGTGGGTTGGAATCACGTACCCGTGATAGTCAATGTGCTCTCCGATGAGGTTCACGCGACCGGGAGCGCGGACGAAGAAATCCGGATTGCAGCCGTACTTCTCGTTGAAGAGGCGTCTCAGCTCCTCGAAGCGGCGAGTGGTAGCGGGGACATCATCGTACACTTCGCTTATCCTACATCGTCAGCGTCCACTCCGCTAATCGCCTTACGCGTGGTAACAGGGAACAGCAGTGCTCATTGTTGAATAAAGGGGAGGGGATTTGTGTTTCTGAGAAAACAGAGCAATCTACTGCGTGCGCATTGCACAGAGGAACTGCGTGTTTATCGTATCGGCAATGGAAGGACCTGTCTTCATGTGGAGAAGAGGGAGTCCGCAGAAGATGCAACGCTCTCCCTCCAGGTACGGCTGGCAGCAACAGGGGCAACTGAGCACATCGGCGCAACCCACGACGGGCTTCCACGAATAGAGACAGTAATGGTCAATGGATCGCAGCACGCAGTACTCCTGGTGTCCCTCGTCCAAAACCGTCTCATTTCCGCAGCATTCGCACTTGTGACACACTTCCTCCTTCGGCACTTGGAGAGAAGAATCTCCCTCCATCTTGCCCCGAATCCACTTCGCCTTCGCATCCTCCCTCTGCTCATAAGCCGCGTACAGCAGTCTTTTTCGCAATGTCAGCACCGAATCAATGGAGGCACCTTCCGTTAGTTGCCACTTCCCTCCCGTGTGGAATTGACGGCAGAGCCAAATGAACAGAAGGTGAAGCGAATCCACGCTCGCTGCACTGCCCGCCTGCACCGCCTCCCAAGTCGATTGAAGCGTGGAGCGAAGTGCCGAAGGGCTCAGCACGACAAGGGGAAGCCACGGCTGGGTGGGCGGAGAAGGAAGAGCGAGGGAGTTGAGAGCCAGCGCCTGGACACGGTAATCGACGGTGGTGGACTTGGGCGCGGTTTGGTAGTAGCAGAGGAAGAGAAGCGTCTGCGGGGCGAAGGAGAGAGAAACGCCGCCCAGAAGAGAAAAGTCGGTGAGGGTGGCGAAGAAGGGCAGGATGGACGCCGAAGCAAGACAGGTGGAGGAGAGTAGGTCCACGACGCGATGAGAGTAGCAGCCCGTGAGAATCTGGCAGGAGCGGAAGGGTCCCCCCATCACCCCAATTCCTTCGATCTCCGTATAGAAGGACACGATAGATAGAGTCTCGGGAGACTCCACGCGGTAGCAGCCGATGTGAACACCGTCGCTTGTCAACAGGATGTCATCTTCGCTTCGCAGCTCTTTGATGGCCGCTTGACAGGGGTGTGGGCGAGGAAGAATGGAGCCGAGAAGAATCGTCTCTGTAGCCATGTCCTCTGGCGGTGACTTTACACCAGAAGGATGAGAATCGGCGATTGTCTCCACCATCATGGATGAAGGGGTGGATGGCGGAGAGACGGAGAGAACACGACCGTGAAACGTTCCGCACAGCAGATGAGAGGCATAGGGAAGGATGCTGGTGATAATGTCGGAACACCTCACACTCCACTCTAACGATGGCGTGATGGAGGAATGCATCTCGTCCGTCCACGAAAGGGAGAGGGAAAAGAGGATACGGTTCCATGCGAGAAGGAGGGAGAATGGGGAGAGGAAGTGGCAGCTGCAGGAAACGATAGGATAGCCGCATTCTGCGAACAATACAGAGGACTGTAGCGCGGGGAGCAGGTCCGCAATCTCCTCCATATAGAAAACGCCCATCGATTTCGGAAACGACCACAATTGTACTTCTGGCGTACGTGTAACCGTCAGTAGAAAAGAGGATTCACTCGATTTGGGGCTGCGAGGACTCCATTCCAAAAGGCAGAAGCCTTCCCGCTTCTTGTTCTTCTCTTCCTCTTCTTCACTCTTCTTTGACTAAGTGTAATTGCAAAACAACAAAGGATACTCGCTTCTGTGGCGATTTCTCCCCCTCCTCCTGTATCGGACCCTCTGATTTGTTGCTCAGACAGAGCGTGCGATTCTGATATGGATTGTACACCCTACAATTCGCCGCATCTGCGAATGCAACGAACCCGTCTTCGGACACGGAAATACTCGCAAACGGCTGGTCGGGACTCAGCTTCGTGTACACATTCTCCCTGTACAGTTCTGTGATCCTATCCTCATTCATCAGAGTATTTCTATTCTTGTCTTTGCTATTCCATAGGGTGTATGTTCCCTGTGTAGGTGCTGTTAGAAGTGTGAATGACAGAGAAGAGGTAAACTCTATGCAGCTCACTCACTGAAGGAGTCCAGCTCGAAAAGAATCAGCAAGCGAAGAACAACTGCATCGGGACGATCCAGTTTGGAGAGAAACTGGTTCGTCCAATCAGCGCGCTGATCCAAACGGTACTGTCCAGTTTGATCCAAGCGCAGTATTCATATAATTAATTAGCCATGGGCGCTGCTCCTAGTAGAACACCTGCAGAAATCCTGCAAGATAATAAGAATGCAATTCGTACTTCGATTCGCGAGATTGAGCGTGAACAAAGACAAATCGAAAGAAGAAGGAAAGAGGTGGAGTCGAAGATCAAGAAGGCTGCTCAGGATGGCCGTGTGGTGAGAAGAATGAGTTGTGACTGAAGAGTAGGGAGAGGTGAAGATCTTTGCCAAGGACCTCGTTCGGATTAAGAAGGCAATCGAGAAGTTCGAGGTGGCCAAGGCCAATCTCCAGGGCATTCAGATCCAGCTCATGACCGCGAGCGGCCAGGAAGCGATCACCTCTTCGATCAAGGGCGCTTGCGAGGCCTATCGCGCGCTGAATGGTCTTATGGATCCCAAGGCCATGCAGAGAATCATGGCCGAGTACCAGAAGGAGAGCATGCGTCAGGAGATTATGAGCGAAGTGATGGATGGCGCTATGGACGACGCTATGGGCAATTTGAACGATCCTGACGCGGAGGAGGAGCTGGTCGAGAAGACTCTTCAGGAGATTGGCGTGAGCGCCAGTGGACAGCTTATGGACCCTTCGGGCACCAACCCCAATCCTGTCTCTGCAGAGGCCAACGCAGACTTGACGAGTAGACTGAATAACCTGTAATTGTACCCATTCTCTCTTTGTTGCAGCAAACAAGCGAAAAGGATTTGTTGAACTGTTGGAGAGCCATTGCGAGGCTGGCTAGGGAGTTCTTTGGGGGCTCTCTTGTTGGGAGTGGTTGCATTCTTGCAGGAGGTGGTTTTGGGATTGCGTTGAGTGTATTTGGGGAGAATGATGGTCTCATCGCTGTGTTGGATGATGGCTTCCTTATGGTACGTGGAAGAGGTGATGGTTTCATTGCTGTGTTTGGTGATGATCGCATCATGGTGTTGGATGATGGCCTCATCACTGCATTTGGGAGAGGTGATGGACTCATCACCGCATTTGGGAGAGGTGATGGGTTCATCATGGTGTTGGATGATGGCCTCATCACCGCATTACGAGAATCAGTCATCATCGGATTTGGAAGAGGCGCTGACCTCATCACCGCATTGCGAGATGAAACCACAGGCTGTGTAATGGATGGACTCTTCTTGGACTGTACTCGCTTGCCTTCAGGCATCGACTGCGCATCTCCCTTCACTGGCGGTGCATTTCCTCTCCTAATCTCCACAGTGGATTTCTCTTGCTGGTACGGCACATAGCGCCTTCCCTGACTGATTGCCGTATAAAACGCCACCACTCTGTACATCAATCAAAACTCGTGCGCACCACTTCGCATTTGTCTTCACCCCGCTCAAACTGAATCCCGTCACACGCATGCGATCAATGCTCATGCCTCGACTCAGCGCCACATAGGTCATTCCCACCTCGAACACACCTCGCAAATCGACATCCAACAGATCGATCGTCATTCCTTGCGATTTGTGAATCGAAATGCCCCACGCCTGCGTATCACGCCACCACATTCACCCCACCAGCTTCAGCGGCAATTGCGTGCGACTCGCCACTACACAACCTCCCGCCTCCACACTAAACTCCACTGTTTCCATCGTTATTCGCTTTTCGCCCTTCACCGTCGAGAAACAGACCACCGGCATCGGATGCGCCTCCTCGCCCTTCTTCGTGAAGGAAACCACCACGCCGCGACAGCCGTTCACAAGTCCGTCGCTCACCGACAGATTCTTCACCAGCATCACTTGCGCGCCCAATTTCAGCGTCAGACGCGCCGGCGCCTGACACGACTTGCCCAGTTGGTACAGATAACTCTCCTCCACTACGTGTGACACACGGATGGAGATACCACCTCCATTGTCGATGGAGGAGTAATCAACTGCAGGCGAGTCTAACGCGTCCAGCTTCTGCTGGTTGTAGCGGTTCACGTCGTTGTTCAGCGCGAAGAGCCTGCCGGTCAAATCCACGGCGGAATCTCACTTGGTGCTCTCCACGTGAAACTCCTCGTCGGACTCTTCGTCGCGGTTCTGCCGTGCGATGACCTGTTCCAAGTCGTGCGACGCCATCGATTCGATGACTTGCACGGACTGTTGCGAAACACGGCCCTAGTCACTCAATTGGGCCCCAATTCGCAACATAACGGACTTCGCGTAATAGCCGCTGCAATCGCATGTCCTTCTGTCGAAACACCGTCTGTAGCACCACCACTTTCTGCTTTTCACCCCCAAGACGAGACATCACTTCAATCACCACATTCCACCATCGCGACTCGAAGCTGAAGATCACACCGTGCTGCCCCAGACCCACGGGCGGCAGCTGGAAGAAGTCGCCTGCTTATTACATTGAATCATCAGCCCCACCGCATGCCACGATCTGAATGCCGCCAAAGGGCGTGGAGTCGTTGCGAACCGTCCGGCCGACGTACTCCAGCATGTCGAACAGCCGTCCGTCCAACATGGAGATCTCGTCGATGATCAGCACTTGGCACGCCTTCCATCGCTCCACTGCCGCCTCGTTCTGCCGCACCTTCCGGAGCGTCTGGTTCACATCCATGTTGGTGATGCCCAGACCGGCGAAGGAGTGGATCGTGATGCCTCCGATGTTGCACGCGGCGATTCCCGTGGAGGCGGTCACGAACACCTTGTCCTTTCCCAATTGCTCCTGGAGGGCTTCAATCATCACGCGGAGGATGTGGCTCTTTCCCGTTCCGGCGTCGCCCGTGAAAAACACGTTCTACACATCATCCAGATACGGTGCACCTTACATATCCCTTCAGCACCGTTTCGAGCACACTCATCTGTTCGGCAGACAAACCGAAGGCATAGTCATCCACGAGACCCTCGATCGGTCTTTCTGTCAAGCATCCCCTCCGTTCTCACCGCTCCTTCTTTGCAATCGGTTGATCCGGAGCAGGGATGTCATCCAGACTCTGTTCGGGGAGAGTGAAACGCGATCTTGACTTGAGCCTCCTTCCCTCCCCTACCTTTGGGTATTTGCGTTCCGAAACGAGTTATATCCTCTCTTGCGACCGCCTCGTCCCGACCCCGAGAATGAGCCTTCGGACACGATCCGCGCCTTTGCCTCGGTGTGCGTGCTGACTTTGCGCGTGCTGAGGGCTGCGAAGGCGCTTTTCACGTCCATACTATCCCTAGTGATTTGGCGGGAAAATGTCTGGAACAAACAGCGCGAGATTAGTTCATTCTGATCAGAATCTCATTCTCGGAGATGGCCATACCGATCTGGTTGCGGAGGCTGAGCAGCGAGTCGTCATCTCTGCTTCTCACGTAGAACACGCCGAAGTCCCAGTGCATGTAGCCAGCCGGACCGCCGGGCAGGATCATGCCGCGGTCGTTGGTGTAGTACATCCAGCCGGGAATCAGCTTGCCCTGCTTCAGCTTCTTCAGCACGTCGCTCTTCACCTTCCACAGACCGCCGAACTGCACCTGGTTGCCGCCAGCGATGTTCTTGGCCGCAATACCGATGGGACGAGGGTACACGTACACGGTGTGCAGGTAGGCGTAGCCGCCCTTGTCGGACTGGACGATCTCCACCAGCGCGGACTTGTAGAAGTCGACGCCCGTGCAGCCGATGATGTGCTCCAGCACCTTGTGGCTTCTATTCCAGTGCGAGATGATGTAGGCAGGGCCGTTCTTCACCATGTCGCCCGCGTTGTTGAAGGTCACCATCTGGTAGGCCACGGCGCCGCCGATGTTCTGGTCGGAGTACATCAGCGCGAAGGTGTCGCGGTTGATGATCTGCAGCTTCACCTTCGAGTACAGGATGGAGGAGCCGCCCGTGGACACGGTCAGCGTCGAGCCCCACTGAATGTTGCGGTGGTGCGGGCCGGGCGCGCCGTGCGTCACGTCCATGGACACGCAGTCGATGCCGCCGGAGGCCGCGCGCGTGTAGCACATCACAGCACCGTTTCTGTAGAGGTTGTCGAGCGAGAAGTAGCCGTAAGACATCTCGAAGGGCAGGCGCTCGAAGTCGTGCACGTACACCTCGCCGTTCTCGATGCGCGCGTACGCCACCAGGATGGGACCCATCTGGTGCGTCTCGTTGTACAGCGGACCCACAGCCGCCACCACGTAGCCCTCAGGACCCAGACCCGCGAGGCCGTGGAACTTGCGGCGCAGACCGTACACCACGGGCTTGCTCATCGCGAAGGTCTTGGCAGAGCCCTCGGAACGCAGCGTGAAGAGGCGGGTCACCAGGTTGATGCCGTCCTCGTAGGTGCACGCCAGCATTCTCTGCTCCTTGTCGTCGCGCAGATCATCGCAGTAGGGGTAGGACGTTTCGGGGTCGCCGAAGCGCTGGGGCGTACCGACCTGGTACTTCAGCTCGTACTGCTTGTCGCCCGTCTTCTCGATCGTGATGGTGTAGGGGATAATCTCGCCCGAACCGACCACGGCAAGCGTGTCCTCGCTCAGTCTGAACAGGGCAGCCACCTCGCGCTCCTTGCCTTCCACCTTGGGCAGCTCAATGTCGTAGTTCTTGATCACGATATCATCGTACGTGATGTCGTAAGCAAGCAGATGGCTTCTGGCACCCATGATCACGAAGTTTTGGCCCCAGGCAGTCACACGAATATCGCTGTGCACGTAGGAAGGCTCGACCGTCACGTTGCGGGAAATGGTGGTACCAGCGCCCGTGAACACGTAACCCTTGGTATCCAGAGAGACGACCATACCCGGCTCCACCTTGGGCACCTGGTTGAAGTAGGGGAAGGAGAAGGTGTAGAGGGTCTTCTCCAGGTTGCTCTGTCTGCCCATGTTCAGGCCGATGCAGCTGAAGATAAAGGCCAGCATCACCAGGAGGATGGCGAGGTAGGCAATCAGACGCTGGTGCAGCATCGTCTGCTTCTTCTCGTTTCCAACAAGTCCGTAAGATTCAACGTCCTGCATTGTTTTTTTCTGATGCTATCGGTGGTACTTGAGGTAGGACCCATCTTCCTTTATGGGCCCCATGTCCCCATACTGCAACTTGGGTTATTGCGTTGTTCCTTGTTATTTTGCGTCCATAAACGGTCGCTCTCCACCGCATTTTGTCCTCTCTACCTCTCTACGAAATGAAAAGGGCGACTGCTTCGCCATTATCGCGAATTGGAGAGAGTGTGTTTAATGAAACGCCCCTTCCACACCCAACCTCCACCTCCGAGTGGCGTTTCACTAAACACAACCTAAACACAACGTGGAACGCTCGGAACAAACAGCGCACCCAATAAATGACGTTACATCTCCTCCCCCTTCAGCTCCTGCATCGCCAGCGACTGCATCTCCATC
>OIWT01000911.1_pt1 | contig 38631 bp, 40 predicted proteins | sample 1587701 | NCBI WGS metagenome assembly OIWT01 (sample SAMEA3888904, study PRJEB22519) | human gut metagenome | biome: human gut; feature: human-associated habitat; material: faeces | place: Denmark | collected 2009 | reverse complement strand
GCAGCCATGCTCCAACTGGATCCGTCCGACAATCTCCTCTGGCGACCAGTGGTACGCCAGGATACAGATCTGGATGTAGGAATGAAGTGGTGCATACTCCAGCCGCTTATGCGGACGACAGGCTTTCCTGCGCTGCTTGTAGAGCGCTTGCGCGGTCAACGGGCAGTACGACATAGGCTGGTCCGCAGGGGCCGCATTGCGGAGAAGCTCACGCGAGATGGTCGACTTGCTCCGGTTCAGCAGATGGGCAATCTCCGTGATGGATTTGCCCTCAGCAAGAAAAAAGAGTATCTTTTCTCGCTCAAATGGTGTAAGATGTGTGTAGTGGCACATAGGCTCTCCTTTTGTTATAGGTAGTTCTCTTCAAACACCATTATAGCAAAGAAGTCTATGTGTCATTTTAATTTGGTTGTCTAGGAGCTGTTGCACTTAGATTGTAAATCCATCCCTTAATAATATCAAGGCTTCGCGGCCCTCTCTTTCCCGATTTTCATGCCATTTTTGAGATTCCACACCTAAAACGGAACTTTTCTAGAACTTTCGCCATCTGACTCTGGAACCGCTACACGGAAACAGAAAAGGCGGCCCACGGCATCCCGCTCCATGCGTCAGGATCACGCCGCCACGGCAACAACTGGCAAGGACTCGCCAATGTGCTGCCACATCGTCGTCATGCTCCCCTCTCATCTCCGATTGTCAGGCCATGCCCTCTAGACTGGCATCCATCACCGCCCGCCATTCGCGTTTGTTCCTGTCTGGCCCATGCCTACGCCCTGTTTACTGCCCGTCGAATCCCTGACGCATATAGTTATATAGGCCGACGATTTGAAGGCCCTAGAATCGCGTCCTGGAACGTCTGAGAGGAAAAAGCCGCTCCATCCGTCCGGCCTTTTCCTCTCCCTCGCTTGAAAAGATACGGGAAAAAGCGAGATAAAGCACATCAAAGCGCAATTTTGTGCCCTAGAAGCCATTCTTTCCTCTTGCAGAATGGCGGCCGCGCCTGGCACTGCCGGAACAACCTGCCGCATTCGCTCCATCATGGACGAACCGCGCCGATCCGTCTGCGATCCTGCCGACGGGCGGGCGGCTTGTCGTCGGCATCGCATCCAGCCGACTGCCAGACAAGATGCAAGGCATAGCTGTCATCATAGGGACTACACCCCTTTCAACATCCGCACTTATATCACACGAAGGGCCGCCCCCGGCGTCGAAAAATCCCCCAGAGAGAACCGGCATAGGGGGGGATAGGTCCGGCAAAATCCTACCGAGCAATGGAACCGACTGCCACCACGACGGGCAACAGCTTGCCCTTGACTTGTTCATGATCCTGACGACAAGCAGCACCCGCCACCAACGGCCAGAACTCGACGCCATAGCCGCCCGCCTGCCGCTCCTGACTGCCCGGCCGTCGCCATGCTCCACGAATCGCCACGCCATGCCGCCCGCTGTCATGCGCTGCACCTTCTCCACATCCTCGAACCATACTAGCCAAACTGCTGGCAATCGTCAGAGATGGTTCCTCGTCCCGGCATCCTCGAGGATATATGACGCCACCGCCACGGCCTGGCATCCCTTTGCAGGTTTTCTGGCATTTTCCCGCAAGGAAAGATAGGGCGCGGTTTTTCCGACATGCCAAAAACTTTTTCAGGCTCCCCCCTGCCATTTCAACACGACCGACAAAACCGCGAACGGATTCGCTTTTTTGCGTTCTGCCTTTACGCCTGGCACTCCCAGGACAGCAGCACCCCTGCACGATCCTGACAACGGGCCACGGCATCCCACTCCACACCGCCGCCCATATCGGCGCAATTTTACGCCGATCCCCCACGGCATCCGGCTCCATGCGTCAAGATCAAGAACGCCACGGCATCGCCCGGCATCTCTCAAAGCCGATTTTGTGCCCTTAACCTCTGGACCTGCCGACACAGCCGCCCGCAATTCGCGTTTATTTTCTTCTAGGCAAGCGTGCGGCCGTAATTTCTGCCCGTCGAATCCCTGACGCATATAGTTATATAGGCCAACGATTTGAAAGCCCTAGAATCATGTTCTAGAACGGCTGAGAGAAACGCCGCTCCATCCTGCGGGCATATCATTGCGGACATTCCTCTCAACATGAGGTAGCAAAACGCGACCCCATCCCACGCACGCACGGGCCGACGACTCCCAGGGCGGGGACCAATTTGCCAAAAGTCGTATTTCCCGACCTTTGCGCGGGCCATTATCGTCGCGATTCGCGACGATAATAAAGGGAACTGCTACTTCATCGCACGCGCGGCAGAACTCTAGTATTTTCTAGTATTCTTCACCCAGACGCGGCCCTGCTCATCCACGTTTCGGCATCACCGCCAAAACATCCCACACGTCAGAATCAGCAAGATGGCCCCGCGCTAATACCGTCATTTCAACAGACGGTATCCTCGTCCCCCTGGCATCGCCACCCCTTCAAGGATGTAAGTTCAGCTGACACCCTCACTTCAATTTAGGGTGCTGCACCCTCGCCACAATCTAGGGTGCTGCACCTCGTCCGGCTCCCTGTCCTCGCCTGCCAAAACGAACCCCAACATGTCCCTACGTTGCCAGACAACTGACCAACTGCAGACGTCTGCAGCTCTACCGAGCGCGGCCCCAGGCATCCAGCTCCATGCGTCAGGATCAGGCACGGCCCGGCATCTTCTGGCATCCTCTCGCGCGTGTGGACGGTGCAAGCTACCTTTACCGAGCTAAAGAGTTTTAGCATTTCGCGCCTGCCCTCGCCTACATGGGGGAACGAATTGGACACCCATCCCAGGCGCGGCCCTGCTCATCCACGCCACGACATCCGTCTCCATGCCTGTTTAGGCTGACGCGCTGAAACGGTGTACTTGTTCCTTGTGACGGCATCGCCGCCAAAACGTCCCCAGGCGTCAGGATCAGCGAGAGCGCACCCCCAACAAAGGGCCGCGCCCTCGCCTGCCGAAACAACGCCTAAAGGACAGGGACCTCGCTCCCCTCGCTCGTGATCCTGACGACGGCGGGCGGCTCAGTCCCATTTTGGGACTCTGCACCGGCCGACGCGCTCAAAAGTGCCGTTCCGTTGTTTTGACGGGACAGGCTGACGACCAATGCCGACGCCTTCTAAAAATCTTGATGTTTTGACTAAAGGCATTTTGAAAACAGGTCACGACATTCAAAAACACTAGTGTAAAGTGCTTTTCTATTTGCAAACCTTTGCACATGTTTTACTTTGTTTTATCCCGTGTCATTTTGTTAACTAAGTCTACTGTAAACATACATAAGTACATAAATACAGCTATGATTATTGACATGTACACCGCGCCGAAACAGATTCTTGATGTAATATTACTTCCGATAACAATAAATTATCGGAACTAATCAGGGAACCCAGACAAATGTCTTTTTCATGACGGTCAGGCGATACTCTGAAAAAGTGCAGACTGTCTGCACTCTGCCGCCCGCATTCCATCCGGCAGGCTATAGAGTAACATCGTTACAAGCATGTTCGCCGATTGTACGCACTGCCGCGCCATGCACTCCAAACCAAACTCAACGAAAAAAAACGCCCCTGAGTTTCACCGGCGGCCACGCCATACAGCCAAAGCCTGCACCGTGAAAGCCTATATTGGCTTTCCCATGACTGGAAAAGCCGACGCCGCCCGCTGTCCGTTCCGACCGTCCGACTCATCTGTCATCATGCCGACGTTGCCCAGCTCGCTCCCTCATGCCTTCATAGGCCAGCCAGCTTTCTGCATCCGCCCGCGAATAGAAGCCGCGAAACCTTGCCCCAGGAAAGTCCTTGACCATTTCCCAGCACTCTTGCCACGTGCCAAAGATACCGACGCCACGGCCCTTCGATACACCATAACACTTGAACCCGCTCATCTTCTCGCCCCCTTCCTGTATGCCTTGCCGTTCCAGTGAGACAAGGCCGCTTGTATCGTTCGTTCCCTGTAGTCCTGCCGCATTCTCCACTTCTCACGCCGTCCCAGCGCACTGGCCGAAAACATCCGCTCCATCTGCCCGGCGTTGCCACCTGTCCAGAAAGCCAGCTCTGACAGCAGCGCAAAGTCTGCCCGCGAATCGTCGCCATCATACCGGGATACATCCCCGGCATCATACAGCGAACAGAACCATGCACCACGCCGCCCACTGCTTGCCTTTTGTAGCAGGTAACTGTCTGGATAGCTCTCACCGCCTGGATGATCCAACGCGTCAGGCTCCACTTCCTTGACGCCCCACAAGGCCGCCGTCATACGGTCCAGTACGGCCTGCACATCGACAACGCCACGGCATCCGCTCAACACGCGCCCCGTCATGGTGAGAAAGCGTTTCTCGTTGTACACCTCGAACGACTTGAACCCCATTGCTCCGGCGATTCTCCGGCCGTCCTGACTGCCGCGAGAAGGAAACACGGCCCTGCCCCTGCCGATGATATGCACGCCACGCCCTAACGGCGAACGCTCTGCATAGCTGCCGAACCGCTCGACGACGGCACGGGCCTTGCTCTCCATCCTGCCGCCATCCATGCAATCATCTATGTCAATGCCCATATATGGGGAATCCGTCAAGACAAAGCCAACGCCGCCCGCATAGCCGCCCGCCGTCACGTCCTCGAACGTCCCCCACGTGCCGCGATCCGTCACGCTTGCCGCCTTGCCGTTCGTCTGCCTAGGCATCTTCCACCCCTCTGCCGTCCTCTCCCATCTCACCCAGTTGGGAAAGCCTTTCAGCTCGTCCGGCATCTGCTGCCATTCCGTCCTCATCCCGATCACTCCCTTTCCAGTCCTCTGGTACATACTCCCCACCTGCTCCCCCTCTCTCCCATGCAAGCCCCCTTCCCCCGCTGCTCCCTCGTACTACTATACTTGTGTATATATATCTTCTTAGATACTCTTCTTCCTGTGCCACTTTGGCACCGAGTCGGTGCCAATTTGTCACCCTGACACCTCTCAACCCATTGCTATTACTAGGTTTATCGGCAAAATAATACTTATTTCCCACATAAACCCTTGCCGTTACTTGGTTCGCGGCTACCTATAGTGCCATTTTGTCACTATAACATCCTCTAAAGCCTTGTCATTGCTGGTTTGCAAGCAACTTTTTCTTTGCTATAATGAAAGACGTTCTCAGCGTTCCGCGATTGTTCTTGTAGCGGCGTTTCTGAATCCACCCCGCCGCCTCAAGTTCATTCAATCCGCGCTGGATGGTTCGCACGCTCTGGCCTGTCCTTTCTGCCAGTTCTTGCCTTGAAGGGTCCACACGCCCCCATGATGTACGAACGGCATAAATAGCCAGGAAAGTGAGTTTCGCCCCTGCCGACAACTGCCGATCTTTAGAAATAGCCCGCGGGAACTTATCAAACAAGACTCCTTCCTGGAACTTATCGGACGATCCTACCGGCTCCACGCCCTTTTTATCATCGCTCATCTTCTCACCTCGCTACACTCCCCGCCACCGCCCAGGCATCACAATGCCCATAGACAAGCACACGGCACTATGCTAGAATACAACCGGGATAACCACACAACGACATACAGCCCGGCCGCTCCATCCCTATTGGACAGCCCGACAAAGGCGGGACTGCTACGCCCCGCCCCTGCTGTGTATCGTTCGCCGTTGATTGTGGTATACCGCTTTAAGGTTTTGAGTCGGTCAAAGCCCATCGCCGTCAGGTGCTTCACACGCCTGACGGTTTTTTTATTGGCTTCAACCATCGCCCTTCTGATAAAGCTCTGTAATAGCCAAGCCGATAAACACGGGCTACGCAATCATACAACTGGATACTCTTCTGATCCTGACTCAAACTTTCATCGAACAGAATCTTGTCCACCTGGCCCGCTCCGCTTTTCTCAAAAGCTTGATCTATACAATCGTTGTTCGTTAAGTGTTCGTAAATCATCCCAAAAAGCGCGGCTCTGTTTAAATAGGCTGCATCTTTTTCAGTAACTCCCCAAACGTTCGCCACTTCAATAAGAGAATCATCAGCTATATACCCTCTGCTATCTAGAATAGTAGCGGCAAACCAAAGGTTCTCTGCTTCTTTCTTGTCCATGTTCTCACCCTTCCCAATCTTCTCTCACTGTCAAAAGCCCTTGCCACGCGAGCCCCGACGACTCAGCAGCTGCACGGCTCAACGTCGCCGCGTCATCGGCCTGCATTGCTCTCGCAAGGTCATCCAGTGCAAGAAGCACGCTCCCCTGCTTCTCTGTAACTCCCATCATATCAATCATCCTTCCTGTGTCTACGCTAGGGCAGACGGCTTTCTCATCCCCTGCCCTAGGTAACTATACCCATGTGTCATTGGATTTTTCTCTGCTGACCGTATTGTCTAGAGAATCGTACCTAGATTTGATTTTAGGCGTTCACGTGTAGCCGCTTTTCTCTCATGGCGTTCAATCTAGCGCGGGCGGCTGCCTTCTGTTCGTCCGATAAGACGCATTTACCACGCTTCGCCCGGTACGTTAATAGTCTCTTGCTCACGACGTACTCCACGGCAACGACTTCCCCGGCCTGCCTGTGTTCCTTGTGTCGGCTATAGATTTTGTCAAGGCGCGTCATCTGTGTTGTATCGCTCGTGTAGATCGTCATCGTCTCGCCGTTACGGTCATACTGGACAACCGTCTCTTGTTCGTTTGTCGGAATACTCATAGTTTCAACCTCACTTCCTGGCATATATCGCCCAAAATAGTCATAATGTTCCAATAATGTAACCTAAACCGAATAGCATGACCGCCATGCAGACGACAAAGCCGCCGCCTACTTCCAGTTCTTCCTGCTCGTTCATGCGCTCACCCCCTTTCATTCGCCGCCTGTCATCTCGTAGTATTTCCGGCGTAACGTATGCCCATGGCGCGGGATGATATATCCCTGCTGTTCCAGCCTGTCATTGATTTTCTTGATGATCGAATAGGCAAAGCCCACGGAACAGCCTGTATCTGCTGCCACTTCCTTTGCGCCGATGAACCGGGACGGCGGCTTTCTCTCGTCGCGTTCCTGCTCCATCTCGATAACCCCCTTTTGTACTGCCGCCCGATGGTGGGCGGCTTTTCACATGTCCAAAAGCTCCGACGGCTTCACGCCCAGGGCCTTTGCAATCTTGCCCAGAGTTGGCAAAGTAGGCTTGCGCCCCTTCATGACGCCATAGATTGCCGTTCTTGACAGCCCGGCCTTATCGGCCAGTTCTGCCTGTGTCATCCCTTTGTCTGCCATAAGGTTGACCAACTTTTTCTTATCCATGTTCTCACCTTCTCCCATGCGTCACTGCTCATCCAACACCAAACTGGACGGCTTGACGCCCAACGCCTGCCCGATCTTGTAGAGCGTTGTAGGCGTGCCGTTGCCGCCCGCCTTCGCATATCGCGCCGCCGTGTACTCTGAGATATGTGCCGCCTTTGCCAGCTGTTTGGCAGTCATTCCCTTGTCCACCATTGCCAGGCGCACTGCTTTTACATTGATTTCCATTCTGTCCACCTCGTTTCAAGCTGAATTTACACATAGTAAGCAACAAAAGCTATTATTTGTATCACAAACGCTAGTTTTTGTTGTTTACGCTTTCACTTTACTACATTTTCTAGTATAATGTCAAGTAGAAATATATTTTTTAGCAAAAGAAGTAGAGGGGGCGCACTGATTGACCACTTTCAGCGACAACCTGGCCGAATATCGAGAACAGGCACATATTAGCCGGAAAGAACTAGCTAAACTGTTAGGCGTATCCGTTGCAAGTATTGGCTTTTATGAAACAGGACGCAACGAACCAGACTTACAGAAACTTGTTACCATTGCTGCCGCGCTGCATGTCTCTGTGGATGATCTTCTAGGGCATCACAATGACTCATTCGATAAAGCTGCCGCCATTTTCAAACGAACTACTGGCCTAGATGTACATGAATTAAAAAACGGGGAAATAGCATTAATCGAGCCGCATCACCCCCAGGATGGAAAAAAGCAGCAAGAAGAAAATGTTATGTCATTAACCAAGGAACAGTTTACAAATGCTATAATGCGGGCAGAATCTGAATTTAAATCAGAGATTCGCCCGCGCGTGCTACCGGCCTTTCTCTTAAAAGAACTCCTGCATGAATCATGTTCTAAAAATGAATCTGAACCCCAATGCATACTCGAGAGAATGAACAATTCCCCCAAAAACCAAAAAGAATACATGCGAGACTTACAAAAATACATAAAGGAAAAAGAGCAATTTGATATTCTTTCGCACATATGCTTGATTCCAAAGGCAAAAGAAAAAGGCCCCCACTCCAAAGAGTGAAGGCCCGGGGTTTAGGAACACTGCCATTATAGCACATCCAGCCGACTGGATGCAGAAAGAGGAACCACAATGACCGACCAAGACAGACAGGCACGCCGCCCGCATCGAGAAGGTGCAGCACATGCCTAAGACACGCACGCCCCACGTGTACAGCTACGAGAAAGACGGTTCCACGCTGTACTATGTCACGTTCTACTGCAAGCAATGGGACGGCACGAACAAGAAAATCAAGAAAATGGGCTTCACGCGGCAGGCCGACTCCGCCCGCTACGAGCAGGAATACCGTGACCGTCTGGCAGGATCGCCCGCCATGACCTTTGCGGCCCTCTGTGACAGGTTCCTTGCTGACTGCAAGCACCATGTCAGGGAATCCACATACATGACACGGGCAGGCATCATAAAGCAGATGTTTGTTCCCGCTTTCGGCTCCACGCCGTTGAATGAGTTGACGCCCGTAAAGATTCGTGAATGGCAGAACGGCCTTATAGCAAGCAATCATTATAAGCCGTCCACGTTGTCAAATCTTCACGGCATACTTGTGAACGTCCTGAACTTTGCCTGCAAGTATTTCAGCCTACCGCAAAACCCTGCCGCCATTGCGGGCGGTATGGGGACGCTCAAGGCGAAAAAGGAAAACCAACACTATTGGACGCGCGAACAGTTCGCCCGCTTCATCCTGTCAGGACTCACCCCCGAGCGTATTGCCATATTCTCCACGCTATTCTGGACGGGCTGCCGAATCGGTGAATGTCTGGCACTGACAGCAAACGACATCGACCTAGAAGCAGGCGTTATGGACATCAGCAAGACGATGACAAAAACAGAACACGGCTACATTGTAGGGCCGCCAAAAACAGCACATAGCCGCCGCAAGGTATCCTTGCCGCGCCCGCTTGTCATGATCCTAGCCGACTGGATACGGCGAACCGACGCCAAGGGCAATGACCGGCTGTTTTCCGCGTCTGGAAAAAACTGCCTAGCAGCATTGCAACGTCACGCCAAAAAGTTGGGCCTGCCCGCCATACGGCTGCATGATCTCAGGCACTCCCATGCGTCCATGCTCATCAACATAGGCACGCCGCCAAAAGTGGTGCAAGAACGCCTAGGCCATGCATCAATCCAAATGACCCTTGACCTGTATTCCCATCTGTACCCCGACAAGCAGAAAGACGTTGCCGACCGCCTTTCTCAATATTTCTAAGCCGAAAACAGAACTATTTTAGAACTTTACGCATAGAAAAATGCCTGTAAACCCTTGATATATAAGGCTTACAGGCGTTTATTTTACTTATTATAAGTCAATTTTCCCTTTGCGCCGCCGCGCCTTTGAGATGACGGAAGTTGACTGGCTCGATCTCTTCTTCCCGCAAGGCCGCCATGACGCGCGGCGAGGTGATGGCGCGCAGCTCTTCTTCAAAGTCATGCTGCCATCCGCTGTCTTCCTGCAGCACTTCATTGCAGGTGCCCGGATGCATCATGACCTCCGTCGTGCCCTGCGGCAGATGCGCGATGAGCTTGAGAAGCTCCGCCTCACTGACGGCCTCGCCTGCCACGATGCCCGAAAAGTGCTCCGTCACCGCGAGCCCCCGGCGGTGCGCCTTAACGGCGGCGAGCTGTGCCAGCGTGCTGAGCCCGAGCCGTCCGACAAGCTGCCCGAGGCCGCCGAACGCACCGGCAAAGAGCGGCGTGCGCGGCGCGCGCACCGCCCCAATGCGCGCGCTTACCGCGAGGTCCAGCACGATGTCGATGATGCCGGGCAGCGTGTGCATATGCTGATGGCTGTCCACATGCGAAATGGGCACGCCCGTCGCCTCGACCTTCCGGAGCTGTGCAGCGAGTTCCCGGCGCACCTCTTCGAGGTTGACGCCGCCCTTCAGGTAGCGCCTCAAAAGCGCTGTGTGGTCGGGCAGGAAGCGTCCATCCTCTGCCACGAGCGAAGGGATCTCTGACGGCGGCAGGATGGGATTGCCGTCTACGAGCGTGAAGTGCACACCGAGCCCGAGCGCTTCGTGACGGCGCGCGATGTCGATGGCCCCCGCAAAGGCGGCACCGCCCGGCATGACGGTCGCCGAGCGCAGGCAGCCATGCACAAGCCCCTGCTCCACTGCCCGGTTGATCTCCGCATGGCGGCCAAAGTCGTCGGCATTGATGATGATGTATCGCAAGACAGGCACCTCTTTCTTGTACTCTCTTCCCTATCTCTCTGTGAATGGCATGGAAAAAGGAGCCTGTGAACAGGCTCCTCTCGTTTCAGTCTCGCTGCATGCAATCAGTTATTCGACTCAATGAGGCCGTAGTTGCCATCATTGCGGCGGTAGACAACATTGACAGCCTCCGTCTCCGAATCGCGGAAGACGAAGAAATTGTGGTTCAGGAGGTTCATCTCCATGATGGCTTCCTGGACATCCATCGGCTTGACGATGAAGTGTTTCGTCTTGACGACCTTATAGGTATCGCTCTCATCGTGTACATCCGGCAGCGGGCTCGACTTGAGCTCCTCCGTCTTGAACTGGCCGGAACGCAGGCGGCGCGAGAGTTTCGTCTTCTGTTTATGGATCTGACGCTCGAGTTTCTCGACGACAAGGTCGATGGACGTGTACATATCCATCGTCGACTCCTCGCCGCGCAGCAGGATGCCACCGGGGATCGGGACAGTGACTTCTACGATGTGACGACCCTTCGAGACGGTCAGCAGAACCTTGATGTCGCCGACGGACTCAAAGTATTTCGTGACTTTGCCAACGCGTTTCTCCACGTACTCACGCAGGGAAGGAGTGATCTCGATGTTCTTGCCTCTTACAGTGAATGTTGCCATACGACACATCCCCTTTCTTATTTCTATGCCGACGAACGGCACAAGTGATCGAGTAAAGCAGAGCGCTGGATGTTACACTTTCTTCAGATAATCCATTCATCCTGACGTCTTCTGTTTATATTGATAGTATTCGCCAAAGCCGCAGGAAACCCTTCTTCCAAATCAGGAAAATCGAATTATTTTATTGAGGATCTGGCCGCAAGGGAAGGCGAACATGCCAGGATACAAGAAAAGCCAGGTCCTTTACCGGGACCTGGCTCCTTTTCATCCGTTCTTATGCCGTCTTGATGACGTTGGCAGCCTGCGGGCCACGCGCACCTTCGACAATCTCGAACTCGACATCCTGACCCTCATTGAGCGTCTTGAACCCTTCGTCCTGGATTGCAGAGAAGTGAACGAAAACATCATCCCCGCCTTCGCGAGCGATGAAGCCGTAGCCTTTCTCAGGACTGAACCATTTTACCTTGCCAACCATAATGATTCCTCCTAGCGTAACGAAAACCTATCAGGTTGCTAAAACAACCTGACTCACTCTCGATTATACTGAGTCGCTGCGAGGTTGTCAATGAGAGCGTTCCCTGTCAACACAACTGTACTGGGAGAAGACTATCATCCCTCCAACTTGATGGGACGGGGTTGCCAAGGGCCATCGCACACCATAGGAATCCGAGATCAGAGGACTTTCGAGAGGAAGAGGCGCGTGCGTTCCTCCTGCGGATGCTCGAAGACTTCCTTCGGATCGCCCTGCTCGATGATGCGTCCATCATCGACGAAGAGCAGGCGGTCGCCGACTTCGCGGGCAAAGCCCATCTCGTGCGTGACGATGACCATCGTCATGCCCTCTTCGGCGAGCTTGCGCATGACGTCGAGTACCTCGCCGACCATCTCCGGGTCGAGAGCCGACGTCGGCTCATCGAACAGCATGACCTTCGGCTTCATCGCCAGAGCGCGTGCGATGGCGACGCGCTGCTGCTGGCCGCCCGAGAGCTGGCTCGGGTATGCATCCGCCTTGTCGGCCAGGCCGACGCGCGCGAGCAGCTTGCGCGCCGTGTCCTCGGCCTCCGCCTTCGTGATGTGGCGCACCTTGATTGGCGCCAGCATGATGTTGTCGAGGACCGTCATGTGCGGGAAGAGGTTGAAGCGCTGGAAGACCATGCCAACTTCCTCGCGCACCTTGTTGATGTTGGCCTCGCCGTCAAGCACGATGCCATCGACGCTGACCTTGCCGGACGTCGGCTCCTCGAGGTAGTTCATGCAGCGCAGCAGCGTGCTCTTGCCCGAACCGGACGGGCCGATGATGACGACGACTTCCTTCTCCTTGATCGTGAGGTCGATGCCCTTGAGCACCTCGACGTCGCCAAATGATTTTCTCAGATTCTCAATGTCGATCATCCGTCTTGTATCTCCTCTCCAGATATGCTACGAAGCGGGAAATCGTCAGCGTCATGGCCAGGTAGATGACCGCAACGCTGATCCAGATCTCCAGCGAACCATACGTCTTCGCGATGATCAGCTGGCCGCGGCGCGTGAGTTCCTCGAAGCCGATGACGGAGACGAGGGACGAGTCCTTCAACAGGGCGATGAACTCATTGCCGAGCGGCGGGATGACGCGCTTGAAAGCCTGCGGCACGATGATGTAGCGCATCGTCTGCACCCAGGTCATGCCGAGGGAGCGGCCGGCCTCCATCTGGCCCTTGTCAATCGACTGGATGCCGGCGCGGAAGATCTCCGCCACGTAAGCACCCGAGTTGATGCCGCAGGAGCCGATGGCCGCGACGAACGGGTCGACACGCTGGCCCGTGATGACCGGCAGCGCGAAGTAGACCAGGAAGATCTGCACGAGGAGCGGCGTGCCGCGGAAGAAATCGACGTAGATTGCCGCAAGGACGCGCAGGATCTTGATGCGCGAGATGCGCGCGATGCCGACGAAGAGGCCGATGACTACACCGAGGGCTACCGAGAGGGCTGTGATCTTGATCGTGACACCCGCGCCCACGAGCAGGAGCGGGAAGGAATTCACGACCAAATCGAAGTTAAACTGCATTTGCTTTCACCTTACCATTGGGATTCATAATTATTCATCATCATCAATTGGAAAAACCTGTCTACTATTATATTTCCTGCCCCTGTTCCTGTCAACGGATTGTCGGTGCATTGTCAGCAGAAAAGCAAAACACCACGCCGAAAGCGTGGTGTTTCTTTATGCAGGTTCCGTGATTATTTCTGACCACCGAACCATTTTGCGTAGATCTTGTCGTACTCGCCGTTCTCTTTGAGCTTCTTGAGTGCTTCGTTGATCTTGGACTGCAGTTCCGTGTTATCCTTCGCCATGGCGATGCCGTAATCCTCAGCCGTCAGCTTCTCTTCGAGTGCCTTGACACCCGTCTCGCCGCTCTTCGTGATGTAGTAGTCATTGACCGGGCGGTCGTTGACGACGGCATCGACACCGTTGCCCTTGAGCTCCATGAAGCAGTCAGCCGGCGTGTTGAGTTCCTTAACCTCTACGCCGCCGAGCTTCTTGACAGCCTCAGCGCTCGTCGTGCCGATCTGGACAGCGACCTTGTGGCCCTTGAGGTCCTGGAAGCTCTTGATGGCCTGCTCATCCGAGCGGACGACCATCGTCAGGCCGGACTGGTAGTACGGGTCAGAGAAGAGCACATTTTCCTTGCGCTCGTCGTTGATCGTCATGCCCGAGATGATGACATCGATGTTCTTGGCCTGCATAGCCGGGATCAGGCCATCAAAGCCGATGTTCTGGATCTCGACCTCATAGCCCATCTCCTTGCCGATGGCGCGGATCAGGTCCATATCGAAGCCCTGGTATTCCTTCTGGCCTTCATCCTGAAACTCGAACGGCGCAAAGTCGATGGACGAACCGACCTTGAGCACCTTGGCACTCGAGCCGCTGCCCGACGATGCCGAGTTGCTGCCGCCGCAGCCAGCCAGTGCAAACGTCGCAAAGACGCAGGCTGCCAGAAGGACGAATAACTTCTTGAATTTCATAAAGATTCCTCTCCCTCCATAGCTTTTCAAGCTTTTCATAGCTCTTCATGGATTCTTTCAGAGAATGAGGCCCGGAAATGGATCCGGGCCTCGTCGCTCTCACGCGATTCATTATACCATAATCGCGTATGTCATGCCAGTCTCACGAAAAAATTTCGACCGACTGCCTCTCAGTGCTGTGCCTTTCTCTTGCTGAAGCAATCGCGGCAGTACACCGGGCGGTCGTTCTTCGGTTCGAACGGAACTTCCGTCTCTTTACCGCACTCTGCACAGACGACCTTGTACATCTGGCGCTGCTCGCCGCCCTCGCGGCTGCGGCGGCGCTTGTCGCGACAATCACGGCAGCGAGCCGGTTCGTTCTCGAAGCCCTTCTCAGCGTAGAATTCCTGTTCACCGGCGGTGAAGATGAACTCCTTGCCACATTCTTTGCACGTGAGTGTCTTGTCCTGGAAAGCCATAAGATAATCCCCTTACTGAAAAATAGAATAACGCATCAGATGTCCGGTTCCCTCAATGCAGTCAATGCAGATATACGAAGAAAATAGAACGTCTATAAGATAGTATATAGGCAAAGTCCGTAAAGTGCAAGTAATTTTTATTTCAAGAGTTTTCTGCCAGTATCGCACAATAAAAAAGCTGGGGAATCCCAGCTTTTTGTCAGGCAGCCCTGCGGCGCAGCCGGCTCTTTCTCTGCGGACGCAGGATCCGGCAGCTGTTGAGCACGACGGCCAGGGTTGCCGTATTGTGGATGACAGCCGCCCAGAGCGGATTGATCTTGCCGAGTGCACCGAGCAGCATGGCACCGCTGTTGACGAGAATCGTCGCCATGAAGTTCTGCTGGACGAGATCCATCGTGCGGCGGCCGAGCTGTAGCGCCTCCATGAGGCGCGACGGATCTTCCGAGTGGATCGTGACGGCCGACGATTCCGCCGCGATATCCGTCTGGAGCCCGCCCAGCGACACGCCGACATCCGCAAAGGCCAGCGCCGGCGCATCGTTGATGCCGTCGCCGACCATCATGACCGTGCCGCGCTGCTTGAGCTTATTGACGTAGCTCGACTTGTCCTCCGGCAGGATCTCCGCATGGTACGAGTCGATATCCATGCTGCGCGCGACTTCCTGTGCCACGGCCTTGCTATCGCCCGTCAGCATGACGATCTCGTCGATGCCGTAACGGCGCATCTGGTTGAGTGTCTTCTTCATCTTCGGGCGGATTGGGTCCTCGATGCCGATGACGCCGATGAGCTTCTCGTCGCGGGCGACGTAGAGGAGGTTCTTGCCGAGCAGTCCCGCATCGAGCTGCGCATCATCCGCGATGCCGTTCTCCTGCAGGAATTTCTTGCTGCCGACGCGGATGACGCCTCCCGGGAAGCCGTCAAAATCAGGGACTTCCGCCTGCATGCCGCGCGCCACGATGGTCTTGGAGCTTTTGTGGTGCGGCGTCTGCCAATCGTGCTCCTTGACGTACTTCTGGATGGCGACAGCCAGCGGGTGGACCGAGTGCAGTTCCGCCGAAGCGGCGAGCAACACCGTTTCCTTCTCCGTCACGCCGCCCGCCGTCTTGACGAAAGCGATCTGCGGCACGCCGACCGTCAGTGTGCCCGTCTTGTCGAGCACGACCGTATCCGTCTCGGCCAGGGCTTCAATGTAATTGCCGCCCTTGACCAGGATGCCGCGCTTGGCCGCAGCGCCGATGGCCGCCGAGATGGCCGTCGCCGTCGAGAGTTTGAGGCCGCAGGAGAAGTCGATGAACAGGAGGTTCAGCACACGCTGCCAGTCTCTCGTCGCGCCGTAGACGATGGCCGCACCTAGGAATGAGATTGGCACGAGAAAGTTCGCCATCTGGTCGGCGAAGTTCTGCACGGGTGCCTTGCGCGTCTGTGCCTCCTCGACGAGGTGGACGATATGCGCGAGGCTCGTGTCCTTGCCCACCTTCTCGACCGCGATGACGAGCTCGCCCGCCTCAACGACGGAGCCTGCATAGACGGGCATCCCCTTGTGCTTCATGGCCGAATTCGATTCACCCGTGATCGATGCCTGGTTGATGGCGGCATCGCCGCGGATAATGCGGCCGTCGATAACGATCTTCTCGCCCGTATGCGCAGCGATGATGTCGCCGGCCTTGACCTGCTCGACCGGCACCTTGCGCTCCACCTCGCCATCGACGAGCCAGACATAGCGCTGGTCGAGGGACAACAGGCCAGAGATCTGCGTGCGGGCGCGCTCGGCCGCATAGCTCGTGAGCATCTCCGCACCATTCGAGATGGCGAGCAGCGTCAGGCTCGATTCCGGCTTGCCGGCGAGCACCGAGGCGATGACGGCCGTAGCCGTCAGTGTGTCGGCATTCGGGCGGTGTTCCTTGACCATGCCCTGCACGCCGTTCTGGATGAACTTGCGCGCGATGGCGAGCACCAGCAGGCTGCGCACGACCTTCATGCTCCAGAAGAGCTGCGGCGACGTGCGCTTCAAGACCTCCATGCCGGCAAAGCTGGCTAGTGAGAAGATCGCATCACGGCGGTATCCCGCCAGGCGTTCCGAAGGCGTCACAGCGGCTTCCTGCACGCGCCGCACTGTCGCGATGGCCAGCTTCTGGATCTCGCGGAGGGGCAGTGCCTCCCGATACCATATCTGGACGCGCTTATCCGCAACTGTCACCGCCCGGACCGCGCGGAACCGGCGAATCTTTGCAGCCAGCATCACGCTCTCTTCGCGCGGCAATGCGGCCTGCAGATGAAGATAACAGCTCCCATACATCATACTGTACGCCATCCTCTCATCAACGACAGAGCCCACCAGAGCATCTGCGCTCCCGATGGGGAAGAATACGTCATGAGCACCTTGCGCAGGCCGCGCAGCGCAAAGAGCAGCGAGACGAGCGAGCTCATGTCGAACCAGCCAGCCGTGTGGCGGTTGATCCAGGCCGAGAACGCGCGGCCGGTATTGCGCACGCTGCGCGTGACCCTGCCGGCATGCGACTCATCGAGCCCGGCACAGGCCCCCTCAGCGGATGACGGCTCAGAAAAGAGATGCTCCTTGAGCCAGGCGGCCAGCGCATCGACGCGCAGGCAATCGGCCTCATCGAAGGTGATGAGGATGCTGCCGCTCAGCGCATTCACCTGGATATCCTTGATGAAATCCAGCGATGAGAGGTGCTCCTCCAGAGCAGTTGCGATGGCGGGCGCGATGCGGGCCGCGCGGTAGCGGCGGCGCCCCGGCAGCGTCGACACGAGCGCAAAGGACGGCGCGCCCCCAACGGCCGCCGCCTGTCGCGGCAGATTAGCTGCCCTGCCGCGACGTCCCACAGCAGAATTGTCGGATGGAGCTGCAGCGGAAGAGCCGCCGAACATCTGCCGGATGCTCTTGCCGATTGCCGCCCCCATCATGAAACCAGATACGTATGACATATGTTACCTCCTTGCATGCGCCATGATATATTCTTCGACCTTACGCAGGTTGGGATTCCGCCTGAGTGTCTCCGGCTCATAGTGGATGAGGATCGAGCCTGTGACGATGCTCGTCTCCACGCGCGTGAGCTCTGGGAACGCGCAAAGCTCACGCTGTACCTGGCGCTCGAGCTCCAGGTTGCCCCGGAGCTTCTGGCTGCGCAGGCGAATGCGCCCAGGCAGATATGAAGCAATCTCGACAGAACGGATGAATAGGTCCAGTTTATTCGTAGGGATCTGCAGACTTCCCATGAGATTCAAGATAGTTCCTCCCTTGACGTATGACAGAATATCATTTACAGAAAGAGACTGCCAAAAGTCTTGGCAGTCTCCCCCCTCATTCTGCAAGAAATCAGTTCTTCTTTGCCTGCTGGGCTGCGATGAGGTCCTCGAGTTCTTCTTTCTGGCGCTGGAGCTCAGCAAGAGGAATCTCGCCTGCCGGTGCAGCCGGCTGCATAGCTGCCATCTGCTGCTCGCGCTCCTGCATGAAGCGGTAGCCAAAGATGCCAGCCACAGCACCTACTGCGAGGCCAATCCAAAAGTCGGTTTTCTGGAACATCGTATCCATCCTCCTTTTCGTTTCTGATAGGCTGTGCTGCCCATCGCTGGAACAAGACAGATGTCTTGCTTTTTTATCTTATCACTAATGGGAATCATTGTCAAAGAATATAAAAATCACGCATACCTCATATGAAGCATGCGTGATCTTTATCCTGAATGGCTTTCTCAGCCAATCACATCTTCTTGACAGGGATTGGGCCGCGGGAGAGCGCAATGGCTCCCGTGCGGGCAATCTCGATGATGCCATACTCATGCAGGACCTCGCAGAGCGCGTCGATCTTGCTCTGTGCGCCTGTGAGCTCAATGACGATGTCTTCCGGCGTGACATCGACGATGTTCGCGCGGAAGATGTTGACGACGTTGATGATGTCGCTGCGCGTCTCGCGCGTCGCCGCGACCTTGATGAGCACGAGCTCGCGCTCAATTGCGTCCTCCTCGCTGAGGTTGACGATCTTGATGACGTCGATGAGCTTGCTGAGCTGCTGGATGACCTGGTCCAGCTCGCCCTCCGACTCGACGGAGACGACGATGTTGATACGCGTGACATCCGGCTCTTCCGTATAGCCGGCCGAGATGCTCTCGATATTGAAGGCGCGCCGGCTGATGAGGCCCGACACATGCGTCAGGACGCCCGGTTTGTTGTCGACCAGCACGGCAAGCAGGTATTTCTTCATCTTTAATTCCTCCTACACCCAACTACGCGAAATCTCAGAGATAGCCGAGGACCATCTGGTCTAGGCGCTTGCCGCCCGGCACCATCGGCAGGACGTCTTCCTCCTCAGGGATGACGACATCGATGAGCACGGCGCCCTTTTCCGCCAGGATCTCTGGCAGGCGCGTCTCGAGCTCCTCTTTCTTCGTCAGACGGTAGCCCTTGACGCCCATGGCCTCCGCGAGCTTGACGAGGTCCGTCTTGCCCTTGAGTTCCGACTGCGAGTAGTGGTGGTTGTAGAACAGGCGCTGCCACTGGCCGACCATGCCGAGGATCTCGTTGCGGATGACGACGACCTTGACGTCGATGTCGTTGTCGGCAATCGTCGCGAATTCCTGGCAGTTCATCATGATGCTGCCGTCGCCCGTGAAGAGGATGACCGGGGAATCCGGACAGCCGATCTTGGCACCCATCGCGGCCGGCAGGCCGTAGCCCATTGTGCCCTGGCCGCCGGACGTCAGGAAGTGGCGCGGCTTGTAGACCTTGAAGAACTGTGCCGCCCACATCTGGTGCTGGCCGACATCCGTCACGCCGATCGCATCGCGGCCCATGAGGCTGCTGACCTTGCTGATGAGCGCACCCGGCTTGATGGCCTCGCCTTCCTCGCGATAGCCGAACGGATGCTTTGCCTCGAGCTCGAGCGCATGCTCAAGCCACGGAGCGAACTTAGAGGCAAAGTCATCCTCGCACGCATTGAGCTTGTCGCGCAGGAGGGGCAGTGACCAGCTGAGGTCACCGAGCACGCTGTAATCGACCTTGACGTTCTTGTTGAGCTCAGCGCGGTCAATCTCGAAGTGGACGATCTTCGCATGCGGCGCAAACTCCGATACTTTGCCCGTCACACGGTCACTGAAGCGCATGCCGATGCAGAGCAGAAGGTCGCACTCCTGGATGGCCATGTTGGCACCGTACGAGCCGTGCATGCCCGCAAAGCTCAGATAACCCTTCTCGTCAGCCGGGATGGCGCCAAGGCCGAGCAGCGTTGTCGTGCTCGGCACGCCGAGGCGGCGCACGATGTCGCGCATGGCATCTGAAGTATTCGAGATCATGATGCCGCCGCCCGCAAAGACGAGCGGCTTCTTGGCCGCACGGATGGCCTCGACAACTGCGTCGATCTCGCTCTCGTCGCCGATGTTCTCGCCGCTGTAGCCGCGCAGGTGCACCGCCTCCGGATACGAGTAGTTGAATTTCGTGTCAAAGACATCCTTGGCCACGTCGACGACGACCGGGCCAGGACGGCCTGTGCGGGCGATGTAGAACGCCTCCTTGAGCACGCGCGGCAGGTCCTCGACCTTCTTGACGAGATAATTGTGCTTCGTGATCGGCGTCGTGATGCCGCAGACATCGGCCTCCTGGAACGAGTCCTTGCCGATATAGGGATTCGCCACCTGTCCCGTGATGCAGACGAGCGGCACCGAATCCGTGTAGGCCGTCGAGATGCCCGTGACGAGGTTTGTCGCACCAGGGCCGGACGTCGCAAAGACGACGCCGACCTTGCCCGTCGCGCGCGCATAGCCGTCTGCCGCATGGACAGCGCCCTGCTCATGGCGCGTCAGGATGTGCGGGAATTTCATTTTATAGACAGCATCGTAGAGCGTGAGCACCGCGCCGCCGGGGTAACCGAATACGACGTCCACGCCTTCATTCTTCAGGCTCGTGAGCACAGCCTCTGCACCATTCATCAACAAGTGAAAGCCCCCTTATATCTCGAATTCAACAAATGACCAATTGAAAATGGGATTCTTTAATTATACAACAGGAGTATACAACATTACAACCGAAATAGCCAAGTTTTCTCAGAATGGAATCCCATGCCATTCAGCGATGGTCGCTGGCAAAGACGAGCGCATCGACGCGCTCAGCCCCGGCTTGGCACAGGACAGCCGCACAGCCAGAGAGCGTCGCCCCCGTCGTCAGGATGTCGTCGAGCAGCAGGATGTGCTTCCCCCGGACGTCTGCGCCTGAGGCCAGAGAGAACGCGCCCTGAAGGCTCTTCTTCCTCTCCTGCCGCGCCATCTTGTAGAGTGGCTCCGTCTTGCGCGTGCGCACGAGGGCCTGCTCCATGGCGATGCCGTGTGCACTGAGCCATTCCCCGAAAATCAGCTCGACCTGATTGAAGCCGCGCTGGCGATAGCGCGCTTCATGCAGCGGCACCGGCACAGCGACGTCGACGCCCTCAGGCAGCACGAAGCTGCTCTCCTGCAGGAACGAAGCAATGCACGGCAGGGCGCTGCGCTTCTTCCTGTACTTGAGCGCATGAATCAGGCTGCGCAGGCCGCCGCGGTAAATGCCGAGCGCCCAGACCGCCCCGATGAACCGCTGCGATAGAGCGGGCAGCAGGATGGCATGAGGCTGCTGCGCCGCCTTCATGCAGGCGGGGCACCAGTCGCCGAGCTGCTCGACGTAAGCGCGGCAGACCGGGCAGCGCGGCGGGAAGAGAAAGTCCAGGATAGACTGGATAACACCCTTTCCCATCGCATCATCTCCTCATCTGCTAACCGGCAGGAATCAGTGGCCAAAGAAGCGGTGCTTCGGCTTCTCGCTCTCCCAAGCCATGACGGCCTCAAGGACAGAACCGCCGATGCAGCGCGCCTTGTCCGAGATCGTGTAGCACTCTTCCTGCCCCATCGTCGGGTGGATGTCAGCGATCTTCTGACCGGCCTCGACCTTGCTGCCATCGTAGATGGCGCCGCGCAGGACGCCGTCGATCGTCGCCTTGATCTCGACGGCCTCGCCGTCCTTGACGTGGAGCTGTCCGATGACCTCGCCCTGCTTGACCATCAGTGAGATCGTGCGCAGCATCTCGACGCGTCCGTCGGCCGGGGCAAAGACGAGATGCTCGATGTTCGGGTTCTCTCCGACCGTGCCATTGCCGTGGTCGAGGTCCTTCGAAGAATAGCCTTCGTAGATCAGGCGGCCGAGATTGTGACCGCGTCCCGTCTCCACGACGGTATCGACATCGCGGCCCGCGCAGAAGCCCGGCCCGAGCGCTATCGTGTGCTCAGCCAGGCCCTTCTCCTTGCCGTGGTTCTTGTGGGCGACGATGGCGTCGATGAGCACATCCGGCTTGAGGGCAGCCACGCACTTGGCCTCCGGATCGGCGATCATCATGATCTCCCCCTTCTTCAGTCGCTTCTGCGCATCCTCGATGCTCTTGGCCCGATAGCATTTGACGCGCTCAACCTCCGACTCACCGCGATACATGGCATCCGAGAACGTGACCTTGCGCCGCGTCGCCGTCGGCTTCTTCTGTTCGAGGATCAGAACGCGGAATCCCGCGCGATGAAGGCAGTGCGCAATGCCGCTGCCCAGTTCGCCGCCGCCGCGGACAATGATCAGGTGTTTCATAGATGGAACCTTCTTTCCCTAAAGTCTTTCCTCTATTATACTATAAATTGACACAATCTACCTGAAATAATTTATTTTTGTCAGCCTTGTGTAAAGCATTGCAATTATCTGACACACGTGTTATAATATAACTGTAAAGAGGAGATGGACAAGCAAACCACTGCCGAGTAGTCCTGGAGGTCGAAAGACAGAAGGTGCATGTCCTGCCGAAAAAGGCGCTCTTCAAAACCTTACACGAAAGGATGTGGATGGTTATTGAAGATTATGATGAGCAGAACTTCTCTCCATCCTGACTAGCAAGCGCACTGGTGAAGTACAAGAATATCCATAGCGCGGGGAATGCACGTAATGATGGCCAGGGGCCGCCAGTCGTGCTCGATGCGAATGGAAGTCTGGAGCGCAACGTCAGTAACTGGATTGAAGGAACGCAACCCTGGGTAACGGTAAATCATCGAGAATCCATCGAGAAGTAGTCGGTATCTCCTATGTTATCGGTAACGGACCAAGATGAACCAGATGTGCACAACGTGATTTTGAGATCACAACTGTTTCAGCTGAGCATGATGAGATATTTGCAAAGTTCCTGTTCGCGAGGGAAATTTGCTAGATGACAACAGAATATTGAAGAAGGATCACATTATTTATGGTTAACTACGTATAAAGCGGCTTACATTTACGAGAGAAATGTAAGCCGCTTTTGTTGTGCCGATTCGGTTGTATTGCCAAGATATCTGCTCAGGTACTCAAGATCGTAACGACGCCTCAAGAATCTTCATACGGGCGCACGCGCAGCGTCAGGCCGCGTTCCTCGCAGATTTTCCGGCACTTCTCGATCTCCTCCGGCCCCTCGACGTGGTCGACGATCGTCAGGACGACATTCGGCACGTAGGGCTTGCAGTGCTGCGCAAAGGTCAGCATCGCATCGTACGACTGGACGCCGAACTTCGCGCGCGTGAGCTCAAAGTAGCGCTCAGCGTTCGACGCGTTGAGGCTGATGGAGACTGTGTCGAGGATGCCCTGGAATTCCGAAGCAAACTCGCGGCCGTTCTCCAATTCGCCGAGGCCGTTCGTGTTGAGACGCGTCGGCAGTTCCGGATGATGCTGCTTGACGTAGCGCAGGAGCTCTAAGAGCACATCAAGGCGCATCGTCGGCTCGCCGAAGCCGCAGAAGACGACCTCCTTGATGTAATCCCAGGGAACTGTATCGAGTGCGGCCTTGACCTCCTCGACCGTCGGCTCCTTGCCCTTGAACCACAGCGAGGACTGCTCGGCCATGTGCTTCATCGTGCGCAGGCAGAACGTGCAGGCGCAGTTGCAGTGGTTCGTGATGTTGACGTAAAGGTTGCGCTTGCCTTCCGGCTGCACGCGCAAGGATTCATCGAGCGGCAGGTACTTGCCGCCGGCATGCGTTGCATAGACAATCATGGAAATCCCTCCCAAAAACAAAAGAAAACGCCTCAGCGAAGCTCGGTCAGGTACTCCTCAAACGGCAGGCCGTAATTCCATGGCAAGTCGAGCTCCAGCGCATAGGCGAGACAGTGGCTGATGAAGGAAGCGGCCTTCTGGACGGCTGCCTCCAGCTCCTCGCCGCGAATCAGGCTCGCCGCGACGATGGCGGCGAAGGCATCGCCGCTGCCGCTGCGGTCGCCGCCGATCTTCGGCGCGCGCACGATGGCGATTTTGCCCTCCTCGTAGAGGAAGTTCTTGATGGTGTCACCCTCGTGGAGCCCCGTGATGACGATCTGCTTCGGTCCGCGCGCCGCCAGGGCCTCTGCCATCTCGCAAAGCTCATCGTCCGTGACAATCCCGTCCGTGGGATACGGGATGTCGAGCAGCTGGCAGGCCTCTGTGAGGTTCGGCGTGACGAGGTCCGCTACGCCGAGCAGGCTGCGCATCTTGTCGCACATCTCCTGCGTGTACGACGGGTAGAGCTTGCCGTAGTCGCCCATGACAGGGTCGACCATGACGCGCGTCCCCGCCCCCTTGAAGCGCCGGATGAAGTCGAGCACGATGGCTATCTGCTCGGCCGACCCCAGGAAGCCCGTGCAGATGCCGTCGAATGCGAGCCCATTCTTCTCCCAGCTCGCGATGTACGGCGCCATGCGCTCCGTGTAATCGTCGAGGTAATGGTCGGGAAAGCCCGTGTGGACCGAGAGGATGGCTGTCGGCAAGGGACAGGCCTGTATCTTCATGGCCGATATGAGCGGCAGTTCCACCGTGACAGAACAGCGCCCGAAGCCAGTGATGTCGTTGACGAGCGCAATTCGCTTTTGTCGTTTCATTTCTCTATCTGCGTCCTCCCCTGCCTGTTTCAGCGGTTGTCGACCTTATCCATGGCGACGAGGTCGTGCTCCATGAAGCGGTGCTCCGCCAGCCGCTCGTACTTCGTATCCGGACGGCCATAGTTGGCATACGGGTCAATCGAGATGCCGCCGCGTGGCAGGAACTTGCCCCAGACCTCGATGTACTTCGGGTCCATGAGGCGGATGAGGTCCTTCATGATGACATTGACGACGTCCTCGTGGAAATCGCCGTGGTTGCGGAAGCTCACGAGGTAGAGCTTCAGCGACTTGCTCTCGACCATCCGGCGGCCCGGGATGTACGAGATATAGATGGTCGCATAGTCCGGCTGGCCCGTGATGGGGCAGAGCGCCGTGAACTCCGGGCAGTTGAACTTGACCCAGTAATCATTGTCCGGATGACGGTTCTCGAACGTCTCGAGGATCTCCGGACAGTAATCGTAGTGGTATTTGACATTTTTCTTGCCGAGGAGCGTGATGTCCTCCTGGGATTTATCGCGTGACAATGAGCGTCCCTCCATATATCCATTGAATCGTAATCGGTAACGTCTGAATCTATAACTCCTATCATAGCGAATCCTAAAAAAATAATCAAGCATGCTCGTCACACCGAGCATACGCCGAGCGTACACCGAGCATACAAAGAGCCCCGCACCCAATCCGAGGATCGTGATGCGGGGCTCTCGTTGCTCAGTCTTATCAGGCTCAGTGATTGAAGATATTCTTCAGGGCCTGCTTGTTGACATCGCGGTTGAGCTGTGCGAGATACGTCGTTAGCTTGATGTTCTTCGGGCAAGCTTCGACACAGTTCTGGCTGTTGCCGCAACTCGTGATGCCGCCCTTCTCCATCAGTGCGTTCAGGCGCTTCGGAGCGTCGAACTTTCCGAGCGGATGGAGGTTGAAGAGGTAAGCCTGTACCGTCGGAGCCGGTCCGATGAAGTCGGACTGCGGGCCGACGTTCGGGCAGGCCTCGAGGCAGCAGCCGCAGGTCATGCAGTGCGAGATCTCGTAGGCCGTCTGTGCCGTGTACGGGTTCTGGATCGGAGCATCCTTGACCTCCCACGTGCCGTCGACTTCGACCCAGCCGTGGATGCGCTTGAGGCTCTCGAACATGACGGAGCGGTCGATGAGCAGGTCGCGGATGACCGGGAACGTGCGGGCCGGCTGCAGGTGGATCGGCTGTTTGAGCGTGTCAACGAGCGTGCAGCAAGCCTGGCGAGCCTTGCCGTTGATGACCATCATGCAAGCGCCGCAGACTTTCTCGAGGCAGTTGCATTCCCACGTCACTGGCGGGACTTTCTTGCCGTCGACCGTTACCGGGTTCTTCTGGATTTCCATCAGGGCAGCAACGATGTTGAGGCCCGGACGATAGTCGATCTCGAACTCCTGGTTGTACGGCTTCTCTTTCGGGCCGTCCTGGCGCTCGACGATGATTCTGACTTTTTTCTGTTCTGCCATTTCTATTTGTCCTCCCTCTTACTCTTTCTTAGCTACGGCATAGTTGCGCAGACGCGGCTTGATGAGAGAGTGCTCGAATTCACGGTAGGAAACGACCGGCTCTTCCTTCTCCTGATCGAAGGTAACGATGGTCGTGCGCATGAACTTCTTATCGTTGCGCTCGAAGAATACGAGGTCGTCGTTGCCGTCATCCGTCGTGCCACGGCCCGTCTCAGCGTCGAAGTGGAACTTGCCGTACTTCTTCGTGAGGGCTTCCTTGAGCTGGTCGTCCATCTTATCGTAATCGGACTTCAGGACGATCTTCGCATGAGCACCGCGGCTCTCGTCACGCTGCAGAGCGGACTGCGTGATGGCCATCGCATAGATGATCATGTTGCGCAGCTGGCGGACGAACATCGCTTCCTGGTTTGCCCAAGTGCCGTGGTCCGTAACGCCGATGTTGTCCCAGCGCTTGAGAATTTCCTTGAGCTCCTTGACGCATTCTTTGAGGCCGTTGTTGTCGCGCTCGATGGAGACGTACTTGTACATGATGTCGCCGAGCTCGTGATGGAGCTTATGCGCATTCTCCGTGCCGTTCATGTTGCGGATCTTGTCGAACTCTGCGACGCACTCCTGGCGGGCAGCCTCGAGCTCTTCTGCCGTCAGGGCAGAGCCGAGCTTGCCGCTGCGTGCGAGGCGCAGGGACTCTGGGCCAGAAATCGTGCCCGAATACGTTGCCGACAGCAGCGAGTTTGCACCGAGGCGGTTTGCGCCGTGGTACTGGTAATCGCACTCGCCGGAAGCGAGGAGGCCCGGGATGTTCGTGTGATGCTCGCGATCGACCCAGATGCCGCCCATCGAGTAGTGGATCGACGGGAAGATTTCCATCGGGACCTTGCGCGGATCCTGGCCCATGAAGTCGCTGTACATCTCGAGGATGCCGCCGAGCTTGCGCTCGAGGTAATCAGCCGGGATGTGCGAGAGGTCGAGGTAGACGCGGTTCGGGTTGTGCATGCCGAGGCCCATGTGGACGACGACCTTGTAGATGGCACGCGATGCAACGTCACGCGGTACGAGGTTGCCGTATGCCGGGTACATATCCTCGAGGAAGTACCAGCGCTCTTTTTCGCCCGTCTGCGGGTTCTTGCGGTAAACCCAGACGCGGCCGCCCTCACCGCGGCAAGCCTCGGACATCAGGCGGTTCTTGTCGGAACCCGGGATAGCCGTCGGATGGATCTGGAGGAACTCCGGGTTGCCGAGCTCAGCGCCCTGCTGGTAAACAGCGGAAACAGCCGAACCGTTGCAGATCGTCGAAGCCGTGCAGCGGCCGTATACCTGGCCAGGGCCGCCCGTTGCGAGGATGACAACGTCAGCCGGGAACGAGACGATCTCATTGGAGTTCATGTTCTGCGCGACGATACCACGGCAGATGCCCTCTTTGTTCTTGATGATCTTGATGAATTCCCAGAACTCATACTTCTTGACGCCGCCCTTTACTTCCCAACGGCGAACCTGCTCGTCGAGAGCGTAGAGGAGCTGCTGGCCCGTCGTGGAGCCAGCGAAGACCGTGCGCTTGTTCTTCTGGCCGCCGAAGTTGCGGAGGTCGAGAACACCTTCAGCCGTGCGCGTGAACGGCACGCCCATGCGGTCGAACATCTTGATGAGCTTCGGTGCAGCTTCGACCATGCCCTTGACAGCGAGCTGGTCAGCGAGGAAGTCGCCGCCGTAGACCGTATCATCGAAATGCTCGTAGATCGAGTCATGCTCACCCTTCGTGTCCATGCAGGCGTTGATGCCGCCCTGTGCACAGAGGGAGTGGGAACGCTTGACCGGGCAGTAAGAGAAGAGGTCAACCTTGCCGCCGCCTTCGCAGATCTTCAGCGTAGCCATGAGGCCCGAGAGGCCGCCGCCTACGACAATAATCTTATTTTCTGGTTTCTTAGCCATTTATATTCTCCTTTTCTTACACAGCGTATCGGGTCTTACATGACAAAGTAGCTTGCCATGAACGCAATCGTGACAAGGCAGAGGAATGCGCAGAGGCACATCGAGAGAACGTTGATGACGTTCTGGATGCGCGGGCCCTTGGCGATGCCCCAGGTCATGCAGAAAGTCGTGATACCATTGCAGAAATGGAAGATAGCTGCGAACATGCCGATCGTGTAGAGCAGCGTCGTGATCGGGCTGCTCGTGAAGAGCGTCTGCAGCAGCTCATACGAGATTGGCGTGCCGTTGATGGCCTTCGTGAAGATGCGCAGATAGAATACATGCCAGATGAGGAAGATGACGAGGAACCATGCCGTCCAGCGCTGCAGAGCGAACTGCCAGTTGCGGACGTAGCCGTAGCGGCCCGGGTTGTTCTTCGCCTGAAGGGCGATGTAGATGCCGTAGATGGCATGGAAGAGGATCGGCAGTGCAACGCCGAAGATCTCCAGGCCGAGGAAAATCGGATGCGGGATGAGCTCCATCATGGCCAGAGCACCGTTGAGGGACTCAGCACCGCCGAGTGCACGAGCATTCGTGATAATATGCTCGAAGAGGAAAATGCCGATTGCCAGCAGGCCGACTAACGAGTGCAGACGGCGCAGATAAAAAGTTGTATGGAACATTCTATACCTCCTGTTGATTCTTGAAAAAGAAAGGAAGCCTTCAAGCGAGCCTCCCAAAAGCTTCCCATCTTCTCTCGTTATCAGTAACCCTTCAGGGTACGATACTTCTCCTGGTTGACATCGTAAAGGTTATTGCCTTCGCAGTCGATGACAACAATAGCTGGGAAATCCTCAACGGTCAGGCGGGCAAGTGCCTCCGGGCCGAGTTCTGGGTAAGCGAGAACTTCGTACTTCTTGACGGACTTCGCGATGAGCGCTGCGGCACCGCCGACAGCAGCGAAATACGTAACGCCGTTCTTCTTCATGGAATCGACGACTTCCTTCGAACGGGAGCCCTTGCCGATCATGCCCTTGATGCCCTGCTCGAGCATCGTCGGCGTGTAGGCATCCATGCGGCCAGAAGTCGTCGGGCCGCAGGAGCCGATCGGATCACCCGGTTTTGCCGGAGTCGGTCCGAGGTAATAGACCATCTTGTTGTGCCAGTCGATCGGCAGCTTCTCGCCTTTAGCGAGTGCCTCGCACATCTTCTTGTGCGCAGCATCGCGTGCAGCGTAGATCTCGCCCGTGATGAGAACGCTGTCGCCGATCTTGAGCTTGTGGGAATCTTCTTCCGTGAACGGGGTATGGATGCGAATAGGTTCTGCCATGATTATCTCTCCTCCTGATAGTTTTGCTCAGTCTTTCGACAGATCAAAGAACGCGCTTTGCATGACGGCATGCATGGCAGCAGATCGTCACAGCGACCGGCAGGCCGGCGATGTGCGTCGGGCCCCACTCGATGTTGACACCGAGGCAGGACGTCGTGCCGCCGAGCTGCGGTCCAATACCCGTTTCATTGATGAGCTCGAGGAGATCGTCTTCGAGTTTCGCATATTCTGGCATCGGGTTATGCGAGTCGATCGAACGCGTCAGGGCAATCTTGCTCATGACAGCGGCGCGGTCCATCGTGCCGCCGATGCCGATGCCGACGACCATCGGCGGGCACGGGTTCATGCTGGCATGCAGGATGATCTCCATGACAGCCTTCTTGACGCCCTCAAGGCCGTCAGCCGGTACGAGCATCTTGATGCCGCCCTTGTTCTCGGAACCGAAGCCCTTCGGCTCAACCGTGATCTTGAGCTTGTCGCCCGGAACAATCTTCGTGTAGATGACGCCCGGCGTGTTGTTCTGGGTGTTGACGCGATTGAAGATTGGCTCTGCAACGACCGATTTTCTCAGGTAGCCTTCCGTGTAGCCTTTGGCGATACCGTCGTTGACTGCCTCTTCGAGGTCGCCGCCGACGATATGGAGGTCCTGGCCTACCTCGAGGAAGACGATCGTCATGCCGGTATCCTGGCAGTACGGGCGATCCTCATCGCGTGCGATTTCCGCATTCTTGATGATCTGGTCGAGTACAGCCTGGCCAACCGGGGACTTCTCCGTCTCGCGGCCCTTCTTGAGGCCCTCATAGACGTCTTTCGGCAGGTAATAAGCCGCCTCCTTGCACAGCTGTGCAACGGTTTCCGTGATTTGTTTTGCGTCGAGTTCTCGCAAAGTGATCCCTCCCATAAATACAACTTATCACACATCTGTGGTTCATCATAACACATTTTATAGCGGCTTTCAAGCATTTCTGAAAGCCCGCGAACCCTTGAAAAAAGCGAATCGAGTTCACTTTTTTGCCTCTCTGCGATCAGCCACAATGTGATGCTTGTCACTCAGATTTTATATTAGTGATTCGCCTTTAAAATCCTTCTTTCGCGCAAGAAAAATTTTATTTCGGGAACGATTATCGATAGGATTATGGAATTATTTATTCCATGCATGATGATGTTGCAAAAAAATCATGCAAAGCGGATCAGATGGCAGGCTGGGGCTTTGCCCTGCTCGAGCTCCATGACGAGGAAGGAACCCTGCATCGCATCGCGCGGGCGCGCGACGCTGCCCGGATTGAGCACAGTGATGTGCCCCGTCGAGATCTCTGCGACATGCGTGTGGCCGTAGACGGCGATATCACAGCCCGATTCGCCGGCTGCATCGCAGAGCATCTTCGTCGTGAAGCGCACGCCGTACATGTGGCCATGCGTCAGGAAGATGCGGTGGCCGGCCGCCTCCACGACGTCGTCGTAGCGGGCACCGGGCTCCGGCCAGTCGCTGTTGCCCGCAACATAGCGGACCTTGGCCTTCCCTTCCGTCACCATGGCCAGGTACTCTGCATCCGGCGTGATGTCGCCCGCATGGAGCCAGAGCGTCACGCCCTCTGCCGCCGGATGGGAAAGCATCCGGTCGATGGCACGCGTCGAGCCATGACTGTCACTTACGATACCGATCTTCATCTCAAGCGCTCCTCCAACTCCTCAACCATCGCGCGCAGCGCCTTGCCGCGGTGACTGATCGCGTCCTTCTCCTCAAAGCTGATCTCGGCCATCGTGCGGCCCGGGTAGTCTTCGGTGTAGAAGTACGGGTCATAGCCGAAGCCGTTCTCCCCCTTCGCCACCATGCGGACCGTGCCGTCGCAGCGACCCTCCGTCACGAGGCTCGTGCCATCCACATCGACGAAAGCGAGCGCGCAGCGGTAGTCAGCAGGCGACGACTCGACACCGGCCTTCCTTAGCTCTGCGAGCAATTTCTCGTTGTTCGTCGCATCGTCAGCATGGAAGCCGACGAAGCGCGCCGAGAAGATGCCAGGCATTCCGCCGAGCACCTCGACCTCCAGGCCAGAGTCGTCGGCGAGGCAGGCGTAGCCCGTCTGCTGCTGGTAGAACGCCGCCTTGATGCGCGCGTTCTCGGCAAACGTCTTGCCGTCCTCCACGGCATCGGGCAGTGCACCGAATTCCGCCAGAGAGACGACCTCGACAGGCAAATGCGAGAGCGCCTCGCGCATCTCGCGGACCTTGCCCTTGTTCTTCGTTGCAATCACGATCTTCTTCATCTTCTCACCCTCCTTGAGTTCCAGTCAGCCTTCCCGGCCGACGAGCCAGACGAGCTCGCCGCCGAGCACATCCTTCTGATACGAGATGAGCTCCCGGCAGCCCTTCTCGCCGAGCGCCAAGAGTGCGCCGAGCTCCTCGTGCGTGAACGGACGGCCCTCGCCCGTGCCCTGCACCTCGACAAAGCGCCCTGCGCCCGTCATGACGACATTCATATCGACGATGGCCCGCGAGTCCTCCTCGTAGCAGAGGTCGAGTATCGGCTCGCCCTCGTGGCTGACGCCGACGCTGATGGCCGAGAGGAAGTCCTTGACGGGGAAGATCTTGCCCTTCTCGTAGAACGAAGCGCACGCCTCGACGAGCGCAACAAAAGCGCCCGTGATGGAGGCCGTGCGCGTGCCGCCGTCCGCCTGGATGACATCGCAGTCAATCATGATTGTGCGCTCGCCGAGTGCCTTCGTGTCGACGACGGAGCGCAGGCTTCTGCCAATCAGGCGTTCGATTTCCTGCGTGCGCCCAGACTGCTTGCCGCGCACGGCCTCGCGCTGCGTGCGCGTCTCCGTGGCACTCGGCAAGAGCGAGTACTCCGCCGCGATCCAGCCCTCGCCCGTACCGCGAAGGAAAAACGGCACGCGGTCCTCGATGGAGGCCGCGCAGATGACCTTCGTGTTGCCCATCTCGATGAGCACCGAGCCTGCCGGATATTTCTGGAAATGACGATGTATCTCATACGGGCGCAGGGCGTCTGCCATGCGCCGATCCGTTCTTGTCATGATGAACCTTCCTCTCTTTCACATCTTGCACTGGAACAAAAAAGAGGTGCCTACCTCGAGTTTTCGCGGTACAACACCTCTCCCGCTGCCGGGCAGCGGTCTTTATTTCTGCGACTCCTGATACTGTCTGTAGTTCTTGATGATGCAGATCGGCGTCTTCTGGCTCGCATTGCCGAACGGGTTGTCGATGAGCAGCTTCGCTGCCATCTGGCCATCAACCTTGTCCGTCACGCCGACGACGCGGGAGCGCTTGAGGTCGTTGACATCCGCGATCATCGCGCCGAAGCAGCCGAGACGCTGCTGGATCTTCTTGACGACCTCATTCGGGTCCTTCGGGCCGTAGACGATGCACTTGTCGAATGGCGGCATCGTGCCCGTGACATCATCGATGAGTGCCGTCTGCTCACCGCCCCACTTGTAGAAGAGGCCGCTCTGGCCGACGAGCTTGCCGAGGAAGCCAGCAAACAGCGCAAAGGCCACACGCCACTTGCCCTCGACGTCCATCAAGGACTGCATGCCGTGCGGCGATGCCAGGCTGCCGTAGTCCGGAATGAAGCGGCAGCAGAACTGCGCCACACGCGTGATCTTGAGGTCTTCCGGGCGCACGAAGCGGCCCTGCGTGATGGCGACGACACTCTCTGCCGTGCAGAGCAGGTCATCCGGGCCAATCTTGCCCTTCGTATAGCGTTCAATGCTGTCGACAATATCGTCTTTCTCGGTCAGGATGCGCGTCGGGACCGGGATCAAATCGAGTTTTGCTTCTGCCATGATAATTCCTCCCTCAGTCCTTCACGAGTTCCACACCGGCGAGCTTGGCGATCTCCTCAGCGGAGAGCGTCAGACGGACCTTCGTGTAATGCCACGGCGTGCGGCCCGTCTCCATCCAGATGACATCGAGCGGCAGGTCGACCATGTGCGAGAGCGCTTCCTTGAGCGTCATGCCCTTGCGCGGCGTCAGCTTGACCTTCGCGAAAATGTTGAGCTTGTCCTCGTGGTTCGGGTCGCCGAGCTTCTGGATCAGCACGGCCTCGAAGTAATCGTCCTCGCGCGGTTCACCCTCGCGCTCCGCCTTGCCACGTGCCTCGATGCCATCGTACTGCTCATACGGCAGCTGCGGGCGCACAAGTGCGTCCATGATGGTGGCGCACTGCTTGCCTTCATTGACAAACGTCAGTTTTTTCGAGATCACGATTGCGTCGTCCGTCTGCGATTCCACCACGAAAGGCGCATCCGTCTTGACGACAATCTTCTCCTTGCCTGCGATGCAGAGATACAACTTCGCCACGATGACCGCAGCGACGATCAGGGCAATGATTGCATATAATACCGTCACGTTGATTCCTCCTGATTCTTTCTATCCAAAAATAAAACAAAGTGATGACCGGCTCATTTCCGGCGCGATGCAGTTCCTTGTGCCTCTTTTGCCTGCATTTCCTGCCAGTCGGCCTCGTCAGCCATGGCCTGCTGGAGCTTTGCGTAGTACTTCTCCGGCAAGCGCGTGATCTTGCCGCTCTCGCGATGCGTGAAGACGTTCTGCGTGAAGCCCGTGACCATGAGCTCGCCCGTCGCCTTGTTGAAGACGCGGTACTGGAAGGCCATCTTCGCTTTGGTCAGTGCCTTCGGGCGCGTCTCGATGCAGATGTCGTCGTCAAAGCGGCCCGGCGACACATACTTGGCCCGCACTTCCGTGATCGGGAAGACATAGCCGTCCTCCATCATCTCCCCCAGCGTGATGCCGTACTTGCGCAGATATGCCACGCGTCCCGTCTCGAACCAGCGGATATAATTGGAATGATGCACGACAGCCATCGCATCCGTATCGTAAAAATTCACATGATGCTCGGTAATGATGGGCAAGAGAACCCCTCCTCCAAATCGACTTTGTGATTTCCTTTACAAACACATTCTATAGCCTAGAACAAAAGAGTGGGAAAGTCAAGATTTTCAGAGGAATATTGCCCATTCCGCTAAATCCAGTGAATTCAGTGAATCTCGTAGACGAGGTCGAGCCGCTCCATATAGCGCGCGATGCGCGCAAGCTCTGCCGCATCCTCGACACGGCGGCCGGAGTAATAGTAGTCGACCGTCTGGGGTAGGTTCTCGAGCCCATGGCGCGCATCGAGCTGGCGCATGAGCTCGCGCACCGTTCCCTCATTGCCGTCGACGAAGTGCATGTTCTCCGGCATGATCTCGCGCATCGTGTCCTTGAAGTAGTTGAAATGCGTGCAGCCGAGCACGAGCGCCGAGTAATCCGCAAGCGGGAAGCGGCCGAGCTCCTGCTCAAGGTACGCACGGACCGCCTCCGAGCGGAACTCCTCGCGCTCCGCGAACTCCACGAGGCGCGGCAGCGGCAGCAGGTCGACGAGATGGTCTTTGTCGAAGCGATCGATGAGGATCTGCATCTTCTTGCCGTGCACTGTGATTGGCGTCGCCGCCACGAGCACGCGGTGCTCGCCGTCGAGGTCCAGCGCCTTCTTGGCCGCCGGCTCCATGCCGATGATTGGGATATCATAGCGGTGACGCATCTCGCGGACAGCCACCGACGTCGCCGTATTGCAGGCGACGACAATTGCCTTGACATCGCAGCCGACGAGAAAGTCGAACGCCTGCTGAACAAAGCCCATGACCTCTTCCCTCGTCTTGACACCATATGGCACATTGTCCTCATCTGCGTAAAAGACGAACTGCTCATTTGGCAATACGCGCATCGCGTGATGCAACACCGAAAGCCCGCCAATGCCCGAATCAAAAAACGCAATTTTCATTGCCAACAGCCCCCGAATCGATTATAATAAAGATAAATAAGGTGGCACCGCCTAGCGGCAGCCCTCTATAGTAGGTTTATCTAAAAACCCGCCTACAGCGTCCAACTAGAAGGCGGGTCTTTTTATGCCTCAGTTCATTATAGCAGGTCTAGTTTCGTACTGCAATGGCGGACAGCCCGCTTCGAGTTGACAGACTTGTGCTGTTTTTGCTATAATAGGATTACTGTATATGGAGAGGTGTCCGAGTGGTTTAAGGAGCCGGTCTTGAAAACCGGTGATGCAGCAATGCACCGTGGGTTCGAATCCCACCCTCTCCGCCATATGGAGTGGTACTCAAGAGGCTGAAGAGGACGGTTTGCTAAATCGTTAGACTGGGTAACCGGTGCGGAGGTTCGAATCCTCTCCACTCCGCCACGAAGAAAAATAAGGACTGCCAGATGGCAGTCCTTTTTCTATGCCGGATAGGCCCGGGGCATCCTGCGTGTATGCATCAGATGCCAAAGTACTTCTTGGTGTTCTCGTAGCAGACATCACGGATCAGGCGGCCCAGCGCGTCCTTGTCGGACGGATAGAGCCCCTCCTCGACGAGCGAGGCGAGCACATCGCAGAGAATGCGGCGGTAGTACTCGTGGCGCGGCCAGAACAGGGCGCTGCGCGCATCCGTCGAGAAGCCGATGGCCGTGCCGATGATGCCGAGGCTCGCCATGTAGCCGAGCTGCGCGCGGATGCCGAGCGGCGTCTGGTTGATCCACCACGACGGGCCGAGCTGCAGATGGCCCGCGTCCTCCGTCTGGAAGGCACCGAGGATCGAGCCGATGACGACCTGGTCCGACGGGTTCATCGAGCTCACGACGGTCTTCGGCAATGCCTCTTCGCGCGAGAGCAGGTCAAGGAGCAAGGCGAGGCCCTCGCCGTCGCTGCTCGCGCTGATGCAGTCAAAGCCTGCACCGCTGCCGAGCCCTGCCGCCATCTTGCTGTTCATATCGCGCAGGATGCCGTAGTGGAGCTGCATGACCCAGCCGCGCTCCGCGTACTTCTTGCCGAGGAAGCGCAGGACAGCCGTCTGGTACTTCTCGACCTCTTCCTGCGTCGGCGCCCCCTTGCTGTTGATGACGCGGCCGACGATGTCGTCGAGCTCGTACTCCTCCGCCTCGCGGTAGACAATGCGCGGAAAGGCATGGTCAGCCGTGCGGCAGCCCATGCTGTCAAAGTAGGCGATGCGCTTCGCGAGCGCCTCGCGCACCTCCGTCATCGTCGAGATCTCGACGCCCGCCGTCTGGCCGAGGTCGTAGAGCATGTAGTTGCCCCACTCCGGATTGGCGATGTCGAGCGCCGCATCGGGATGGAATACCGGCAGCACCTTCACGGGGAATCCCTGTTCCCTGATCTGGCGGTGCCACTTGAGGTTGTCTTCCGGATGGTCAGCCGTGAAGACCGCCTCGACATTGCCCTGCTCCAGGAGCGAGCGCACTGTCATCGTGCCATCTGCGAACTTCTCCGAGCAGACCGACCAGACATCGTCTGCCGTCTCTCCGCTGAGCACGTAGTGGCAGTCAAAGACGCGCTTGAGCACGAGATGGACCCACGTGTAGAGCGGATTGCCCGCCGCCCGTGCGAGCGACTCCGCGAAGTACTGGAAGCGCTCGCGCGCCGGTGCCTCGCCGCCCGTGATGAAGCGCTCCTTGACGCCATTGGCGCGCATGAGCCGCCGCGCGACGGGATTGTCGACGAGCACCTCCGTCAGATTGTGGTAGACGCGGTTCTCCGCAATGTCCCGCACGGGGATGTGCGTGTGGTAGTCGAGGATCGGCAGCTTCTCGGCATATTCGTGATACAGGTCTTCCGCAAATTCCGAGTGCAAGAGAAAATCTTCATCCATAAAACGTTTCATAATAGCCAGCCTCGCTTTCCGCTATCTTGATATCTCTTGCTTTGATAATTCGCGTTCCGCCCGAAGAATCCCTGCTGAGTGGACAGCAAAGTCGAACAAAAATTTGCATACAGCCCCGCTATAACCACCATACCGTTTTCGTCCGACGCCTCCTCCCATTCTATGATATAATGGCTTCAGCATCATTTCACTACCAAGAAAGAAGGTCTTTTCCCCACATGGATATCCTCTTGTTTCTGCTGCTCGGCATCGGTGTCGGCACCTTCGGCACGCTCGTCGGCATCGGCGGCGGCCTCATCTGCGTGCCGATCTTCATCCTGTTCCTGTCGGACGGCGGCGTCTACCCCTACTTCCACACGGCGGCCCAGATTGCGGGCACCTCGCTCGTCGTCGTCATGGCCAACGCTATGAGCGGCACGCTTGCCTACATCCGCCAGAAGCGCGTGCTCTTCAGCGCCGCCATCCCGTTCGCCATCGCCACGCTCCCCGGCGCCGTGCTCGGCTCGTGGATCGTCAACAAGTTCAGCACGACGATGCTTGACCTCTACTTCGGCATATTCCTGCTGCTGATGTCCGTCATCATGTACTGGAACTCCACCCATAAGCCCGTCTCCAACGCCATGGATGTGTCGGAAGACTTCCAGTACAACCGCACGCTCGGCATCATCGCCAGCCTCGGCGTCGGCTTCATCTCGAGCATCTTCGGCATCGGCGGTGGCGTCATCCACGTACCGCTGATGATCTACTTGCTCGGCTTCCCCGTCCACATCGCGACGGCCACGAGCCACTTCGTGCTGGCCTGCTCCTCCGCCTTCGGCGTCGTCAGCCACTTCATGCTCGACCACATCATCTGGATTCCCGCCATCTGCATCTCCATCGGCGCCGCCATCGGCGCCCAGATCGGCGCCAAACTCTCCAAGAAGACAAAGTCGAAAGTCATCCTCATGCTGCTCTCGCTCGCCATGTTCGCGCTCGGCATCCGCCTGATCCTCCTGGGCAGCGCCCACTGAGGTCTACCATCCTACACGCATATCACAAAAAAGGAAGTGCTCATCAGCCCTTCCTTTTTGTTTACCGTTTCTCCATAGCTTTGACTAAACCGCGCGCCTTCTCGAGGTCCATGTCCTTGAGTGTCGACGATACGACCGGCGCGCCGAAGATGGAGCAGGCGTACTCGAAGGCGTCCTGCCCGATGTGCAGCGGGAAGTCACGGCTGCTGCCGATGCTCGTGCCGGTGATGCCGGTAAGCTCGCCGATGAGGCGGTAGCCTTCCGGCGCCTTCTGTGACTGGCCCAAGTGATACATGTCGAGATATAGGCGGTCGTAACGCGTGCCGTCGACGCTGACGAGCTCGAAGATGTCCACCATCGCGTCGAGCACACGGGACGTTGTCGAGCCGAGGCGGTGGAACGCCATGCGGCTCTCCGTGTCTGCCGTCAGCAGCCGTGACAGATACGTGACCTGCCCCGTCGGCCCGTTGACCGGGATAGGATTGTCCGCGCAGCGGCCAAACTCGCCCACCGCGCCCGGCAGCTCATCCGGCGTCTGCGCGCCATCGTCGAACTCCGCGAACATCATCGCCGGGTAGTCCGCATTCTGCAGCTCCACATCGTTCAGGATGCGGTACGAGCGCGAGAACAGCTTCATCACCGCCTTCGGCGACGGGTTGGGCCCCAGCGCCTCAAACTCCTCGACCGTCGGCTTGATGCTCTTCTTCTGCTTCTTTGAGCCAGTGCCCTTCTTGCCTGGCGAATTGTCAAGCTAAGTGCAACACCTTTGAGAAATAGACCTCATATGGT
>OIWT01000910.1_pt1 | contig 38638 bp, 25 predicted proteins | sample 1587701 | NCBI WGS metagenome assembly OIWT01 (sample SAMEA3888904, study PRJEB22519) | human gut metagenome | biome: human gut; feature: human-associated habitat; material: faeces | place: Denmark | collected 2009 | reverse complement strand
AAACTGACGAAAAATCAAAAGTTGGCAGCATCGAAAATTGAAGCAGGGAAAGCATACTCACTGAAAGAGGCTTCTGAGTTGGTAAAAGAAGTGACTTTTACTAAGTTTGACGCTTCATTGGATATCGACGTACGTCTAGGTGTAGACCCGCGTAAAGCGAACCAAATGGTGAGAGGTGTCGTTTCACTTCCCCATGGTACAGGTAAGGTTACAAGAGTCCTTGTCCTGTGTACACCGGATGCTGAAGCCGCTGCAAAAGAAGCTGGTGCCGACTATGTTGGTCTTGATGAATATATCGAAAAGATCAAAGGTGGATGGACTGATGTGGATGTAATCATCACGATGCCGTCTATTATGGGTAAAATCGGTGCGCTCGGTCGTATTCTCGGTCCTCGTGGATTGATGCCGAATCCGAAGAGTGGTACTGTGACTATGGATGTTGCTAAAGCTGTCAAGGAAGTTAAGCAAGGTAAGATAGACTTCAAAGTTGATAAGAGCGGTATTGTTCACGCTTCTATCGGCAAGATTTCGTTCTCAAGCGATGCTATCCGCGAGAATGCAAAGGAATTCTTGGCTACTATTATTAAACTGAAACCCTCTGCAGCTAAAGGTACATATATCAAGAGTATTTATCTTTCAAGTACTATGAGTCCGGGTATTAAGGTTGACCCGAAAACGATAGAGGAAAACTAATTTATTAAGGAGGAATCATGAGAAAGGAAGATAAAAGTTTGATTATAAATCAGCTTGCTGACAAGGTAAAGGAATACGCTCATTTCTACTTGGTTGATGTAACCGCAATGACAGCTGCTCAAACTGCTGCTTTGAGAAGAGAGTGCTACAAACAGGAAATCAAGATGGTCGTTGTGAAGAACACATTGCTTCACAAGGCTCTTGAAAGCATGGATGTAGATTTTTCTCCGCTGTATGATTGCTTGAAGGGTACTACTGCTGTGTTGTTCTGCAACGTGGCTAATGTGCCGGCTAAGTTAATCAAGAAGGTTTCGAAAGATGGTATCCCTGGCCTGAAGGCAGCTTATGCTGAGGAAAGCTTCTATGTCGGAGCTGATCAGTTGGATACTCTTTCCAATATCAAGAGCAAGAACGAAGTTATCGCCGAGATTGTTGCTTTGTTGCAATCTCCTGCGAAGAACGTTATTTCTGCTCTTCAATCAGGTGGTAACACCCTTCACGGAGTTCTTAAGACTCTTGGTGAAAGACCCGAATAATTATCAAAATCAATTAGTAATAAACAATTAAAATCATACAAAAATGGCAGATTTGAAAGCTTTTGCAGAACAATTAGTTAACTTGACAGTAAAAGAAGTTAATGAACTTGCAACTATCCTTAAAGAAGAATATGGTATTGAACCTGCTGCTGCAGCCGTAGCCGTTGCTGCTGGTCCTGCTGCTGGTGGTGCAGCTGCTGCTGAAGAAAAAACTTCATTCGATGTTGTATTGAAGAGCGCTGGTGCAGCTAAATTACAAGTCGTAAAAGCTGTGAAGGAAGCTTGCGGTCTTGGCTTGAAAGAAGCTAAAGACTTGGTAGACGGTGCTCCTAGCACATTGAAAGCTGGTCTTTCTAAGGACGAAGCTGAATCTTTGAAGAAAACTTTGGAAGACGCTGGAGCTGAAGTTGAACTTAAATAAGAATAGCCTGAGTAATCAGGTAACTCGGTTAAGAACCCCGCTATATGGGGGTTCTTAACCTTTTTGTGTCTATAATTAAATTAAGTTCTACAAATTCATTAGCAGATGTCTTCAAATACTGTAAATCAACGAGTTAATTTTGCTTCTATCAAAAATCCGATGCCTTATCCGGATTTCTTGGAAGTACAATTGAAGTCATTCCGTGACTTTTTGCAACTGGATACGCCTCCTGAAATGCGTAAGAACGATGGGTTGTATAAAGTGTTTGCGGAAAATTTTCCTATTGCTGACACAAGAAACAATTTTGTTCTTGAGTTCCTAGACTACTATATTGACCCGCCTCGTTATTCCATCGCAGAATGTTTGGAACGCGGGCTGACATATAGTGTGCCGTTGAAAGCAAAGCTGAAATTATATTGTACCGATCCGGATCATGAGGATTTTGACACCGTGATAGAAAATGTCTTTCTCGGTCCTATTCCTTATATGACCGATAATGGTACTTTCATCATCAACGGTGCAGAACGTGTTGTTGTCTCACAATTGCATCGTTCACCGGGTGTGTTCTTTGGGCAAAGTGTACATGCGAATGGTACGCAACTCTATTCGGCACGTATCATTCCGTTTAAGGGCTCTTGGATTGAGTTTGCAACAGACATAAATAATGTGATGTATGCATACATTGATCGTAAGAAGAAGTTGCCCGTAACAACCCTGTTGAGAGCTATCGGTTTTGAAAACGACAAGGATATTCTTGAGATTTTCAATCTGGCTGAAGAGGTTAAGGTCAACAAGACAAATCTGAAGAAATATATTGGTCGTAAATTGGCTGCTCGTGTGTTGAAGACATGGGTGGAAGATTTTGTAGACGAGGATACAGGCGAGGTCGTTTCTATCGAACGTAATGAAGTGATTATCGACCGTGAAACGATACTCGAGCAGGAGCATATTGATGAGATTATTGAATCTGGTGTGCCCACAGTCTTGATTCATAAGGAAGAGGCAAATCAGTCAGATTATTCTATCATATTCAATACGCTCCAAAAAGACCCGAGCAACTCGGAGAAGGAAGCAATCCTTTATATTTATCGTCAGTTGCGTAACGCAGATCCGGCTGATGATGCGAGTGCTCGTGAGGTTATCAACAACCTTTTCTTTTCTGAAAAAAGATATGACCTCGGTGATGTAGGTCGTTATAGAATTAATCGTAAGCTGAATCTCTCTACGGATATGGATGTGAGAGTGCTTACGAAAGAAGATATTATCGAAATCATCAAATACTTGATTGAATTAGTTAATTCTAAAGCTGTAGTTGATGATATTGACCACTTGAGCAATCGTCGTGTGCGTACGGTTGGTGAGCAGCTCGCCAATCAGTTTGCCATCGGCTTGGCTCGTATGTCGCGTACCATTCGTGAGCGCATGAATGTACGTGATAATGAAGTGTTCACCCCGACGGATTTGATTAACGCGAAAACGATTTCTTCGGTAATCAATTCCTTCTTCGGTACGAATGCTTTGTCGCAGTTCATGGATCAGACGAATCCATTGGCTGAAATCACTCACAAACGCCGTCTGTCGGCCTTGGGTCCTGGCGGTTTGTCTCGTGACCGTGCTGGATTTGAGGTGCGTGACGTGCACTATACACACTATGGACGTCTGTGCCCGATTGAAACGCCTGAAGGACCGAACATTGGTCTGATTTCTTCGTTGTGTGTGTATGCAAAGATCAATGATCTTGGCTTTATCGAAACTCCGTACCGCAAAGTTGGAAGTGGTAAAGTGGATCTTGACAATGACCATATCGTTTATCTGACGGCCGAAGAAGAGGAGGATAAGATTATAGCTCAGGGTAATGCTCCGTTGAATGATGATGGAACGTTTATCCGTAGTAAGATTAAGGCTCGTCGCGATGCAGATTATCCTGTCGTAGAGCCTGACCAGGTGGAATTGATGGACGTCTCTCCTCAGCAAATCGCTTCTATCGCAGCTTCTTTGATTCCATTTTTGGAGCATGATGACGCGAACCGTGCGTTGATGGGATCGAACATGATGCGCCAGGCTGTTCCTTTGTTGAGAACTGAAGCTCCGATTGTCGGCACAGGCATCGAGCGTCAGCTTTGTGAAGACTCTCGGACCCAGATTACGGCAGAAGGAGAAGGTGTCATAGATTATGTAGATGCAACTACGATCCGTATCTTATATGACAGAACTCCGGATGAAGAGTTCGTAAGCTTTGAACCGGCTTTGAAGGAATATCGTATACCCAAGTTCCGCAGAACGAACCAGAATATGACTATTGACTTGCGTCCGATCTGTGACAAAGGTCAGCGTGTGAAGAAAGGTGACATCCTCACGGAAGGTTATTCTACGGAGAAAGGTGAGTTGGCATTAGGTAAAAACTTGCTGGTTGCCTATATTCCTTGGAAAGGATACAACTATGAGGATGCCATCGTGCTGAACGAACGTGTTGTTCGTGAAGACATCTTGACTTCTGTGCATGTGGAAGAATTCTCTTTGGAAGTCCGCGAGACCAAGCGAGGCATGGAAGAGCTTACTTCTGACATCCCCAACGTCAGTGAAGATGCGACCAAAGACTTGGATGAAAATGGTATCGTACGCATTGGAGCTCGCATTGAGCCGGGAGATATTTTGATTGGCAAGATTACTCCGAAAGGCGAGTCCGATCCTTCGCCTGAAGAGAAGTTGCTTCGTGCGATTTTTGGAGATAAGGCTGGTGATGTGAAAGATGCTTCATTGAAGGCTTCACCTTCGTTGAAAGGCGTTGTCATTGACAAGCGTTTGTTCTCCCGTGCGATAAAGACACGTAGCTCGAAGATGGCAGACAAAGCTCTTTTGCCTAAGATAGATGAAGAGTTTGAAGCTAAAGTTGCAGATTTGAAGAAGATCCTGGTTGATAAATTGCTGACACTGACTGAAGACTTGGTTTCTGAGGGTGTGAAGGACTACATGGGAACTGAGGTCATAGCCAAGGGTGCGAAGTTTACCCGTCGTGATTTGGAAACATTGGATTACACGTCCGTACAGCTTAGCAAGTGGGTTGCTGATGAGCACAAGAGCGGCATGATTCGTGATTTGATCATCAACTTCTTGAAAAAATATAAAGAACTCGATGCTGAACTGAAACGTAAGAAGTTTGCCATCACCATCGGTGACGAACTTCCCGCCGGCATTGTTCAGATGGCGAAGGTCTATGTGGCTAAAAAACGTAAGATTGGTGTCGGTGACAAGATGGCCGGACGTCACGGTAACAAAGGTATCGTGTCGCGCATCGTCCGTCAGGAAGATATGCCATTCTTGGCTGATGGAACGCCGGTCGATATTGTGTTGAATCCCTTGGGTGTGCCTTCACGTATGAACATCGGTCAGGTGTTTGAAGCAGTTTTGGGACGTGCCGGTCGCGAATTGGGCGTTAAGTTTGCCACTCCGATTTTTGATGGTGCGACCTTGGACGATTTGAACGAATGGACAGACAAGGCCGGTTTGCCGCGCTACGGAAAGACCACATTGTATGATGGCGGTACAGGTGAAGCATTCGACCAGCAGGCTACTGTCGGTGTGACCTACATGTTGAAGCTTGGTCACATGGTTGAAGATAAGATGCACGCTCGTTCCATCGGCCCGTACTCACTGATTACTCAACAGCCGCTTGGTGGTAAGGCACAGTTTGGTGGTCAGCGTTTCGGAGAAATGGAGGTCTGGGCACTTGAAGCCTTTGGTGCCGCACATATCTTGCAGGAGATTTTGACCATTAAATCCGATGATGTCGTCGGACGTTCCAAGGCTTATGAAGCCATTGTGAAAGGTGAGCCGATGCCTACTCCGGGCATTCCTGAATCACTCAATGTGTTGCTGCATGAGTTGAGAGGTCTGGCCTTGAGCATCAATCTGGAATAAACCAATTCAGGACTGAGATTCAGGGCCAATCAGGCTCTGAATCTCAATCTACTACTATATAAAACTCTTTAAACTCTTTACATTATAATCAAACAAGTATGGCTTTCAGAAAAGAAACAAAGATAAAGAGTAACTTTACAAAAATCTCTATAGGTTTGGCTTCTCCCGAAGAAATTCTTGAGAATTCGAGCGGTGAAGTCTTGAAACCTGAAACCATTAATTACCGTACTTACAAACCTGAGCGCGACGGTCTGTTCTGCGAACGCATTTTTGGTCCGGTGAAGGACTATGAATGTCATTGCGGAAAATACAAACGCATTCGATACAAAGGCATCGTATGTGACCGTTGTGGTGTGGAAGTGACCGAAAAGAAAGTACGCCGTGAGCGTATGGGTCACATCCAGCTTGTCGTTCCGGTGGCTCACATCTGGTATTTCCGTTCATTGCCTAATAAAATAGGTTATTTGCTCGGATTGCCGACCAAGAAACTTGATTCTATTATTTACTACGAACGCTATGTCGTGATTCAGCCGGGAATAAAGGCTGAAGACGGCGTCAGCAAATATGACCTCCTTTCGGAAGAAGAATATCTGGCTATTTTGGACACGCTTCCGAAAGACAATCAAATGCTTGAGGATAATGATCCCAATAAGTTTATAGCCAAGATGGGTGCAGAAGCAATTTATGATTTGCTTTCTACACTCGATTTGGATGCACTTTCATACGAATTGCGTGACCGTGCCAACAAAGACTCTTCGCAACAGCGCAAGACTGAAGCTTTGAAACGTCTGCAAGTGGTGGAAGCATTCCGTGCTTCGCGTGGACGGAATAAGCCTGAGTGGATGATCATCCGTATCGTCCCGGTGATTCCTCCTGAATTGCGTCCGTTGGTTCCGCTGGATGGTGGACGTTTTGCAACGTCGGACTTGAACGACCTTTATCGTCGGGTCATCATCCGTAACAACCGTCTCAAGCGACTGATTGAAATCAAAGCGCCGGAAGTCATCCTGCGCAATGAGAAACGTATGCTCCAAGAGGCTGTCGACTCGCTCTTTGACAACTCACGCAAGTCGAGTGCTGTCAAGACCGATGCCAACCGTCCGTTGAAGTCGCTCTCTGATAGCTTGAAAGGCAAGCAAGGACGTTTCCGTCAAAACTTGTTGGGTAAACGTGTTGACTATTCGGCACGTTCGGTTATCGTCGTAGGTCCGGAGTTGAAGATGGGTGAATGCGGTATTCCTAAATTGATGGCTGCCGAGCTTTACAAACCGTTTATCATCCGTAAGCTGATAGAACGCGGCATTGTGAAGACGGTGAAATCTGCCAAGAAAATCGTCGACCGCAAGGAACCTGTGATTTGGGACATCTTGGAATATGTGATGAAGGGACACCCCGTGTTGCTCAACCGTGCTCCGACACTTCACCGTCTGGGTATCCAGGCCTTCCAGCCGAAGATGATTGAAGGAAAAGCCATTCAGCTCCACCCGTTGGCATGTACGGCATTCAACGCCGACTTCGATGGCGACCAGATGGCTGTGCACTTGCCCTTGAGCAACGAAGCAATCCTGGAAGCACAAATGCTGATGCTTCAGTCGCACAACATTTTGAACCCGGCCAATGGCGCGCCGATTACGGTGCCTGCACAAGATATGGTGTTGGGTCTGTACTACATCACCAAGTTGCGCAAAGGTGCAAAAGGCGAAGGATTGATCTTCTACGGACCTGAAGAGGCATTGATTGCCTACAATGAAGGAAAAGTGGACATCCATGCTCCGGTGAAGGTGCTTGTAAATGACCTCGATGAAAATGGGAACATCGTGAAAATGATGCGTGAGACCTCTGTCGGCCGTGTCATCTTCAACGAGATCGTGCCTGACGAAGTCGGTTTCATCAACACGATTATTTCCAAGAAATCACTCCGCGACATCATCAGCGACGTTATCAAGCGTGTGGGTGTAGCTCGTGCGGCAGACTTCCTCGACGGCATTAAGAACTTGGGTTACAATATGGCCTTTAAGGGTGGCTTGTCGTTCAACCTGGGTGATATTATTATCCCGAAAGAGAAAGAGGAACTTGTGAAACGCGGTAACGAAGAGGTGGAACAAATCACCATGAACTACAACATGGGATTCATCACCGACAACGAACGTTACAATCAGGTTATTGATACCTGGACACACGTCAACAACGACCTGTCAAACATCTTGATGAAGACGATTTCGGAAGACGACCAAGGCTTCAATTCCGTATTCATGATGCTGGATTCCGGTGCCCGTGGTTCTAAGGAACAGATCCGTCAGCTTTCCGGTATGCGTGGTCTGATGGCGAAGCCGCAGAAAGCCGGTGCAGAAGGTGCACAGATTATCGAGAACCCGATTCTTTCTAACTTTAAGGAAGGTCTTTCCGTGTTGGAGTACTTTATCTCTACGCACGGTGCACGTAAGGGTTTGGCCGATACGGCATTGAAGACAGCCGACGCCGGATACTTGACTCGTCGTCTGGTCGATGTGTCTCACGATGTGGTCATCAATGAAGAAGACTGCGGAACGCTCCGTGGATTGGTTTGTACGGCTTTGAAGAACAACGATGAGGTCATCGCGACGCTCTACGAACGCATCTTGGGACGTGTTTCCGTTCACGATATTATCCATCCCACTACGGGCGAACTGATTGTCGCTGCCGGTGAGGAAATCACGGAGGCCATTGCGCAGAAGATTGAAGATTCTCCGATTGAAAGCGTAGAAATCCGTTCCGTATTGACCTGTGAGTCCAAGCGTGGTGTTTGTGCCAAGTGTTACGGACGTAACCTTGCTACCGGTCGTATGGTCCACAAGGGCGAAGCTGTCGGTGTCATCGCGGCACAGTCCATCGGTGAGCCGGGTACACAGTTGACGCTGCGTACATTCCACGCCGGAGGTATCGCCGGCAACTTGGCAGCCAATGCCAGCATCGTGGCCAAACATGATGCACGCTTGGAGTTTGAAGAGTTGCGTACGGTGGATACGGTCGAGGAGACGGGCGAACCCGTGAAGATCGTAGTCGGTCGTCTGGCTGAAGTTCGCTTCATCGACCCGAACACAGGCATTGTCCTTTCTACGCACAACGTGCCTTATGGCTCGAAACTCTATGCCAACGATGGAGACGTCGTGGAAAAAGGCAAGCTCATCGCTAAATGGGACCCGTTCAACGCGGTGATTATTACCGAAGCTGCGGGTAAGATTGAGTTTGAGGCCGTAGTGGAAGGTGTGACTTATAAAGTAGAATCTGACGAAGCGACCGGTCTGCGTGAAATCATCATCACCGAATCGAAAGACAAGACCAAAGTGCCGACCGTGCGCATCATGTCGGAGGAAGGTTCTTTGATTCGTACATACAACTTGCCGGTGGGCGGACACGTCGTCGTCGAAAACGGTCAGACCGTGAAGCCGGGCGACATCTTGGTCAAGATTCCGCGTGCCGTAGGTAAGGCCGGCGATATTACCGGTGGTCTTCCCCGTGTCACTGAGTTGTTCGAAGCACGTAATCCGTCCAACCCTGCCGTGGTTTCTGAAATCGACGGTGAGGTCACGATGGGTAAAGTGAAACGTGGTAACCGTGAGATTATTGTGACTTCCAAGGTGGGAGATGTGCGTAAGTACCTCGTTCCGCTGTCGAAGCAGATTTTGGTTCAAGAGAACGACTACGTGCGTGCCGGTACGCCGTTGTCCGACGGTGCTGTGACTCCGTCCGACATTCTGGCCATTAAAGGTCCTACGGCTGTACAGGAGTATATTGTCAACGAAGTGCAAGACGTTTACCGTCTGCAAGGTGTGAAGATCAACGACAAGCACTTTGAAATCATCGTTCGCCAGATGATGCGCAAGGTGGAAATCAATGAGCCGGGCGACACCCGCTTCTTGGAGCAACAGGTGGTCGACAAGTTCGAGTTCATGGAAGAAAACGACCGCATCTGGGGCAAGAAAGTGGTTACCGATGCCGGTGATTCCGAGACACTCGTTCCGGGTCAGATTGTCACCGCACGCAAGCTGCGCGATGAAAACAGTATGCTGAAGCGCCGCGACCTTCGCCTGGTTCAGGTGCGTGATGCTGTTCCCGCCACCTCGACCCAGATTCTGCAAGGTATCACCCGTGCCGCATTGCAGACTTCGAGCTTCATGTCGGCCGCATCCTTCCAGGAAACGACCAAGGTGCTCAACGAAGCTGCCATCAACGGCAAGGTGGACAAGCTGGAAGGCATGAAGGAGAACGTCATCTGCGGTCACTTGATTCCTGCCGGTACAGGTCTGCGCGAGTATGACAAGATCATCGTAGGCTCGAAAGAAGAATACGACCGCATCCTTGCCAACCGCAAGAACGTGCTTGATTACAGCGAAGTGGAGTAATCCAACGATAAGAAACTTACGATTTACAGTATAATTTGAAGATGAAAAGGCTGCCTCCGGTCAAACGGGGCAGCCTTTTTTGTTTATAGATGCTTGATGCACACTGGTAGATTCGCACAGAAGAATCTATTCTCCGCTCTTACAAGATGTTTGCTATAATGTCATCAAAACGACTGTTTTTTATATATCCTTTCTTTACTTTATTGAAAGAGATCTCAGATAATAAACCGAGATTTATTAGGCCGGTAATGTCGCTTTTAGCTGTTGTGGGAGTTATCCCGAATTTGACTTGGATGTCTTTAATGGTGAGTACCTCTTTGGGATTGTCGTAATAGACGCGTATGATATCGGCTTGTCTTTCATTGATATTCCCCAAGTGTAGGAATTGTTTGTTTTGTTCTTTAATGGCTTGTTTCCTTTTTATGTAGTCTTGCAAGTCTCTGAATGCTAAGTTTAGTACTCTCAAATTGTAGGTAATGAAATAACCTAAGTCGTTGTCGTCAGCTTCTACATATAAGTATGAATTCTCATAGGCTTTTTTTGATTTAGCAATGATTTTTGAGATGGACAAATATTCTGTTAACCAATATCCATTTTTTAGCATGTACCAATAGAATAAAGCCCGTGCAGTGCGTCCATTGCCATCGACGAATGGGTGCATGTATGCAATCATGAAATGTACGACAATGCCTCTTATTATGGGATGAATGAAGATGCTCGGTTGCTCATCATTGAAAAAGGAGCATAGTTCGTTGATGAATGTCGGTATTTCCTGGTAGGAGGGCGGAGTGTGTACGATTTCATGTGTAATGCCGTTTTCGACGACAACTTCGTCGTTTTGCCGGAAACGTCCGACATCTGCTGGATTTTCCAAAGTGTTTTCTGTCATTAGCCGGTGTATGGTCAGCAACAGTTCTTTGGTAAGTGGCTTTTGTTTATTGTTGACGATGAATTGGATAGTCTGGTAGTTATTGAATATCATTTGTTGTGACTTGTCTTTGGGCGCAATGTTTTTGCGGAGCATTTCTTTGGCAATTTTCCGAGTTGTAGATGCACCTTCCATTTGGCTTGAAGAGATGGCTTCCTCCATTAAAGAATTGATGAGGTATGTGTCTTTGTTTTCTGTCGGAATCATCGAATGGCTGCCCCATGAGCCTCCGAAGTTCATGTCAAATTCATGGCAAAGACGTTGCATGTGGTTCGTGACGCTGAGAAAAATGCCGTATTTGGGCCATATCAACGAATAATTGCGCAAGCGGGAAGTTTTCACATATTTCCATAAGTCTGTATTGGAAAGAGAAGGTGGTGTTTTTTCATATTTCACATCGCTCCAATATTCATAACGCTCATTAATTTTTTCGATTAATGAAGTCAGTTCGTCGTCGCGCTTCTTGGATAAGTCTATGTATGCTTTTGCAATATCCTTGTCAGTTAGTTGGGGAGGTCTTTCAATCATATGGCATCACATTTGGTCTGATGCAAATATAGGAATTCTTTCCAATCTTTCAAGGATTGGAAAGAATTGTATTAAAAAGAATCACGCAGCGGAATTGTTGTTCCCTTGGATAGCGGTAGGGTGAAGCCTGCAGAATCTTCAAGTTCAATCCATTTTTTCCATCTCTACATTGTAAATGGTCTGGTCGTATTTGTTTATTTTGCCGGTGCCAAGGTCTATTAAAAAGCCGGATCAGAACAATATGTTCCACAATGATTTCGGGCTGAATTGTGATTCGATGACGAATGGAGTGTTCCTGTATCCCTCCTTTTTAGCTATGATTATTTTGTCTGAAAGTTTTTTCTTTAATTTTACTGTTGCTGTTCCTTCTTCAGGTATTTCGGCCAGCTTGACATTGTTGGTGCCGTCATACAATTTTGTTCCTTCTTCACTTGTAAATGTAATAGTTTGTATGGCACTGGAAAATAAGCTCATGCAAGATGTGCATAGCAATAGTGGCATGGCTAATGCCAACATGAGGGATGCTTTTTTCATATAGGTTGAGTGTATTGGCGTTAACCCCATTCACTCCGGCCTCGATGCCGTAGCGGACAGTCCAAGGCGTTTTTTCTTGCTTTTGGGCAAATGTTGGGAGTGCCGAGAGGAGTCCCAGCATGATGAATAGATAGATTCGTGTCATAGAGTTTGCTATTTTATTTCTGTTGTATAGACATAGATGTGGAATTCTCAAAACAGATACCCCAGTGCGACAGTGAATATTTGGCTCTTCAGTCCATATTGTGCCGACTGCTCCACAAATCCGCGTCGATAACCGGCAGTTAGGAGATAGTGGCGGAACAAGCGTAGCTCCACTTCGGCTGTAAGGCCGGCGTCGAAGCGTTTGAATGCTTCGATGTGGCGATGCCCTTTGTTGTAGTTTTTGAGGCAATTCCATTTTTCGGTTTGCTCTTCGTTTGCTGTTCGCACGTTGTCTTTGATGGAGGCCAAGGCGTAGCGTGCGTATGCGCCGATGTGTGGGGAGAGGACGACGTTGCGTCCCAATCGGAAGTCCCATCCGGCCTTTAGCGGGATTTCCGCAGACAGCAGTCTGGTGTTGACTTCGGGGAAGGCTGTCTCTCCGTGTCCCGTTGCTCCGACATAGTCGCTCATGACGGCAAACTGTCCGCCGGTCTGCAGGATGGAAAGGCCGGAAGCAAACAGCAGTCCGCCGTGCAGCGTGTAGCGGATGTCGCCACCCACTTCGTAACCGATGCGGTCTGAGTTGCCGTAGATGGTGTAAGCCTTGCCACCGGTGTAGCCGGACGAGTTGATACCCGCGTGGAGACCGTAGCTCCACGTTTGCGCTTGGGCGTGTAGGCAGCAGGCCGTAAAGAGTGCTGCTGCGATGATTGTCTTTTTCATGAATTGTGCATAAATGGTTTGTCTGTATGTAAGACAGACGTTCCGTCCTAAACCCCTATTCGCTTCCCCGACCTTTTTCACTCCCGCCTCCCATCCAGGGCGTTTCTGCCAAGCTGTATCAGCCTATGCAACCATAGCCGCCCCGGATGTTGGTGTAGAAGGAGAAGGCGAAGGCCAAGCCGTGCGAGGCCATGACGTTGTTGTCAGTGTTGTTAAGCGATTGCAGCAGGGAGTAGTATTCTTCTGACAAGGTGAAAAGTTGCGCATGGCAGGCTTTGATGCCGGGCTGTTGCCAGACGTTCAGATGGAGCACTGCGCCGGAGGAGAGGAAAGTCGAATTGTCAAAGGTGTACATCCGGTGGTAGAAATCGTCGGCCGAACCGAAACCAAGCTCCACGTTGCTGTGATGGTTGAGCAGCGGTTCGACCGTTGTTTCCACCTCCATGAACTCCGGACGGGGAGGGACGTCGGCATCTTCCGGCGCATACCAGCCGACCACGCGGACGGCATGGCGGCTTTGATGCCGGGCACTCGGGAGATTCAGTCGGATTTGTGTGTAGAGGTTGCCTTTGTAATAGACGGTGTCCAGCGCAGCCTCTCCGGGGACTGTCGGAGAGGGGATGCGTGTGCTTCCCGTGGCTTCGGGCAATCCCTCCGCCCGGACGGCTATGCGGATTTCGTCGCCGCAGCGGTGCTTGCCGATGGCATACCAGGTCGAGACGGGAAAACGCCCTTTGAACGTGTCTTTCGCGTGGACTATCCGGTCGTTGTGCCCGTTGGTCGTGCAACGCACTTCCGTGACGTGCAGTGCGGGGATGCTCCCTCCTAAGGGTTGGCTGGCCGAGATGATGATGCGGATGGAGTCTGTGTCTGTGGGGAAGGCATAGACCACCAGACGGCTTTCCTTGCCGAACCTTTGGAGGTCGATGTTGTCATGGCAGGAGAGGAACAGGATAGTCCCGAGGAATAGGAAGAGATGCTTCATGCGTTAAAATTTTAGCGTGTAACTTACGGAAGGAATGAGTGGGATGAAGCCTTTGCTGCGGGCGGTGAACGTGCCGTCGGGCTGAGGCTTCACGCGGATGTACATCGTGTTAAGGTGGCAATAGGCATTATAGATGCTCACGTTCCAGATGCGTTCGAAGCCGCGGCGTGTGGTGTGGCTGAAGTTGGCGCCTACGTCCAGCCGGTGATAGGCGGGCAGTCGGAAGTTGTTCGGCCGATCGTAGACGAAGCCTGCTTCGAAGTTGTCCGGTTCGCCCGGCATTTGTGGTTGCGGCACGTAGGCTACGGGCAGGGTGGCACGGTTGCCGCTGCGTAGCGTCCAGGCTGCGTAGACGGTCACCCGTCCGGTCAGGGCGTAGCGTGCTGTGATGTTCAGTTTGTGCCGGTTGTCAAACTGGTCGGTGAACCACCCGGCATACAGTTCCGGGAAGCGGCGTTTGCTCCATGAGAGCGTGTAGGCCAGGGTGGCCGTGACGCGAGGTGTGCGGTAGGCTGCATCCAGTTCGAGGCCGAGGGCTCGTCCCTTGCCTTCAGTCACGTCCTTGTCCCAACGGGCGGCGGGTGGTTGCAGGCCCGTCCAGTTGCGGTATTGGAGCAGGTGGACCGTGTGTTTGTAAAACGCTTCGAGCGACACGCTCCACAGCTTTCCCAGGCGGACGTACGCGCCGCAGGCGAGCTGGTCAGAGCGGGTCGGACGTATCCCGGCCGTCGTCGGCACCCAAAAGTCGGTCGGTAACTCCAGGAAGGTGCTGGCGATGCGGTGCACGCTTTGCGACATGTGCGTGTAGGAGAATTTCAGGGAGGCATCGTCAGTCAACTGGCGTTTCAGGGCCAGACGCGGGTCGATGAGATGATATGTCCGGTTTTTCACTTTCAAGAGTGTGTAGCTGCATCCCGCGTTGACCGTCCATCGGGGCGAAAGGGTGATTTCGTCTTCGGCGTAGATGGTCAGTTCGTGTGACGACGTGTGGTTGCGGGTCTCGACATGTGTCGTGTCGACTTGCTCGCTTGGGTCGCCGTAGTAGAATGCCTGCGTCACGGTCTGCGGGCGGAATGTGTGGCGGACGAACTGGGTGCCGAAGCGGATGTGGTGGCCGGCAGAAGGCATCCATGCGAAGTCGGCTTTTCCGCCGAGGTCGTACAGGAGCGTGCGGTTGTGTCGGACATCCAGGCTGAAGCGGCGGATGAAGTTTGCGTCGCCGTGATAACGGTCATCTTCGTCGGCGTCATGGTGCGAACGGCTGTAGACGCCCAAGAGGGCGAAGTTTGCCGTCAGGGCTGGAGAAAGGTGCAGGTCGGCTCCGAGCGTGACGTTGGCGTTGCCCCAGCGGAAACGGTTCCGGCTATCGGTCACGTAGCGGCCCCACACGCTCTTGTCGCGCAGGCCGTAGCGGTCGTGTCCCGAGTAGACGCTCAGCCACAGGATGTCACCCTCGCCGTTCAGGCGGTGGGTGATGCGTGCGTTCAGGTCGTGAAAGGCATAGTCGAAGGTGTACTTCTCGCCATCGTGGCCGTTCCCGCTGTTCACGAGTGCCAGGGCGGGACGGAGCAGCAGGTCGAGCCAACTGCGCCGCAGGGCGACGTTGAACGACGTGCGCCCTTTGACCAACGGGCCTTCGAGCTGCACACGTCCGTCGATGAGCCCCAGCGAAAAGCTGCCTTTGAGGCGATGCGGGTCGCCGTCGCGCGTGCGGATGTCGGTGACGGAAGAGACGCGTCCGCTGTATCGGGCCGGGAAGCCGCTTTTGTAGAACGTGGCTTGCTTGATGATGTCGGCGTTGAAGGCCGAGAACAGACCGAGCGAGTGGTTGGTGTGGTAGAGCGGCGAACCGTCGAGCAGGAACAGGTTCTCGTCGCCGCTTCCGCCATGCACGTAAAGTCCCGAGGTCGCTTCGATGCCGCCGGACACGCCCGAAATGCGTTGCAGGGTCTTGACAAGGTCGGGCGAACTGAGCAGCGAGAACTCCGTCCGTATGTCGTCGGCCGTCAGCACGCGTTTGCCTGTCTGCGTGGTCAGCAGGGCTGCGTCGCGGCGTCCGTCGATGGTGACGGGCTCCAGCGTGGCATTGTCTCCCAGTGTGAAGTGGAGCGTGGTGTCGCCCGTGACTTGCACCATTTTCACGCACGCTTCTTTTCCCACGTAGGACGTGCGGATGCGGTGGCGTCCGTCGTGCAGACGCAGGACGTAGCGGCCGCGCTCGTCGGTCAGTGTGCCCTGTCGGGAGTCCGGGGCGTAGACGGCCGCATGGATGAGCGGCTCGCCTTCCGTGTCGGTCACCCGTCCGCTCACCACGCGGCGGTGTCCTTCCCGGAGCACGATGTTTCGCCCGCGGATGACATACTCGATGCCCGTGCCGGCAAAGAGCCGCGCCAAAGCCTGCTCCAGCGAGAGACTGTCAGACGGCTCCTCCGGGCTGGAACGCTCCAGGCGCAGCCCGGCATCGTGGACGAAATGGACATGCCTCTGTTCCTGCAACTGGCGCATCCGTTGCTTGAGCGTGGGGTGTTGGGCGCAGGCGAATGCCGAGACTGTTAGCAGTATGAGGGTGAACAAGGCTTGTTTCATCGTGCGGTAATTTTCAGGTCGAGCGTCTTCTCCAGCACGTCGATGACCTCCTCGAGCGACGCAGCCTCGATTTCACCCGTCACGCGGCGGGTGGTGTCGTTTGCCTCCAGCGGGGTGCGGTAGTAAGCCGACAGTTCGCGGAGCACCTTTGTTATCGGAGTGTTCTCATAGCGGAACACCTTCGTGCTGTCGGTTTGCTCGGTCGGGGCGATGCTGTCGGTTGTCTTCGTGACGGTGGTGTCCTGTGTGGCCGTCCTGCGGGAGTGTACATATCCGGTGAGGAGGCCGGCCACGACGGCACAGGCGATGAGGCTTGCTGCGGCCATCGTTGCCAACCTTTTGCGGGGATGAGGGAATTGCTGCCGGAGCCGTCTCCAGGCTTTCTTCTCGTCGAGCCGTCCCTCTTGGTAATGTTTGGTGACAAACCGTAATTCATCTTCGTCTGTTCTCATGTTTGTTTCTATTAGGTTTATATGAGGATGGATTGTTGCAAGTGTTTGTTTGATAGGGATTTGTTTTGTTGCCTGGGAACCCTCCTTTTCGTCCGGGTGCGGAAAGGAAGGTAGACAGACGCCGATACCTTTCCGTGCCCGAGCCGGATAGAGGGAAAGCTGGCCCGGAATGGAGGGCGCTTGCGCGAGGATTGTGCCGGAGGTGATAAATGCTTACATTCATAGGAAGATGAAAGCATAGATTATCCCGGCTTTGCCTCGCAAGACAGCGTAGGCATGTCCGATGTGGGCTTCGACGGTCTTAATGGAAATGCCGAGCCGGTCGGCGATGTCCCGGTGACACAATCCGTCGCGTTTGTGCATCAGGAATACGTCCCGACATGCCCGGGGCAGGCGGTCGATTTCTTTCCACAGGCGGGCTTCCCGCTCGCACCGTTCGCGGAAATCATCTTCGTCGTCCGGCACGTCGGGGATGTGTTGCGGGTCAGTGATGGAGACTTTCGTGCCGAGATGATTGATGCAGGCATTCCGGACCATTCGGTAGATGTAGTTTTTCATTGAAAGAATCCTTTCGTCACGTTCCGGTTGTTCTGCCAGCATAAGAAAGCAGTCCATCACGATGTCTTCCGCCGTGTCGATGTCCCCCACGATGTGTGTTGCGTAGAGGCAAAGGGCTTTATAGTTGCTCTTGAACAAATGCTCCAGTTTTGTCATGTCAGGGAGATGTGCTTTTTGTAAAAAGACAAAGGTAGGAATAAAATCCCTTAGAGGGAGATGTGCAATTTTAGGTTTTGTAACACATCCGTTTGGGGCATGTCTAAAACCTCGCATGTTTTCTTTAGAATCACAAAGCTCTCTAAGCGGACGTTTCCGTCAGAATGGGTACACCTTGTTTTCTTAAACAGACCTTTTTCCTCCTTGGTCTGGCCCGTCTCCCGAGTCCAGTCCGTGCCTGGGCGGAGTTAAGGACCCGCAGACGGGGACTTAATGAGATTGTAATACGGGGAGGGGGTGAGGTGCATTCTCGGATGCACAAACGTGGTGTCGTGTGCTGATATTTCATCGGTTTGTAGTAGTTTTGTGCATAGATTGTTAAGAAAGACTTTGGAGAAAACCATGAAGAGCCGTTTTCGGCAATGGGAGTAAATGAAAAACCGAAAAATGAAACAGAGCGTAATGATGATTTTAGTCTGCCTGTTGGGGATTGTGCAGGCTGTGGCCGGGGAAGACGGCCGTATGAAGTATAACTTTAATGCACAGTGGTTGTTGCATGTAGGCGATGTGTGTGAGGCCAAGGATGTGAAGTTTGATGATGCAGCCTGGAAACAGGTCACCCTGCCGCGTCCGTTCAATGAAGACGAGGCTTTCCGCTTGAGTATCGAGCAACTGACGGACACCGTCGTCTGGTATCGCAAGCACTTCCGATTGCCGTCCACGGCGCGTGGAAAGAAAGTCTTTGTGGAGTTCGAAGGCGTCCGTCAGGGAGCCGACTTCTATCTCAACGGACATCACCTCGGTTTGCACGAAAACGGGGCCATGGCCGTAGGCTTCGACCTTACTCCCTACATCAATTACAAAGGAAACAACGTGATGGCTGTCCGTGTGGACAATGATTGGGACTACAAGGAGCGGGCCACGGGCACAAAGTATCAGTGGAGCGACCGCAATTTCAATGCCAACTACGGCGGTATCCCGAAAAACGTATGGTTGCACGTGACGGACAAGCTCTATCAGACGTTGCCGTTATACAGCAACCTGAAGACGACGGGCGTGTATGTCTATGCGGAAGACATTCGTGTAAAATCGCGCCGTGCCGTCATCCATGCTGAGTCGGAGGTGCGCAATGAGCATGCGCATGCCAGGCGTGTGCTCTACCGTGTGGAGCTTGTAGACCGCGATGGCCGTATGCTGAAAACCTTTGAGTCGAGTCCCGTTACCGTGCGCCCCGGAGAGACGGTGACGCTGTCCGCAGCCTCCGAAGTCGAAGGTTTGCATTTTTGGAGTTGGGGATACGGCTACCTGTACACGGTGAAGACCAGCCTTTGGGCCGATGGAGAGAAGGTGGATGAGGTCTGCACGCGGACAGGCTTCCGCAAGACCCGTTTCGGGGATGGCAAGATCTGGCTGAACGACAGGGTCATCCAGATAAAAGGCTATGCGCAGCGCACGAGCAACGAGTGGCCGGGTGTCGGCATGAGTGTCCCCGCCTGGCTGAGTGACTATAGCAACGGACTGATGGTGGAAGGCTGTGCCAACCTGGTACGGTGGATGCACATCACGCCTTGGAAACAGGACATCGAGTCGTGCGACCGCGTGGGATTGCTGCAAGCCATGCCGGCCGGCGACGCCGAGAAAGACCGCGAAGGACGTCAGTGGGAGCAGCGCATGGAGCTGATGCGCGACGCCATCATCTACAACCGCAACAATCCGAGCATCCTTTTCTACGAGTGTGGCAATGAGTCCATCAGCCGTGAGCACATGCTGGAGATGAAGGCCTTGCGCGACCGGTACGACCCTCATGGCGGACGTGCCATCGGTTCGCGCGAGATGCTTGACATCCGCGAGGCTGAATATGGCGGTGAGATGCTGTATATAAACAAGAGCAAGCATCACCCGATGTGGGCGATGGAGTATTGCCGTGACGAGGGGTTGCGGAAGTATTGGGACGAATATTCCTATCCTTATCACCGGGAGGGAGATGGCAATAGTTCCTTCCATTCGGCAGCGACTAACACAATGAAAAAGAACGTAGATGCCGCGGCTTACAATCATAATCAGGATGCTTTCACCATCGAACAGGTCTGCCGTTGGTACGACTACTGGCGTGAGCGTCCCGGGACGGGCGAACGGGTCAGCTCCGGCGGTGTGAAAATCATCTTCTCTGACACGAATACACACTATCGTGGTGTGGAAAACTATCGTCGTAGCGGCGTGACAGACGCGATGCGTATCCCGAAAGACCCCTTTTATGCCCATCGTGTCATGTGGAACGGTTGGGTCGATCCGGAGACACCGGACATTCACATCGTGGGCCATTGGAACTATGAGGCCGGATTGGTCAAACCGGTCCATGTGGTCTCTAATACGGAGCAGGTGGAACTGTTTCTGAATGGCCGTTCTTTGGGATTCGGTGAGCAGAAATACCGTTTCCTTTATACGTTCCCTCGTGTGGCCTACGAAGCGGGCGAGTTGGTGGCCGTGGGGCGCGACGCTGACGGAAAAGAGTTGTGTCGTACAGCATTGTGCACGGTCGGTAAGCCGGAACGAATCAAATTGGAAGCCATTGAGAATCCTGATGGTTGGAAAGCCGACGGGGCCGACATGCTGTTGTTGCAGTTTGAGGTGGTGGACGGCGAGGGACGCCGTTGTCCGCTGGCCAATGATTTGGTTCGCTTTCAGTTGGAAGGCCCTGCCGAATGGCGCGGAGGCATAGCGCAGGGAGAAGGAAACTATATCCTGTCGAAAGAACTGCCCGTGGAGTGCGGGGTCAACAGAGTGTTGCTACGTTCGCTTCCGAAGGCTGGCAAGGTGCGGGTGACGGCCACGGCGCAGGGACTGCAACCGGCCGAGATGGAGCTGGAGACGTCACCGGTGGAGGTCGTCAACGGACTGAGCACATATATCCCCGGTGACCGGCTCGATGGACGGTTGACCCGCGGCGAGACGCCCCTTACTCCTTCTTACAAGGATACAAAGGTGGACGTCGGCATCATGTCTGCAACGGCTGGAGCCAATGCCGACATGGCTTGCAACAGCTATGATGACAACGAACTGAGCGAATGGAGAAACGACGGTCGCATGCAGACGGCTTGGGTCACTTACAAACTGGATCGTGCGGCACGAGTTGACGAAGTCTGTCTGAAGCTGGCAGGCTGGCGGACGCGCAGCTATCCGTTGGAAGTCTATGCCGGAGACACGCTGGTGTGGAGCGGAAAGACAGAACGCAGTCTGGGGTATGTACATCTCAACGTAAAGCCGGTCTTGGCGGATGAGATTACCATCTGCTTGCGTGGAGTCAGCGAAGAACAGGATGCGTTCGGCCAGATTGTGGAAGTGGCTGCGCCGTCAGCAGGCGGACTGGACATGGCCGGGGTGAAAGCTGGGAAGAAATCCAGGCAGGAACTGCGCATCGTGGAAGTGGAATTTAAGGAGAATTTATGGCAATGATTGGACGGAAGAATAAACAGAAGAAAGAGAATAGAATGAAGATTAATAAGTGGTGGGTCGTCGGCATCTGTTTGGCTCTGCTTGGGGAGGCCGGCGTATGGGCTCAAGACAAAGTGCCAGCCCCGATGAGAGATGTAAATCAAGTGGTCGACAACACGCTTGACAGTCTGAACAAGGCGCGCACGGCGCGTCCCGTGCCGGGGTCGACCCGTAAGGCCGGTTGTCCCGTGTTGTTTCTGGTCGGAAACAGCACGATGCGCACGGGGACGTTAGGCAATGGGAATAACGGCCAGTGGGGATGGGGCTATTTCCTGCATGAGTATTTTGACGAAAGCCGCATCACGGTGGAGAACCACGCCTTGGGAGGCACGAGCAGCCGGACGTTTTACAACCGTCTTTGGCCCGACGTGCTCAAGGGTATCCGCAGGGGCGACTGGGTCATCATCGAGTTGGGTCACAATGACAACGGGCCTTATGACAGCGGACGTGCGCGGGCTTCCATTCCCGGCATCGGTAAGGACTCGCTGGTCGTGACCATCAAGGAGACCGGTGTGAAAGAAACGGTCTACACGTATGGGGAATACATGCGCCGCTTCATCCGTGACGTGAAAGCCCGGGGAGCGCACCCCATCCTGATGTCGCTCACACCGCGCAATGCCTGGGACGATGCCGACAGCACGGTCATCACCCGCGTGAACCGGACATTTGGTTTGTGGGCCAGGCAAGTGGCCCGGAAGGAACATGTGCCTTTCATTGACCTGAACGAGATTACGGCACGCAAGTTCGAGCGTTTCGGCAAGGAGAAGGTGAAATATATGTTCTATCTGGACCGCATCCACACGAGTGCTTTCGGAGCGAGGGTCAATGCAGAGTCGGCTGTGGAAGGGATACGCGGTTGCAAACGGCTCAAACTGGCCGGATACCTCAAGCCGCAGGCAGACAAGGCAGCCCGTGTCGTGCACAAGAAAGGTTGCCCCGTGGTTTTCACCATTGGCGACAGCACCGTGCGCAATGCGGATGAAGGTGACAGCATGTGGGGCTGGGGAAGTGTGCTGGCGGAGCAGTTGGATACGGCCCGCGTTACGGTGGCCAACTGTGCCATGCCCGGCCGTAGCGCCCGGACTTATCTTGACGAAGGACGATGGGACAGTGTCTATCACGCGCTTCAGCCGGGTGATTTCGTGTTGATACAGTTCGGGCACAACGACGCCGGTCCTATCAACACGGGCAAGGCTCGCGCGGAGTTGCGTGGGGCAGGCGACGAAAGCCGAGTGTTCCGCATGGAGAAGACCGGACAATACCAGGTGGTGTACACGTTTGGATGGTATTTGCGTAAGTTCATCATGGATGTACGTGAGAAGGGGGCTTATCCGATAGTGCTGAGCCACACGCCCCGCAATAAGTTTGACAACGGCAAGATAGAGCGCAATACGGGCAGTTTTGGAGCTTGGACTCGAGATGCGGCCGAGCGTGCCGGCGCATGGTATGTCGATTTGAATAAAATCTCTGGTGACAAGTTGGAGAAGATGGCCAATGAGCAAGGGCTGCGTCTTGTGGGAGAATATTTCAAGAACGACCACACGCACACTTCCTTGAAGGGAGCCCGGCTCAATGCTCAGAGCATAGCCGAAGGATTGAGGATGACCGATTGCCCGCTGAAGGACTATTTGAGAGACTGACCGGAACTGTGCTCAGGGACTTGTTCAGGGTCTTCCCGCGCGCTCCAATGCTGGCCGTGCTTCCCCAGGACTCGGCCCGAGGACGGCCTCCTTTTGGCCCGTGCCCCGAGCCTAGTCCGTGGTCGGGCGGCCTTAAGGGGCGGGAAACGGTAGGAGGAAGGAAGCTTTTTGTCGCAATAAATGAGTATTTGTTATGGACTTACGGACGGTTTGTCGTAGATTTGCATCGACGGAATGAAAATGCCTCATTTTATGTAAGACAAGTAGATGCCGATGAAGCGTTTGTTGGACTTTTTAAGAAAAGCCATATCTTTCTGTTGGAAGAAAGCGACTGACAAGAAGGAAGTGCCTGACAGGTTTCCGAAGGAGTATGCCGGTGTGCTTTCTTTCAATCAGGCTTTGCGTGAGCTTTTGTCAAAAGACCAATACATAGCCCGGAGTGATTACAGGCATTTGATAGAAGACTTTGCAGAGCTGCATAAATTTTATGAGACGCTGTGTGTCTCCGGACTATTGGAAGACTATGTGCGAAAACACCGGTTGGATGCGATGGAAATCATCCGTTTCCGTGACATTTACGGAGGCATGGTGGACTTGAAGGAAGAGGTCCCGGTCGTCAGAAGACACAATGATGAATACGTGTCCAGGCATCTGGTGTCAGAGAAGGACTATCTGGACGGGATTCTCAAAGCATGCGATCCGGCCATTCTGCTGGATGACGAGCAACGCGAGGTCGTGTTGTCGGACGAGGATTATACGTTGGTCATTGCTGGAGCCGGGGCGGGAAAGACCACCACAGTGGCTGCAAAGGTGAGATACCTGGTCGAACGGCGTGGCGTAGATCCTCGCAAGATACTCGTCATATCATTTACCAACAAAGCTGTGGGGGAACTTCGTGAACGTATCAATGACCGGCTTCGCCTCAGCTGTCCGATTACGACCTTTCATTCGGCGGGTTATGCCATCCTGAGGAAAAGTGATGCCGGTCGGCCGAAAATCGTGGATGGAGGCTTCATGTATCACGTTATCAAAGACTATCTCAAGTCGAAAGTGCTTAGCAATCCGGTGCTGGTGAAAAAGCTGGTCTTGTTTTTCGGCTCTTATTTTTCTGCGCCCTATGAAGGAGACGATGTGAACCGTTACTTCCAGTTCGTCTCCAAGACGGACTTTTCCACGCTCAGGAGCAATGTCCAGGAATACATCCAGCAGATTATAGACCGCAAGACGCGCAAGGTGCAGACGTTGAACAATGAAGTGTTGCGCTCCGTCGAGGAGGTACGGATAGCCAATTTCCTTTATTTGAACAACATCGAATACGAATATGAACCTGTCTACCAGTATCGTGTCTTGGACTCCAACAAGCCTTACACGCCGGATTTCAGAATCAAGCAAGGGGAGAAGGTGACCTACATAGAGCATTTCGGCATTACGGAGGATGGGCAGAACAGCCGTTACACCCAGGAAGAACTGGATAGATATAAAGCGCGGGTGAATGACAAGATAAAGCTGCACCGTAAACATAAGACGGACCTGGTGTACACTTTTTCGGTGTATAATGACCGGCGTCCTTTTCTGGAACATCTGGAGGAACAGTTGCTGCAGAGGGGGTATGTTCTGGAACCGAGGCCTATGGAGACTGTCTATAAGAAACTGGTCGATGCGGAAGAGAGCAAATATATAACGAAACTCACGCTGTTGGTGTGTCATTTCATCAGCAACTTCAAGACGCAAGGCTACAAGGGTGAGAAGTTTGACGAGTTCAGTTCGAAGATACAGAACGTCAGGACACGCCTATTTCTGGATATATGCCGCGTCTGCTACATGGAATACCAGAAGTCGTTGCGCGAACAGCAGTGCATCGATTTTGAAGATATGATAAACGAGTCGGCCGAGCTGTTGCGCAAGAAGCAGATAGCAAAAGAACGGCTGGACTTTAAATATATCATCGTCGATGAGTATCAGGACATATCCCGCCAGCGCTACAATCTCATCCGTGAACTGTCCAAGTTGTGCGATGCCAAGATTGTGGCTGTGGGCGACGACTGGCAGTCCATCTATGCTTTTAGCGGTTCGATTTTGCCGTTGTTCACCCGTTTTTGTCAAGAAGTCGGCTATGGGCAGGAGCTGAAGATTACAAGGACCTATCGGAACGCGCAAGAGATAATCGACATCGCCGGGACCTTCATACAGCGAAACAGCAGTCAGATAAGGAAAGACTTGATTTCCCCCAAGCGAATCGTCAATCCGGTCATTATCCGCACCTACAGTGAAGAGTATTCCAAAGAGCAGGCCGGAGGGCGCTATTACAATATGGGGGAGGCCGTCAATAAAGCCATAGAGGAAATCATCGGCTACAACCGCAGCGAGGGAAAATCACAAGTGGCTTCCATCCTGTTGATAGGACGTTACGGATTTGACGCCAAGCATCTTTGCTATTCCAAAGAGTTTATGTACGACGAGAAGTCCGGACGCGTCTATTCTTCCCGATACCGTTCGCAAGTGAAGCTTCAGTTCATGACGGCACACAGCTCCAAGGGGTTGAGTGCCGACAATGTCATTATCGTCAATGCCAAAGACGACGTTTACGGTTTTCCCTCAAAAGTGGATGATGACCCCGTGTTGAGCTTGGTGGTGTCGAATGACCATTCGTACAATTATGCTGAAGAGCGGCGCTTGTTCTACGTGGCTTTGACCCGGACCAAAAACCGGGTTTTCATCATCACGCCGGAACGACGGCCGTCGGAATTCATCAAGGAGCTGCTGAGGGAAACAGAGGTTTATCCCTATGTGACTTTAAAAGGCGAGTTGAAGACGGATTTGGCAGACTCAAAGCGGGCGTTCAACAGTTGCCCCATCTGTGGCTATCCGATGCAATTCCGGTGGAACAAGAACTATGGCTTGAAATTATGGATGTGCACGAACGAGCAGGAAGTGTGTGGTTTTATGACTAACGACCGGCGGGGCGGCGAGTTGGCTATCCAGAAATGTGATTGGTGTGAGGATGGTTATCTGGTGGTAAAGCCGGGCAAGAATGGGTATATTCTGGGATGTACCAATTACAAGGACGACAGGTCGGGATGTGGGAGGGTGTTGAACCTTGAACACTATCGGATATGGCGGCGAAATGATTTCGGCGTGGAGGACCGTTCTGTGGACAAACCGTCGTTCTTGAAATCAGTTCCGGCGGAGACACTGTCCGCGCCGAAGATGATACCCGCCAAAGAACGGAAGCCTCAGGCACAGACATCGGGCATCAATAGGGTTGGTTATGCCGGCTATTCTATCGGGACGACCGAGTTTCAGGTATTGACAGATGCCGAAGGCCATGTCCTGACCGACATCGAACTCTTGCTGAGGCTATATATCCTCAGAGACGGATTGGCAAAGAGGCGTGGCGTCCAAGTTTCGCAAATCATGCAAAACGCCGACTTGGTGCGGTTGGCAACGGACAAACCTACGACCAAGGAGGAATTCCTTCGTATTTATGGGGTCGGAGAGCGCAAGTATGAAAATTCAGGAGATGAATTCATTGCCGAGATAAGGAGTTATGTCAGTCCCCGCCCGGGAGAGCCGGAATAAAACAAACCTCCGACAAATGCCGGAGGAAAAACTTGCGCACATGTCGGAGGCGTGGTTTGTCTGCGTGGGGACATTATGTCCATTCATCCCAAAGGTCACCCCACCAGCCGTCTTCCCAATCTTCGGGAATTTCTTTCTCAATGTTGCCGTCTTCGTCCACGATGATTAGCCAATCGTCGTCGAAACGTTCAGCCTCGATGGCGTAGAACATGCCCCGGCGGGAGTCTATCACGTCGATGTCGTCATCGTCCATATCATGGTAACCTTTTGACCACAGTTTGCTCCATGTGCCTTCGGGCAGGCTGCGGCGGCTCACTTCCCACTTGCTGCCGACCCACTCGTTGCGGAAGTTGAAGTAGACATCTTTCTCGCGTCCTTCGTGACGGATTTCGATTTCGAGGAATCCGTCGTCCCAGTCGCGGTCGGTGATGTGCGAGCCGGGGTATCTGTCAGCGACGAATTCCGAAGGAGTCATCGGCTGTTCTTCCGGGATGAAGTCGATGTGGTTGTCATCTTCCGGAGCGTTGGTGAGAGCTTGCACGAGACGGCCCGTCTCCGTGTAGTACAGGTCGACATCGGTTTCCACGCCGTTCTCATTCTTGTCCACTTCGATGACATAGAATGTTTCAGAGTCAGCACGTTCCAACACATTGGCTTCATCGTCCACCGTCCAAGGAGCTTGGGAATAGATGGTGTCGTTGAATGCCTGGATGACAGCACTCGGGAGGCTGTTGAACGGGATTTCACGGTCTGTCATGCCCCAGCGTTTGCTGATGCGCGAGAACCAGGCCGTGCAGTTGGTCTGCCTCATTTCGGCCCGCGTTCCCTCGTCGTAGAACCGGGCGACATCGTAGTCGTCGATAGACGTCCATGAGACGTTGGTCGCGTTGGGATACATTTCATAAAACGCCTTGACGATTTCTTCGGATACGTCAGACGGAGTTCCGGACAGGCCGTCGTCATCACTGCACGACGACAGCACAAACATGCTGCACAATGCAGCCATCAGAAAGAATTTGAGCTGTTTCATAAATATTAGTAAGAGTAAATAAATTATGATGTCGCAAAATACGGTATTTGTCTTTAATATAACCAATAATAATGTATGATATTATTTATTTTTAACCAAAATCCCCTGTTCGTTTCTTTACCGCGGAATGGATGAGCCGGGGAGGTTTATAACCGCACGGTGGAATATGTTTTTGAAAAATGCCTACATCCATTAGCTTACCCGTCAGGGATGGAAGGAAGCCGAGAGGCGACTCCAGGGTAAGGTCGGCTACCCTCCTTTCCGCTCTTGCCTACCTTAGACTCGGCTCTCGGCTACCCTTAAGGACTTCTTCTTCGGGATGCTATCTGTTGATAATAAGATATTTAAGAAAAGGAGGGATGCTCACTGTGTCGCCTTCTTGCTTTTAGAAAATTGTTGATGTTTTATGAGGACGAGGGGATTGGAATACGAGATGGTGTCATCCTGCCGGAATGACGGTCACCGAGATCCATCAAAGAGTTGATGAGCGGGACAGGTGTTTGTATTGACGAGATAAGGAGCTATGTCGCTCTTTGTTAAAAAGATGCATGATAAGTAGATAGACCGAAGCTTCCATACGAGCGGCCTTCGGGGTGTAAAAAATTACAAATGTATCGATATTTTGTTACATCAGGGCGACGAAATTATTACTAGATTATTTATTTGGGTTGTAATCTGTTCTTTGCAGGATTGAAATACGTCTGACACTTTACGCGTTGAATTTTGCATCGTTTTTTAACGAATGGAAGCATTTCCGGTAAACATATTTATCTTTAACTACAATAAACTGATGAACCTGCAACTTAAGAAGACGGCCATGACTTTTTTGTTTAGTTCGGCCGTATTGTCAGCTTTTGCGACTCCTATTAATATTAAGGGTTTGGTGAGGGGTGCAGATGATAGCCCTCTGCCGGGAGCCAGCATTATGCTTAAGGATGGGAACAAAACGGGAACCATCACTGACATGAATGGGCATTTTACTCTTTCAGTGGAACCAGGAACGGAGCTTATCGTGAAGTACATGGGCTATCAACAGACTTCTATCAAGGTTGGCTCGAAGGACTTTTATACGATTACGCTGGAAGAGGACAACAACGTACTCGATGATGTGGTCGTCGTGGGTTATTCGACGAATAAGAAAGTGAATCTGTCGGGTTCTGTGTCGTCCATTGATAGCGAGCAGATTAGCGGCCGTCCGATTACAAATGTGTCGACAGCCCTGCAAGGCATGGCGCCGGGTGTGACTGTGACCACGCAGTCTGGTTCTCCGGGTGGTGACGGCGGTAATATCCGTATCCGCGGCATCGGGACATTTGGTGGTGATAATGCCGACCCGTTGGTCTTGATTGACGGCGTGGAAGGCACGATTGATGAAATCGATCCGAACGTCATCGAGTCAGTATCCATCCTGAAGGACGCAGCTTCGGCTTCCATTTATGGTTCACGTGCGGCGAATGGCGTCATTCTGGTGACGACAAAGCGCGGAACGGAGAAAGACAAGTTTTCTATCAGCTATCAGGGTTTTGTCGGTTTCCAGCGTCCGACACGCCTACCCGATACGGTGAATGCGATTCAGTACATGGAACTGGAAAACGTCGCTGCGGAGAATGACGGGAGCGATTTGGCATATTCTCCGAAATATATAGAGGAATACAGAAACGGTATAGGAGTCGACCCTGACAAGTATCCCGACACCGATTGGCAAGATGCTATCCTGACCGGCTCGGGACTGACCCACGGGCATACGGCGACCCTGACAGCCTCGTCCGACCGGATTAAGATTCTGACTTCTGTCGGATACAAGGATCAGCAGGGATTGGTCGAACACAGCAATTACCGCCGTGTGACGGTGCGCAACAATATGGACATACGACTGACCGAGCGGTTGCAGTTGAAGTTTGACTTTCAGGTGATGAACGGTAACCGTATGCAGCCTCGTGCTGAAAGCACTGTGTTCAACTACATGAACACGCGTCCGGCCAACATGGTGAACCAGTTTACTACCGGTCTCTACAACGGCAGCGGTATGCAAGGAGACAATCCGGTGCTGCTGCTCAAGGAAGGCGGCAACAAGAAAAGCAACACCATTCGCGCCACCGGCTCGTTTGGCCTGAAGTGGAATGTATTGGAAGGGTTGGAACTCTCAGGTACGTATACACCTCGTTATATCACCAAAAACGTGCACACTTATAAGAATTCTGTCACGACCTATGGTGACCCGGAAGGAACGACCAGTTTCCAAAGCGACGGCATCAATTCGTTGACCGAATCATCCAATCGTTACTTCTATAACAATCTTCAGTTTCTGGCCACATACTCCAAGAAGTTTGGACGCCATGACCTGAAAGTGTTGTTCGGGGCCGAGCGGGAGACTTATGACGAGAAGACACTGAGTGCCTATCGGGAGGGTTTTAACTATCCGGAGTATGATGTCATCAATGCCGGCAACATCGACAACATGGACAATGGCGGCGGAGAATACGAATGGGCCTTGCAGTCATTTTTCGGACGTATCAATTATAACTTCAAGGACCGCTACCTGCTGGAGGCCAATTTCCGTGCCGACGGTTCGTCGCGCTTCGCTTCGGGAAACAAGTACAGCTATTTTCCTTCAGTGTCAGCCGCATGGCGCATCAGTGAAGAGGCTTTCATGGAGCCTGTCCGTGATGTGGTAAATAACCTGAAGCTTCGCGCATCTTGGGGTATGCTGGGCAATCAGAACATCGGCAGCAGCTATTATCCCACAGTAGAGACCCTGTCGACCAGCACCATCTCCATGGGCGGCAACCTGTATCCGATAGCCACACAGACGGCGTTGGCCAATCCGGACTTGGTGTGGGAGACTTCGACCATGACAGACATCGGACTGGACTTGACTTTATTCAACAGCTTGAACATCACGGCTGACTGGTATTATAAGACGACGGATGACATCCTGATGAAACTCGACATCCCGAACATTGTCGGCTTCTCCGCTCCCTATCAAAACGCAGGCAAGGTGCGCAATGTGGGGTGGGAACTTGGCATCTCTTACCAGAAATCATGGGGTGATTTCACCTTGGGCGTGCTGGCCAATCTCTCCGATGTCAAGAATGAAATCATCGACATGAAGGGCATATCGTCGACCAGCGGGGAAATACGCAACCAGGAAGGCTCGCCCATTAATTCCATCTACGGGCTTGTGTGTGAAGGATTCGTCAACTCGAAGGAGGAGGCTGACTGGATTAATGAGAACTGTCCGCAGTTTGGAGGAACGGTCTATCCGGGCGATTTGAAATACAAGGACATAAACCATGACGACAAAATCACGACTGACGACAAGACCATCATCGGCAGCACCATCCCCCGCTATACGTATAGCCTGGGACTGAATATGGAGTATAAGCGCTTCCATCTGAATGTCTTGTTCCAGGGCGTGGGCAAGGCTGACGGCTACCTGAATACTTACTATGTGATGCCCTGCCAGCAAGGAGGTACCTATCGCAAGGAACATCTCGACTACTGGCGTGAGGACAACAAGGACGCAGCTACACCCCGTCTCTCTTATAAGAGCAGCAATAATTCCCAGCAGTCGTCCTTCTGGATGCGTGATGCTTCCTACCTGCGTCTGAAGAGCTTGCAGTTGGGCTATGACTTGCCCAAGACATGGCTGAATCACGTCGGCATCAACAGTGCATACGTGTATGTCGATGCGCAGAACTTGTTTACTTGGACAGATTTCTATCAAGGATACGACCCGGAGGTCAACTATGATGCGTCGGCCACTGACGGTGTGTCGCTGGGCGATGCCAACAACTACCCGCAAGTCTCCACGTTCACTATGGGTATCAAACTCAACTTCTAACCAACAACAATTATGAAACGCAATACATTCTTTTCCATTCTTACGGCTGTGGCTTGCACACTGGGCATGTCTTCGTGTTCGCTTGACTATGAGCCGAAAAACGGGCCTTCATCGGGCAATTTCCCGGCTAATATCACAGAAGCTGAATACGGCCTTTATGCTGCTTACAAGTCCTTGAGCACCTTTGATGCTTCCAGCATGGCTTGGTGGAAGGTGGCTGATAACATCACTGACCTGGGTGTGACGCGAGTCAATGTGTCCAAGTTTACTGAGCTGGTCACATCGGCTGCCACGGGCGAAAATGCAGTGTCTGTGAAAATCTACAATACCATCTACAACGTCGTGAGCCGTGTCAATCTGGTGCTCGACGGCCTGGACAATCTTGAAGGCACAGCTTCTGCTGAAGAGGTGGCTGCCTTGCGCAACGAATTGCTTTGCCTGCGTGCCTTCTGTTATGACATGGGATGCCAGTATTTCGGTGCAATGCCTTACATCGACCATTCCCTGTCGTTGACTGACAACCAGTATCCTCGTATGCCCCGTGAGGAAGTGACCGCCAAGTTGCTGGCCGACCTTTCCGATGAAAACATTGAGACGCTTCCTTTGCGCCACAACCAGAGCCAGTTTGGTACAGCACGCATCGGACAAGTGGCAGCTTACGGGCTGCGGGCGCGCATCGCCCTGGAGTGGGGTGACTATGAGCTGGCAGCTTCTTCGGCTGCAAAAGCATTGGCACGTGCCGAGGAGGCCGGCTATGAACTGCAACCGCTCGACTTGAGTTTTTGCGGGGAGGACCATGAAGCCGGTGAACCCACCGGCACTGTCGACCTCTTCGGCTATGCCGGGCAGGACAACAGCAACGAGTGGATTTGGTGCGTGCAGTATGACCGCCGCATCGACGGCAACACAGAGAAGGAGGCCTACTACCAACTTTCGCGCGTCGCGGGTGGATGTTCTTATTTCGGTCCTTCGCAGCACATGATTGACATGTTTCAATGCACCGACGGAAAATCCATCAGCGAGTCGCCTCTTTATGACTGGCAACACCCGTGGAGAAACCGCGACCCGCGTCTGGATCTCTACTGTGTGCGTCCGGGTAGTCGCTTGTTCAACTATGAGTTTCAGACGTCCAAGAATGCAAAGACGGTCATGAACTATGACACCGGAGCAGAAGTGTCCAATCTGGAGTCGCAAGGCACGAAGGGCGTCTATGGAGCTAATGGCAACAAAGGTCCGGGCGGGTATTTGTGGCGGAAGCATATCGACATCGCCGAGTTGGAGAATGGAAGCATCACTTCCAGCAGTCCGACGGACATGAATTGTGGACTGATGCGTCTGGCTGAACTTTATCTCATCGAGGCTGAGGCCAACATCGAGTGGGAAGGGGGTGACCTGTCACTTGCCAAGAGCGACCTTGATTTCATCCGTGCCCGTGTCGGTATGCCGCCGGTCGACGGTTCAAGCCGTGAGTCGCTGCGCACGGCCTTGCGCTACGAGCGTGCCGTGGAGCTTTGCGATGAAGGATTCCGCTGGTTTGACCTTCGTCGGTGGGGGATTGCCGAGAAAGCCGTGGGCGGCACCATCTATGCACCGGCACAGGATGGTTCGATGTCGAATGCCAAGCCGTCGTTTGATGACAGTTGGATACCCACTTATGACGGGACGACGTTTGACGGGCAGGAGATGAACCTGCGTGTGTATAACACGTACACATACCGTTCGGGGAAAGACGAGCTTTGGCCCATTCCGCAAACCGAACTGGATACCAATCCGCTGATTAACGAGAACAACCCCGGTTATTGATTCAATAAGCAGATATGATAAGAAAACTTTTTTTCATTCTTTGTGTTTATGGCTGCTTGGCTGCACCCCTGTGTGCCAGGCAGCTCTATCGTGTGATGACATGCAACATCCGAGTGGCCCTGCCGCAGGATGCTGACACGGGTAATGGCTGGGACACCCGGCGCGACGTATGCTTCAAGGTGATGAAAGACCATGCGGCTGATGTCTATTGTTTGCAGGAGGTAGTCGGTAGCCAGTATAAGGATTTATGTGAATCCTTTCCTGACTATTTTGTGTTCGGTTATGAAGGGCCCGAGATGGACAATATGCCCGACACGCTCTATCATGGCATAGCCAAAAACGTCATTATGTTTGCTCGAAAACGCTTCCGCCTGGTGGGTGCGGGCACCTATTGGCTGGCAGAGAATCCGCTTTGTGGCGGACAGCTGTCGTGGGGGACGGCGCGGGCGCGTCATGTCAATTGGGTGCGGCTGGAGGATAGACACACCGGGCGGCAGTTTCGTGTGTGTTCGCTTCATTTGGACCATGTCTCACAGGAGGCTCGCGAACGCCAGATTGAAATCTTTCTGGAAGAAGCGGCGCAATATCCCGACACGATGCCTCAGATTCTGTGCGGGGACTTTAATGCGCGTCCGGACAATCCCATTATCGCGTTGCGGTTGCCTGCCCGCGGATGGGCTGATGTCTATCGTCTCTTGAATGGGCATTATGAATCCTTTAGTGCACATCGCTTTTTGGGCCGTGACTATCATCCGAAAAAGACTCCGGCACAGATTGATTACATCTTCACACATGGAACTGGTGTGAGAGCCACAGAGGCGGCGTTTGTCAAGGATGATGTCGGAGGCAAGTATCCGAGTGACCATTTCTTTCTGATGGCGACGATAGAGGTGGAATAGGCCTGTGTGGCAGCTTTCGTCTGTGTGCATCTGGGCGATAAAGAAAAGGCATGAGCGTGACCGTTCTTTCACTGCGCATGCCTTTTCTTTTTGTTTATAAATATAGGAAATAAGGGGAAACATTGCCGGGTAAGGACAATTTAACCCAAATCGGTCATTAGAAAATTGAGCTTTCATTTTGCGTGAAATACGTCATGATTATGGCAATAATTAAGGTGTGCAATGTAAATTTGGCTCACAATAAAGGTTACTGTCTTACATTTTGCTAGCAAAAATTTCTAATGACCGATTTGGGTTTAAGAGTATTTTTGATATGTGTTTTTGAAAAATCTATAGCTTTGTCCGAAAATCGGGTGGAATGACATCCGACAGAGAGAAGAATCAGAAATCTAAAGGTTAGGATGAATATCGTCATGTGACTGGACAAATGTGTATTTCGGGGAGGTGACGGATGTTCATAAAGCAGGAGTAAAGTTATGAAGACAGACAAACGACTCTTTTTAGTGGCCTTCGGTGCCTTGTTGTGCGGGACGGCATGTGCCCGGCAAGAAACAGATGTGACGCTGCATGCGGGCGATACGGCCGTGGTGGCAAGCGTGTCGAAAAACATCAAGCGCAAGGTGGCGATAGGTCGTTTTTCCAACGAGACACAATATGGGAAAGGCTTGTTCTACGACAAGGAAAACGACCCGATGGGGAAACAGGCATTGGACATCCTCTCGGCCAAACTGGCGGCCTCGGGCAAGTTCTTGCTTTTGGAACGCAACGATTTGCCGGCTTTGCTGGAAGAGGCTGAAAAAGGAGACGGCCAACTGTCGACCATCGGGGCTGACTATCTGATTATCGGCTCGATTACGGAGTTTGGGCGTAAGAATGTGGGCAAAGCCGGTGTCTTCACCCGTCGCAAGACGCAGATGGTGGAGGCGGCTGTGTCCATCCGGCTGGTGGAGGTTTCGACCGGGCTGATTGTGTATTCGGATGAGGCGAGGGGAGAAGCCGAACTGACCACGAAGACCACGATGGGCCTGGGCGGACGTGCCGATTTCGATGCGACATTGAGCGACAAGGCCATAGCGGATGCCATCGGCCACTTGGTGGATAATATCATAGACAAATGTACGGACAAACCTTGGCGCACCTATTTCCTTTCGTATGACGCTGACGGAGTGCTGATTGGGGGCGGAGCCAGCCAAGGAATCGTGCCGGGGGATACGTTTGCCGTGAAGCTTCGGGGCAAGAAAGTGAAGAATCCGCAGACGGGTGTCCTGATAGAGCTTCCGGGCAAGCAGGTGGGCACGGTGACTGTGACGGCCACAGCCGGCGACACACCCGAGACGGAGTATTCGGTTGTCGAAGTGGCTGCTGAGGAGCAGATTGACACAAACCGGCTCGCGGACTACTACATCGAGGAGACAGAGCCATGAGGAACGTGTGGCCTTTGGCAGGGTTCGTCCTGTTGGCTGTGGTGTCGTGTGCCGCGCCGTCCAAATCGCTCTATTCCTGGTATGGCTATGAGAATGCCGTCTACCAGGATGTCAAAAAGGGCACGCCGGAGTCGCAAGAGAAGCTTTTGGGAGAATACGAGCGGATTATAGCCCGGCAGGAAGCTATTCGCCGGACCGTGCCTCCCGGCATGTATGCCGAGTATGGCTTTTTGTTGTGCCGCAGCGGACACAGGGAGGAGGGGATTTCTTATCTGAAGGAAGAAATACGCCTCTATCCGGAATCGGAGAAGTACATATCACGAATCATCAAACAACTGGAAGAGAAATGAAACATTGCTTCGTATGCGCATTCCTGCTTCTCGGGCTGGGAGCTTGCACGACACCGGAGACTGTCGTCACGCGCGGCCAGCAGTATGCCAGGCTCTATGAGGAAGCTCCGGCATCCATTGTCATCATGCCTCCCATCAACCGTACCAATGCCGTGGAGGCAAAGGACTACATGTACACCACGCTTTATCGTCCGCTGTGCGAGAAAGGCTACTATGTGTTCTCTCCCCAGCTGACGTTGGAACTCTTTCGCACGGAGAGTGCCTATGACAGTGAGTTGTTCCTGGAAGGCAGCTTGTCGCGATTTCGTGATGTGCTGGGTGCTGACGCGGCGATGTTCACCATCATCAAGTCGTGGGAGCGGGACAATGCCGACGGCGAACTGACCGTGCAGGCGGAATACATCTTGCGCTCCACCGTCAGTGGCGAGACGCTCTATCACCGCGAAGGGTGTGTGACCGTGAGCCTCGCGACTGAGTCCGACGAAGAGGCAGGCTTCCTCGGTGCGCTGGTCGATATGTTGGCAAACACCGTAGCCACGGCATTGACCGACCATGTAGAGGCCGGGCGCAAGTGCACGGCTATTGTTCTGAGCGACATGCCCCTTGGACGCTATGCGCCTGAGTATGGTACAGACCAAGGGTGGAAAGCCGGTAAGACTTTCATCAGGGAAACGGTGGAGTGAGGATGCAGTGCCAAACACTGCATCCATCAGGCATGCGCATGGTTACTTCCCGGCCTTCACGAACCGGTAGACGGCAAACGTCATCGGACCGATTTCGGTGCTGACACTCCGGCCGTCGGTCACAGTCACGCGGCTCTCCTGCGGGGTGATGGTCGCGGGGGCGTCGAGCGTGTTCTCGGCATCGGGGTTGTCGCTGTGGAGCGTCGTGCAGATGCCTTCGGCAAGGCGGGCTTTCTTCATCCCTTTAAAGTCCAGAAGCAGCGGTTGTGCCTGGTCGGAGGTGTTGACCACCTTGACGATGTAGCTCTGTGTCGGTTCGTCCCACACGGCACTGGCGAAGAGACCTTCCTGTCCCTCTTGTCCGCTCACCGGACGGCCTTCCATCGTGAGGGGGACGACATGCGTGCCACGGTTGTGTCCGTAGAGTGTCTGCACGTACCAGCTGCACGTGCGTACGCTGCGGAGGTTGTCGAACCAGATGAGGTCGGGACGCCACTGCCATCCTTCGACGTGGGCCAGCAGCGGGGCGTAGGTAGCCATGTGGACGATGTCAGCATTGCGCTCCACGCCCGTGAGGAAGGCTGCTTCGAGCAGGGAGGCGTGGAAGTGGTTCCACTTCTTGCCGCGCCCGTGGCAGGCATATTCGCCGGCAAACACCTTTGGTCCGCGGCGGTCGTAGTCGTCATAGCGGCTGCCCGACTGGAGGAACCAGCTCTCGGGGCGGTAGAAATGTTCGTCCACGAGGTCGACTTTCAGGCGGCGCATTTCGGGCCATAGATAGTCAAAGTCCTTGCCTTCCGAGTTCGGACCGGACGAGCCGATGATGTGCAGGTCGGGGTAGTGCTTGCGCAGGGCCTTGACGAACTGTTCGAGACGGTCCACGTATTCCGGCCCCCACTGTTCGTTGCCCACGGCCAGGTATTTCAAGCCGAACGGTTCGGGATGGCCCATGCGGGCACGCAGCCGCCCCCATTCGGTCGTGAGGGAGTCGCCGTTGGCAAATTCCACGAGGTCGAGCGCGTCTTGTATGTATGTGTCGAGGCTGTCGACGGGGACGTGTGCCTTGGGGTCATTGTTCTGGTATTGGCAGGCCAGTCCGCAGTTCACCACGGGCAGCGGCTCGGCGCCCATGTCTTCGGCCAGCAGGAAGAGTTCGTAGAACCCCATGCCGTAGGTCTGGAAGTAGTCGGGGAAGAAGCGGTGGCGGAAGGTGTATTGCCAACGGTTCTCGTTGAGCGGGCGGTTCTCCACCGGGCCGACGGAGTTTTTCCAGTTGTAGCGCGTGCCGAGGTCGGTGCCCTCCACGATGCAGCCTCCGGGGAAGCGGAACACGCCCGGCCGCGTGTCGGCCAATGCCTGAACGAGGTCCTTGCGCAGGCCGTTGCGGCGGCCCTTCCAGGTGTCGACGGGGAAGAGCGAGACATGTTCCAGGTCGATGTGTCCTCCGGCCGAGGCATAGAAGATGCGTAGATGTGCTTTGGGGTGGGTCGCTCCCGGCGTGAGCACGGCTTCATACCGGTGCCATTCGGGAGAGTCCACGTCGAGGTCGGCCGAGGCGAGCACCTGGCTTTCGCCTGTCGAGGCCGGGTCGATAAGCTCCACGCGGAGTTTCTGTTTCTCCCCGCGTGCCCACACGCTGAAGCGGTAGCTTTCTCCTGCCCGGAGCCCGATGCCGAAGAATCCTTCATTCTCCAGCCCTGTGCGTTTCTCGTGATGGGAGGCCGGGAAGAGGCGGACGTAGTGCGGATTGCGTTCGAAGGGGCCGTCGTCGTGCAACGTGACATGTCCGAACGTGCGCCACCCCATGAGGTGCTGGGGGAACTCGAACGAGCGGTTTTTCACCAGTTCGGCATAGAGGCCGCCGTCGGCCCCGAAGTTGATGTCTTCGAAGAAATGCCCGTACATCGTGGGCTGTATCTCTGCCCCTTGTTTGCTCGCCTCGATGACGAAGTGGCGGGTCTGCGCGTGCAGGCCGAGGCTTGCGGCGAGCGTGAGGGTTGCCAGTAGAAGAGTCTGTTTGTTCATGGTTATACCTTATATTATATATGTATGTCGGAATGATTGTGGGCGAAAGTTAGGAAAGATGTCCGACCGGCACAAGGATAGCCCGTGCAAATCGCTTTCCGGCGTCGCACATTGCCGAAAAACAGTCCATCGCTGCCGAAATCGCGGCGCGTATCCTCCCACTGCTCCTAATGTGCTTGTCTTCAGCTTCCTGTTGTCTGCCTGCCGGGCCTGCGCCACATGCTTCCGGCCAACGCCTATGTCTTGGCGCTGCCAACGCCTATGTCTTGACGCTGCCAACGCCTATGTCTTGACGCTGCCAACGCCTATGTCTTGACGCTGCCAA
>OIWT01000896.1_pt1 | contig 39147 bp, 44 predicted proteins | sample 1587701 | NCBI WGS metagenome assembly OIWT01 (sample SAMEA3888904, study PRJEB22519) | human gut metagenome | biome: human gut; feature: human-associated habitat; material: faeces | place: Denmark | collected 2009 | reverse complement strand
TGGGTTCTAATCTTAATCAAATAGCAGAAAGAATAAATACAATAACTAAAATTGAGGATTGGGAATATGAAGATACTGATCCTAAAGAATTTATTAAACAATTAAAAAGGTTAAGAACGAATCTATTGAATCTCAAAAAGAGATTAGAAGATGAATATTTATAGGAGGTATTAAGAAATGGCTGTTACGAAAATTTGGAAGATAACAAATAATTTAGGAAAAGTAATAAACTATTCTGAAAATGGTAAAAAGACAAGAAGAAGTTCTTTAGATGATACATTAGACTATGCAATGAATAAAGATAAAACTGAAAAGCAATTTTTTGTTACAGGAATAAATTGTGATGCACGAATTGCTTCTGATGAAATGAATCTTGTAAAATTACAATATAACAAAACAGATGGAATACAAGGATTTCATGGATACCAATCTTTTGAAGAAACTAAAGAAGAAACAAATTTAACTCCTGAAATAGCTCATGAAATTGGAGTAAAACTTGCAAATCAATTATGGGGAGATAGATTTCAAGTTGTAGTAACAACACATCTTAACACAGGACACCTACATAATCACTTTGTAATCAATTCAGTTTCATTTAAAGATGGCAAAAGATTTTACGATAATAAAAGTAGTTATGGCTATATGCGACACGAATCTGATGAACTTTGCAAAGAATATGGATTAAAAACAAGAGAAGAAAAACCTACTAAAAAGGGAATAAACTATGACAACTTTTATAAAAATTATGAACGAATTTATAATACAGAAGCTTCAAGAGCAAAACGAGATTTAGACTTTGCAATTAGACAAGCTTTCTCTTACAAAGAGTTTATAAATATAATGAACAAGATGGATTACGAAGTAACAGAAAGATATGAAAAATTAAGTATAAGGCACAAAAACTATAAAAGGAATATAAGAATTGAAAGAAGATTCGGAGATGATTATACAATAGAAAATATCAAAAAAAGAATCTTATCAGAACAAGATGTAAGAATACCTTTTATAGAAGAATATAATAAACCTTTTAAACATGATTTTACTTTATCAAAAAGAAAAATAAAAGTAAAAGGATTTATGGCTATATATTTTCATTACATGTATTTATTAAGATTAAACAATAAGAATCCTTATATAAAACTTACTCCAGAAATGAAGGCGGATATAGCAAAAATGGATAAATACTCTGAAGAAGCTAAACTATTAGCTAATAATAAAATAGAAACTTCTTCAGATCTTGAATCATATTATATGAAAAAGAACGAGGAACTTAAATTAGCTTTAGGAGAAAGAGGTATTTTATGGGATAGAAGAGCTTCAAAGAAAAATGAAGATATAAGGCAAGAACTATGTAATCAAATTTCAGAAAAAACTGAAATTATAAATAGATTAAGAAAAGAGGTGTTGCTATGCGAAGATATTAAAACAAGAATACCAAAGATGAAAGAAAATTTAAACGAACTTAAGAAGGAGGAAAAAGCTCGAGAAGAAGAGCTAGAATTAAAGAAAAATAAAAGAAAGGAGAAACGCTTATGAATACTGGAGGAGATGCAGCAAATGAAATGGTACAATATTATTTTGAAGCCCTTAAATGCGCTGCTACTATAACAGGCAAAGGAGCAGAACATGCTTTAGGAATTCTTCTTAATGAAATGAAGAATCATAAACAGACTAAAGGAAAAACTAGATTAAACTCTATGCTTAAATCTGGAAAGCCTTTAAAGATTTTTACAATGCAAAAGAAAGATTTAGCCAAATTCACAAAAGAAGCTAAAAGTTATGGAGTTTTATATTGTGCATTAGTAAATCGTAAAAATAAGAATTTTGACGATATGGTTGATATTCTAGTCAGACAAGAAGATGCTAGTAAAATCGATCGTATAGTAGAAAGATTTAAACTTATAACTTCTAATCCTGCTGAAATCAAAACTGAAATTCAAAAGGAAATAGCAGAAAAAGAAGAAAACAATATAGGAGTACAAACAAAAAATAAAGAAGAGCTAGAGCAAGATATAAGCTTTAAAAAGCCTCTTCAAAAAGAGGATATAGATACCTCAAATTTCAGTATGGCGAAAACGGAAACAAGTCGTCCGTCAGAGCCTTACTCAAAAATATCAAAGGAAGTAAACAGCGAAAACCGTAAATCAGTCAGAAAAGAACTTCAAGAGATAAAAGAAGAAATGAAAGACTTGAAATCAAAAGATAAAACAGTTACTAAATTTAAAAATAAATCTAAAAAAGATAAAACCAAATAGGAGGTAGTCATGAAGAAAGTTTTGATTATAACTGAAGATCAATATCACTTACTAATAAATGCTCTTAATGATTTAAGGACAAAATGTATAGCAGAAAACATTGATACTAAAGATATTAACGAGTTATTACTGCTTATCATTGATAGTCCAGTTAAGGGCTTTGCAAAGAATAGTAATATTGATAAATCAAGATAAAAAGTATAATTATTTGTTATACTTTATTGGAGTTATTCCAGTAATATGGTTAGCTTTACTAATTGCGCCTATAACTGAAGGCGGATTAGTTAGTATATTTAACAACTTTGGAAATGTATTTAATAATCCATTTAATATTTTATGGTCAGAGAATAGCATAAAAACTATTCTTATTTTTTTACTCATTTATATTTTTGTAATAATATTCTACGAATCATCCAAAAAAAATTATAGAAGAAAAGAAGAACATGGATCAGCAAGATGGGGAGAGGCAAGAACTTTAAATAAAAAGTATAAGCAATTTCCAGAAAACATGAATAAGACTTTGACGAAAAATGTCGAATTAGGTCTTAATGGTCGTAAACATAAAAGAAATGTTAATGTTTTAGTTGTAGGTCGGTTCTGGAGCAGGTAAAACTTTCTCATATTGCAAGCCAAATGTTATGCAAGCAAATTCGTCTTATGTTATTTTAGATCCTAAAGGCGAGATTTTGCGTGATACAGGTTATTTGCTTAAGCTTAAGGGCTATGAAGTGAAAGTTTTAGACTTAATAAATATGGATAAATCTCATTGTTACAATCCTTTTGTTTATCTAAAAAATGATAATGATGTTCAGAGGTTAGTAACAAATTTATTCAAGTCAACTACTCCTAAAGGTTCACAAACAAACGATCCTTTCTGGGATACAGCAGCTAGTATGCTTTTATTAGCTCTTATTTTTTATTTAGTATATAAAGCTCCTCCAGAAGAACAAAACTTTAGTATGGTTATGGAAATGCTACGAGAAGGAGAGGTAAGCGGAGAAGATGATACTGAAGAAAGTCCTTTAGATACTTTATTTAATAGATTAGAGGATGAAGAGCCTAATCATATAGCTTTAAAATATTACAGAAGTTATCATAGCGGATCTGCTAAAACTTTGAAATCAATACAAGTAACTCTTCAATCTCGTTTAGAGAAGTTTAATTTAGAGAGTCTTGCAGGAATAACATGCACAGATGAAATGGATCTTTCTACTTTAGGAGAAAAGAGAACTGCATTATTTGCAATTATTCCAGACAACGACACTTCATTTAATTTTTTAGTTAGCATTTTATATACTCAATTATTTCAACAATTATTTTATACCGCTGATTACAAATATGGCGGTAGTCTTCCTATTCATGTTCATTTTGTTATGGATGAATTCGCCAATGTTTCTCTACCAGATGATTTTGATAAGATTTTATCTGTTATGAGATCTAGAAATGTTTCTGTTTCAATTATTCTTCAAAATTTAGCGCAGCTTAAAGCCTTATTTGAAAAACAATGGGAATCAATAGTCGGCAACTGCGATACATTTTTGTACTTGCGGAGGAAACGAGCAATCAACACATAAATATTGTAGCGAGCTTCTAGGCAAGGAAACAATAGATATGGATACTTATAGCAGAAGCTACGGACAGCATGGAAACTATACAACAAACATTCAAAATACAGGTAGAGAACTTATGACTCCAGATGAAGTAAGGATGCTTGATAACAAGTACGCCTTACTTTTTATTCGTGGAGAAAGACCAGTTATGGATTTTAAATACAATATGTTACAACACCCTAATATTATACTTACAGCTAACGGAAAAGCAAAACCTTATGAACATGGAATAACTGAAAACGCTATTGCAAGCGTTTCATTTAATTATAGTGATATTGAAAATGTTAAGAATTTTAGACAAGTACACGAGATGAAGTCAGATTACGAATTATTATCTGAAGAAGAAGTAGAAAAATTTGTAAAGGAGATAATTGAAGATGAAGAAAGAAAATATAAAAAATAAATTTAAAGTAAAAAATTTAGGTTGGAAAATAGCATTTATAGTATTTTATACTGTAATGCTTTTTGTTTTACAAGCAAGCAATGTACTTGCAGCTGATGATCCTATCGCAGTTGTAAATAATTTGTCGAATTTTGTATTCGGCTTAATTAGAGCAGTTGGAATGATTATTCTAGGATTTGGAATAGTTCAAGTAGGTATGAGTTTAAAATCTCACGATCCTACACAAAGAGCTAATGGAATAATGACACTTGCAGGAGGAATCGTTATTACATTTGCTAAAGAAATATTATCACTAATAACAGGAGGGTAGAAGAAGGGCGAGCTAAAAAACTCGCCTTTAAAGTATTATGGAAAAATTCAATATTATTTATGCTGATCCACCTTGGAAATACAGAAGCAGAAATATACATAGTAAGTTTGGAGGCGGAGCTGCAGCACATTATAATTTAATGACTATGGAAGAAATAAAGAATCTTCCTATAAATGAATTAGCTGCTGAAAATTGTGCTTTATTCCTATGGGTAACATTCCCTTTATTAGATGAACAAATAAAAATGTTTAAAGAATGGGGCTTTACTTATAAGACTTTAGGCTTTAGTTGGATTAAAACTAATAAGAATGATAAAAAGCCATGTTTTGGAGTTGGTTATTATACTAAATCTAATTGTGAAGTTTGTTTATTAGGAATTAAAGGACAAATGAAGCCAGTTAGTAACAAAGTTTCAAGCGTTATTATTTCAGAGCGTAGAGAACATAGTAGAAAGCCAGACGAGATTAGAGATAAGATTGTTGAGCTTTTTGGAGATATTCCACGAATTGAATTATTTGCTAGGAAAAAATTTGATGATTGGAAAGTTTGGGGCAATGAAATAGATAGCGACATTGATATGGAAGCATATAGAAATGGAGGTGCTTAAGCTTGGATTGGATTCAAGGAAATTTGCAAAATTCACTTGATACCTGGAATAGTAAAATGCAGGAAATATGGAGTTTAGTTTCACAATCTCCGCAAGAATTTAAAGGCGGAGGAATATGGAATGCTATTGTTGGAATCAATGGAGCAATGCAAGCCATAGGACTTGCTTTATTAGTTCTCTTCTTTGTAGTAGGAGTTATGAGAACAATGGGAAATTTTGCAGAAATAAAAAGACCAGAACAAGCATTAAAACTATTCATAAGATTTGTAATAGCTAAAGGTATTGTAACTTATGGAATGGAACTAATGCTTGCAATATTTAAAATAGTACAAGGAGTTGTTTCTACTATTATGAGTTCCGCAGGTATAGGTGGAGCAAGTACAATGACTCTACCACAAGAAATAATTGATGCAATAGGTAAGGTAGGATTTTTTGACAAAATTCCGCTTGGAGCAGTAACAATTATAGGCGGACTTTTCATAACAGTATTGTCATTCATAATGATATTAACTGTTTATGGAAGGTTTTTTAAATTATATTTATATACCGCAATAGCTCCTATACCACTTTCGAGCTTTGCAGGACAACCTACTGAACAAATAGGAAGAAGCTTTTTAAAAAGCTATATGGGAGTTTGTTTAGAAGGAGCAATTATAGTATTAGCTTGTGTTATATTCTCTTTATTTGCGACAAGTCAGCCCGCTGTAAATGCAGGAGATTCAGCTACAACGATGGTTTGGAAATACATAGGAGAAATTATTTTCAATATGTTAGTTCTGGTAGGAACTATTAGAATGTCAGATCGAGTTGTTAAAGAGATGATGGGAATATAAGAAAGGAGAATTTTATGAGTTCGGATTTTATTCACACAGAAGAAAACGGAATTAAATATTTAGTACACCCTAAAGGAAGCATATTTGAAGGAATAAAAATAAGAGAAAATCCAGATGATGCTTTTAAAAATGCAATCAAACGAGGAATGAAGAATCCAGACGATTGGATGTATATGTATTCAGAGAAAAATAAAGATTATTTTAAAAACTATTATACAAGAGCATATATATCATATCCGCAAGTTGATTTAAAAGAAAGAATTAAAAGATTAAATAAAATTAGAGATGCTAGATAGCAAGAAAGGAGTAATTTATGGGAAATAGAGCAGTTATTACAACAGAAGAAAAACAAATAGGAATCTATGTTCATTGGAATGGAGGTAGAGAAAGTATAGAAACATTTCTAGCTTATTGTGATATGAAGAATTATAGACCACCAGAAACAGATTGCTATGGATGGGCAAGAATGTGTCAAGTAATAGGAAATTTTTTCGGTGGAACAACTTCGATAGGCGTAGATAGATATAGCCAACTTGATAGAGATAACTGGGATAACGGAGTTTATGTTATTAAGAATTGGAAAGTAATCGGCAGAGAATTTCAAAGGTATGAAGATGGGAAAATTGAATCCTTTAAGGATTTAGAAGAAAATCTTCAATCTCTTAATGAAAAACAACCTACTGATGAGCAAGTTTCTTATGATGATATACACTCTTATTGCCTAAAATGGGCAATTTCAAGGGGACTAACAAAAGATATTGAGTTTGATACTAAAGCAGTATTAGAAACAACAAAAGAAATCTTAAGAGATCATCACGAGCATAGAATAAAAGAAGTTGATTGTATATTTGAAAATAAAGCTGAAATTACTGATTCGTATGCAGTAGCAACAGATTATGATGAAGTAGTTTTAGTTAATCCTTTTACTGGAGAGATTACACCTTCAGCGGAATGGCAATTTAATGCAGATGAAGATATATTCGGCAAATTAGAAGAAAACAATTTAGCTTATGTAAGTATGAAAACACATCATGGCATTTGGAGCTATATAGAAGATGTAACACCAGACGAAATACAAAATAAAAAAGGTATGCAGCAATATTTAAAATATTGCAAAGATAATAACATAACTAAAGATAAGATTGAAGAGGAAACTCATTTAGGGAATCTTTCAGATGTTATGAAATACTATAAGCCTTTAGATAAGGAGGTAAGGTAGTATGGAAGTAAAAATAAATAAAGATATTAGAGAATTTACTGAAAGCATATTTTTTGGACTGTCAATGCGACAGTTCATTTTTTCTATATTGGCGTGTGTAGAAGCAGTAATTTTATATTTCTTACTTAAGCCATTTTTTGGAATAGAAACTCTTTCATGGGTTTGTATATTAGGTGCTGCTCCTTTTGCAGTATTAGGATTCGTTAAATATAACGGAATGACTGCTGAAAAATTCATAGGAGCATGGATTAAGAGTAATTTTATTATTCCTAAAAGATTAACATTTAAAGCTCAAAACATTTATTACGAAATGTTCAAGCCAATTATAGATTTAAAACAAGGACTAATAAAACCTCAAAATAAGAAAAAAGAGCGTAAAAATCTAAAACCCAAAAAAGAAAAAAATAAAAGTAAAAGGAGTGGTAAATTAAATGAAGACACTAAATAAAATATTCAAATTAGATAAAGAAAAATTTGTTGTTCCTAAAAGTTCTCAAGATATAATTCCTATAAAAGCGTTATGGGAAGATGGAATCTTTTTAATAGGAAACAACAAATACTCTAAATCGTATAAATTTATAGATATAAATTATGCAGTTGCAAGTCGTGAAGATAAAGAATCAATGTTTTTAGATTATTCAGAACTTTTAAATAGTTTAGATTCTGGAGCTACTGCTAAAATAACGATTAACAACAGAAGAATCAATAAAATTGATTTTGAAAAAACTATATTACTAGATATGGAGAATGATGAGTTAGATAAGTATAGAAAAGAATATAATCAAATGCTTATTGATCAAGCTAAAAATGCAAATGAAATAATTCAAGAGAAAATAATAACTATTTCAGTATATAAAAGAAGTATAGAAGAGGCTCGTAATTATTTCTCAAGAGCAGGAGCAGATCTAATGAATCATTTTAATAATTTAGGATCTAAATGTATTGAATTAGATACGAAAGAAAGATTAAGAATGTTACATGACTTTTATAGAACTGGAGAAGAAACTTCTTTTAATTTTGAATTATCGAAGACAATGCGAAAAGGTCATAACTTTAAAGATTATATTTGTCCTGATACAGTAGAATTTGAAAATGACTATTTAAAAATAGGAGAAAGATATGCTAGAGTATTATTCTTAAAAGAATATGCAAGTTATATAAAAGATTCTATGGTAACAGAATTAACTGAATTAAATAAAAATATGATGCTTTCAATAGATGTTATTCCTATTCCTATGGATGAAGCAGTAAAAGAAGCGGAAAATAGAAGGTTAGGAATAGAAACAAATATAACTAATTGGCAGAGGAAACAAAATGCAAACAATAATTTTAGTGCAATAATTCCTTATGATATGGAACAAATGAGAAACGAGAGTAAAGAATTTTTGGACGATTTAACTACTCGTGATCAAAGAATGTTTCTTTCAGTATTAACTATGGTTATTACTGCTAATTCTAAAAAAGAGCTTGATAATGATACAGAAACAGTTATGCAAACAGCAAGGAAGAGTTTATGTCAGTTAGGTATATTGAAATTCCAACAATTAGACGGACTTAATACTGTTCTCCCAATAGGAGTAAGGAAAATAGATGCTTTAAGGACATTAACAACTGAAAGCCTTGCGGTATTTATGCCATTCAAAGTGCAAGAAATTAGGCACGAGAATGGTATTTTTTATGGTCAAAATGTTATAAGTAAGAATATGATTATTGCAGATAGAAAACAGCTTCTAAATGGAAACTCGTTCATTTTAGGAGTATCTGGAAGTGGTAAATCATTCACAGCAAAACATGAAATAACAGGAATTAAATTACGAGATCCTAAAGCTGATATAATAATTATAGATCCAGAAAGAGAGTATTCAAGACTTGTTAAATCTTATGGAGGAGAAGTAATTAAAATTTCAGCTACTTCTAAAAATCATATTAACGCAATGGACATGAATGCAGATTATGGAGATGGAGCAAATCCTGTAATATTAAAATCTGAATTTATTTTATCATTGTGTGAACAACTTATCGGAAGTTCTAATTTAGGAGCAAAACAAAAATCTATAATTGATAGATGTACAGCAAATGTATATAGAATCTATCAACAAGGAAACTATCAAGGAGTACCTCCAACATTACAAGACTTTAGAGAAGAGTTGTTAAAACAAGATGAACCTGAAGCTAAAGAAATTGCTCTTGCAATAGAGTTATTTACAAACGGAAGCTTAAATACTTTTGCTATAAATACTAATGTTGACACTTCTAATAGTTTAATTTGTTATGATATATTAGATCTAGGTAAACAATTACAACCAATAGGAATGCTTGTAGTATTAGACTCAATATTAAATAGAATAACTTCTAACAGAGCTAAAGGAAGAAATACATATATATTCATAGATGAGATATACTTATTATTCCAATATGAATATTCTGCTAACTTCTTATTTACTTTATGGAAGAGAGTTAGAAAATACGGAGCTTTCTGTACTGGTATAACTCAAAATGTAGAAGACTTATTACAAAGTCATACAGCAAGAACTATGCTAGCAAATAGTGAATTTATTATTATGCTAAATCAAGCAAGTACAGACAGATTAGAACTTGCAAAATTACTTAATATATCTGATACAGAGATTAGTTATATAACTAATGTAGGAGCAGGGGAAGGACTTTCTAAAATAGGAAGCGCTATTGTTCCATTTGAAAATAAATTTCCAAAGAATACTGAATTATATAAATTGATGACCACAAAACCTGGAGAAGAATTTGATGAAGGTTAGAAAATTTATTAGAGTATTCTTTTTTTTATTGCTAGTGGCTATTATAGTCGCTAGCAGTATTTATATATTAAGTAATTTAACGCAAGAAAAAAAACAACAAAATGATTTTGAAGAAATACAAGAAATAGTTGAAGATAATACTAAAGAAGAATCTGATTCAGAAAACAGTATTGATTTATATAATTTATATTTAATAAACAATGATGTTGTAGGATGGATTAGAATAGAAGGAACTAATATAAATTATCCAGTTATGCAAAATAGTGAATATTATTTAAGACGAAATATTTATAAAGAATATTCAACTTATGGTACGCCTTTTTTAGCTGATTATTGCAACATTAACTTAAGTGATAATTTAATAATATATGGTCATCATATTAAAAGTGGAATGATGTTCGCAGATTTAGATAAATACAAAAGTTATGATTATTACTTGAACCATAAAACAATCAAACTATACAAATTACAAGGAACTGAAACAATAGAAGAAGAATACAAAATTATATCTTGCTTTAAAACTACTGTTAACAAAGGAGGATTTAAATATTATAACTTTTTTAATGCAACTTCAGAAGCGGATTATAATTCTTTTTTAGAACAATGTCGAGAATTATCATTTTATAATACTGAAGATACAGCTAAATACAGAGATAAACTTATTACTCTTTCTACTTGTGAATATTCTTTAAATAATGGAAGAATGGTAGTTGTTGCAAAGAAAATATAGTTAATTATAAAATGCCTGCGTAGCTTGTAAAATTTAAGTTTTTTTGATATAATACGAGCATAAATAGGTTTATTATAGGAAGTGAAAATATGTCATTACCAATTTATTTAAAACCTCACGAAAAAGAAATTATAGAAGAATTGAAGTTACAGGGGGCAGATGAAAAAACGATACAGTCTATTGTATATGATTTTAAAGGTAAAAAAAGAGAGCTTGAATTCCTAAAATTTCTTCAAGAAAACAGAGAAAATAAAATAACATATCAAGATCTAATTGCTAAAAAACTAGAACTTAAGGAAAAATATGATGAGTTTTGGGGATATATTTTAGTTCATGATAGTAATTATTTTCCTGACTGTTATGAAGTATATAATCCAGAAAAATATATACAAGAACAAAAAGATAGGAAGTGTTAGTCTAAATGTTTGACAAAATTATAGATATTATTAAAGCTTTTTTTGAAAAGTATTTTATACAAGCTTTAATAGCAATCATTCCAACAATTTTGATATATTACTTTACACCAGATAATTTTAGTTTTCTCACTAAAATTGGAAAAGAATTATACTTAATATTCTTTTATGTATTAAATTTTTTAATTATATTGTTTTTAATATTTTTATTTAAAGCTATTAAAAATAAATTATATAGTGTAAAAAAAGAAAAACAATATAGCAAGGATAAGGAATATGAAAATATAAAGGATTTATGGAATTATATAGATTCACTTGAAGCTATGGATAAAAAGATAGTTGAACATTTTATTAAAAACAACAATAGTCCTATATATCTTTATGACAATTCATACATAAAAGTATTACATGAGCTTTGCAATAGTTCACAAATAATATCAGATGGAACACAAAAATTTTTTAATATTGTTGATGGTAAAGAAGAACATTACATTGATAAAGGCGTTCATATATATCAATTTAAGTTAAATGAAGATGCTTATAATCTTCTTAATTACTCTTTAAAAAAATATAAGAAAATCTCAAATTTTAGTTAATGAAAAAATAATATTGAAGTCGAGTAATCGGCTTCTTTTTTGTTGGAAAGGAGGAGTAATGGCAGATATAAAAACAAAAGCAAGAGGAACAGTTAAAGCTTTAGATAAAGCAAGACTTGGAACAGAAAGATTAAAAGAAAATGTTATAAGCATTAAAGATAAATCTGAAAATGCTTACAAGGATGACTCTTATTCTGGAAATGAATATGCAACGAATAAAATACAAAATACTGAAAAACAAATTGCTAAAAGAGGAACTGAAGAATTTAATCGTCAAGGAATTAAAGCAGTAAAGGATACAAAAGAAAATTTCAGAAAAACAAAAAATCAAGTTGAAGCATATAGAACACAAGCTAAAGAAAAAGCTGCTGCAAAAAAGGCTAAAGGAATAATAAAATCTAAAGATAATTTAAAAAGAGTTAAAGGAAGTATAAAAACTTCAAAAGAAAGTATTAAGCTTACAGGAAAATCTATTAAAACAACTGAAAAGGTTGCAAAGAATTCAGCTAAAGTTGCTAAAGAAACAGCTAAAAATACAAGGCGAGCAGTTCAAATGGCAAAAAAAGTGGCTCAAGTAACTGCAAAAGCAACAAAAGCGGCAATTAAAGCAACGATACAAATTATTAAATCAATGGTTAAAGCAACTTCAGCACTTATAAAATTACTTATTGCAGGAGGATGGGTTTCAGTTATTATTATATTAGTTGTATGTTTATTTGGAGGAATTTTAGCAATATTTAATTCTGGAGGAGATAAGGATACAAAAGAGTTATGGAATAGTGATATAGTTGCAGTAGCACAAACTCAAATAGGAGTAACTGGAGGAGATCCATATTGGAGTTGGTACGGATTTGAATCAAGAGTAGAATGGTGCGCTTGTTTCGTTTCGTGGTGTGCTGATCAAGTAGGCTATATAGAAGAAGGTAAAACTCCTAAATTCTCTGGATGTGTTAATGGAGTCGAATGGTACAAAGAAAAAGGATTATGGTTTGATAATACTGAAGATTTCTTTCCAGTACCAGGAGATATAATTTTCTTTGATTGGAAAGACAAAGAAACTGGAGAACAAGATGGTCTTTCAGATCATGTTGGGATTGTAAAAGTTTATGATTTAGAAAGTCATACAATACACACGATAGAAGGAAATTCAGGAGATGAATGCAAAGAGAGAACCTACGACAAGGACGATGTTCAAATATTAGGATTTGGATCTAATAGAATACAAGCTCTTCAAGATATGAATCCTAGAGCAGTTCAACAGCCAAAGGGAAATGACTACGAAAAAACAATAGAAGCATGGAAAGGTCATCATTAAAAAATATCACGAACTATTGTTTACAAATTAAAAATAATATGATATATTTTAAAAGAACAATAGTTCGCAATCAAAAAATAAAGGAGGGTGGAATTATGCAAAACGAAGAGCAAAGAATATATATAGCAATAGATTTAAAAAGTTTTTATGCTTCAGTAGAATGTGTTGAAAGAAGTTTAGATCCTCTAACAACAAATTTAGTTGTTGCTGATAACAGTAGAACAGAAAAGACGGTTTGTTTAGCAGTAACTCCATCTCTAAAAGCTTATGGATTATCTGGGAGATCTAGATTATATCAAGTAGTACAAAGAATCAAAGAAGTAAACATTGAAAGAAGAATAAAATGTAAAGAATTTATAGGTAAATCCTATAATGATATTGAACTAAAAAAAGATTCGAGATTAGAGTTAGATTATATTATAGCTCCGCCTAGAATGGGTTTATATATGAAATATAGCATCAATATATATAAAATATATTTAAAATACTTCTCTCCAGAAGATATATATGTATATTCAATAGACGAAGTATTTATAGATGTTACACATTATTTAAAAACATATAAATCAACACCAAAAGAGCTTACTACAAAAGTTATAAACGACATTTTAAAGACAACAGGAATAACAGCGACCGCAGGAATAGGAACTAATATGTATTTGTGTAAAGTTGCTATGGATATAGTTGCAAAACATACTCAAGCTGATAAAAACGGAGTAAGAATTGCAGGATTAGATGAAATGACATATAGAAAGTTACTATGGGAACATAGACCTCTAACCGACTTCTGGAGATTGGGGAAAGGATACGCTAGAAAATTAGAAGCTAATAGAATTTATACTATGGGAGATATTGCTAGAACTTCAATAAATAATGAAGAATTATTATATAAATTATTTGGAATAAATGCAGAACTTTTAATAGATCACGCATGGGGATATGAACCTTGTACTATTAAAAGTGTGAAGGCATATACTCCAACAAACAATAGTATAAGTTCAGGTCAAGTTTTACATTGTCCTTATAATTATGAGAAAACTAAACTTATTGTAAAAGAAATGACAGAACTTCTCACGCTTGATCTAGTTCAAAAAAATATATTAACAGACCAAATTGTGCTTACCATAGGATATGATATAGAGAATTTAATAGATCCAGGAAGAAGAAGATTATATTCTGGAGAGATAACTACAGATCACTATGGAAGAGAAGTTCCTAAACACGCTCATGGAACAATAAATTTAGACCATAAAACATCTTCAACAAAAATTATTTTGGATGCAACTATGGAATTATATGAACGAATTATAAATAAAAATCTTTTAGTAAGAAGAATAAATGTAACTGCTAATAAAGTTGTTACTGAATCAGAAGCAAAGAAGCAAAATTCTTTTGAACAAATCGATCTATTTACTAATTATAACGAACTAGAAAAGAAAAGAGCAAAGGAAGAAGTAGAAAGAAATCTTCAGAAAGCTCTGATCAATATTAAAAGTAGATATGGTAAAAATGCTATACTAAAAGGAATGAACTTCGTCGAAGGAGGAACTACCATTGAAAGAAACGGACAAATCGGAGGTCATAAAGGATAGAAAGGAATAATATTATGGGAAAATATGATGATATAATAAATATGTCGCACCATGTTTCAAAAAGGCATCCTCAAATGTCTTTGGAAGCAAGGTCAGCTCAATTTGCTCCTTTTGCAGCTCTTACTGGTTACGAAGATGCAGTTTCAGAAACAGGAAGATTAACAAGTGATAAAATAGAATTATCTGAAGATGAAAGAGTAATATTAGATCGTAAATTGAAAATAATACAAGATAATATTGCTGAAGAACCTTCAGTATTTATTACTTACTTTATTCCTGATATATTTAAAGAAGGTGGAAGCTATGTTACAATAAATTGCAATTTAAAAAGAATAGATAATATAAATAGAGTTATAGTTTTATCAGATAAAAGCACTATAAATTTTGATGATATTCTTGAAATTGAAAAAATATGATACAATAATAACGGAGTGAGAAAAATGAAAGTAAAATTATTTGATGTAGTAAAAATAAATAGCGGTAATAACGCTACTGTTTTAGGAATAAATAATAATACATATATAGTTGAAGTTATTGATGATGAAGGGAAAACTATAGGAATTAAAGAAATAACAAATTCAGAAATAAATGAAGTTATATATACAAAATAAAATAAGTCTAACTTGAGTAAAAATACCCAAGTTAGACTTATTTTTTTGTTTTATTGCAAATTATGACAAACTTCGACAAATAAAATGATGTATAATAGTAAAACAATAAAAAAATTAAATATTAAAATAGATTGAGTTAAATTATTTAACTTTTTCTATAAACTCTTTAATTGCTGCATTCACTAATCTGGTAGCTGAAATACCAGTTTTTCTTGATGTTTTAGAAAGCCAGTCAATATTGTTTTCACGAAGCATAATACTTCTATAAGTAACTGTCTCCTTCTCTGGTTTTCCATAGAAAGCAGGATTATTTTTAGTTGAATAATCTTCAATAGCAACATTTATTAAATCGCTAACAGTAGCGTCAAATTTATTCTGTGTAAAGTAAATTAGTTTTTTATAAAGAGAATCGTCTATATTTACAGATTTTTTAGTAGTTCTATTGTTGATATTATATAACCTATTTATTGCGCTCATAGTTCAACCTCCTAACACTCATATTACGAGTAAATTATATAAAGAATATTCAACTTTTAATACTAGATACATTTACTCAAGACATGAGTACAAATAGGTTGATATGGTTAAACACTTGTGCTATAATGGAAAAAAGGATTTATAAAAGGAGCAAAAAATGGAAAAGAAAACAATTTTAATAGCTAATACTCATAAAGAACAGGTAGAGTTTTTAAAAAAAGCATTAGAGCAAAATAAGATTGATATAGATGTTTTGAATGTAGAAACAACAAATAGCGAAAATATGAAAGAAGCTATTATCAAATATAAGCCAGATATAGTTTTGACAAACGAAATGAAAAAAGATAAGCCTGCAACAGATATAATAAGAGAAATACAAGATGATATAACAAGTCATCAGCCAATATTTATTATAAGTTCAGGATATCCAACATTTGATATCGAAAGAACTTGTAGTCAAAAGGGAGTACATGCTTATTCATTTTTTATATTAGACGGAGAGGATAAGCTTGCATTAGAAATTGGAAAAATTGCAAGAGGAGAAAAAACTGAACTAAATAAACATGAATATTATAACTTTAGCAAAGTAAATGTTGATACTACAGCAAATTTTATGGAAAATAAAGCAACGCAATATATTTATAACGAATACTATAAACATATAAATAATGAGTTATCAGAATTGCACAAAGAATTTGAAAAAGCTCCAAGAAGAATAAGAGAAAAAATCAAAAAATTTGAAGAATTACAAGCCCAAAATAATATGTTTGAATGTTCTTTTATATATCAATATTTCAAAAGCAAAATGAATAAATAATATGTAACTTTATTAGTCAGTTTTGACTAGTAAAGTTATTGTTTTACATAAATTGACAAAAAGCTTAATAAAACAATATTTTATGACCAAAACTATTGGAATTTTTTTTGATTTGTAATATAATGTATCTGGTAAAAAAGGTATATTAGGATGGAGTGAATTTAATGACTTTACAACAAATATATTTATACCTAGAAAAGAAGATAAAAGAAAATAAAAACTTTATTATTTTTACTTTTTATGAATTAAGAGTACATAACAATTTATCTTCAGAAGAAACATTAAGTTTTCTTCATTTGGTAGGTATAAAATTACAAAACAATAATTATAAGATATACAGAACAGGTCAAGAATATATTTACGAAGGAAAAAAACAAAAGTAGAAGAGAATCAATTATTGGTAGCAATAAAACAAGGGAGAGATAATAATGCAAAATAACAATAAATACTTTAATCAATTCGTAGATAGATTGGATGTCAGTCAAAATGCGTTAGATATTTTAAAGGAAAATAAAATAAATACATTGGGACAACTAGAAAATTATAATAAGTCCAAACTAAAGGATATGGGGTTACTACAAAATCAAATAAATAAAATAGAAATAGAATTACAGTTGTTAGGTTTAGGATTAAAAGGATCATTATAAATTGATTTCAAAGAGAGGAAGATACAATGAATCAAGTTTTTATAAAAAGTGCATGTGATATATTAGGAGATACAAATAATGGATTGACAGGAAGTAAAATAATTGGAAAGCTTAAAGCTTATGCTTATGAATATAATGTAGATATACCATATCCAACACTAGAGTCAATGAAAGAAAAGTCTTGTCCAAATAAAAGAACCGCTCTATATGAAAATATATTACCATTTAATGAAGAACAACAATATCAAATTATTAAAAATTTATGTTCAGAACCTAATATATGCGACAAGGAAGAAATAAAAGAGCTTAAGGCAAAATTATTTCTACAATATGGTAAAAAATATGATAGTCAAAATCAAGAAATTAAAATTGCTACAAAGAACATATCAGAACATTGGTTAGACAAATATCCAAGAGCTTATAAAGTATATAAAGATGCAATGATTAAGCTTGATAATGGTATTTTTAATAGAAATTTATTAGATGATTTAAGATTATCACTAGAATTGCTTGTTAAAGATATTTTGCATAATGAGCAAAGTTTAGAAAATCAGAACAGAGAATTAAGTATATTTTTGAAGGACTGTAATAATAGTCAGCTAGTTATAAATTTATTCAATAATTTATTAAATAGTTACGAGACTTATCACAACAATACGGTAAAACATTACAAAGAAACAAATTCTGCTGAAAATATTAAAGAAACCGAATTGAACTTTATTGTAGAATTAACAAATGTCGTTATGAAATTTTTAATAGAAAATAATACAAAAAAATAGGAGAATAATGGAAATATGAATAATAATGATTTAACTTTCTTTACAAACGAACCTGAAAGAAATCTATATGATAGATTTGGAAAAATACTTAATAGAAATACACAGTTTTTTGATGTATTAGTTGGATACTTTAGAGCAAGCGGATTCTATTTATTACAAGATTCTTTAGAAAAAGTAGAAAAAACCAGAATACTTATAGGAATTAATACAGACAAGCAAATTGTAGATATGTATGAGGAAACGCAAGGAGAAATAAAGGAATTCAGTCTATCAAATAAAGAATCTATTACTGAATATAAAAAATCACTAGAAAAGGAATTTGAAAAGTCCGATGATACAGAAAAGGTCGAAAATGGAGTCAATAAATTTATTTCGTTACTTAAAGAAGGAAAGTTAGAAATAAGAATATATACCAAGCAACCTATTCATGCAAAAATTTATATAATGAGAGATTATAAAGATAGTCCTGATTTTGGTAGGGTTATAACTGGATCTAGTAACTTTTCACAATCTGGATTAGTAAATAATCTTGAATTTAATGTTGAATTAAAAAATTCAGCAGATGTACAATTTGCATTAGATAAATTTGAAGAACTATGGAAAGAATCAGTAGAAGTAAATCAAGAATGTGTTGACACAATAGAAAATAAAACATGGGTAAAATCAGATATTACACCTTATGAAATGTATGTAAAATTCTTATATGAATATTTTAAGGAAGAAATAAACGACGATTTAATAGATAGCAATAAGGACTATTCTAAATTCTATCCAGATGGATTTGTACCATTACAATATCAAAAAGACGCAGTTATACAAGCTAAAAGAATATTAGAAAAACATAATGGTATATTTATATCTGATGTCGTTGGTTTGGGAAAAACTTATATATGTGCTATGTTAGGTCAAGAGCTAGAAGGAAGATCACTATTTTTGTGCCCTCCAGTGTTAGTCGATTATTGGGATAGAGTTTTAAGTGATTTTGGCGTAAGAGGTTATAAAGTAGAATCTGAAGGAAAATTAGATAAAATAATTGAAGAAGGTTCAGAGCAATATAGATATGTGTTTGTGGATGAGTCTCATAGGTTTAGAAATGCTGAAACAGAGCAATACAAACAATTACATGAAATATGTGTTGGAAAGAAAGTAATTCTTATTTCTGCAACTCCACAAAACAACTACAATACAGATATAGCAAATCAATTATATTTATTCCAGTCAAAGAATAAATCCACTATTGTAAATGCGAGAAATTTGGAATTATTTTTTGATACATTAAGAAAAAAAGTCAGAACTTTCGATAAAAATACAGAAGAATATAAGCAAGCTATAAGAGAAGCCTCCGAAGAAATAAGAGATAAAGTTTTAAGGGAAGTCATGATAAGAAGAACAAGAACTGAAATTCAAAAAACTTACGCAGATGATTTAAGAAAACAAGGATTAAAATTTCCTAAAGTTTCTGATCCTAAAAAATTGATATATAAATTTAGTGTTGAAGCTGAAAAGGTATTTGAAACAACTATACAAACAATTACAGAATTGAATTATTCAAGATATAAACCTTTAACTTATGTAAAAGAACACAAATTACAATCAAGTCAAAAATCACTATTAGTTGGACAAGCTAATATGGGTGGATTTATGAAGGGAATACTTGTAAAAAGACTGGAGAGTAGTAAATATGCTTTTGAAATGACTTTAAATAGATTTATAGATTCTTACAATGAATTTATAACTATGTATAGAAAAAATGGAGTCGTATGGGTAAGTAAAAAATATAATGTTACAGAATTATTAAATAACGAAGACTTTGAAAAATTAGAACAAGCTGCAATTAATGAAGAGGCTTTCAAATTTAAAGTAGAAGATTTTGATAAAAGTTTTATAACTGATCTAGAAAAAGATTTAGCGTTATTACAAAATCTAAAGAATATATGGGATACAATTTCAGTTGATGATAAACTAGAGTATTTTATAAAAGAGCTAAAAGATAATAAAGATCTAAAAAGTAATAAGTTAATAATATTTACAGAATCAAAAGAGACAGCAGAATATTTATCTCGTAATATTCAAGATAGATTAAATGAAAAAGTCATTTTATTTAGTGGCTCAATGCCAGATAGTATAAGAAATTTAATAAGAGCAAACTTTGATCCTACTTATAGGAAAGACAGACAACAAAATGAATACAGAATATTAGTAACGACTGATGTATTAGCTGAAGGTATGAACTTACATAGAAGTAATGTAATAATAAATTACGATCTTCCATGGAATCCAACCAAGATAATGCAAAGAGTTGGAAGAATAAACAGAGTAGGATCTCAACATGATGAAATATATGTATTTAACTTTTTCCCAACAAGTAAGTCAAATGAACAAATGTCTTTAGAGGAGAACATTATAACAAAAATGCAAATGTTCCATGACATATTAGGAGAAGATTCAAAATTCTTAACTGAAGATGAAGAAGTAAGTACTCATGAATTATTTAGAAGAATGACTACAATAGCAGAAGATGAAGATAACGAAATAAATTCTGAATTATCTTACCTAAAAACAATAAGAGATATAAGAGATAAAGATAAAGAACTTTTTGAAAAAATTAAAAACTATCCAAAGAAAATAAAAATTGGACGAAATAAAGATGATTTAGATGGCTTAATAACATTCTTTAGAAAAGGATACTTAAAAAAATTTTATATTTCAGATTCTGATGAGACAAAAGAAGTTACATTTGAACAAGCAATAGAATATGTAAAATCTACTAAATCGGAACAAGCTAAAAAGGTAAAAAGCGACTATTATGACTTATTAAAGAAAAATAAATTAGCATTTGAATTATCAGAAAAAGAAGAAACAGATAATGAAGTATTATCTGTAAATAAAAAAGGATCAAGCAATGCAAAAAATATAATTAAGATTTTAAAAGAATGCTTGAAACTTGAAGAAAAATTTACAGATATAGAAATAGAAAAAATAAATAAAATCATAAATCTATTAGAGAATGGAGAACTTCCTGTTAGAATAGTAAAAGAAGCTAATAAAGAAATAAAGAAAATAACAGGAGTTAATGATATAGCAAAATTCTATAAAAAATTAGAAATTCTAATTCCAAAAACATATATAGAATTAGAAACTAAAGTTGAAACCAACAATAAAAAAATTAGTAAGAAAGAAAAAGAAATAATTCTATCAGAATATGTATTTTAATAGGGGGTAATTTACATGGCAATAGCAAGTGATATTACAAAAAGATATCTTGGTATGTTAGAAGAAAAATTTAATTTAGCAAATTTTCAGGAATTTATAAGAGATTTGTTAAATTTGGAACAGAATGATATACAAGATAGTAGGGAATATAATGCAGGAAGCGAACAATATAAACAATATATTGATACAGTACAAGAATATGCTAAATATCAAGATAATAAAAGAAGAAATATAGGCGTATTAATAATCAAATTGAAATCGAATAAAAATCCCGCAAATGCAAGAACTATGCAAAGGAACTATATTGCACATTTATTGGAAAAATTTGAATTAGACGCCACACTTGCTGCTATTTATAGTGATTCTGATGATACATGGAGATTATCATTTGTAAAACAAGAGATTGATTTTGGGGATGGAAAATTTAAGACTAAATTTACACCCGCTAAAAGATATTCATACTTATTTGGAAAAGATGAACCAAATCATACTGCAAAAGAACAATTACTTGAACTTCTTGAAAATAATAGTAAAAAGTATTCTGTTGAAGAAATTGAAGAAAAATTCAGTGTAGAAAAGGTAACAAAAGATTTCTTTAAAAGATATAAAGAAAACTATCTCCTACTAAAAGAAACATTAGAAAATAATGAAGAATTTATAAGTGAAGCTAATAGATGCGATTTTACTTCTGAAGAATTTACTAAAAAACTTATGGGGCAAATTGTATTTATATACTTTTTACAGAAAAAAGGATGGCTAGGAGTACGACTAGTTCCTCAAAATTTATCAATAGAAGATTATAACTCAATATATGAAAAATCAGATATAATCCAAAAGAAAATTTTAGACAAATATTACATTACTTTTGCAGGAAATAAAAAAATTAAAAGTGATTTATTAGAAAGATTTAAAGAAAATGAACAAGAAATTGAAGGTCTTTCTGATATATTTGTAGATACAAAATTCGATAATAAATGGGGTACGGGACAAAAGAGATTCATAAGAGCTATTTTTGAAAATTGTAAAAATAGAAATAAAAACTTTTTTGATGATTATTTAGAGCCATTTTTCTATAATGGGTTGAATCATAAAAGAAAAAATCAATATTTTAGTGTTTTTAACTGTAAAATTCCATTTCTCAACGGAGGATTATTTGAACCATTAGACAATTATCAATGGGAGATTGCAAGTTTTAATATAGATAATGATATATTCTCAAATAAAGAGGAAACAGGAATATTAGACTTTTTTGATAGATATAACTTTACAATGAATGAAGAAGAACCTTTAGAAAAAGATGTTGCGGTTGATCCTGAAATGTTAGGAAAAATATTTGAGAATTTACTGGATGTTAAAGATAGAAAATCAAAAGGTGCTTTTTATACTCCAAGAGAAATAGTTCATTATATGTGTCAAGAAAGTATAGCAAATTATTTGGTAAATAAAGTTGGCACAGATTATGAAGAAACAAAGGACTTCATACAATATGGGGAAATGATTAGAGATTTAGATTTAAAGGAAGCTACAAAAAGCTCATATCTCGTTGGAAATACAATATTTAAGAATATTATTAAAATAGATAATGCTCTTAAAAATATAAAAATAGCAGATCCTGCGGTGGGATCAGGAGCTTTTCCACTAGGAATATTAAATGAAATAGTAAAAATAAGAGACATATTAACTTCGTATGTTTTAATTTATAATAGATTAGGTTTATTTGATAGAAAGTATGATGAGGAGAAGATATTAAAACAAAGAAGTATTTATAATATAAAGTGGAATACTATAAAAAATAGTATTTATGCAGTAGATATAGAAAATAGTGCAGTAGATATTACAAAGTTAAGGTTATGGTTATCGATTGTAGTAGATCAAGTAGAAGTTCCAAAATCTGGACCAGAACCTTTACCAAATTTAGACTGTAAAATTATGCAAGGTAATAGTTTGATAGATGAATATAATGGAATCAAGCTTATAGATGAGAAATTTATTGAAGACTTAAAAGATAGAGATAATGTTGTTCTTAATGAAGGCGGTACATATAGAGCTAAAGTTGGAAAAACTTATAAAAATATAGATATAGGAAGCAATCAAATACAATTTGGAGATGGTCAAAAGAAAGCTCAAATTGATAATTTAATTGACCTAAAGAAGGAATTATATGGTACTAATGATCCGAATAGAAAAAAACAATTATTAGAGAAAATACAATCTGCTAGAAAAGAACTATTAAGATTAAACTTTATAGGAACAAATAAAGAGAAGGAGCTATTTGAACTTGATAAATCTCATAATAAACCATACTTCGCTTGGATGTTAGAATTTATAGAGGTGTTTATTGAAAATGATGGATTTGATATAGTAATAGGAAATCCTCCTTATGTAAGCGTTAAAGGCATTTCATCAGAAGAAAAAGACTTATACAGAGATTTATTTAAGGTTGGTCAAGGTAGATTTAATTTATTTACTTTAATGATAGAAAAAGGTATGAACTTATTAAAAGAAAATGGTTGCTTAAGTTATATACAACCCGATGGATTATATACTAATATTGAATATGCTGTTTGTAGAGAACTGATTTTAAATAATTCAATACTAAAACAAGTAGTTACATTTGATGAAAGAGTTTTTGAAAATGCAGCTGTGGATACAGCAATTACTATAATCGTCAAAAATATTCAAGAAGATAATAAAATAAAAGTAATCAAAAATATGAAAACAAATGTAATAGATTTAAAACAATCTGATATATTAAGTAATGATAATTATCTAATCCCAATAAAACTTAATCCAGAAGACAGTTCTATAATTAACAAAATCAAAAGTTCTTCTAAAGACAGTATAGGGGATTATTTAGAAATACAACAAGGAATCATATATTCAGGAACACCAAAAGAAGAAATATTTTCAAATGCTAAATTAAATGAAAAATACAAGAAAAGTTTAGATGGAAGAGATGTATCTAAATGGTATATAAATTGGGATTTAAAAGAAGAAAATAGATATATTGAATATACTAATAAACTACATAGACCAAGAGAAGAAAGACTATTTTTGGCTAAAGAAAAAATTTTATTACCTAGGAAAAGTACAAAAATATATTGTGGATATGATAATGAACAATATTACGCTTTAAATACAGCTTATGTTTGTTTATTAAAGGATGATCGACCAATTTCTGAAATACAATTAAAGTATATACTTGCAATATTAAATTCAAAACTAATAAATTATTACTATTCAGCATTGTATTTAGGATGGCAGATTGTTATACCTGCATTAAAAGCAATTCCTGTTGTCTATAATGAAGAAATTCAAAAAGAGATAATAGATAAAGTGGATATAATTTTAAATTCAAAAGGAGAAGATATTACATCAAAAGAAAAAGATTTAGATAATTTAATATATAAATTATACAATATTAACGAAAATGAAATAAGAATTATTGAAAGGAAATAACTATATGAATGAAATAAAATATGAAATAATTGAACAATTAGGTGTATTATCAGAAAGTGATAAAGGCTGGAAAAAAGAATTAAATCTAATAAGTTGGAATGATAGAGAACCTAAATATGATATAAGAGATTGGTCAGAGAATCATGAGAAAATGGGAAAAGGAATTACATTATCTAATGATGAAGCAATGAAGTTAAGAAATATTCTAAACAATAATTTAAAATGTGGCATATAAGAAGGAGATAAAATGGATTATAATGTTAATTTTGAAGAAGAAGGGGATAGATTAGTAAGTCTATTTAAAGAGCTCGAAGAAGTAATAAAAAATGAATGCAAAAAAATTGGAATTATAACAGAAAATAAGGATATAAGTAATTTAATAAATAACTTAAGCGAAAAAAATAATATTATAAGAAAACATAAAAACGAATTAGATTTAATTAGAAATGTACGAAACTTAAATACACATCAAAGGGTTGATAAATACAAATATGTTGTATGTCCAAGTCCTGAAATTAATACTCGATTAGAAAGTATTATAAATGAAATTAAAAATCCACCTATGATATATGATAGTAAAATGTGTATAAAAAGACCAAATATGTATTGTAGAAATATTAATGATAATGTATATGAAACTATTAAAACTATGTCAGAAAGATTATTTACACATGTACCAATTTTTGAAGAAAATAAGTTAGTTGGAGTATTTAGCGAGAATACATTATTAGATATTGTAAGAATACAAACAGGAATAATTTTAGACGAAAATACAAACTTTTCTTCTATAAGAGAGGCTTTAAAACCTGAAAGGCATTCTATGGAAAGTTTTGAATTTATTTCTAGGAAAAAAAATATTTATGATGTCCAAGATTTATTTAAAAATTATTTTTCAACTCATAAAAGAGTAGGATGTGTATATATAACGGAAAATGGTAGAAGAGAAGAAACTATTTTAGGAATGTTAACAGCTTGGGATGTTCTTGGAAATTAAATTAGGGAGTGATAACAATGGTAGAATCATTAGATAATAAAATAAATATTGAAATATTAAAAGTGAATGGAAATGAAAAAGCAACTGAAATTATAATAAGAGGAGAAAAACAATATAAAACAAAAGGAATAATTATTCACTGTATGGATAATTATCAATTAGACTATAAACAATTATGTGAAGAAATAAAAGATTATAAATTAGATAACTTAAAGAAACACCTTACAGATAAGCACATAATATATAATGAGATTGACTTTGTTTAAAAATTATAAAATATTTGTATGGAAAGGGGAGAACCTAAAAATGGGATTATTTAGTTCAAATACTGATGAATTCAAAGTTGGCGATAAAGTGAGAGTAAAATATAGAGAACAAGAGGGATATATAATAGATAAAAATGGAAGTTTATATATGGTTTCTCTTAATAGTGGTACAGATGTTGATTCTTATTCAGCAGAACAATTAGAAAAATGTTGGTAATCTTTAAAAGGTAGCAAACGCTACCTTTTTCTATTCTTAATTCATTTATTATAAAAAGCTCAATAATTTATTAAATAATTATTAGAGTTTTTTTATTTTTTTCGACAATGTATTCCATATTTATTTATTTAAAACTAAAAATTACTGTTTTTTAAAAAAATATTATGTTACAGACAGATTTTGACAGACTTCGACAATCTATTTGTTTTATAATTTACATAAATAGTTGATTTTTTAACTTTGTTTGAATAGTAGAATATAACTTTAAACTCACAAATGCAGTAAATATTAGAGTTACATTTGAAAAATATTGTAAAGAAACAAGAGACCTACATAAAATATTAAGGATATAAAAATTGCTTCTATTATATTATATTCTACATATTAAAGTAATTAAATACAATTATATATATATAAAATATAAGGAATTTATGTGCCTAAATGAAGAAAATGTAAAGCATTTCTCTTTATTTAGGCATTTTTTTGTGCATTTATATAGAATTGTTTTATTAGAATCTAATAGCGTTAGAGCGCCTCCTAATTGATTTGAATTTAATATTTCAAATCAATTAGGAGGTTTTATTATGAAGGAATATAGTTTAAGCTCTGAAGAGCGCAGTTATTTAATGTCAGTTGTTATAAATACAAAAAATGAATACTTAAGAAAGTATTGTAGAAGAAAAAATTTATTAAAAATAGAAAGTATTGATTGCGTACCAGAAATAGCTACATATTCAGATATAGAAGAAGTTGAAAATAAATTTTATATGGACGAGCTATTAAGAATTGCTAAACCATATCTAACTAGAAAAGAAATGAATGTACTTAAGAAAGCTATTGAAAATAGAGATAATTTCAAAGAATTTAAAAGTTACCTAAAAAAGCATGAAAACTATGAGTATAAGATTTTGTCTAAAGTATTAAAAAAGATTGGAGGAATAATCAATGAGTAATGATGTATTATTTAATAATTTTAATCTTACTAATGAAGAGATTGAAAGCGTATTAAAACAAATGGATCATTTTATAAATATAAATAGCTATATTGACGCAAAATTTAATGAGGATCTAAAACAAGATATATATTTTAGAATTTTCATAACTCTATCAAGAAATAGAAAAAAATAATAAAAATGTTCTAAAAATGTCTCCGTTTTTATTTGCCATGACGACCATATTTATTAGAAGGATATAAAAATTCTTCTGGTATGTTGCACATTGACAAGTAAATACACATTTGTTAGATACAACTCTCTTATTGAATTATGTGGCTTAAAAAGTCTATAATATACTGGAGTTTGCAACTTCAATGAATTGGTAAGAGTGAAACACCTGCGTAGTCATAGTTCGAGCGTTGAAGTAACATTTAATATGTTATGATCCGTCGCAAGCATTGAGCGTAGGTTCGACAGAGTCGGACAAGTACCTGAAATAGCAAAATGTATTGGGGACAATACAAGGTGAACAAGTGGAGTAGTGTAGCAATCTACCATCTAATATATTCCCGCAAGTTAAGGGATGTCAAGGACAAATATTAACTAATATCCATAAAAAATATAAATGAGTAAATATAACAAATGTAGGAGAATTTAATAGTTCTCCTACATTTTAATATAAAGAAGGTATAAATTATGTTAGATATTATTTCAATGACTATATTGATAATTTTTATGATGTTGTTCGGTATAATTACTATTTTAATTATTATCGGAGGAAATATGAATAAATCCGAAGAGGAACGAAAGAGGGAAGATGAAGAGCAAATTCAATACATAAAAGAATACAATGAAAAAAAGCAACTTAAGAAAAAATCAAAATAATAAAAATGTCAAAGGTGCAAATTCTAAAATTTCAGGAATTTGCACCTTTGTTTTCACTAAAGAAGATGTGCTAGATTGATGACAAGCAAAAATATTTACCAGAAAGGAGATTAAGTATGTCTTTTTTGAATAAGCAAAAAGAAAGCCCTGAATTCCTTAACAACTTTCTAAAATATAAAAGATACATTGAATCTGGAGCACAGACAACAGTAGATGAAACTTATTACGACCTAAAAACATTATTTAGATATGTCAAGTTATTTTTGTACAACAACGATAAACTTAAAACAATAACTAAAGAAGAATTCAAAGTAATACAAATAATTGATGTAACAATAGATGATTTAGGTCAAATGAGGAGAACGGATTTAAGCGATTATATGTGTTTTTTAGCTAATACACTTGAAAACGATAGCAGAACAAGAAATCGAAAACTTGCTTCAGCTAAAAGACTATATGAATATTTAGAAGTAAATAACCTTATACATAGCAATCCTACTTTAAATATGGAATGTGCTAGAACTGATAAAAGACTACCAGTACACTTAAGTCTTTCTCAAAGTAAGCAATTACTATCAAATACAATAAATTCAGATGTACGACACAAAATAAGAAATTATGCAATTACTTGTATTTTCTTAAATTGCGGTTTAAGACTTTCTGAATTAGTTGGAATAAATCTTTCTGATCTTAAAATTGATAATAGCGAGAAAACAGTAAAAATTCGTGGAAAAGGCAATAAAGAAAGAATCTTATATTTAGATGATGCAGTTTGCGAAGCTATTGAAGCATATTTAGAAATTAGACCGAAAATTGGAAAAGATAATCCAGATTACAATGCTTTATTCTTAAGTTCAAGAAATAAGAGAATTTCTCAAAGAGCGGTTCAAGTTATTATAAAGAATGAACTTAATGAACTATTTGAAGATACAGATGAAAAGAAAAAATATCATACACATTCATTAAGACATACAAGTCCTACTTTACTATATGAAGAGAACGATGTAAATATTTTTGTTTTAAAGAAGATTCTCGGACACGAATCTTTAGATGCAACTCAAATATACACTCATGTTTCAAACAAGAAATTAAAAGAACTTATGATGAACTTTAATATATTAAATAGAGAGGAGCAAACATAGATGAATACTGAACTAAAAACACCCAAATTTGTTGAGGAATTTGCTAATTATTTAGTAGCAATTAGAAACTTATCACAAGTATATATAACTAATATAAAAGTTACTATTGAACAGTTTTTAGAGTTTATAAACATACATAAATTTAAAAACAGATATGATTCTATAAATGAAATGAGTTTAAATGACATTAGAAGCTTAAATAATAGCGATATTTATAGTTTTATATTCTTTTTGGCAGAATCACACTATAAGAATAATTCCAGAGTCGTTAAAATCGAACATTTAAGAACTTTCTTTGATTACCTTTTTAGAATTGAACATTCAATTTTTAGAGAACCTTTCAAGAAAATAAATAGCGAAAGAAAAATTGATAAAAAATTACCAAATTACTTATCATTAGAAGAATCTAAAAGGCTTATAGATCTATATAAGGATAGTACAAATCCTATTGAAATTAGAGATAGTGCTATGCTGCATATATTTTTAAATTGTGGACTGCGACTCTCTGAAATTAGAAACTTAAATTTAGAAGATATTGATTTATATGATGATAAGTTTACGATTATTGGTAAAGGTAATAAAGAAAGAACAAACTACTTAAATGATATAACTAAAGAAGCTCTCCTTAAATATTTGAATATTAGAGATAATTCTCATGACAAAGAACGAAATAATCCATTATTCTTAACTGATTATGGATTTAGAATGAGTGTAACTACAATTAAGAAAATTGTAAAACGAGCGTACAGAAAAGCAGATCTGGATGAAAATGTATATTCAGTTCATACTTTAAGACATACCTGCGCAACTATTCTTTATAAAGCAGGCTGTAATATTAGAACAATTCAAGAAATACTCGGACATGTTCAAATTGATACAACTGAAATATACACACACTTACACGATCAAGAAGTTATGGATGTTATGCTCAACCACCCATTAGCGCAATATAAAATGGCGGATGCTCTTGCTTATTGTGCTTAAATCAAATATAATAAGGAGGAACTCATGAAAGAATTTGATGGAAATTTTGACACTAATAACATTCATTCAGTAGAATTAAATCTATTAGATGGACAAGTTGAAATTATATTAAGAGCTTTAGAGTTATATGGCTATAACCTGGATTATATGTTAAATAGTAATGATTCTTCAGATGACACAAGACAAGAAAAGCTTGCTTTACTAAAATATACTTATGAACAAGTATTAGCAACTCAAGCAGAACAAATTGAAAGTAAGAGCAATAATACTGATAACATACCAGAGTTTGGTAAAATACTAATAAAAGACGGTATAAGAAATAATGAAGTAGAATTCAAGTTACATGTAGGATAATATTTCAATTTTGACAAAAAAAGAAGAAGAGTAGGAGAGAGGGGCAGTTTTGAAGAATTAGAGATTTAATTATTAAATAAAAAATAAAAATTTAAAACTAATTCCAGAAGATCCTACAAAAATTTTTCTATATAAAATTTACAGAACAAATCATAAAAATAAAATTTATAATTAAAAATTAAAATTTTGAAATTTTTCAAATTTAAGAAATTCAAATTTTAAATTTGTGCAATGTTAAATTTATAATTTTAAAACCAAACATTAAAAATTAAAAACGAACATTTGTATAAATCAAAATTTTGCAATTTATAATGTATAATTTTATAAATTTACAAACCAGATTTAATAATCTAAACTAATTATATTATTTTATAAATTAAACGCTTCAGAATCGTTTTTAAGACATTTTTTCACAAAACCTAACAAGTTATATGTTTAGAATTTAATTCTTAATAATATGACTTGCAGCAAAATTCATATAATTATACTAAAATACTGATATTTTAAGGTTTTCCTGAAAATGCTGAAAAATGGCTAAAAAACGACGCACGAGAATCGATTTTAAGGCGTTTTTAGAAAAAGGTAATATAACTTGTTGTTTATAAAAATAGTTAAAATAAGGATTTAAGCAGATTTCGAGATTTTGATAAAAAATTGTAAAGATACAATATAAAAAATAACAAATTATATAGAAATAATATTAGATCAGAATATAACTAATATAAGTACAAAATAATGAAGCTAGTGTTGATATAGCAATAGTTTGTAGGACACCGAGAGAGGTCGTCCATATATTTTACTCCTATTCCTTTTTGCACAAAACTTTGATTTTGTGCAATGTTATATGTATATAAATAAATAATATTATATATATCCCCTATTTAGTTTTATCCAAATACTAAAATTTTAACTAATTAAAATACTATACTTTAACTAATCTATTTAATATCATAAAAAAAATATAATGTCAACATTATTTTTAAAAATTATGAATTTAAATAATCAGAAAAAAATACTATTTTTTTATTTTCTTCTGATTTTGAATATTTTTTCCAGTCTGATACTTCTCTTTCTTTTAACCCATACCATGTAAATTTTATAATTATATATTTCTGACAACATTCGACAAATAAAGTCTTATATATATGTTATAATATTTGCAAGGGGTTTATATCTATATTATTTTTCTTTCCACTGATAAATTTTCAAATCAACTTTATTATTAACAACTTTAATTCCATCATCTTCAAGTCTTGATTTTTGAATAGTTTTACCTCCAAAAACGAAAGCTTCTGCTAGTTGTCCTTTACTATTTAAAACTTTATAACAAGGATATTTGTTGCCATCAGTGTTTTTATGAAGTATGTTTCCAACAGCTCTTGCTAGCCCTTTATTTCCTAAATATTCTCCAATTTGCTTATATGTTACGACTTTTCCTTTAGGAATCGTTGTTAAATAATCATAAACTTTTTGAGATAGCAATTCCCCAGATAGCCCACATTTATTATTAGTATGAATATTTGCAACTGTACATTTTTTTATTATATCATATAGTATAGTATATCTTCATATTCTTTTTTAATTTCGCCAACAAATTTTCCTGTTGAATCAGTTATGTCTACCATTAAATATTCTTCACCATTTTCTAAATCAATTATTTGAGATGTTTTTTCTTCATCAGAAATTAATATTACTATTTTAAATTGTTTGTTACTTAGTTTATTTATATACAGATATTGATGTTCTTGTTTTGTAAAACCATACTCTATTAATTTACTATAGTTAATAATTCTATTTGTTAATTTATTTTCTAAATTTCTCATTAATTAAATTCCCCCTGTTTAAGTATTTAATATACAAAATAAGAGATAATAATGATAAAATTTTATTATCTCTTAAAATATATATTTGAAAGAATTATTATTTAAACTTTTTAACAAATGTATCTATCATTTCCAAAAATTCTTTATTGTTTTTAGATTTCGTCATTAGAGTTATGATTTGTTCTGTAACTTCGGAAACAGACATACTATTCATAGCTTTTCGCAAAGCAAATACAATTTCACGTTCTGTTCGACTTAATAATAAATCTTCTCTTCTTGTTCCAGATTTATTTATATCAATTGCAGGAAAAATTCGTTTTTCAGATAATTTTCTGTCTAAATGTACTTCCATGTTTCCTGTTCCCTTAAATTCTTCAAATATTACATCATCCATTCTGCTACCAGTATCTATTAATGCAGTTGCTAAAATGGTTAAACTTCCACCACATTCAATATTTCTTGCGGCTCCAAAGAATTTTTTTGGTTTATGTAATGCTGCAGGATCTAAACCTCCTGATAATGTTCTTCCAGAAGATGGTATCACTAAATTATATGCTCTTGCAAGTCTTGTAATACTGTCTAATAATATTACAACATCTTTTCCATGTTCTACTAATCTTTTGGCTCTTTCTAATACTATTTCAGCTACTTTTACGTGGTGTTCAGGCAACTCATCAAAAGTTGAATATATTACTTGACCATCTATAGAACGTTTCATATCAGTTACTTCTTCTGGTCTTTCATCTATTAACAAAACTATTAATTCTACTTCAGGGTTATTTTTTGCTATACTATTGGCTACTTTTTTTATAAGTGTTGTTTTTCCTACTTTAGGAGGTGCAACAATCATTCCTCTTTGGCCTTTTCCAATTGGACACATTAGATCAATAATCCTCATTGCATATTCGTTTGGAGTTGTTTCTAATTTTAATTTTTCCATTGGATATATTGGGGTTAGTTCGTCAAATCTTTTTCTTCTAGCAGCCTTTTCTGGATGTTCACCATTAACTTCACCAACAAATATCAGTGATGGAAATTTCTCGCCTTCTTTACATCTAGAAATTCCCTTTATTATATCGCCAGTATCTAATTTAAATCTTCTAATTTGTATTGGTGAAAGATATACATCTTTTGGACTTGATAAGTAATTTTCTCCTCTTAAAAATCCATAGCCATCTGGTAATATGTCTAATATTCCTTCAATTATTTCATCTCCATCTGTTGTTAATTTATAATCTATTATTGGATCTTCATAACCTCTATTGTGATTTTTTTCTATATTGCTATTTGATGTAATTGTATGATTATTATCTCCAAGTACTTGATTTAGAACAGAAATAACTTCTTCTTTCTTTAGTTTTGATATATTTTTTATATTATGCTCTTTCGCAAGATTTTTTAAATCTGTTAAAGACATATTTTCATAATTAGACATATATAACCTCCCTTAGAATAAATGTCTTCTATCTTATTTTGTTTTGAAATTAAATATTTTCTATTATACCATACTTTTGGAAAAAAAGAAAGAATATTTAGAACTATTATAAATAATATGTTGAATTTAATTAAAAAGAGTAAATCTGTAAGCCGGGTTCTGTCTTTTAAAATAGTCATTTATCTAGAATATATATCACTATATATTTCAAGCCACACAGTCAAGAAGGCGTCGAGCAGACTTAATCTTCTTTATTGGTGTTGCTCCAAATGGGGTTTACACAGCCTATTATGTTACCATAATAGCGGTGAGCTCTTACCTCACCTTTTCACCCTTGCCAATAATGGCGGTTATTTTCTGTTGCACTTTCCTTAAGGTCACCCTTACTAGACGTTATCTAGCATTTTTGCTCTGTGGAGCCCGGACTTTCCTCTCGCAATATCTTTTGAATATTGCCAGCGACTATTCAATTTACTCTGCTGTTTATTATATCATATATTATTGAAATCTTCTAGTATATTTTTATATTTTATTAAAAAAAGTTCTTTATCTTTTTTGTTTATTGCGTTTTTTAATTCATTTAACATTATATAACATTTATTTAAATTATATTGCTTTTGATCATTAATATTTGAGTTTGTAATAAGCGAGTTATAGTTATTTATTGCATCTGATATTTTAGTAGCCATTATTTGCCATTCTTCCGTTTCTAAAATGCTATATGCTTCAAATATGTTATATTTCGTTTTTATAATTATTTTATCCTTTTCATCTAAATCTATATCGTTTAAAAATTTTGGAATATAAGAATATAATTTTGTAACTTGGGCTAAAACTGCCATTTTATCTTCATTTTTAACTAAAATTGTTAATGAATCTAGGTCATTATTAAAATTTAAAATATCATCTTTATTAAAATTCATTTTGTATAAATCTAATGTAACTACTGGAACTGATGTGTATATTAATTCTAAATCATTTTTTATATAATCCCAATTAATATTTTCCGACTTTGTTAATACCCCATGTGCTTCTAAATTGTATTTATTAAATGTTTCTTCTTTGCCAGTTAAGCTTTTTTCTTCTGAAGATGTCGCACTGCCCTCTGATGAATTTGAAGAAGAATTATTTTGGCTACTACTTTCTGAGTTATCGGTATTAGTAGCTTTTTGAGTTGAGATTTTATAATTTCTATATTCAATATTATTTAAGGTGTTTAAAATATTTACAAATTTTGATTCAAGATATTTAATTTCACTTAATACTTTTTCTTGTTCATTTTTATTACTATTGTTATTATTACTAATTGCATATATAGCATAAGATATACTAATAATAATTATAACAATAATAAATGTTATTAGTAATTTTTTTGAATTTTTCATAATTTCCTCCATAATATTTGTTTTTTTTCTATTATTTACAAGTGTCTTTAAATTTATTCTTTGTATAATTTAAAAAAAAATAAAAATAATAAATATAAAGGAGTTTTTATGAAAACGAGTGTTAATTTATATAGTGAAGAAAAAGGTGAAATAAATAATTTTTTAAGCAAATTTTATAATACTAATTTGAATATTAGCAACAATCTAAGTTGGGAAAAGATTTATGATAATCCTATTGAACTAGCAGAAATAGTAGGAACATTTATAGATAATTTTGAGGATTTTAAAATTAATATGTGGATTTCTCTTGATGAAGGCATATTTATAAAAATTACTAATAAAAATGCAAATGAATTTATAAAGTATTTATATGAACGTTATCCATATTAATTAAAGCGAACATGCAAAGTTCGCTTTAATTGTTTACATTATTTTTATCTTTTTCTTCTAACACCTCTACCTCTTTTGCTGGTTCTTTCTCTTGTTTTTGACCACAATTAGGACAAAAGTTAGCATTAATATCAATATTAGCAAAACAATTTTCGCATTGTTTTTTGTCTTTTAACTCGAGGGACTCTTTTAAATTTGTGTCAATTTGGGCACTTAGAACATCTATTTTTATCAATTCTTCTTCAAGATATTCTTCTAAATTATCTATATGTTTATTTGTAGTATACTTTTCATATATTTTTTTACCAATTTCATTATATAAATCATCAATTTCTGATTTTAATTCATTTATTTTTAATTTTATTTTTGTCTCTTTGGCAATTTGACCAGTCTTTTTTGCTGTTATTCTGTATGCTTTCGTTGCTTTTTTTCCAATTTTATTAAATACATCCATTATTATACCTCCATTTTATATCACTATAATATATTATGTCTTGGTATTTACAATCTTATTCAATTCTTTAAAATTCCATTTTTTTGTCTCTATTCATTAAATTTCTTACTGCTATTTTGGGATCAAGGTTATCATAAATAACTTTGTAAACAGTATCTACTATTGGCAAGTCAACATTGTATTTTTTAGCTAACTCATAAGCAACTTCTATATTGTCAATGCTTTCTATTACCATCCCAACTTCTTTTTTCGTTTCATCAATTGTTTTTCCTTGACCAATTAATTTTCCAGCTGTTCTATTTCTACTATGCTCACTTAGACATGTAACAATTAAATCCCCTAATCCACTTAATCCATAAAATGTATCTTTTTCTCCTCCAAGATTAACTCCAAGTCTAGCAATTTCTGTTAACCCTCTTGTAACTAAAGCAGCAAATGTATTATCTCCTAGCCCTATACCTGCTGCTACACCAGCACAAAATGCAATTATATTTTTTAAAGCCCCACCTAATTCAACACCTTTTACATCATTAGATGTATAAATTCTCATATGTGGAGACATAAATGTGTCTTGAATTTCTTTTAAAACTTCTTTGTGTTTTGATGCTATAACTAAAACTGTTGGTACAGCAATGCACACCTCTTCTGCATGACTTGGTCCAGAAAGTACTCCTAATTTAATTTCTGGCATTTCCTCTAATAAAACTTCATCTAATGTTTTTAAAGACTCCTTTTCAAATCCTTTAGAACATATAATTACAGGTTGGTTAGTTATATATTTTTTATATTCATTAAAGGTACTTCTAGTAAATTTTGAAGGTGTTACATGTAAAATAAAATCTGAACCATCAATTACCTCTTTATAATTTGTTGAACAAGTTACATTTGAAGGTATAATTGCATTTGGTAAAAATTTACATTTTTTTTCATTGTTTATTAAATTCTTTTCCTCTTCAAGGAAAGACCAAATTTTTACTTTATTTCCTAAATTTGCTAGATGAATTGCTAATGCAACTCCCCAACTACCACTACCAATTATTGCTATATTTTTCATTTTCTATTCCTTTCTTTATTTTTTCAAACTTATTTTGTTTTCTGTTCCATTTAATAGTCTTTTAACATTTGCTCGGTGATTAAATACTACAATTACTGCTAGTATTACACTATAAATAAAATATCCTGTTCCTTCATCTACTATATAGTTATTTCTTATAAATAATGTAAGTACTGGAAATAGTATAGCAGCACCTATAGACCCTAACGAAACCATTTTTGTAAGAAGCATAAGAACTAATGCAAATACTAAACATATTAAACCAATTTGCCAATTAGACATAATTAATACTCCTAAAGATGTTGCTACTCCCTTTCCTCCTCTAAATCCAAAAAATATTGGAAATGTATGTCCAATTACTACACTTATTCCAGAAATTTGAACTAATAATGATTTATCTGCTATATTTATAAGTTTTCCTAATACTATTGCTATTACTATTGCTATTACTCCTTTTAAGATATCACAAATTAAAGTTAAAGCTGCTGCTTTTTTTCCTACACTACGAAGCATATTAGTAGTTCCTGCATTTCCGCTTCCTTTTTCCCTAATATCGATTCCTGCCATTTTTTTGCTAAAAATAATTGAAAAATTTATACTACCTATTAAATATGCAATTATTGCTACTATTACATATAAAGTCATTTTTATTCCTCCTTTGTTAATCTAAAATTAAATTTCCTTTTCATTCTTTTCTCTTGCAATTATTCTAACTGGTGTTCCTTCCAATCCAAATTCTTTTCTTATTTGATTTATCAAATATCTCTCGTATGAAAAATGAAATAATTCTTTATTATTTACAAATATTACAAATGTTGGTGGTTTTGTAGAGACTTGTGTACCATATAGAATTTTTAATCTTTTTCCTTTATCTGTTGGTGGTTGAACAATTGCTATAGCCTCGTTTATAACTTGATTTAAAACTGATGTAGAAACTCTTAACGCATTTTGGCTCGCTACATAATTTATTAAGTCAAATAATTTGTTAACTCTTTGACCAGTTTTTGCAGAAATGAATATTATAGGAGCATATGATAAGTATGATAATCTAGCATAAATTTCTTTTTTGTACTTTTCTAAAGTTCCAGTTTCTTTTTCGTATTCATCCCATTTATTTACAACTATAATAACTCCCTTTCCTGCCTCGTGAGCTTCTCCTGCTATTTTAGCATCCTGATCAGTAACTCCTTCTAAAGCATCTATCATCATCAAACAAACATCTGCTCTTTCTATTGCCAATAGAGTTCGCATTACACTAAATTTTTCAATAGATTCTTTTACTTTGCTTTTTCGTCTAATTCCTGCTGTATCTATTAACGTATATTTTCCATGTTCGTTTTCTAAATATGAATCTATTGCATCCCTTGTAGTTCCAGCAATATTGCTTACAATTGCTCTATTTTCCCCTAATAATTTATTTATTAAAGATGACTTGCCAACATTAGGTTTTCCTATTACAGCAACTTTTACAATAGTTTGGTCGTCCTCATCGCTGTTTTTTTCAGGAAAATGTTTAAATATCTCATCTAGTAAATCTCCTATTCCTAAGGCATTTGTTGCAGAAATTGGAAATGGATCTCCTATTCCTAAATTATAAAACTCGTATATTTCCTCTTTATCTTTACTATAATTATCTGCCTTATTACAAACTAAGACTACAGGTTTACCTGACTTTTTTAGCATTAATGCTATTTCTTGATCAACAGCAGTTACACCTTGTCTTATATCTGTAACAAATATTATTACATTTGCCATATTTATAGCTAGATTTGCTTGTCCTCTCATCTGTGAAAGTATAATATCTTCTGATTCAGGTTCTATTCCTCCTGTATCTATTAAAGTGAAATTTCTTCCTCTCCAATTAGTTTCAGCATAAACTCTATCACGAGTAACGCCTGGTGTATCTTCTACAATAGATATTCTACTTCCAGCTAAATAATTAAATAATGTAGATTTACCAACATTAGGTTTTCCTATTATTGCAACTATTGGTTTTGCCATTCCTTTTCCTCTTTTCTTTTATAAATTTTTTATTTGTATATTTTATAATCTAATATTTTAATACTTTAATATTTTATCATATATCAAATAAAAAATAAAGTATATACTTCTTCTTTCAGAAATTTTCCCTTATCTCGTGCAGCACTTTATACATCTGTGCTTTAGCTG
>OIWT01000893.1_pt1 | contig 39364 bp, 23 predicted proteins | sample 1587701 | NCBI WGS metagenome assembly OIWT01 (sample SAMEA3888904, study PRJEB22519) | human gut metagenome | biome: human gut; feature: human-associated habitat; material: faeces | place: Denmark | collected 2009 | reverse complement strand
TAAAGGCGAACGCAGACGTACTATACGTACTTCAAGCGAGAATTTGACAAAAAGCACGGAAATTGCGGCGTTTTGGCAAGGTTCGTTTTATTCTTGGCTGGCATAACAATTATTTGCCGGAAGGCTGTTTTGGCTGGAGCGGCGCATACGGAACTCATTTCTGGGTTGATAAAGTCGATAATATAGTTGCGGTGTATATGAAAAACAGCAGATTTGACGGCGGGTCGGAGGCTTCTACGGCGAGGGATTTCGAAACTGACGTTATGAATTCATTTAATAAATAAGCGAAGGAGACTTGCAGGTGTATAAAACAATCAGACCGGGAAAAGTTCTTTACGATACCGACGGATGCGTCGTTCAGGCGCACGGCGGTTCTATATTGTATCATAACGGAAAATTTTATTTTTACGGAGAAAACAAAGAGGGGATTACCGGCACGGCAACGGGTGAACGCTGTAAAAACTGGACGAACGGAGTGAAGGTGTATTCGTCCGACGATTTGTATAATTGGAAAGATGAAGGTATAATTGCAATAAGCAGTCGGGAAGGCACGGTGTTTTATCCTGAAAACATAACCGATCGCCCGCATATTTTATATAACGAAAAAACAGGGCTTTTCGTTATGTGGGCAAAATGCAGCAAAGTTCCGCCGGACGAATTGAAATATTGCGTGTACGCCGTGGCGGTGAGCAAAGATATAACGAAGCCGTTCAGGGTTGTTGCCGAACTCGATAAGTACCATGCGGGCGATTTCGATCTGGTCAAAGACGGCGGTAAAGCGTATATAATTTTCGAAAATCCGCACGATTCGATGTTTTGCGTTACGTTAAACGACGACTACACCGATTTTACCGATGAAATGTCAATCCATATTCCCAAGCCGTTTCCGCCTTTTACGAGAGAAGCGCCGGCATTTTTCAAACGCGGAGGAAGAAAGTTTTTGTTGACTTCCGGAACCACGGGCTATTTCCCGAACGAAACGGTTTTATATGAAATAACCGATTTTCACGGGGAGTGGAGAGAACTCGGTAAGCCTTGCGTGAACGACGTGAATAAAAATTCTTTCGCGTGTCAGTTTTCTTCGGTGTTCAGGCATCCGTTTATAAAAGATTTGTATATCGCGTTGGGCGACAGATGGCTGAGGGATTTGCCGGCGAACATGCCTGATATAAACGCGATTTACGAAAGAATGTTCGATAAAACCAAAGAGCCTCTTCCCGACGGGTTCACTACGACGGCATTGTCCGACGAAAACACCTCGGAAGCGACTTACGTCTGGTTGCCGGTGCGTTTTTCGGACGACGGAACGCCGTATATTTGCTGGGAAACGGAGTGGAGGGTTAATCCGACCGGCGAAAGCGGCGAAAAAGATTAATGCCGTTCTGCTATTGCATTTTATTTTGCAATATGTTAAAATAAGGAAAAAGAGCCGCCGAATATGGGACGGAGGGAGATTTTATGCGGGTTACGAGAAAAGACGTGTCAAGGCTTGCGGGTGTGTCGGAGCAAACCGTTTCGTACGTGCTGAACGACAGCCGTAAATTTTCGAAAGACGTCGTAGACAGAGTAAACAAAGCAATAGAAACGTTGCATTATAAACCCGATATGGTTGCGAAAAGCATGGTTAAGAAAAAAACCGACACCGTCGCGATAATAGTAAGGGATATGGCAAACCCGATATTCCCCGCCATTATCCACGGCTTTCAGGAGCAGGCAGCCGAGTGCGGCTACTCGGTTTATATATCCGACGTGGCGGGCAGCGGAGACGTGGAAAAACAGGTAAACGACCTGATTGCAAGAAGAATAGACGGGATATATATCTCGCTTGTTTCCGAGCGCAACCTGAACGAAATCGTAAGCAGATTTCTGGATAACAACGTGAAAGTCGTGCTGGGCAACAAAGAAGAAACCGTGAAGGAAAGTCTGCCGGTCGTTGAAGCGGATATGGACGGAGGAATGAGAAAAATCGTCGCATATCTGAAGGCGAAAGGACATAAAGACATAGTTTATCTGAACGGGCTTAACCCGGAACAGAAAAGCGATCGTCGTTTTGCCGCGTTCGTCGACGAGTATTATAAGGAGTTCGGTAAAAAACCGAGCGTGATAAACGACGACGCTCCCTATTCGACAACCGTCGAAGACGGAATGAGACTTACGGATAAATTGCTTTCTGAAAATGTTCCTTTCAGCGCGATTATCGCTACAAACGATCTGATGGCTTACGGCGTTATAGATAAACTGAAAGAAAGAGGTTATCGCGTACCGGACGACGTTTCCGTCGTGGGCATAGACGATATCATGTATTCGAAGTATATAAACCCTCCGCTAACCACGCTCGGTTACGATTATAAAATGCTCGGAAAAAAAATATTCAGGGTGTTGTATTCCGAAATCTGCGGCGAGCGTACTTCGGAAACCAACGAGGAAACCTATATCGTCGAAAGGAACACGGTAAAGGATATCCGTTGACCGGTTTTAAAAAAATAAAAAAAATTTTTAAATTTATATTGACAAGCGGTTGTCGGCGTGTTAAAATAAAAAAGCAAGATGGTTTCGCGGTTAACGCGACTTCTTGATTTTTACGTAGACTACGCGAGTAGTTTCAGCAAATTTAAGCAAATGAAAGAAAAAGCACGAAGTCCGGAATGAAGCGGGCATAGTGCTTTAAAAAATATTGCTACACGAATAGCAAGAACTTTAACGGAAACTGATAATGCCAAAAGAACAGGAAACTAACAGAAAAAACAGATTATTTTGGGCTTTAAACGGAAAACTTACCGAGCAAGGCATAAGAGAGAGAGTAAGAGATTTCAAAGAAAAGGATTTCGGGGGCTTTTTTTTGCATGCAAGGGCAGGTCTGAAATCGGCTTATCTTTCGGAGGAATGGTTTGCGGCGATAGGTTATGCCGTCGACGAAGCCGAAAAATGCGGACTCGAAGCGTGGCTTTACGATGAAGACGGTTGGCCCAGCGGATTTGCCGGCGGCAGAGTGAACGGTAAGGGCGAGGACTATTGTCAGAAGTCGTTGACAGCGAGAAATCTGCCGAAAGACTTTTCCTGCGAAATGAAAAACGCCGAAATCGACGATAAAAATTTTCTGGCGGGCTTTTCGTCCGGCAGACCCGAAAAAATTCCGGAAGGAAGCAGATACGCTTGCTTCGGCAATCTGCCTTATAAACGCGACGATTCCGGAAAGAGCGAATTCTGTTTCGGTTATAAGGTCAATCCGTTTTACGTCGACATATTTTCTCCGCGCGTAACCGACGAATTTATCGCTGTTACCCACGAGGAGTATAAACGCAGATTCGGAGATCGGTTCGGCAAAACCATAAAAGGTATTTTTACCGACGAACCGCAGTACGGCGAGTATTGTTACAGCCCGTATCTCGAAAAAGCGTTCGAAGAAAAAAAAGGCTACGATTTACTCGATTTCATATATCTGCTTTTCGGAGACGGGCAAGCGGCAGAAGTGTTTCGTCAGGATTATTACGACGTCGTTTGTTCCGTTTATAAGGAAAATTATATAGACAAGATAAACGAATGGTGCGTTAAAAACAATTTGTTGTTCACAGGGCATTTCCCCGAAGAGGACGGAATTTCAACGCAATACCTCAAAGGCGGAAACGCTATGCTTAATTATACGGGCATGGATTTTCCGGGCATAGACTATCTGGGCAGAAGATACGCTTCGCCCGTTCTGTTGAAACAGATTTCAAGCGCAAAAAACCAACTAGGCAAAAAGGAGATTATTTCGGAGAGTTTCGGTTGTTGCGGCTGGGGAACGCGCGCGTCGGACTATCTCGGAATATGGGGATATGAAAGCGCGCACGGAATAAATAACGCGTGCTTGCATTTATCGGCGTATTCCATAGCCGGCGTAAGAAAACGCGATTATCCCGCGTTTTTTTCCGCTCAGAACAACTGGTGGGACAGTATCGGTTATCTCAATCGCGCGATGAACGGTATGAACGAATTTTCCTCGCGCGGCGAAAGCGAAAACGACGCGCTTGTTATTTCGCCCGTTTACGGTTGTTATTCCGAAAAAGCGGGAAGCGAAAAATCCGCGAATATATCCTCGGAATTCAGAAATCTTGTGGAATCGCTTATATCCGCGCAGGTTCAATTCGACATTGCCGACGAAACCTATCTTTCGCACGTCGGCGCGGAGATAAAGAACGGAAAAATAAAAGTCGGCAAAGGCGAATATGAACTGCTGATTGTTCCCTCGACCGAAAATATAACAAAAAATACCGAAAAACTTATATCGGGAGTAGTCGGAAACGGCATACCGATTGCTTTTTGCGAACGTTTTCCCGAAAAAGTCGAAGGAGAGTTTTCCGAAGAACTCAAAAAACTTAAAGCCATAAAGAGAAACAAGAAATTTTCTGTCGTCCAGAACAGAAGAGATCTTTGGGTGAAATATTTCGATTATATCGATTATCGTCGGAAAGCCGCGGTATTTTCCGAACGGGAAAAAGTTTTAACAAACAACGTCACGCTGAAAACCACCCGAGAAAATAAAAACAGATACGTCAGCGTTTTCAATAACGATTACGCGAGTACGGTGAAGGGAATTTTAGCCGTTAACGGTTGCGGACAGATTTATTCTTACGACGCTTTGACCGGCAAGGAAACTCCGCTCGGTTGTTATTCGGACGAAAAGGCGACTTACGCTTGTTTTTCAGTCGAACCAAAAACGTTAAATATGTTTGTTTTCAAAGGGGGCGAACGGGAAAAGTCGGAAACTTACGCTTTAGTTAAGAGGTTTTCGTTAAAATCCGGAAGTTGCGCTCTTACCGATGCGAACACCTTTACGATAGACCGCGCCGAACTCATAATAAACGGTAAATCTTTGGGCGAAGATTACGTTTTAAATGTCCAGAGCAGTGCGTATAAGGAATCGCTCAAAGCAACTAAGCCGTTCAAAATGCTTGTAAAATACAAGTTTTTCTGCGAAAATAAACCGAATGACGTCTGTTTGTGTATGGAGAATTCAACGTGCGAAAAAGTTGAGGTTAACGGAGCGGGGTTGTCGTTCGACGACGGGTTCTACGTTGACGAGAGTATCCGCCGCGCAAATATTTCTCATATCGTTAAACAAGGCGAAAACGAAATATGCGCGTATTATAACGTCAGTCCGAAAAAATCGGATTTTGACCTCGACTGCGTATTTGAAACAGAGAAAAACAGATTTTCTTATGAAGAAGAAATCGAAAGCGTATATCTCACCGGCAATTTTGACGTGGTTGTCGAAGGAAAAACAGGAAGGACGCCGTGGTACGTAAAAGTAGCGGACGCGGAATTTAAACTGAAAACGCCCGCAGAAAAGAATTTTGACGCGGAACTCACGTCGCAAGGGCTGTGGTTCTATCGCGGCGATATCGAGAAAACGTTTATTTACGACTATAATTGCGATAAAGCCGAACTCGATATAGAGGATTTCGACGGCGCGCTGTGCATAATATCGATAAACGGCAAAGAAGCGGGCTGCGTGACGTCGAAAGAGAAAATCGATTTAACGCCGCGGCTTAAAAAAGGCGAAAACCTTATAACGGTCAGACTTAAAGGCACAAATCGCAACATGTTCGGTCCGCACCATCATTATTGCGGAGAGCAGAGATTCGTAGGGGTGAACACTTTCAAAGGGACCCGCGGATATGAGGATGAGATTCTGAGCGTAGACCCGCCTGTAAATACGTATACGCCCGACTATGCGTTCACCGATTTTTATCTTGGAGCGGTTCGTATTTCCGAGTATAAAATAAGTAACAATATCGCCGGAGACGGCGAAAGGAGAGGAAAATGAAAAGATTGGTTGCAATAATTGCGGCACTTACGATGTTCGTTTGTTTGTTGCCACAAGGGTTGTCCGCAAAAGCGGATATTGAAAAAAACTTGCTGCTCGGACAATCGGGTTCCGGGAATTACGTTTATTCCGACGGCAAGTATACCGTGGATACGCCGACCGGCGAAGAGTTTGAGCCTGCCAGCGAAATAAAAGGAGCGAAAGGATATTACGACGGTAACGACGAATATCATCCTCTTTCCGATATCTCGCTTTATTTCAAAACGGTTATTTCTATTTCCTTAATCTCGCAGGTTCACACCATTCCGTCGGTTATCGTTGCCGAAGACGAAGTTTCTAAAACGTACGTTCAGCAAAGGCATAACGGCGCGTTGTACATTCTCACCGACTATACCGACGGCAGGAGTCAGGGCGTAAGATTGTTCACGGGCATAAGTCTTTCGGTCGGAACAAGTTATACGCTCGAAATAAGATATTCGGCAGGTAAACTTGCCGTCGATATAAACGGCAGCGGCATTTTCGCAAACGAGGACGTGGAGGGGCTTCCCGTTATAAAATTCTGCACGTTCGGAGGAAAGGGCGGTTACGGCGACCTTGTTTTAACCACCGCAACGGACGTTAAAAAGTTTGTAAAAGAATTTGCCGATCCCGCCGAGGGAAACGAAAACGTTCTGGATATTCCCGGAATCGAAAACAAAGTTTCGACCGCCGATATCTCGGTGAGCAGAAATAATTTTAAAATCAACGCTTTTCTCAATTCGAATTTTATATTGAGCAACGATTATCTTTCGTCGCTCAGGTTTTATCGCACGGATATTAAAGAATATTCCGACGGAAACGACCTCGATTACGTTATCGAAGCGACGCTTGAATTCGGGGATTACCCCGATGCGATTCAGCCCTGGTACGGATTCGGAATAATTATAGGCGAAACCGACAAAGGATACGTTGTGGTGCGGGCGATGAATAACGGCAATATTTTCCTTCACGACGCAAACAAGGCGAACGGCGACACGCTGTATAACGTAAGCAAACAATTCGGCTCGTTCAAAGCCTCCGCGGGCAGCAAGGTAAAAATTAAAATTTACTATGCCGACGGGAAATTGACGGTTTTTATCGGAGACGTGGTCGCGCTTAAAAACTACGAAATAGCAATGTCGCTGAAACTCGGTTTTCACGCGCAGAATAATAAAGGAACGGTGAACGACTTTTCGCTTAAGTTTCTTCAGCCCGTCGCGGCGGCGGAAGTTCAGCCCAAGTCGGCTGAAACGGCGAAATTCGAATTTACGCGCGGCAAGATAAATTCCGGCAAAGCGGATAAATATCTCAGCGGCGATATATCGGCTTTCGGCGTGAATCTTAACAACGAAGAAGAGTATTTCGTGATGCAGTCTACGGGCGCGTCAAGCAAGTTGCTGTACAAAATGACCGGGCTTGAAAGTTTTACGGAGATAAATCAAAGCGAATTGTCAACCGTGTTGAAATTTACGCTCGATAAGTTTTCGACGGAAAACGGAGGTTATGCCGACGTCGTTATAAAACACAATGCTCAGGGCTATAAACGCCTTTTTATGAGAATATATAAAGACGGCAAAGCGGAACTTTACGAAGGTACGTCGACGGCTCTTGGCAAAATAGCGGAAACCGCCGCGGAAACAACCGACGGAAGCGAAATAACCATTATAAGTTCGGACGGCTTCGTTTCTGTAAAAATTAACGGACATTACGCTTTTAAAAACGTTGCGACGGGCGGGTATGACAACGCCGCAGGCTTCGGCGGGAAAGATTGTTCTTACGAAATAAGGGGTTTGAGTTATAAATACGTCGACGACGTAAAGTTTGAAAAACCCGAAAAAGAAACTTTTGTAAAGCCGGATCATTCCGGTGACGCGAATACCGAATATATCGAGCCGGAACTGCCCGAAAGGAAACCGACGGCCGACAAGCGCGGTTGTAAATCCGAGGTGTCGACGTCGATTATAATCGTTGCGGCGGTTCTGTTTGCAGGCGCTGCGGCGGCGTTGGCGATAATTTCGCTCAAATCGAAAAAAAACTAAGCGGAGGAAAAATCAAATGAAATTATTAAAGAAATTATTAAGCCTGGCAATTTGCTCGGTTATGGCGGTTTCTGTGTTTGCGGGTTGCGGCGGCAACGAAAGCGTCAGCGACAACTGGGAAGACGTAAGCAACACGGGGAAAGAAGTGACGCTGAAGTTTACGCATATATGGTCGGAGCATGCAAAAACGTTCACGAAAATTTGCAACGACTTCATGGCTATATATCCCAACGTAAGGGTGCAGACAAACGTAAAATCTTATTCCAACATAGACACGGCAATCACGTCGAGTTGGGGAACTTCGCAATTTCCCGACGTTTGTTTTTATTGGGTGCATGCAGCAAAAGCGCTCGTAAACGAGGACGTCACGATGGCGGCGGATCTTACGGACGTTTATTACGAAAAGTATAAAGAAAATCTCATCGGAGACGGCGAATGTATGTCGTCCGGTGCGATTAAAGGCAAAACGTATATCGTGCCGTTCCGCGCTACGGGCTTCGTTATTTATTATAACGCCGATCTGTTCGGAGAGTTAGGGCTTGAAGTTCCTACGACCATCGAAGAATTCGAAAACGTTATGAAAACAATAAAAGAAGAATGCGAGGACGTCGTTCCGCTTTCCTGCTGGGGCGCGACGGGAACGTATTCGTATATAGGCGCCGCGCTTTCCAACTATATGGATATAATCTCCGGCAAAGCGGACGATCCGAACTATAAAACGGGAAGATTAAAATATACGGACGCCGATTTCGAACGCGAAGCATACGTTTATGAAAAGGTGAGAAACTGGACGAAAGCCGGCTACTTCGGTTCAAACCCGCTGGCGGGCAGCACCGAAAGCGTGGAAAGCGACTTCATAAACGGATCGTGCGCTATGGCAATGCTTAACAACAACAGTCTTGCGGCTATTCAGAGCGAAATGGACGTAAACGTAGGCTGTATCTCGATTCCCGGTTTTTCGAGCATGGAAAACCCCGGGGCAGGCTACGTTTCTGGAGGTTACGACGGATTCTTTATTTCGCCGACCAGCAAGAATAAAGCGTGGGCGCTTAAATTCCTCGAGTATCTCAATTCTAAGGAAGTTCAGCAACTTTTTGCCGATAACGAAGGCTCCGTAATGAGCAGAAAGGAAGTTACTTACGGCAACGCGCTTCAGAGGAGCGTTGCCGCGAGTATGGCGAACGTAGGAATTATGGGAACTCATCCGGATTACGTTCTCAGCGAAGCGGCTTCGGCTTCGTCGGTTGCGCTCAATAACTATACGGTTTCCAAGTCGGGCAGCCTGCAGAAAGCGCAGGGACTTCTTAAAGTTCTTTATAACGATCGCGTAACTTCCGTCACGGATACCATGCTCAACTATCCCGCGCTTTCTATGATAGATCCGCAGTATACGTTAAATCAGGCTGCAGTGGACAAATATATCGAGTGGCTTAAAAAGTAATAACGGGATTATAAGTAATGACAGATTCAGGATTATATAAAAAACAGCGGAATATATGGGGATGGATTTTCTGCATCCCCGCCGCCGTTTCGCTTTTGTTGTTCGTCGTTTATCCGATAATTTATTCGGTATTGCTTAGTTTTACCGACGTCCGCTATTATGCGACCAGCCTTAAATTCAAAGGATTCGACAACTATATTTACTTATTCACAAACTCCACGACGATGTTCTGGCCGTCGCTTTTAAACAGCCTGAAATTCTCGCTGATTTCCACGGCAATACAGATAACGCTCGGTTTTCTGATAGCGTACCTGATTTATAAAATGACAAGAGGGCCGCAAACGTTGTTCCGTGTGCTTATATATATTCCCGTGGTTCTGCCGGCGCCCGTCGTGTCGGTCATGTGGAAGTTTATTTACGCTCACGATAACGGACTGATCGACAGGTTGCTTCTCGCGCTTGGTTTTACCGATATTCCCGCGTGGCTGGTAACGCCGGGCTGGTCGATGGTTGCCGTTATAATAACGAATACCTGGTGGTTTATCGGCACAACCGTGATACTGTATTTCGTCGCGATGAACGCCGTGCCGAAGGATTGCCTGGAGGGCGCGAAGATTGACGGGGTAAACAAGTTTCAGGAACTGATTTACTTTATCTTTCCGCTTACGTTTTCTATGACGAAAGTAAATCTCGTGATGTCGCTCGTCGGCGGTATAAAGAACTTCACTTTGTTCTACTTGCTTACGGAAGGCGCGGGAAATACGAAGGTGGTCGGGTTGATTATATTCAATACGATGTATAAGCAGCGCAACTTTTCGCTTTCGGTAACAATGTCGATAGTATTGAGCCTTATTCTTGCGGTTTTCGTGTGGTTCGGTAATTTTTACCTTTCGAAAAAGGAGAAAAACGACTTATGACGAATCTGCAATCGCAAAGAAACCGCAAAAAGGCGGGCGAAATAACCGGCGTGATTTTAGAATGGATAGCGATGATTCTTATTTTAGTGCTTGTACTGTACCCGCTGATATTCGTTTTAAGCACGTCGTTCAAGACTTACGGCGAGTTTATAAAATCGCCTTTCAGTTTATCTTTGGCTCATCCGGAAAACTACTATAAAGCATTTGTCGAGGGAAACCTCGGGAGGAGTATAATCAACACGGTAACAGTCGCCGTGGTAGCGGTGGTTTGTCAGACGATCATCACGGGGCTTGCCGTTTACGGAATCGGCGTTCTGAAATTCAAAGGGTCGGGCATTTTCATAGGAATTTTGCTCTTTACGATGTTCGTATCCGGCGAAATGACCACCATTCCGAATATCTTACTCATACGCGCGTTGGGACTATACGACACGCTCGGCGCGCTTCTTTTTCCCGCAGCGTTAGGCGTTTCGGGCATAGGCGTGTTCATAGGCGTGAATTATGCAAACGCAATTCCGAAAGAACTTCACGAAGCCGCTTCGCTCGACGGAGCGAGTATACCGCAGACTTTCTTTCATATAGATTTGCATTTATTGAAGCCCGTTCTTACTTACGTGGCGATAGGCGCATTCAGCGCGTCGTGGAGCGATTTTTTCGGTCCGCTCGTGTTTATACCGATGAACGAAAAAGCATACACGCTTGCGATAACTATTCAGAAATTCGACACCGTAAACAACTCGGAATACGGAACTCTTTGCGCAGGGCTTGTTATTCTCGCGGTTCCCGTAGTGGTGGTGTACGCGGTATTTTCAAAATATTTCCTTGAAGGCGTCGCGGTCGGCGCGGTAAAAGGATAAGATAAGGAGAAAAAAATGAAGAAAAAAATACGATTTTGTTTTATTCTTTCGCTTGTGGCTATGTTAAGCATAAGTTTATGCGCGCTTTGCGGGTGCAACAAAACCTCGGGCGGCGCAGACGACGAAAACGCAAGATATAACGAAAGATTGGATCGAAGCGATGAACTGTGCAAAACGGCAGTCAGAATCGACGATATTTTCCATGATCAGGCTGACGTTTTTATGAGTCCGCTTGAACCGAAAAGCACGGATAACGTCACAATTCGTCTGCGCGTTAAAAGAGGTAACGTGAAAAGCGCGACTTTGCAATTTACGGTCGATCTCGATAAAATTTCGGACGGCGAAGCGGTGTGGCACGATATTCCGATGAAATACGAAATTGCGGACGAAAATATGTATTTCGACTATTTTATCTGCGTTATACCCAAACAGTCGGCCCCGTATAAATACCATTTCAAGGTCGAAAACGACGTTCAGACGGTTTATTATAACGCATTTGAATGTTATCCGGAAGAGAGCGGCGGCGAAATTTCGATAGACGCATCGGGCGACTATTACGTTATGCCGGATTTTGCCACTCCGGACTGGGCGAAGGGTTGCGTCTGGTATTCTATAATGCCCGATACGTTTTATAACTCGGACACGCTCAACGATAAGACGACTTCGTCGGTATATAAAGCCGATCCGTGGGGAACCACGCATACCGCAGGCGATTATTCGGCAGGGCTTTCGTATTTCGGCGGCGATCTTATGGGTATATACGATAAACTCGATTATATAAAGTCTTTCGGCGTCACGGGTTTGTTTATGAACCCGATATGGTACGCTTATCACAACGCCGGTTACGGCGCTGCCGACATGACGCAGATCGATTCCACGTTCGGCAACGACAATCTGCTTAAACAACTCGTAAAAGCCTCGCACGATAAAGATATGAAAGTTATGCTTGACGGAGTGTTTACCTATTTCACGTACGTCGGCACGTGGTATAACAAATCGGGATATTACGCCCTCGAAGGCGGTGCGAAAAAAGGCGATAAATATTATGACGCGTATATCCGTAACGAGAATGGCGACGTGGCGATTGTGTGGGGAAACCCGAGAACCGATTTCTCAAACAAAATCACAAGAGAACTCGTATATTCGGTACCGTCGTCGGTAATGCAATTATATATTCTCGAACACGGCATCGACGGCTGGCGACTTGACGTGGGCGGCGATCTTAAGGGCAGCGATTCCGCCAACTGGGGAACCGCCACGCAGATAATTCAGGATATGCGTCGCTATCTGAAAGATATCGACGAAGACGTTCTGCTTTGCTCCGAAGGCGGCAACGGAACAATGCTCACCGATTACGCTCTCGACACGATGTGGAACTTTAACTATTATTATTCGGTTAAAGATTTCCTCGAACAGGAAACCACGGAAGCGGCTGTGTATAACTTCAATACGAACCTTTACGGAACTATAGCCGCGCTGCCGAAGTCTGTGGCAAACAGCAGTTACAACTTCACGGCGAACCACGATATGCCGCGCGCGCTGTATGCGACAAAAAACGATATGGCAAAAGCAATGGCGGCAACCATCGTCAATTTCACCTATGTCGGCGCGCCGTGCATTTATTTCGGCGAAGAAATCGGAATGAACACGTCCAGTTTCTTCGATTCGATGATATGGGACAAAACTTCGTGGAATTACAGAATGTTCAATCTGTATAAGGCTCTATGCGGATTAAGGCAGGATTTTCCCGGCGTTTATAAGGACGGCACGATAAAAGACCTTAAATTGCCCGAAAACAGCGGAATGCTGGCTTTCGCAAGGTGGAAAGGCGACGAAAAAGTCGTAACGATAATGAACCCGTGGAACGAAAACAGAACCATAGAGATAAACGTATCTTGTCTGGCGATGAAAAACGGCGACCTGCTTACCGATTATCTCACGGGTAAAACTTATGCGATTGACAACGGCAAAGTCACCGTCGACGTTCAGGAAGGCGGCGCGGTGCTTGTCAATAAGAATATTAATAAATGGGCGGGCAAATATGAACTTACTACGCTCGGCGAAACGTCGGCGCAAGTATACGAAAAACAGCCCGGAACGCTTGTTCTGCAAGGAAACGGGACGGTTGCGGGTAAAAGCGACAACTTAAAATTCGCAAATCTTCCCGTTTATAACAACGGCGGAATATCTTTCGTTCACAAGAGCGGCGGCGCGTATGCCGCGCTTATCCGCGACGACGAGTCTGTCGGATCGTTAACCTATGGCTTGGTGTTTAACGCTGCGGGAAAAGCCGAAGTCGTTGCGAGAACGACGAAGGGCGGGGAACTTTCCGTCATAACCGAAATCGACTTCGCCGACGGAGATAAACTGACGGTGGAAAGAGATAACGGAGGCAAATTCTTCGTCACCGTCGAAAGAAACGGCGAAAAACTCGCTTATAAAGAATCGGAAACTTACGTCGGTATGGATTATTATGCTTATGCGGGGCTTGCCGCTCTCGGCGGAACCGCAGAAATTTCCGACGTCGACGTTTTCTGTTCTGCAAGCGCGCAACTTGCCGACGATTTCGACAATCCGCATAGCGGAATGATGATTGCAAACGAAAACGTTACCGTGAGCGGCGGCGACGCGACGCTTAAGGGCAACCAAAAACCCGTGTCTTACCTCGCTCCCTTCCGCGCGACCGATTTTTCGGTTAAAGCAGAACTTAAATCTTCGCCCGAAAACGGATATCAGGGCGTGACGGTATGGCAGAGCGAAAACAATTTTGTAACGCTCGCGAGAAGAAATAAAAACGGTAAAAAGACGATATCGCTGTTACATTGCGTAAACGGCACGGCAAGCGAATTCGCCTTTGCGGACGACGTCGACGGAACGATCGTTCTTCAACTTGAAAAGGTCGGTATGTTTTATACCGGCAGATATTCGACGGACGGAATCAACTTCGTTACCGTAGGCGAAAATCTTTACTCCAATTATTCGGAAATATATGCCGGCATAGTGAATTGCGACGTCAAAGACGCAACGTTCGGTTATTTCTGCTTCGGAGATTCGATTAAAGACGGCGCAAGCAAATCCGACCATCAGCGTTACGGATATATAGATTATTACAGCAACCTTCTTTCGTATGTACAAGGCACGATAACCCAGTCCGTTTCGGGCGGTATATGGGAATACTGCGCAGGCGGTATCGAGCAGACTCTCGTTTCCGCGACGGAAGGCGTCATGACGCTCGGCGGCGAAAAATTCAAGGGATTTAAAACCGAGTTCACGTTACAGATAAAAGAAAAAGGCGGAGAAAACGCCGACGTGGAATTCCGTTTCGGTCAGCGCGACGGCGCTGCTTTCGGCAGAGTGAAACTTTCCGCAAACGGCGAAGTAAGCCTTATGTACGGCGATGAAGTTCTTTCTTCTTACCGCATAGAGAATTTCTCGTTTGAGAAACAATATCGCTTTGTGGTTATAGCCAACGAAGAGAAAAAGATTTCCGTGTTTATGAACGAACAACCGGTTCTTATCATGGAAAAGGTGATTCCGGAATATGCGGGCGGAACACAGACGATAGTCTGCCATAAATGCGCGTTCGCGGTGACGAGTTATAACGCGTTCCATTATTACGTGGACTGGCTGCATATGGCAGGATATTCGGTGGTGCCGGACAGCAGATACGTGATCATCACCGCGTCAAACAATAACGGCGGACTTGCTTCGTTGTTGTCGACGGGTGTGTCCGACGTCGTAATCGCCGCCAACGTCCAGATGAAGAAAAATCTTAACACCAAAACAGCGGTTTTCGGTTACGTTATCGACGGACTTGCGGGCGCAACGCCCGACAAGGAGGGTATGCTTGTTTCGGCAGACAGCGCAGGCAAAATAACGATCGCCGAAAAGGGCAAAACGTTGGCTGTTGTCAAAGCCGATTACGATTATCGGAGTTTCTTCTTTATTGTAGTCGTTCAGAACGGAAAAGTCCGCGTATATGTCGATAAATACGTCGACGGCGCCGAAAAAGGAATGAAAAATTATTCCGAAAAACCCGTGCTTGAATATGATTTCGGCAGGTCTGTCGGCGGCAGTTTGCAGATTTACGCCTCCTATGCAAAAGTTACGCTTGCAAGGCTTGGTTTGTACGGTCTGAAAGCCGGCGAGGATTATACGAAGAATACGCTTTACACCGAGCGCGCGATAGAAAGCCCCGTGATAAAAACGCCGGCAAAAACCGACGCGTTTGAAAATGCGGGCAAACACGAATTATCGTGGGACTTCTCGGATAAAAAGCAGATGGAAGACTTCACGGTTTATGAAGGCGCATGGTACGTCGACCCGGAAAACAGGCGTCTTGTCGGTCTCGGCACGGGCGATTGGACGACGGGTTTGACGATCAACGCGGGTATATTCGACAATTACGAACTGACCTACAAGATTTATAGTCACGGCTCGGGCAGTTGGGCGGGTTCCTTGCTCAATAAAAACGCGTGGAAGGACAACCACGACGACGGCGGATATCTGTTCTACACAAACGGCGGCGGCAATATGGTCTACTTTGCGCAAGGCGGCGGAGTGTCCGGCGCGCAACTCGACGAAGACGGATATATGACCGTGAAAATCAGAGTTTACGGCACCGACGACAATAAACGGATAACCGTCGACCTCGGCGGAGGAAAGAAGGCGACTTACGTTATAGGCAAAGACACCGCCACCGACATGCGAAGCGGTTTCGTTTCGTTCGTAGCGGGCAACTGCGTCGCGTATTTCCGCGATATTTCGATTCGCGAACTTAACGCCGACGGCGGATATGCGGAATAATGAAAAAAATTAAAACCGTTGCGGCGGCGATTATCGCCGCCGCAATAGCGGCGCTCGGCGCGGCTTCGATAATAATCGGCGTTGTAACCAAAAAAAACGAACAGTCGGAATTTCCGGCAGGCGGAATATATTTTGCGCGGACGGACAGCAGTATCTGTCTTACCGGGCGAACGCAGAATCCGCTCGTAACTCTCACCGTTTTCGAGGTAAAAAAGGACAATTACAAGTCTTTTTTATCGTATGAAGATATTTCTCTGATAGGCGAAAACGGTAAAGAGTATTCCAAAAAGGACGTTTCGATAGTCTATACTTACACCGACTCGTACTTTTCTAAACTTTCCGTGTCGCTCGTTCTCGATATAAACGAATTCGACGACGATTGTCCCGCATATATATCGCAGGCAAAACTTTCCTCGAAGAGCGGCGATAAGTATTGCGATCTGGGCAGCATCTGTATTCTTGTTTGCAAAAAGTCGAAAAATTCGGATATCGCTTTCGGCGGGTACACTCAAAGCAGCGAACAATTCTCCTCGTATACGGTGCTTGTTTCCAACAACGGAGAAAAGTCGGTGTATCTTAAAAAGCTGATAATGAATTTCCGTTATACCGAAAGTTCGTTTACGGTTTACGACACGGCAGGCAAGCCGGCGCAACTCGACGGTTACGAAATCGAAGCGGGCAAGTCGGCTTATATAAGAGTAACGCTTGAACCCGACGAAACGCTTGAAAAATATCCGTTTTGTTTTGTTCGGCCCGCTCTCGAATACGCCGACGAAAACGGAGAAACTTCTTATACGGGAGTGAATTCTACCGCGTATTATAATGCGATTACGGACAGGGAAGACGTAAAGAGTTATCTTAAAATTCTCGGAGGCGGCGTATGAAAACCGATAAATCCATAATTTCGGGGTTTTTCTGCGCCTCGCTGACTTTTCTGAGTTTTCTGCTGTACGTTTTGCAGGCAAGGTTCGGCATGCCGTACCTTTTCCTGTCGCTTAAAACAGCGATTTTTGCGGCGGCGTGTCTGTTGTTTCCGTTATTCGTTTCAAAAGGCGAGTATAAGCGGAAACTTGCAAACGAAGCGTTTAACGGCAAAACGGGAACGACGAATATCATTTGCGGCGTTTTGTCCGGAATAACGTTCTGTTTCTTCGCGGCGTTCTGTTATAGCGGTATTGTTTCGCTTTACGAGGGCTTTACGGGAAAGATAATCATTTTTACTTCGTCCGTAAACCCGACTGCCGGCGAGATAATCGCAACGATTTCGCTTAAAGGCGTTTTGTTGCCGGCGTTATCGGCGACGTTTTATTACGGCGCGCTCGGCGGATACTTCGCCGATAAAAAACGCGGGGTTTTAATGGTCGCGGTATACGCTTCGCTTTGCGAGTTTTCTCCCGAAAGCGCGGTGATCGCGCTGATGTTGAACGTTCTCGCTTCGGCAAGCATGAAAAAATGCGGCGACAAGACGATCGCGCCGTTGATAATCACGCTCGTTTATTCGCTCGTAAATATAGTTTTTCCGCTGATAACGACTTTACCGTTCTCTTACACGCTCGTAACTTCGCCCGAAACGGCTAAGTATTACGGATTTGTATCTGCGGGCATAGGGTTGTTGTTTCTTGCCGCGACGGCTTCGATACAACTGTTTTTTAAAGGGGATAACGGAGAAAAACCTCTTTTGAAAATAACTTCGGACGACAGGGTTTCGTTCTTCGGAACGGCTGCGTTGTATGCGATTTTAACAATAGTTATTTATTGCGGAATTGTTTAATCCGCGCTTAAAAAGATTATAACGGCATAGCCGTATAATAAAAAATTCGGAGGTAAAAAGATGAAAACAAAAACACAAAAAACGTTTTTGGGCGTGTTGGCAATGTTTATCGCATTGTGTCTTACATTTGCGTTTTCAACGCTGACGGCGCGCGCCGAAAACATGACGATCGACCCGACGGCCGAAAAGACGTACACCGAAGCCGCGTATTCCGTCGTGGCGGACGTCGCTACGGATAAGCGTATAGACGTTCCCGTTAAATGGGATGAAATTCAGGACAAAACCAACGTGACCGCTACGATTACCGCGAAAGGCGTTGATTTTATGCCTTATACGAACGACTATAGCAACGACCCCTATATCATAATAAGGGAAACCGAAGATAAGTCCTTCCAGGTCTGGGCGAGAGTTATCCGTAACGGTGTGTTGCAGGTGTTCACGGGTAAAATAGGCGTAACCGAGAACGTTCCTATCAACGTGAACGCATGGGCGCAACACACAACCATTCTCGGTTCCTGGAGCCTTAAAATCGTAACCACGGCTACGTCTGCGGAGTTTTTCGTAGGCGAAACGTCTTACGGTACGGTAAATTACGATGCGACTCCGCTTGCTTTCGGTATCGATTTCTGCGCCGGATTCTATGGTTACATGACCGATCTCAGCCTTAAAATCGAAGATAAAGAATACGTCGACATAAACGACGAAACCGAAATAGAGGGTTTCACCGTGTCGGATTTATTCATTCCCGCAAGCAGCGATTCCGTAACGTTGCCCACGATTATCGGAAAAGGCAAGTACGTTAAAAACGTAAAAACCGGCAAATATGAAAAAACGTCCGACCTTGAAGTCGAAATGAAATTTACCGCAGTCGACACGGGCGAAACCATAGGCGATGCGTGGTGGAACGTTCCCATAATAGGTTTTTACACTACAGAGGGTGGCGCGAGCATAGGCGTCAGAAACGGGTCGAACGGAATTACACAGATATTCAGGGGCAGTTCGGAAGGTTCGCCGGTATATTCTTCGGCATACCACGGATATTATGACGTCAAAGAAGACGGAAGCAAAAAGTATAATTTCCCTTACGCGTACGGGGTTAAGGTCAACATTAAAAACGGCATTGCAAACGTAGCCCTGGCAGGCACCGTGTATCATTCCGACGTGGAATTGGGCGCGGGCAAGGCGGAATTCGTGTTCGGAAACAACGGAGCGACCGCTTTTTGCGGAATATCCGTTAAAGTTAAAAACGCAGGGGATTATGACTTCAACGACATTGTCGACGCGCAGTATTTAGGCTTTATCGACGCCGAGCCGACAGAGGGTAAACTCGGATATTTCGACGTTGAAAACGGCAGTTATTCCGCTCCCGACGGCGTCGGCGGATACGATAAACAGGTCGCGCTTTCTTCGGCGTTCGGCGGAGAGAATTTGTCTGCCACAAAATTGAATCTCGTGATGTCCTATACGGTAACGATGGATTCTGCTCCCGCTAACGTGTGGGAAGTTCCCGGCGTTACTTTCTGGCAAGGCGCAGACGGCGCGACTTACAACTTGCTTGCGCATTACAATGCCGATACTTACGTTTTCAAAATTACCGGAAACGGCACTCAGGAAACCCCTGCCAAGCAATTCGGAGCGTGTGCGCTCAGCGCGGCGCATAACGGAACCTATTCCGTAACGATCAAAATCGAAAACGGCGCGGCGAAGTTCGCCATAAAAGGTCATCAGAATATCTCCGGCGAATTCGAATTGCCCGAAGGCAAACCCGTTATGAATTTGTTCACAAGGGGTACGGCTGCAACTTTCTCCGACGTTAAATTCTACACGACCGACATCGATTTTGCCGAAGAAACGGGAACGAAGGTTTACAGCGAGTCCATGGCCGTTACCGAGGCTCCCACGGCGCAGAAATTCGGTGACGAACTCGTCGGCGGCAAACTAAAAATAACTTTATCCGATAAAACCGAAAAAGAAATCGCGTTGACCGATGCCGGAGTTACCGTTACTTATAATCCCGAACTTTTAGGCGAACAAGACGTAATTATCAAATACGAGGATGCGACCGCGGTATTTAAAGCAACGGTAACAGTTAATCTTGTCGATTATGCTACTCGAATAGTTCTGGATACTCAGAAGGAAGAATTCGAGTATGGCGAAGACCTCGGCGGTTACACCGTTACGGCTATAATGGCGAGCGGCGCGGAAACCGACGTTACGGCGGACGTTACCGTCGGCGGTTACGATAAAAATAAGAGCGGCGTTCAGGAAGTCACGTTCACTTACGGCGCCCTTACCGTGAAAGGCGAATTCACCGTTAAAGCAAAGCCGGAACCCGATCCGTCCGAATCCGATTCCGGAACCGAGTCCGGTGAAAGCGGTTCGACCGGCAGCGAAGAGGCTTCGACAAGCGGAAGCACGTTAGAGAATTCCGCGACCGCGGGCGGCTGCTTCGGCGGTATCGGTTCTGTCGGAATGACCGCGTTGGTTGTTATCGGCGGCGCGATTATGTTCGTTCGCAAGAAAAAGGAAAACTGATCTTAAACGATTTACATTTTCGCCGAAAAAAAATAAAATAAAACCGACATTCGTTCGCGGTGAATAAACTTTGCCGCGAGTGATTGTCAGCGCTTGAAGCAGCGGGATATTCGTTAAAGAAAAATCCCGCTGTACAAGCGATAAAAAAAGTTTTTAAAACATCGCGCGAGGTTAAACGATGGCGGAATTATTTTACTGCGCGTGCGGAGATTATCTCGGTACGCTCACTCCGAAAAGCGGAGACGAAGTTACCGTAAAGGTAAGGATTAAAGGCGAAGCCGAGGTTTTTATAGAGTATACGGAAGAACTTTTCAATCTTTCCGTAAATCGCTATAAAAGAGAAAAAACTTATTTTTTGTGTAAAAACGGAAGTTACGAATACCGTTTTTCAAAGATTAAATTAGCGAAAAACAACGTTCGCTTTCATTTCGTATGGATTGAAAACGGCGTTGAATATATATATGACGCGGGCGGCAAGGAATTAAAAACCGATAAAACGAAAGATTTTATCCTTACGCCCGATTTCAGTGTTCCGAAGTGGTCGAAAGGCGCGCTATGGTATCAGATTATGCCCGACAGTTTCTTTAACGGAGACGTTTTAAACGACAAGGGAAATTCCGGTCTCACGCAGGAAAACGCCTGGGGAAACGGGCATTTCGGCGGCGAAGATTATTTCGGTGGCGATCTGGACGGAATTATAAGAAAATTGGATTATATAGCATCTTTCGGCGTGAACGCGATAAGCATCAACCCCGTCTGGGCGGCGACGCACAACGCCGGTTACGGCGCGGACGATCTGACCGACGTGGATTCCTGTTTCGGCGGCGACGCCGGGCTTAAACGGCTCGTTTCGGCCGCTCACGAAAGAGGAATAAAGGTCTGTCTGGACGGAGTTTTCGATTATATCGTGCCGAAAGCCAAATGGTATAACGCCGACGGGTTATATCCTTTCGCCGGAGGCGTAAAAGAAGGCGACCCTTATTACGATATTTTTCTGCGCGACGAATGCGGAAGAACGATTCCCAGTTTCTGGGGGCAACCGCTTGTGGATTTTTCATCGGATAAAGCCCGCGCGATTATTTATGAAAACGACGACAGTATAGTAAAAACCTATCTGAAACCGCCGTATAATATCGACGCGTGGCGAATGGACGTAGGCAATATTTACGAGGGAAGCGATCCGGAACGTTTCGGCAATTCCGTCGACGTTATGCGCGATATGCGTAAAAACATTAAAGAAGTCAATCCCGACGCGCTCCTTATAACCGAGAACGACTTACCGAAAATGCGCGCTTTTGCGGTGAACGACAGTAAGTGGAACTATGAACTGGGCGTGCCGGTAAGGGATTGGGCGGCAGGGAAAAAGACGGAAACCGAGTTTGCGAAACTCATAGACGAAAACACGAAATCTTTGTCCGTCGAAAACGTCAACGCATGTTTTAATCATATAACGACGCACGACACGGCGAGAATTACCGACACGGCGGGCGGAGATATAAACGCCGTAAAAGCCGCCGCGATTTTCGACATGACGTTCCCCGGCGCGCCGAGCATATATTTCGGCGACGAAAACGGCGAAAAGGGTAAACCTTATCCGTCCATGGGGCTTGCCGCTCCGACCTCGTTCGGTTCGATGAGTTGGTACGACGGCGACAGAAACGCCGAAATATTTGCAATATATAGGACTTTGGGCAAAGAAAGAGCGGAAAATCGCGATTTTTATTCCGACGCGGGTTACGAGATCCTTCTCTCCGACGACGAAGCGAAAGTTCTGGTTTTCGTAAGGTTTAAAAACGACGAAATCAGAATAATCGCGACAAACCGTTCGGCGGAAGCCAAAAGCGTTGTCGTCGATATCTCCGCCTACGACGATTGCGGGGAATATACCGATATTTTAAGCGGTTCGGCGGCAGAAACCGATAACGGAAAAATCACGCTTACCGTTTTCCCCGGCGGCGCGCTTTTTGCAAAGGGCGGCAAGGCGACGGAAATCGACGGGTATTCGACAAGCGGCGTCGTAAAGACGAGGACAGGCGAATATGAAGTTTCCGGAGAAATATCGTTTGAAACGTTCGGTTCGTTCTCCGTATCGTATGCGGGTAATTTCGGCGAAAAAACCGAAATATCTTTCGATAAGTTTTCGGTTGCCATAACTGACGGCGGCGTATACGTCGGAGGAAAAATCGTCTGCGGCGGCGCAATCGGGAAAGTTGCGTTAATTCGCGATAAGTTTCTGACTTTAAAAGTCGACGATAAAGAAATTTTTGTTTGCCGCGACGTGTTGCCCGCGAAATCAACGGTAAGATTTAAGGCGGAGAACGCTGCGGTTAAAATAGTCAAAGAATCGAGCGGCGCTTGCGCTTATGCCGATTTTTCCGATTACGGCGGTAATTTCTTTACGGAAGCAAAGGGCGAAATCGTCGACGGTAAGTTGAAACTCAACGGAGAGCGGGCGTTTACGTCGGTCAGATGCGACGATTTCACTTTCACCGCGGGTTTATGCGGTAACGGAGGTATTGTCGTCGGCGACGGCAAGCAGGAATTGTCGTTCAGATACGAAAACGGAAATTTAACGGTGGATTTGCTCGGCGTAACGGTCGGGCGCGCCGCCGTGAGCGAAGCCCCCGGATATCTGAAAGTCGAAAAATGCGGAACCCGTTACAGATTTATCGCCATAGGCGAAACGCAGAGCGTAACGGCGGCGGAAAACGTGAGATTTAACATATCCGAGATTTACGTCGGTGTTTTTTCGGACGAAGAATGTCTGTTTACAAAGGCGTATTTCGGAGATAACGGAAAAACCTTGAGAAACTATTCGAAAGACGTTTTTGACCTCTCGACCAAAGAATATGCCGATAGTTTATCGAAGCCGGTTTTAAGAGCCGTTAAAGGTGAAATTTTGCCCTGTTATGCCGGGTATGAAGCCGCAGGCGGCGAAAGCGAAATGGTTATAGACGGCAAATATAAGAACTTCACGTTGCTGTTTTCGATCGAAACGAACAACGCGACCGCAGAATTAAATTGCGGACGGTTGAAATTAACCGTAGCGGACAAAGAAACATCTTTCGGTTTTAATGATAATAAAATCCGCATAAGGAGAAAATCCGTTAAAAGCGATTTTATCATAGTGAAAAACAATGAAAGAGCATATTTATACGAAAACGGGTTATTCGTCGGCGAAAGCGAAGCCGAAAACGAGATTTTCGGCGTGTTTTTCAAAGGCGACGGCAATTACAAACTGACAAATATCGGGATAAATCGCTCCGGCGTTTCATACGTCACGGGCAGAGGGAAGATTTTTCCGATGAAAGAAGGGTTTGACATCTCGTCCGAATGGGTGGAAACGGCTTACGCGTATTACGGTAAGGCAGTACAGAATTTCGCTTTTTCGGCAAACGTAAAATTTAATCGTTCGGCATCCGTAAGCGAAGGTTATTTCTCGGTATGCTTCGGGTTGAAGGCGGGGGATTATCCCGAAAATCGCGGGGCGGCGATTCGTTTTTATAAGGAAACAAAAAAGGCCGAATTGACCGTTAACGGCGAAAAAACAGCCGAATCCGATATTCCCGCATTCGATAACGAGAGTTTTTACGCGGTTATAGCGAACGTTAACGGAATTATAAGGCTTTACGTCGCGCCGAACGAATACGAAAAAAATTGCAAACTCCTTTTTGAGGCGGCTACGGATATGAAGGAAGGCGGTTGCATTACGTTTTTCAACAGACAAACGCGCGCGTTGATATGTAACGCAAAACTTAAGAGTATAGACGGCTTTTCCGATGCGGAAGATTATATTTCAAACGTCGTAATCGCGCCGTCGAAACACAGGTACATGATATGATTTACTATTTGCTTCTTTTTATCGGCGCGGTAATGATCGTTTTATCGGTCGATATCGATAAATACTACCAGAAGAGCGTGGAAGGGCTCAACAATATCGAATGCGCGATAAGAAAAACCATTCCCGGCTCGCTTGTCTGCGCGCTGCTGTTTTACGCCATGAACGGTTTTAAATTGAACGTAAGCGCGATTTCGGTGGGATTAGGCGCGGCTCTCGCGGCTTTGAATTTATTAAGCACGTTAGCGTGTTTTAAAGCATACGAGGTCGGAAACGTTTCTCTTTTTACGATGTTCCGTATGCAGGGCGGAATGTTGCTTCCGTTTATATACGGTATCGTTTTTGCGGACAACAAACCCACTCCGTTTCAGATCGCGGGGATAGTGATAATGGTTTTCGCGCTTATACTGCCTTATCTTTCTGCAAAAAAAGACGAAAATAAGGAGAAAAATTCTTCGCTTTATCGTATCTTGTGCGTCTTTATTTTTATTGTTAACGGAGCGGTCAGCATTGTTTCTTATATTCAGTCGAACAGCCCGCAGGCTGTTGACGGCAACAGTTTTCTGACGATTTATCAATTGGAATCGGTATTGTTGTTTGCAATAGTTTACGCCGTGTGGTGCGCGGTGAAAAAAGACAATCTGATCAAAAACCCGCCCGTAAGGACGAAATCGCAGACGTTGCGTTTGTGGTTGTGTATAATAATCGTGGCGGTTATCGGTTCGGTTTCGTATCTGTTGCAACTTATCGGAGCGGCTAATCTGCCTGCGGTGGCAGTATATCCCATGGTTACGGGCGGTACGGTTTTCCTCACAGCCGTGAGCGGACTTGTTTTTTTCAAAGAAAAATTGACGGTGAAAGGATACGTCGGCATAATCCTTACGTTTATCGCGACGATTTTGTTTGTTTTTTAAGGAGATCGCATGTTTACGGAATTTAAAGAAAAGTATATAAGCAAAGGTCTTTTTTCGTTTTATTACGGAGATGATTTTATAAAAAATCCCGTTCCGGACAGCGTTGAAAGGCGCGAAAGAAAAGACCGCATAAGTTACGAAAAGTCGTATTTATTCGGCAATAAATTGCAAATCGTGGAAACGACGGACGTTTTAAAAGATTTCCCCGTGATAGAAACGCGGTTGAAAATCAAAAATCAATCGGAAGAAAACACGGAAAAAATAAAGGATTTAAAAACTCTCGACATAGTTCTGGAAACAGAAAAAGACGTGCCGTCGGGTTTTCCGTGCGATAACGATTACGCGAAAGTAATCCGGTACAGAGGCTACGCGAGGGAGGAAGAGGAGTGTTGCCCGCATAACGATTATCTGAGCGACGAAAAAACCCATAGTTACGCTCCGATTCAGGCGCGTTCGTGCGACGGCGTTATGGCGTATTTCGACGTGGTGAGAAAAGACGCGGGCGCGGTTTTATCCGTCGGCTGGACGGGACAATGGCAAGCCGATTTTCTCAGAACGTCGGCGGGCGTTTCCGTTCGCGTCGGAATGCAGACGTGCGATTTTTATCTTAAAAGCGGAGAAGAATATTCATATGTGTCTGCAAGTTTGCTGTTTTACGAAAGCGGCTATTTAAACGGACATAACGTTTTCAGAAAGTATATGAAATCCGTATCGCCGGCAGGCAAAAATAAACGTATAGAGCAATTGCCCGTTTTCACCGGAACATGGGGAGGTTTTTCCGAAGATAAACATCTCAGGCTTATCGATATTTTCAAACAGGCGGGTTCCGAGTGTTACTGGATGGATTCGGGCTGGTTCGGACGTCTCACGAAAGAACAGGCAGAAAAAAGCGTGGCATGGTATGAACACGTGGGAAACTGGAATATCAACAAAACCGTTCATCCGTCGGAATTTGCAACTATAAAGAAAAAGTGTAAAGAGCAGGGAATGGGTTTATTGTTGTGGTTCGAATTCGAAAGAGCGATGAAGAACTCCGACGAATACAAAAAACGCCCGGAGTGGTTTATCGATAAAAAAGGTGGGGACAACGGACAGGTCCTTCTGAACATGGGCATAAAAGAAGCCCGCGATTATTTCTTCGCGCTGCTGGCAGACCTGATAGAAAAAACGGGTATAAATTGGTATCGTCAGGATTTCAACGTCGACGCTTTGCCGTATATGCGAAACGACGAGGCGGGGCGCGACGGTATCACCGAACTCGCGTATATCAACGGATTGTATGAATTTCTCGATAAAATTCTGACCGTTTATCCGTATATGATGATAGATAATTGCGCCGGCGGCGGAAACAGAATGGATATAGAGATGCAGCGCCGCGCCGTTACTTTGTGGCGCAGCGATTACAACTGTTATACCGATTACGTCAAAGAGGGAATTCAGGCGGCGAGCATGGGTTCGGCATTGCTTTTCCCTTACCACGGAACGGGGGTAAGAGTGAGTAGTCGCGATCTTTACGATATCCGGGCGGGTTACGCTGACGCCGCGGATATAAACACCACGGACGAAGATTTCGTTAAAGCATGGGAAAAGTACGGAGATTACGCTGCGGACGACGTTACGGTGGAATTCGCTCGGAGCCTGACGGCTTTGCTTAAAAAAGTTATAGAAGAGTATAAAACCGTAAGGCATTTGTACAGCGAGAATTTCGCGCCGCATTCCGCGTTCAACTCCGATTCGTTCAGTTGGTGTTGTTACGAATTTTATAACGACGAAAAAACCGAGAGCGTTATTCATGTTTTCAGAAGAAGCAACAGCGAACAATCTTCCGCCGATTACGTCATCTGCGGCGTAAACGAGGATTGCGATTATATCGTCAGAGATATGGACGGAGAGAGCGTAATTATCAGCGGGAAATCTTTAAAAACGAAAGGGCTTCATATCGAAATAAATAATAAGTCCGGAAGTAAATTGTTTTATATAACGAAAAAATAAAATACCGGAATTCCTATGTTTTTCGACAAATTAAATAAACGTCCTCGCAAATGTTTGGGGTGGAAAACTCCTTTTGAAGTCTTTTATAGTATCTCGCTCGATAAGCGTCATCAATGCTCCGTTAAGTGTCGTCTTGTCTGCGGATGGATACTGAAACCCACCGCCAGCCGCCTCATATGCCGCACAGAATGTTTGCATCTGATCGTAAAACCAATCAAAATCTTCTTTATAGATAATATCATTGATTGCAACTGATTTTAATTCAACGGCTCTTGCTTTATCGGGAGCGGAAACGGTAACGCTTTTCGTCCGTTCCATCAAAAATTCTAAGTTGCCGAAAACCCGCTCCATATCCGAAACATTCGCATAGCTTTCGTTTGTCCATGCCCTTATGCCGCCCCATGTAGCCATTTGCTAAAAACCTCCTATTTATTTGTAGAAAATATTGCTTTCCGTTCCCGTTTATGATATAATTTAAATACCAAAAAACAGGAGGAAAACTGAAAATGAAAAAGAAATTTTTTAGTTGTCTATTACTTACCGTGTTCGCTTGTGTTGCTTTATTCTCTTTTGCCGCTTGCAGTAGCGATCAGAATATTTCAGGCCGTCTCGATGCGCTGGAATCAAATATGGATGCACTAGAAGCAAAAGTAAAAGCGCTTGAAGCCGCAAATGCGAACTTTCAGCAGCAACTTGCCGCTTTAGATACCTCTTCCGACACGTTTGCAGATGATCTTGCCAAACTCACTTCTAATTACAATAGCCTTACAGCAAGTGTTCAAAATGCTACGCACATTGAAAGAGTTGTTGTAAAAAATGATGATATCGGTGAAAATAAATATATTACTCATTATTCATTTAGTACCGCAATTATAGACAATAAACTTTCCGTCGGTTGTGTAATTTACTACACTCCCTCTTTGTTCAAGTATCAATTAGCGACTTGTAAAGTTACTGTCTCAATTAATAGCAAAACATATGACGTAGGTATCTATATGACACGAACGGACACTATTACAGAAACACCGTCTATAAGAACTACATTTCAAACTGAAATACCTGTTAATAATGCGGAAGATATAGAACAAACAGCATTAAAAGAAATTATTCTCTATCGCTTTAATTAAACTTCAATTTACGCAATTTCACACTTTGCCTCACTTTTGTGAGGCTTTTTTTGTTCTCTAAAAGCCTACATGGAAGATGTGTGTTTGTATTATCGCTCCCGAACATGGGTTTTTCAAGTTCCAGAATATCTCCGCACTCCCAAAGGATATTGCGTTTTATCTCTAACTCAAATTCATCGCGTTCTTCGGCTTCCGCAATAAAATTATTAGCGATAGTCTGCGCCCGTGCATAGCTGCTACAAATAGGTACATCAATGGTTACAACCTCTCCATTTGTTTCCTTTACCGCAGAATTGTAAACAGACGAAGAAGCTATCAGTTTTTGCCCTTCAATTTGAACACTTATTTCTTCATTTGATACAATGGATTCATCCGTTCCATTGTAAATAACTTCTACCATAAAGTATTGCATTTAGTTTGACAATTCAAGACAAAAAAAGTTGTTGATGAGAAAAAATGCGGCAAAAGAATAAAAGCCTATAATCAATTTTTGGGGTTTGCTTTGCGGTATTGAGTCGGAGGTGTGTCCGTATACCGCTTAAAAAGATGATTGAAATGACTTAAACCGTCGTAGCCGAGTATACTTGCTTTTTCAAGAATTTTCTTGTCCGAATGCGACAATAGGTCTGCGGCGCGGCGATTTTCTTCATATGAATGTATTCTATAATCGTGTAACCTGTATATTTTTTAAACAATCGTATCATAATCAGACGAGCGAGGATATCGCGAGATTAAACGCCGCGATCATACCTCTTATTAAGGCTAAGAATATCGCGATAAACGACTTATACGGGCTTGTTTGCCCGGTGAAGAAAGAAATTATCCGCGACGACGACCTCTTTCATTTAAACGAAAAAGGCATAGAACTTTGATTGAAGCAAGTTATCGAAGCGATAAAGTCGCGTTTGTCTGAAGTTCTATGATACGATAGCCTTTGACTTACAGTTGTGCCGCGTACTCGTCTCGCTTAAGGCACGCCAAAGGGTACTTATCCGAACCCTCTATCAAAGTAAAATCCCGACCGTTATCGTTGGGATTTTTGCTTGTATAGTAGTAAAAAATTTCTATTTTGTCATCATATACGACGATTTGCTTTATGAGATTTCTTATCAGCGCGTAAGAAGTCTTTTTTAATGTTGTTAAAATAAATTCTTTGATATCGTCCACGGTGACGCAATTTTCAATTTTTGATTTTTCGTGCAAAAATTTATTGTCAAATTCTTTTATTGTTTTTTCAAGTTCTGTCATATGGCGACCACGATTTTGGCGTGTTCCCCGTCGTTTTTGGTTTAATAAGAATATAAAAGATGAGACGATGCAAGAAGAAATCGAACGGAACGCCTTAAACGGTCAATATGAAACAAAAGAAGATAAAACACCCGTTGTAACTATTAAAAGCAGAAGAAAAAGTGTGTTTGTCGGAAATATATCAATAATAGACAATGCTGACATTGGATTTATACCGTTATAAAAAACTATTTGCTTTGGTTCTGGGATTTCTGACGAAATTCTTTCGGTTTCATATTCGTGGACTGTTTGAATATATTGGTAAAATGCGACTGATCGAAGAATCCGCATTCCTGCGCTATAAAAGATATCGGTTTGTCCGTTGACGAAAGCATGGCGGAGGCGTGAGCAATGCGGATTTTTTTAAGATATTCCATAGGCGACGTATTAAAAACGTTTTTAAAATACCTGAAGAAATTCGACGTTGACATATTTACCATCTTAGATAAATCGTCCACGGTGATTTTCGAGGCGTAATTTTCTTCCATGTATTGTGTTGTTTTTAAAATTATATAGTCGGCTGTGTTGTCGCGCGTTTCGACCGTCGATGCATATCTTTGCGAAATCAACTTTGCGAGTTTACACAAAAGGCATACGGTTTTCAGATCGAACATTATATTATCGTCTTCGTCCTTTTTTTTATCTATGTCGATAAGTTCGTCGAAATCGTTTACAAAATCGCTTAGTAGTTCTTTAGGAATATTTATGTTAAGCGAAAGATCGTTAAACGCCTGTCGGATTTGCGGTTCGACTTCGAATAATATTTTCATTCCGGGGTAGTGATCGAGTTGTTTTTTATAATCATCCAACAAGTCGTTCCTTATAATAAGATGGAAAATTTTTGTTTTTTCGTCGTTCGACCAATATCCGTGTTCGGTGTACGGCGGAATCATAAACATATCTCCGGCTTTTGCAGGGTGATTTCTATTTTTAACGTAGTGCCTGCATTCGCCGTATGTAACCACGTTTAGTTCGTAATAGTCGTGCGAGTGCATCAGGATCGGGTAAGAGAGGTTATGATAATAGGCAAACCCCTGAGAGAAAGCGGAAACGTTGTTAAGCGAATAAAACGGATTTGTATGTTTATTAAGTTTTACGGGATAATTCTGGCTCTTTTTCTTCATTTTGATAGGAACTTACAAAAACGTGATTGAATTTTACAATAATTGTATCACATCGGGGTGTATAATGCAAGTGTTGCAATGGGGTAACATCGGGATTTTGCAAGTAAAATTATTGCAAAATCGCCAACATTAATATATGGCACTACGCGCGTTTTGGGTATAAAGATATAATCTCCGCCCCGTGATTGTCTAACGATAAAATGTGGCATGCGGCCCAAAATACGGCTTAAAATCGGAAAAATTGAAGGGTACCCTTCCTTTCGTCTTCGACGAAAGGAACACTTTTATCGGCTATAAATAAACATTTAATAATATGAGTCGCTTCTCTTCATAATAAGAAAGGGGCATGTAAATCGATAACGGAGGAAAAATGAAAGAAAAAATGTTATCAGGCGATTTGAAAAAACTGAAAAAATGCAGAACTTTAGCGACGATGCTTTTTGTTTTCGTTATGGTCATTGCTTTGACGTGCGCGGTCGCTTGCGCGGGCGGTGGCGGAGAAGAATCGGTCGGTTCTTCTGCTTCGGCTTCGGACGTGATTGTTCCTGACGATTCCGAAGACCCCGGCGATTCGGAAGATTCGAGCGAAATCAAAGATGAAAAAATCGTTCTTAAAGAAATTCCCGAGGCGGGAAATGTTAAACTTGTCGATGACGCTGTAAGGGAATATCTTTCTGCCTCTGACGTTTCGGGGCAGATAGCCGCTTTACCGCAGGTTAAGGTGTCAAAAGATGCCGGAGCGTTACCTGTAAAACTTGCCTGGAACGGCAACGGAAGCGTGAAATATACGATTTACGTTGCCGATAACGAAAATTTCGATAACGCAACGTCGTACGTCGTTTCGGGTTTTACGAGGGAACTCGACGTTTATAACTTACTGCCGTCTACGACGTATTATTGGAAAGTTGCAGGCGATAGATTCGACATGTCAGACACTTCCGTTTTTAAGACGGAAGATCTTTCCGTTCGTTTGATTTATGCCGAGGGAACTTCGAATATAAGAGATCTCGGAGGTTGGAATGCGGACGGCTCGTTTGTCAATTACGGGAAAATATATCGCGGAAACCAACTTAACGGATATGGTAATTGGGGCAATAATAAATTAACGGAGAACGGGCTGAAAACTTTTAAAGACGATTTAAAAATCAAAACTGAAATAGATCTCAGGACGCAGGACAAAGATGACGCTAATCAGACGGTGAATTTTGTAGACGCGTCGCTTCCGTATTATAAATATACGATCGGTCAATATACCGATATTCTGGAACCGTCGGTCTGGAACGCTTTGCCGCATGACGGAAACACGCCGGTTGATTCGATGGAGAATAAAAACGACGCGCGCCGCCTGGCATATGCGACGGGCAATGCGGTAAGGAACGAAAACGCAATGAGACGCTCTTTGAAAGGCATTTTCGAAGTTCTTGCAGACGAGCGCAATTATCCTGTCTATATACATTGTAACGCGGGCGCGGACAGAACGGGTACCGTGGCGTTTTTGATTAACGGTCTTCTCGGTGTAAGCGAAGCCGATCTGATCAGAGATTACGAACTGACAAGTTTTTCAAGTGTTTCCGGGCTGAGATACAGAAGCGAGATTAAAAACGGCGATTTTACCGAAATCGGCGTAATGAAGAACGACTACGACAATTTTGTGGCGTTCGGCGCCTTGATGAATGCGATAAAAAACAATTATGGCGCGGAAGGCGGAACGCTTTCTTATGCGATCGAAAATTTCCTTACCGATTATGTCGGCGTGTCACATGAAGACATTGAAAGTTTAAAAAGAATTATGATTTCAGACTATACGCCGGTCGAAACGGAATACGTCGTCGGGGATAGGCAGGTGGTGGAGGCTGCAAAAACCGCTAACACCCTGAATCTTGGAGACGTTGAGTATAGTTCTGTCGAAAGTATATACGTCAATAACGTATCGCTCGGTAATTCGCTTAACTCCATAGACGGAAGCAAGTTTGCAAATATTTACGGAGAAAGGGAATTGACCGTTGTGGTAAACTCGGAAAACGGCAAAAAGATTATTAAAGTTCCGGTGCTTGTCGTAACGAAATTTATATACACGGCAGAAGATCTGATCTCTGCGCTGAAGATTACGTCGGAGAGAAATTACGGCTACTACGAACTTAAAAACGATATAACTCTCGGTTCCTTCTCAAACGAAGCAAAAGCCTCGTTCAGCGGCAGGAACGGCTTCTGCGGAATCCTTGAGGGTAACGGGCACACCGTTACCGCGCCTCTCGGTAACCATGGTTTATTCGGCTACGTCATCGCCGGAGCAACCATAAGAAACGTAAATTTTGCGGTAAGCGGCGGCGTTAATGAAGCAGGCAAGTCGGTTATGGGCGATTATGTTCTCAACTCGTTTATCGAAAACGTAACGATAAGTGTTTCCGAAGGCGTTCCCGGAATCGGGGTTGACGGTATAGGCCTTGTTACGACTAAATCGTTCAAAGGCAACTCGGTCAAAAAGTTGAGTATTAATGCCGAAAATGCCAAACTCGATTCTTTGTTTGGCTTCGATAAGCAATACGCGTTCGGCGGGAATAATTTTACTTCCTGCCTTATCAACGCGAAATATGTAAAAGAACTTGCAAGGCAATATACAGACGGAATTTACGTTCCCGTATATCTTGAAGATATTTACGGATTCGACGGCGAAATAACCGATACTGTCGAAATCGCCGTTGCAGACATAATAAACGTCGAAGGTTCGAACATCGAGTTGAACGTGGGCGAACGGTTCAAAAGTTCTAAGGTTGTCGGCGTTGAAAGCAAAGGCGTTAAAATTACCGAATATAAATTTGTAAACGGCGTGTTATATTTATTTAACGACCGCGAGTTGTTCGGTGACACCTTAGGCGAAACGACCATAAACATTACGTTTGAAGGCGTAAACGGAATTCTCGTCAAAGCACAAATCAGCGTGGTTATATTTACCGACTCCGAAGAGGTGGTTTTAGAAGAAACGCAGGAAATTTTCATCGGCAGAGAAGAAAACTCGGTTGATCTTAAAGAATTCGGCGGCGCGACGGTTTATTCGATTTCCTGCAACGGATATTATTTCGGAAACGATTTAAATTCTTTGAATATCGATTCGGAATTCAGAGCAAACCCATTGATTCACGGAAGCAATACGCTTACCGTACTCATCGGTAAAGACAATAAATTCTATACGTTGCAAATTCCCGTTGCGGTGATAACCGAGGAGATAGGCGACGTTGTTCGGTTCAACGAACTTATGAAATCCGACAGCGCGGAATACGCGATTTACGGATATTATAAATTGACGGCAGATATCGGTAAGCCCGAAACGGCATTCAACAACGGAAACGACACAAACTGGCAGAACGTGGACGGACTTTACGGCTTCCGCGGAACGCTCGACGGGGCGGGACATTCCATAACCGGCACTGTTTTCTCGAGAGGTTTATTCGGACTTGTCGGCAAAGGAGCCGTCATCAAAAACTTTACCGTAAACGCATACGGTTATGCGAACGGCAGAACTGTTCTTGCTCGTTCGATAAGAGACGCCGTAGTCGAGGACGTTAAGATAAACATCGAGAGCGGAGAATCCGACTCCTATCTTACCGAGGGCGGAATTATAACCGCGCTTATGAGTCATTCGACGATTTACAGAAACGTTGAAATCAATTCGGACGGAAAAACGGATACGCTGTTCGGTTGCAGTTATTGGAATTACGATCCGAGAAAGGCAAACGCCTTCGAAAACGTCAAAATAACCGTTAAATCTATCGGCGGACTTCTTTGCCTCAGAGCAAACGTTGCAGAATCTCTTTACACGATAGACGGAGTGGAAGGAATAACGGTCGCTTACGTCCGTTCTTACAGCGATGAAAACAATACCGCGCTCGTCGGCGGCTCGGCGGAATTTACTCTCGGCAACGAAAATGCCGACGTAACCGAAATCAATTCAATAACGTTTGACGGAAGAGAGATTAAGGGCTTCACGTTTGAAAACGGAATTCTTACCATAACAGAGAACTTTACCGTGTCCGACATAGGCGCAAAAACGTTTGTTTTAAAAGGTAAAGTCGGCGATAAAGCGGTTACTGTCTATCTCGGCGCAACTATAGTGTTGCCTGCCGAAGAGGTTGCGCTTGACGGAGATAGAGAGATTATTCTTGCTGACGGAACGGAATACGCTTTAGACCTCGGCGACTATGCGGATTCAACGGTTCTCTCGGCGACTCTCGGCGGTGAAAACGTAACGTATGCCAACGGAAAACTTATTGTTACCGAAGAGTATAAGGCAAACAAACAAAAGCACGGAATGCAAACGTTGAAAGTCACCGTAGAAAAAGACGGCAAATATTACATCGTAGCCGTAAAAGTTCTCGTCGTAACCAAAGCGATTTCGACTATAGACGAACTTACCGCGGCGATGACGGCAGGAACGGATAACGTTGTTTACGGATATTACAAATTAACCCAGAACGTAGGTTCAAGCGCAGCCTGGATAAGCGTTGCAAACAACGGCAGTTGGCAAAATGCAGACGGAAGCGTAGGTTTCCGAGGAACGCTTGACGGTAGCGGTTTTGCCGTTGACGGAGCCTTTGGAACGCACGGGCTGTTCGGAATAATAGGTAACGGCGCGGTCGTTAAGAACATAACGTTCAACGTTTACTATTATCAGAACGGCAGACAGACTTTGGCTCGCAGCATAACCGGCGCTACGATAGAAAATATAACTATAAACATAAAGAGCGTATACGAAACATTGGATGCGACGAAGGAAGGCGGCGTAATAACCGGACTTATGAGCCATACGACGCATTACAAAAACGTAACTATAAACGCCGAAGGTAAAGATCTCGATACGTTGTTCGGCATGAGTTACGGCAATTACAAAGCGGAAAAAGCGAATACGTTTGAAAATTGCGTGGTCAACGCCAAATCTTTGGCAGGACTTGTTCATTCAAACGGGATCATTCCGGCTGCAGGAATCGACGGGCTTACCATTAAAGAAAACTGATGCAAGTAATGAATTGTATTCAATAAGGGTTTTGTCGCATTTGCGATGGAAAATAAAAACAATTGATAGGAGTGTATGATGAGAAAAAGAGTAGTTTTTTTAACGCTGATTTTATCGATCTGCTTGATTTTTGCCACAGGTTGTGTTGATGACGTAAGTCATCTTACGATCAGATTCGATTCAAACGATGGTACGGAAATCACCGAGTTACAGGTTAAATCGGGAGAAAAATTAAGCAGACCTGAAAACCCTGTAAAGGAACATTATGTTTTCGGCGGCTGGTATAACGGAGATACCGAGTGGGTATTTGAAACCGACACGGTTGAAAAAGATATGACCTTGACGGCGAAGTGGACTCCCGAGGTTTATTCGGTAACGTTTAAAAATTACGACGGAACCGAACTTGCCAAAGAAAACGTAAGTTATGGTTCTCTTCCGCAATATTCTGCCACGCCCGAAAAACCTGGCAATGCGCAATATTCCTATGCGTTCGCGCGGTGGGTTGACGAAAACGGACAAACGGTCGATCCTGCAAATATCGACAAGAATATTATTTTAACCGCAGAATTCGCCGAAACGCTCAACAAGTATAAAGTAACGTTCAAAAACGGCGACGAGGTTCTTAAAGAAGAACAAGTAGAATACGGAACAGCGCCTACGGCGCCCGAAACGAATCCGGCTAAGGATTTCGATGCCGAAAATCACTACGTTTTCGACGGTTGGGATAACGAACTTGCCGAAGTAACCGGCGAAATCGTTTACAATGCCTTGTTTAGGGCTGAAGCGCACGTTTACACGGTTGATTCTTCAGATGATACTTTCGATTATATCGTTTGTTCATGCGGTTATAGGAATGAAACTTATTCCTATGATAAAACGGTTACTTCCGCCCGTAAAGAATTAGTTGTAAGCGCAAGCGGGCTCGCGCTTGTAATCGAGGGCGCAACCTACGCTTCCGTTGAAAAAATGACTATCAACGGCGTGGAAATAAGCGGTGAAATCACATCGTTTGCAATTCCCGATGAGGTTAAGGCAGATAAAGAACGTCATGGTTTGCAAAACGTAATCGTTACCGTTAAGGACGAGCAAGGTTACTCTCACGAACTCAAAGTGCCGGTAATTCTCGTTACCGAAGAGATTAAGGACATGAACGGGCTGAACGCCGCGCTCAATGGGGAGGGCGACGAATACGCAATATACGGTTATTACAAACTGGTTGCGGATCTCGGCGCAGCCAACTATAACGGAATAAATAACGGTAGCAGTAATAAAAAATGGCAGAACGCAAATGGCGAATACGGATTCCGCGGAACGTTTGACGGAAATGGCAAGAGTATTTCTGCAATCATCTACAACATGGGTATATTCGGGATAGTCGGTAAAGGCGCATATATCAAAAACCTTACCGTAAACTCGTATAGTTATGCTAATGGAAGAACTATTCTTGCCCGTACCATTACCGAGGCAACGATCGAAAACGTAACGATCAACGTCATAAGCGGATCGAGCAATTCTTATTATGCAGAAGGCGGCGTAATTACTGCGTTACTCAGCCACTCTTCAAAATATATAAACGTAAAAATCAAATCTTCTTCCGATCTCGATACGTTGTTCGGTTTCTCTTATTGGAGTTATAATCCGGCAAAATATAACACGTTTGAGAACTGTACGGTAGAAGCCAGATCGATCGGCGGTATAATTTGTATTACAATAAAGGAGAAAATGGATGAACCGATCGTGCCTATTGCGGGCGTTGAAGGTCTTAACGTTACTCTTAATAAAGACGCTGTCGCCGCCGATAATATGACGGTAGGGCAAGCCGCTGTAATCGAGTTGCCCGATTTAACCGAAATAACTTCTATAGTTTTAGAAAACGAAGAATTTACCGCGTATTCTTTTGAAAACGGAACGCTGACGATCAATGCCGATGCGTTCACCGCTTTCCAGATAGGCGTTAAAAAATTCGGCGTTACGGCTAAAAACGAGCAAGGTCTGACCGTTATTTTCGAAATAACCATGACGGTTGAACTCGTTGCGACTCCCGTAACTCTGGACGGTACGAGAGAGATCGTTCTTTCCGAGGCAAGCGAATACGCCGTAGATTTGGGCGAATATGCCGCCTCGACCGTGATAGGTGCAACTTTTGCGGGCGAAAACGCAACGTTTACAGGCGGAAAATTGACGTTAACCGATGATTATAAAGCCGACGCCCGGAAACACGGCAATCAGGCTTTGGTCGTTACCGTGGAAAAAGACGGCTCGTATTACAGCGTAACGGTAAACGTGCTTGTAATAACGAAAGTACTCGTAACGTATGACGACATTAAAGACGCAGTCACTCTCGATGAGAACAACGTAAAATACGGTTATTACAGGCTTTCCGCGGATCTCGGCGAAACCGCGTGGGTAAATTACGGAAATATAGCAAAATGGAATAATAACGATAAAGGCGATTTCGGTTTCAGAGGAACGTTCGACGGCGGCAATAAAACCATCGCAACCGTTTTCTTCTCGACCGGTTTATTCGGAACGATAGGAAAAGGCGCGGTGATAAAAAATATTACTTTCAATCAGAATTATGAATCTAAAAGACTAATTTTAGGTTACAGCATGGTAGGAGCAAGGCTTGAAAACGTAACGATAAACGTTAAAGGCAAGGGAGCGACGGCTCTTCCGGCGGTTAATTCCGCAGGCGGATTGTTGACGGCGGTATATTGTCATTCGTCCGAATTTGTAAACGTGACGATAAATTCTCAGAATACGGATATCGACACGATTTTCGGAACGAGCGCGTACTACACTTATCCGACAGGCGTTACTGCGAATACGTTTGAAAACTGCGCGGTTACCGCGAAATCTCTTGTCGGTCTTGCGGGTATTGACAGAAACGACAATACAAAAGTATCGCCTTATACCGACGTCGACGGACTTACCGTAACGCTTCCGGCATAAAAAACAATAACAAGCGGGCGGGCGGGAAAACTTTCCGCCCGAAAAAACAAAAACGTACAATCGCCCGATAAGGAAATTCAAGAACCTTTCGGTAATTAATTATAATTTACAGGAGTAAAAAATGAAAAGCAAATTTATTAAAAAAGCATTATGCGGCGCTATGGCATTATGCATGTCTGCCACTTTTATTGCTTGTGGCGGTGGAGGCAACACGTCAACCGGTGGAAACAGCGGAGAATCTTCATCTGCCGAAACCGGCATAAACGTTCTCGTTTTTACGGGAACGGCAACCAGAAACGGAGCAATAAAATGGATTCAGGATGCAGCGGCAAGATTTACGGAACTTAAGAAAGACGAATCTTACGAAAGCGACAAGAAAGGCGTAAACATAACGATTCAGGACAATAAACTTATTCCTTACGACAGCCTCAGTTCGGACGGTAACGATATCTATCTCGATGAAGCAAAAGCGGATATGTACACTTATTCGGCATCGAATGAACTTATGCAACTTGATGAAATCGTAAGCTATATCGAAAACGATCAGAAGCTTACAATCGACGCAGACGCAAAGAAGAGAATGCTCGGTTACGAAAGCGCGGACGGACAACGCCATTATTACGGACTTCCTCAGTACGAATGGAGTAACAGTCTGACTTACGACGTTAACTACTTCGAAGAGAAAGGATTTTATTTTGCAAAACCGGACGCAACCAAAACGGTAACTCACGAAGGCAAATACGGAACGGTTAAATTCGTCAATCCTGAGGACATGCAGAAATCCTGCGGTCCCGACGGCGTATACGGCACGTCAGACGATGGTTTGCCCTCTTCGCTCGAAGAATTCGCCAGGCTTTGCGATTATATTAAATCTCAAGGCGGCTCGCCGTTCATAATCCCCGGCGGAGCGGGCGGCTCGGTTTATTCCTTCC